>Ga0187770_10001433_pt1 | contig 12634 bp, 6 predicted proteins | sample 0116_SJ02_MP02_2_FD_133154 | JGI IMG/M metagenome (GOLD analysis project Ga0187770, IMG submission 133154) | Tropical peat soil microbial communities from peatlands in Department of Meta, Colombia - 0116_SJ02_MP02_20_MG | ecosystem: Environmental > Terrestrial > Soil > Wetlands > Peat | place...
CCTTTCTCCTAAAGCGGGTTATCTTTAGCGTGCCCCAGACTCGGCACGGGTCAGGGCGCCCTAACCGGAAGCGAGTCGAGCGACTCGCTCCACCTAACCGCTTTAAGGGTACCCCATTGGTTTACTTTTAAGACTTTTGGGGTTTTCTTCTATGTTTTCGTTCTATGGGTTAATTTGATAATTGAGCCACTCGCCGACGCGTAAATATACATGCTCTGTGTAAAACTCTTATCAAAGGGAAACGAAAAGCAGAATATTCAACGCAACATCAAGAAGTGATGCGCTAAAGAGATTAGGGCGGGCGCGAGCCCCAGAGTCAATCTGTTCAAATCGCGCACTTGGAATCCGTCAAGCGCGCGCTTATGTTTTTTCTGCTGTTTCCATTGCATGAAAGTCAATGAAGCGAACGCCAACCCAAAATGTGAAAAGACCTAGGCAAACTCTTCTCTCAATATTCCGATTATCTTCTCGCCTGCTTTGCCGTCTCCAAACGGGTTCTCCCAGTCACGATTCTTGGCAAGCATCAGGCCTGCTTTCTTAACGATTTCGGTCGGATCTGCACCCGCCAAAACGTTGGATCCAACCTCCAGCGTCTCTGGCCTTTCGGTATTATCTCGCAAGGTCACGCAGGGCACACGAAGAATGCATGCTTCTTCCTGAACGCCGCCGGAATCCGTCAACACAAGCTTGGCGTTGTTTTCCAGCTGTAGAAAACTCAGATAATCCAAGGCTTCAACAACCTTTACGCCGTTCGCTGCCAGTTTGAACGTGTCAAGCTGCTTTTTAGCCCGAGGGTGAATCGGATACACTACGGGAAAGCCGAACTCTTCTTGAACCATTTGTAATCCTTCTAGAATGCCATGAAACCTAGTCTTGTCGTCAACATTTTCCTGTCTGTGAATCGTGGCCAACAAGTAATCGCCATCTTCGATGCCCAACGCGTCCCAAGCTTCTCCCTTCCTCTTCGAGATTTCCAAGTTCTGATAAACAGCATCAACAACGGTATTGCCAGTCACATAAATTGCGCGAGCATCTATTCCTTCGCCGAGCAATGTTTCTCTTGCCTTTGCAGTCGGGGCAAACAGCAAGTTTGAACAGTGATCCGCCAAAACCCTGTTTATCTCCTCCGGCATCCTGCGATCGTAACTTCTCAACCCAGCCTCCACATGCCCAACTTTGAAGCCCAGCTTCGCAGCTGCCAAGGCCCCAGCCAGAACCGTGTTAGTGTCACCCTCCACAAGAACAACATCAGGCCTCTCCCGGCTCAACACCTTCTCTATCCCAATCAGCATCTTTCCAGTCTGTTCAGCATGCGTTCCCGAACCCACGTCAAGATTACACCTTGCCCGCGGCAGTTCAAGCTGCTCAAAGAACACCTCGTCCATACTGTTCGAATAATGCTGCCCCGTGTGAAGAACAAAATAGTCTAAGCCAAGACGTTCACATTCTCGAATGATCGGCGAGAACTTGATGATTTCTGGCCGAGTACCCAAGATAATTGAAATCCTCATCTTCGAAGTTCTCTCTTGTTCCCTAGGGCTATCTTTCACCTCCCACGGCTATTTTTGGCTTTCCAGATATCGAGGCGCGCTCAATGAGGAGGCCTTACTTTTCGCTCAGTATTTGAGAAACTGGAACTATCAAATCTTTTTGAGACATTCATCCATTTCTTTGAAAACCTCTTTTCTGTAATCTTCATCTTTAACACATTTTTCTATCATCCACCATTTAGATGCTTTCAGCAAAGAACTACTCCAAACCATAACATTAACCCTAAAATAATGATAATTCATGTTGGCGCGCGGGGCTCCTGTGATTTCGGTTACTGATTGCGGGTTCATAACTGCTTTATGGCGCATGCAACTGTTCATGTAACTATTCAGTGTTTCAGGCTAGCGGCAGGCAGGGACGGGGTCGAGATGAAGGAGACAGTTGTGGAATCTTCGAAGGCAGTAATTGACTTGAATGAGAAAATCCGCGTCTTACACGTGGATGAGGACCCAGGCATTCTCAAGATTACCAAACAGTGTCTAGAGTTGGAGGCACCCGTCCAGGTTGACACGGCCGTTTCTGTTGAAGAAGCCCTGAAGAAGCTTGAGAAGGAAAAATTTGACGTCGTCGTTTCCGACTACATGATGCCAGGAAAGGACGGCCTAGACTTTTTGAAGGCACTGAGAAGCAACGGAAACACTGTTCCATTCATCATGTTCACCGGGAAAGGCAGAGAAGAAGTGGCGATAAAAGCGCTAAACCTCGGAGCCAACCAGTACCTCAACAAAATGGGAGAAACCGAGACCGTTTACACGGAGCTGGCTCACAACATCACAGAACTCGCCAAAACCAGAAAGGCTGAACAAAAACAGTGCGAATCAGAAGAAAAATTCCGAACCCTGTTCGAGAAGGCAAACGACGGACTCGTCTACGTTGACCTGTCTGGAAGAATCGTGGACGTAAACCAGAAAGCAGCAGAGATAGCGCAAAAGAGAAAGGAAGACATAGTCGGAAGATCTTTCCTCGAACTCGGCCTAGTCAGTGCAAAGAACCTACCTGTTCTTGTCGAGAGGCTCAAACAGCAAACGATGGGTAAACCAACAGAAAGATTCGAGTTTGAAATCGAAAGAGAGAACGGCGAGAAAAGGCTCATCGATATAAGCTCCACATTTATTCAAAAGAACAACACACCAACAGGCTCTCTGGCCATCGTGAGAGACATCACTGAGGGCAAGAAACTGGAAAAATCTTTGAGGGAAAATGAAGAAAAGTTTGCGGGTTTGTTCAGCGACAATCCTGAAGCAACCGTGTTCTCGGATCCTGGCATGATCATTGTTGAAGTTAATCCCCGTTTCGAAAGCCTGTTCGGGTATCTGGAGGAAGAAGTCAAGGGCAAACGCATCAGGGACGTTATAGTACCCGAAAATCTGGTCGAAGAGGGAAGAATGCTGGAAAGGAAAGCCGCGGAGGGTTACGTCTATTATGACACTGTCAGAAAGAGGAAAGACGACTCTCTCATCCCTGTTTCCGTTTCAGCTGCGCCGATCAGAGTTCAGGGTCAGTTGATAGGCTACATCGGCGTTTACAAGGACATTTCTAGACAAAAAGAAGCTTTTGCCCAGTTTAGAGGCTTGTTCACTGGTAACCCGGAGGCTGTAGCTTACCTTGGGCCAGACTTTCGCATTCTGGACGTTAACCCACGTTTTGAGGAATTCTTCGGATATACTCTTTCAGAAATCAAGGGAAAAGACATCAACGAAGTTGTAGTGCCCGGTGAGAAGCTGGAAGAGGGAAAGATGCTGGACCAAAGGGCAGGCAAAGGCTACGTGTACTATGACACTGTCAGAAAGAGGAATGATGGCTCACTCGTTCCCGTGTCGGTGTCAGCGGCTCCGATACTGGTCGAAGGCAGTCTTGTCGGCCACGTGGCAATGTACAAGGACATTTCTGAACTGAAAACGACGGAGGCGGCAATGAAGGAAATGATGCAGAAAGTTGTTTTGACGAATGAAAAACTGAGAGTGGTTGGCGGTCTCACCAGGCACGACGTCAGAAACAAACTCAGCGTTGTATCAGGAAACGCGTACCTGTTAAGGAAGCAACTTGCTGGCGATAGTGGAACTCTGGAGAAACTCAGCGACATGGAAACGGCAGTCAAGCAGGTGATCCAGATTTTCGAGTTCGCCAAAGCCTACGAGTCACTGGGCGTTGAAGAACTGGTTTACGCGGACGTGGGCAAAGCCTTTGACGAGGCAGTTGCACTGTTCCCAAACTTGAAAGACGTGAAGGTAACCAACAACTGTGGCGGACTGACCGTGCTGGCTGACTCGTTGCTGATGCAAATGTTCTACAATTTGATCGATAACTCGTTAGAACATGGTCAGAAGACTTCCAGAATTGAAATCCGTTACGAGGAAGCAAGCCGAGATGAACTGAGACTGCATTACGAAGATGATGGTGCGGGCATACCAGAAACAGCTAAGTCTAGTCTGTTCAAAGAAGGGTTCACGACAGGCAAAGGAACTGGCTACGGGCTCTACCTCATCAAGAAAATGATGGAAGTCTACGGCTGGACAATCCGGGAAACAGGCACGCCGAGAAAAGGAGCCCAGTTCACGATAACAATACCCAGAACAAACCAAAACGGAAAAGAAAACTACCTGATTGCTGCACATGACTGAGCGCACTGCGTGGGCTACTGGTTTAGGTTCAACTATAACTTTTCCGTAACGAGAGCCTATACTCGATGGAGCGTGCTTATACAATCGCTTCCAGTGGTATCTTGGTAAGGACCACTAAGCAAATCTAACGCGCGCTGGACAACTTTCTTATGGAGCGGTTCTGTATAGTGTGATTCCTAATTTCGAAAGACGCGCGCGGCCAGAGGTTCTAGGAGTTTTCGGTTGCTGGGATTAACGTTTGGGATATTTTGGATTCCTGGATCAGCTGAGGCTTCCTGCCACTATTCTCCTCAATATTGTGAAACCATCTCTCGGCTTCAGTTTCTTTTCGCCCAGCCTGGGCCTGTACTGGATTGGGATTTCGACGATCCGGTATCCTGTCTTCTCCACGTAATAGTTAAGTTCAACTTCGACGTCGAAACCTTTCGACTTGGGCCTCCAGTCTTTCACGATGTCCCACCTCACAACCCTCAACCCGGTCAGTGGGTCTTGCAGATCGACGCCGTTCAACAGGTTGTGAGTGAAGGCCAACAGCCTGTTTCCGAAGTAGAACCTGTCAAGCATCTCTTCGAACTCGAGACGCCTGTTGAACCTGTTTCCGCACACCATGCCCACATCCGGGTTTTCGTCCAGCACGCTCATCATCTTGGGCACGTGTCTTGCTGGATAGGTGTAATCAGCATCGATGAAAACCGCATAGTCAAAATCGAGACTGCGCGAGTGAGCTATCGCAGTTGCGATGGCATCGCCCTTGCCCAGACTCCTTTGAGTTATAACCGTGGCGCCGAGCGCCTCAGCAATCTTCACAGTCCCGTCCATGCTGCGTCCGTCAACGACCAAGCAGAAAGGATTATCCAATGCGCTCGCAAGCTCAGTCAGGGTGGGGCCCACGCCCTCTTCCTCGTTCAAAGTGGCCACTATCACTAGAGTTGTTTGGGCATGTCTCTTCATCTTTTCTGGCCACAAGAAAGGCATCAACAACCTGATGAGCGTGTAGCAGTCTAACTTTCTGTCCTATCCTGATTTAAGACTTGTAGAACTTAATTATAGAACATGATTCTACCTCGAAGCGACTAATCCTTCAGCGCGGCGCGCGTATTTTAGCTCCAATGCAAGTCCAGTGCCCACTTGCGCGCGCTAAACCCAAACGTTTGTTAGTTCTTTTTTGCAACGGCGATAGAAGCGAGCACGTTCTCTAAGTAACTAAAAGGGTGACTAGCCACACTTAACTCCTCATCGCGTTTCTATTATTTATAGGATAGAGGGATGTTAGAATGAACATGAGTAGGCGTTAGTGGATATTTTGGCTTTGATAGGTGTTGTTGTGGTGGCTTTAGGGTTACTTGTGCTAGCTTGGAGCTCTCAACTGATTGTTTCCACCAGCAGTCTTCAAGTCTCGGATTGAACTCAGGATAATGGTCAGTATAGTGCACACTTTCTTGATAACAATGCTACAGTGGGCCGGATCACCGTTATCGGATCAAACCTTGTGACTCTCAACGCGACTGAAATTCCAGTGACGGTTTCCATTTTGCATGATTGGGGGACAGAGGTGAAATCGGTAGAACTGATCTTCTCCTCAGACGAGCTAGCGCGCGCGCTTCACATAGGCGCGCTATAGAAGAGTAGGGATTATGAGTGCTGTGTCTACAATTATTATGGATTGAAGTTGTAGTTTGTTTCCGTGATGGTTCCGTTTTGCCAAGTTCCCTGCCAAGCAACTATAGTGTGTGCTGGGGGGCTTGGCGTGGTGTAGTTTGCTGTGATGCTGTATATCGCGTTTGGGACTACGGGGTCCTGCATAGTGACGTTCCAGCCGTCGCTCGTGTAGGAGTATGTTTCCGCTCCCACGATTCCTTGTGGCGTTGTGCTTCCTCCAGTCCAGTTGAGGTTCTGCATGTACTGCGCCGTCTCGGGATGGTTGGCTCCTATGTAAGCCATAGCAGCATCGCGTACCTGCTCTTGAGTACTATACTGTTCTCCGTAGTGAATGGCGCAGGTGACAAGGTCCGCAAGGTCTATCACGCCATTGCCGTTCAAGTCTGCGTTTGGGTTCCAGTTTGGGTCGCCTGGTTTGGAGCCATAGGCATTTGCTAGCATAACCAAGTCTACAAGGTTGACTTTGAAGTCGCCGTTCAGGTCGCCTGGAATCGTCACTACCACCCAGCCGTCTGTGAAATTGTTGTTCGCCGTGTTTGTCTCGCCTGGAACAGGCCAAGCGTAGGCGCTTAAAGTGTAGTTGCCGTACGCGAAACTGTGGTGTTCCAGGTGAAGGTGATGTTTGTGAAGTTTCCGCTTGGTAGAGTGACGTTTTGTGACGCGCGCGCGAATGGTCTCGCTTGAAGGCATCCCCAGGTCTGCAGTGAGGACGTAGCATTCGGCAACCCCCTAGCGTACGCCAGTGCGAATGTTGGGTCCTGCTCGCAGGCCAGCTTGAAGTATTCTATCGCCCTATCCCATGCACTCGTTGTCCATTTGTTGACGTGATAGACGCCCTTGAGATACAACGTGTGCGCCTCGACGCTCTCGGTGGGCTTCTTTTCGATTCGCTCTTTCTCGGGAAATAGAATCCTGACCCTCAACGCGCGCGCTAGAGCTTCAAATCCGTTATCTCAGCCTCTCAATTTTCAGACAGTGTGAGCCCGCAGTCTTTCCTTATTCAGGGGCAACTCCCGCTCCAAGTATCTCTGCTCGTGCATTTTCCTAACCTTGAGGAATTTCTCGGAGCCTTTCTTGGTTTCTCTCTCGAAAATGTTGATTTCTCCGTCGAATAAATCTAGGATAGCTTGGACCTCTTCGGGAGGATGCATCTGCGGGTTCATCACTCCCAAAGTAGTGAAACCTCTCGATCTGAATTCTGGAATCAGTGTTGCTAACCATTTTCTGACGGAAAGAGCGTGATGCTGCAACAAAGCGTCTGAGATAATTTCAATACAAGCCCTTCTCGAAACTGTAAATACAGGATCTAGTCGACGAAAAGCAGATATCAAAGCAATGTTGATTTCTGTCAGGTTCTCAACACCCTTCAACTTGAACACGTTCGGCAAGTTTTTCAAGGTTTCGTCAACTAGCGGGTTGCATAGGAAGAGGTAGAAATTTGTTTGCCATTCCATGGCGAGAGCCTTTGCAGTACTGGCGTCGATGGTGACGTAAAAAGTGATTTCACCCTTTGTTGCGCCTGTTTCCAGAAATCTATGAACCATTAGATCTCTTTCGTCAAATGAAGGCGAGGTCAAAATGACTGCACAGTTTTGAGGGATCCCTCCTAGCAACATATCGTCGACATCTTCAAATCCTAGGGCAACGCGACCGGGAAGAACAGCTTTAGAAACGTTGAGTGTTAAAGGCTCTGGCTGGCAAGACATTTCACGTCCTTTTTCGTCTGAATAGACGATCTTGGGCTCTATTTCAAATGTGCCCTTTACAAATGATCTCAGCAAAAGTTTGAATTCTTCAGTCTCTAGTGGGCCAAGGCGTTTTCCCTTCAAGTCAAGACAGCCGTTCTCAACGCGAAAAGCATTTGGTTCTCCCACGATATCGAATCCCTCAGGGATTATGCCATCGACCCTAGTCAGGAGGGCCGCGGTCTTCCCGAGGTTTGCCAATTGAATCTCCAAGTCCAAATCTTCGCCAACTGCAATCTTTTTTTGACGGGCTATCAGATTAGCGTGGATGAACTCATGCTCGAACTTTTGCAAGCCGACAGGTTCTTCCACTGTCGAAATTGGGGCGGAGATTGCACTTGTGCTTGACGCATCACCTGGTGCAGTCAACACTTCTCCCAAGGACAGTGCGAATTCCCGCTTTTCCTGCACTTTCTTTAGGGTTTTGCGCACTTCGTCTCTTCTGCCAATATACCCCGCCGTTTCGTAAAGCTCTGCTGATTTTTCCAAACATTTTTCTGCAAGGAGATATGCTTTCGTCTTTCTTTCCGGGTTGCTTTCTGTTTCGGCACCAGCCATGTAGTCATAAGCATCAAGCAGTATCTCTGCGGCACTTGTCCACATAGAAGCGTTATCAAAGCCTGCCTTCAAATAGTAGTTGGATGCACTTCCGAGATATTGTTTTGCCTTGGCGAAGTCATCTTTGTCGTGTGTCAATTCGAATTTAGTTCCGTGTTCTAAGGCTTTGCAGACTGCTCCGTTGCCAGACGCCAACAGGGTTGCTCTGTCCTTTGTGCCGTGTTCTTTTGCTTCAAGAAAAAGCTCAGAGGCTTGATGGTAGAGTTCCGGCAAAACCCTTCCGTCGGCAACCTTCATTTTTTGCCATGCACGGCACATATACGCGATCGATTTTATCTCTTTTCTAAAATCTTCCGCCTCAGTCTTCTCTAGGATCTTTTCGAAATTAGAAGCTGCTGAACCATACTCTTCGGCGCTCTCATCATGGTTTCCTTCGAGATCAAGATTTCTCGCTTCCTCGACGTGCACTCTTGCAAGGCAATAGTCTTTTCTAATAGTTGACGCCTCAGAGAGTCCAATTGCTTTTTCCTTTTCGTCTATATCTCGGATCTTGCCGATCTTTTCTTCGAACACTCTTTTTGCCTCTTCGAAGAGTTCAGCTCCTTGCCTAAAGGCTTCCATCGATTCTCGGCTACGTTCTTTCCTGCTTAGATCCTCCGCTTTTTCCAAGAGTGACCACGCTAGAAAGTTTAAAGACAGATAGCCCCACAGTTTTGATGGCTTTAGAAGGTTCGCGACATTTTCATAATGCCTCGTTGCATCGGCGTATTTTTCGCGTTTATGCGCGAATCTGGCTTTTTCGATTTCACTCCAGGCTTCCATGTAGAGAGCGTAGTCTAGGTAAAATTCTGCGAAATGCGGAATTTTCTCGGCAGCAGCTTTGTACTCTGCCAAAGCACTTGTAAAATTCTCGGCTGCCTTTTTGTGGTCTTCCAAGCGGTCCTGGTTTCTTGCCATCCTCCAGTAGGACTCTGCGACACGACTTGGCATATTGACTTTTTTGAATTGCCTGGCAGCATCTTCGTAAACTTCGATAGACCTTGCCAGGATTTCTTTGTCTTCGACTAATAGATAAAGTTCATTCAGTGTTCCTCCGAACACGTCTTCATATCCTGCGACCGCAGCTATGTAAGACGGAACAGGATGAGAAGCGATCCATTTCTCGCAGTGTGACACGCTGTCTTCCATATCTGAAACAGCACTCTTGAGAAGAGCCACTTTTTTGATTCTGTGTTCTTCTATCCCTGCCAGCTCCACTTTTATCAATCCCTCATAGTTCTTGCCAACGCCACGAATCCAATTGTTGGATGGATAAGCTGTTTCAACCACCTTGGAGAATTCTGTTCTTTTTTCCAGAGCCTCTTCCAGTGACTTTGCTTTATCACCTTTTCCAGTTGCAGTGTTTGAGTAGGAATGCAGTGCTTTGCTTAGAGCATGAAGAGTGGAAAACGCGACTTCTGGAGAACCTGAAGCATTTGCGTGCTCCAGTCCTTTACGCCCAATTTCCACGGCTTTTTCCAGAATAGCACGTTTTTCTTCTGGTCCAAAGTAGGTTGCCAAAGACAAGTAACCTTCTGTGTAGAGCACGTAGGTTCCTGCTATGAAATAATCTTGAGACACCAGGGCGAGATAGTGTATGGCCTCTTCACTATATTGAATGGTCATCTTGTGTCCTTTCTTCTGCCTGTCGGGGTCGGCTTCCCTTAGCGTCATCATGTCAGTAACAAAGGCCAGAAGGTAGGAAGCGACTCCCTTCAGGTAATTGTCCTTTGCAATCGTCCCTTGTTCCATCATCACTTTGGCGTGTTCCAGCGCAGATTCAGCTTTTTCGGTGAAAACAAGGGCGCAGAAGGCGGCTGCCCAGTTTGACATGGCGATGAAGTATGGGTTGTTGACCTCTTTGGAAAGCTCCAATGCCTTCTCCGAGTAGTTTAGACTTCTTTGCATCAGCTCTTTTTGGGCTGTCTCCTCTTGTTCGCCAAAGTTGGCTATATACCAGCTCTGAAGACTGGCTGTGTAGTAGGCGCGGAGGAGTTCATTTTTTTCGCCGAGTCTCGATAAGGCTGAGATGGCTTTGTTGGCGCATTCCGTCCCTTCCTGGCCGATGTTGCATATTTCTAGGTAGTCACATGCAATATACGACCTCTCGAGAAGGCACACCAAGATATCATTACACATCTTTCCGTGGGCTAACTCCTCTCCAGCTCTTTGGTATGCAGCCAAGCTTTTCTGTCCAAACGCGCAGGATTTTTCGAGGATTTTCCTTTTCTCTGAAGGAGTCGAAGCCAACCAAGAACCAACATACTCGGCGAGGGCGTTGCATTGCGCACTTTTACCTTCCGCTTCGGAACTGGTATCTTCGCCAAAAAGCTTGGCGGCGTTCTTATAGGCGTCCGTCGACTGCTGTCGAAGTTTCCTGAACTGTTCTCGGTCCGTAGTCTGTCTTGAAGCCTCACAATAGCAAAAGGCCAGTTTTTCCCATATCTGTGCAACTGAGAAAGATATCGTTTGTTCAGAAGATAGTAATATCTCATAAGATTTTGCGGCTTCAAGCCAATTGCATCCTTGTTCTTGTTCCTTTGCTCTCTGAAGTGTTGTCTGCACTTCAACTTCCGGCGACATTATTTCGTTCTCTTGGGTTCCACATCAATTCATGTGTGTGCGGACCACACCACATCCATAGGTGAAAGGCCAAATAACCCTTTTGTAGATTGTTGGAACCACACATACCATTTATATTTCCAGTCATCAATCAACTCCCTGTTTTTTTACAGTTCTCTAGTCTTCTTCGCAGCCGGTAGGAGACAAAACGAGGTGGTATGGGCTCGAAAAATGGCAAATCTGGCAAAGAGAGAGTAAATTTGAGGACAATTTGCGTCCGCTTCCACGATCTGTTACTAATAACTGCTTGCCTAATAGTTCATTCTTTAACCCGCATGTTTAGGGCGCGCTCAATCCACACTTTATAGGTGGATTCCGATTAGCGCGCGCGCTAACTCCCCTCGCTTCTTTTGCCCAAACTGTGGACAGCGTGCACTTGATGTGGAACGTGTTTCTTCAACAGAACTTTCTTCTATAAGATGGTATAGCAAATCCTAAATAACAGCACAACGACACATTAACTCTGGACGGAGAATGGAGAGCTGAATATGAGGAAAGCATTAGCAGTGATGATGCTAGGCATTTTGTCTTTGTCAATGTTTTTGGTTTTTGCATCAAAGGTGAAGGCTCAAGGGCCCGTTCAAGTTTACATTAATAGTGATGGAAGCGTTGTCCCGTCTTCTGCACCCATTTCAAGCGTTGATAACATCACGTACACCTTAACTGGCGACATCAACTACCCCATGTACTACGGAATCGTTGTCGAAAGAAACAATATCATAATCGACGGAAACGGATACGCATTGCAAGGAAATCAGAGTGGAAACGGACTGTACTTAGCAAACATAAACAACGTGACAATCAAAAACACCAACATCGAAAACTTCCAGAGTGGCGTCTATATCAGCGACTCAAACAACATTGTCATTACCAACGTGACGTCAAGTGGCATCTACTTCATTGAATCTTCAAACGATACTGTTAGTGGGAACAACGTTACAGCAAGTGGCATCGCTGTCTTCTATACTTCAAACATCAGCCTAAGCGAGAACAACATAACAGGAAACGGCGTCTGGATAAGTGAATCTTCAGACGATGCTGTAAGCGGGAACACCATAACAGGAAGTGGCGGCGCAGGGGGCATCGGGATCAGCGACTCTTCAGACAATACTTTCAGCGGTAACACCGTAACAGCAAACAGCTATGATGGCATCTCTCTCAATGCTTCTTCAAGCAATATCTTCAGTTGGAACACTGTAACCGCAAACGGTGGGAGTGGCATTGATATTGGCACCCCTGGGGACGACAATAACACTGTTACCGGCAACAACGCATCCGGCAACGCGGTCGATGGCATCGACGTGTACTATTCTTCGTACAATAACATAAGCGGCAACACGGCGACAGCAAACACCGAATATGGCATTTATCTCTGTGGCATCGATCTCTACCCTTCTTCAAACAACAGTATCAACGGGAACAATGCAACAGCAAACGGCGCTGATGGCATTGATGTCAACCAATCCTCAAACAACATTGTCAGCGGGAACACCGCAATGGCAAACGCCTATAATGGCATCGATTTCGAGTATTCTTCAAACAATAATACTGTTACCAGTAACAGCGTAACAGCAAACAGCTATGATGGCATCTTTCTCTACTCTTCTTCAAACAACACTGTTATCGATAATAACGCATCATCAAACAGCTTCCCTGGCATCTTTCTCGGTGGTTACACAAGCAATAACACTGTTAGCGGGAACGCTGCAACATCAAACAGCTATGGTATCGTTCTCAACAGTTCTTCAAGCAATACTGTTAGCGGTAATAATGCATCATCAAACAACTGGGATGGCATCGATCTCGCGGGTTCAAGCAACACTGTCAGCGGAAACACCA
>Ga0187770_10001434_pt1 | contig 12634 bp, 12 predicted proteins | sample 0116_SJ02_MP02_2_FD_133154 | JGI IMG/M metagenome (GOLD analysis project Ga0187770, IMG submission 133154) | Tropical peat soil microbial communities from peatlands in Department of Meta, Colombia - 0116_SJ02_MP02_20_MG | ecosystem: Environmental > Terrestrial > Soil > Wetlands > Peat | place...
CGAACGCCTGCGCAAGATGGTGAGCCAAAGCAAAGTGGAATGGTGGGGAGACCTGTTGGAAGTGACAATCTCAATGGGGGCCGCGAGTGCGAAAACCACTGACACGGTCGAGGCCATTTTAGAACGCGGGGAAAAAGGCCTGCGCGCCGGCACGGGCAAGGGTGGAAATCGAGTGACGCTTTGGACGGAGTGAAGCGAAGAACGCGTGCGAGGTTCGAATCACGATGTTCGTGATCATTGGAATCGTGGTGGTGATCGGAGCCGTGGCGGGCGGGTACTTGATGGAGCACGGGAACATCCGCGTGCTGCTGCAGCCTGCGGAACTGATCATCATCGGCGGAGCGGCCACCGGGACAGTGCTGATTGCCAATCCACTGCATATCTTGAAAGCGATTGCGGGCGGGATAGGAGGAGTCTTCGGCGGATCGAAGTACGGGAAAGAAAAATACCTCGAAACGCTGAAGATGATGTACGAGCTTTTCACGCGCGCGCGCAAGGAAGGGTTGATGGCGCTGGAGACCGACAGCGACGATCCGGAAAAGAGCCCAGTATTTTCCAAGTACCCCGAGTTTTTGAAAGACCACCACGCGCTGGCATTCGTATGCGACACCATTCGAATGGCGGCGGGCGGCGGCGTGGAACCGTTTGACGTGGACCAGATGATGGAGCTGGACATGGACGTACACCATCACGAGTCGGGGCAGCCGATAGCGGCTTTGTCCACGATGGCGGATTCGCTGCCAGGGCTGGGGATTGTAGCGGCGGTGCTCGGCGTGGTGATCACCATGGGAGCGCTGGGAGGGCCACCCGAGGAGATCGGCCACAAAGTGGCGGCAGCCCTGGTCGGAACGTTTCTCGGAATTTTGCTTTGTTACGGATTCATCGGGCCGGTGGCTGCAAACATGGCGAAAAGCGCGGAGGAGCAGCATTCCTACTACCACGTGCTGCGGGTGGTGATGGTCAGTTTCATGAAAGGGACGCCGCCGACAGTAGCAGTGGAATTTGCGCGGCGGGCGATTCCGGGACACGTGCGGCCGTCCTTCCAGGAAACTGAAAAGCACATCAAGAGTCACGGCGCTCCCGCGGCCGAGGCGGCGCCAGCTCAAGCTGCAGCTTAGTTGGCGACGATTCCAATGAAAGCACCCGCGCGTCCCATCATTATCAAGAAAAAAGCAAGCCATGGCGGCCATCATGGCGGTGCGTGGAAAGTGGCCTACGCGGATTTTGTGACCGCAATGATGGCGTTGTTCATTGTGCTTTGGCTGATGAACAGCAGCCAGCAGATTAAGGAGGCCGTGGGCGGATACTTTAAGGACCCGACCGGCAAGTCCAAGATGGTCGGGAGCGACATGGCAGGGGCGGGCGAGAATTTCGTCGTGACGAAAGACAACATGGAGGAGTTGAAAGAACAGCTGCAGAAAGCGATTCGAGAAGTGCCGAAGTTCGACAGGCTGAAAAACCACATCGACATGACGGTAACCAACGAAGGGCTGCGCATTGAATTGACGGAGTCGGCTGCAGGAACGTTTTTTGACAGTGGGAGCGCCAAGATCAGCGACGACGGTTCCGATTTGCTAAACACTCTCGCGGAAGAGTTGGGGAAACTTCCCAACAAAGTGGCGATCGAAGGGCACACAGATTCCAAGCCGTACAGCCAGGGAGGCAATTACGGGAACTGGGAATTGTCCGCGGATCGCGCCAACGCCGCGCGGCGGCTGATGCAAAAGGACGGCCTACGAGAAGACCAAGTGACGCAAGTGCGCGGATTTGCAGACCAGCGGCTCCGCCACCCAGAAGATCCCCTGGATCCGTCGAACCGGAGAATCTCTTTGATCGTGCAATACCTTCAGAAGATCCCGGAGCTAGCGGTGCCAAAAGAGGGCGAGTCGCCGGGACAGAAATCAGTGGATAGTTCGAATACGCCAGAGAAGCAGGATGCGAAAGCTGAAGCGAAACCCGCAGAAGTGAAGCCGCCGGGGCACTAAAGGTCAGGGGTTGCTGGGCTTTGGTGCGGGGGCTGGCGGCGGTGGAGGAGGCGCAAATTTTGCATCATCCACCGGAACGTTTTGCTGTACCTGATCGACCTGAATGGTGAATTGGTTTCCCGGCCGCGAAAGCGTCCATCGGTATGGAATTTTCAGGCCGTTCGAATCCCGATAATCCGCGTAGTCAATTTGCGTAGGGTTCAGGCCCAACGCCGTATCCGCGTAGCGAACGAGGCGCAACAAAAGCCCCGACTCTTTATCCACATAGAGGCGCAGCGGGGGCTTGCCCTCGCTTTCTCCCACAATTTGATACGTTTCGTGGCCGTCGAGCTTTTCTCCGGGATCAACGTGAAACTTTTCGTAAAGCGTTTTCACGTGCAAAGGAAAATACAAGTCGGCGTCAATGCGAGCCGCGGCATTCTCCGCGGCAGACATCATTTGCACTCGGCCAGGAACGCTCAGCCAGCCCCGATGGCCGTCGAAGGCAGTCAGGCTATCGCCGTTGGGGAGGTGCATGACGGAAAGGCGCTTGTCGGGAGCCTTGGAGAAAATGTCGGCGGAAAAATGCTGGCCGCCGAAGGCCGTCAGTGTGGCTTTCTGCACGCGGCTGGTGACCTTTTGGAGTGCTTCGGCGCCGCCAATCGCGGAGACGTACTTGTCAAGAAGTTGGTCTGCTGGGGGCAAAACAGGCTTGGCTTGTGCCGATGTTCCTTCTCCCACTGCCGCCGGGTTGAGCTCTTCCGTGGAGACGGTCGGAATGGCTACAGGAGCAGTCGAGCCGCGATGGCACGAATAGCAGGTGACTTCGCGATGGCCCTCAAAGTTTTCTTTGTTGATGGCCATCACCATGCTGATCATTTTGCGCGCCGTGACTTTGGACTTTTTGTCATCTTTTTCAAACGCGTGCGCTACGTGGCAGTACTCACATTCGACGCCAAGCGATGCGGCGATGAATTGCATCGAGGGACGCAACTGCTCGGCGGGAATTCCCTTGAGGGCCTGAATATTCTTGAATTCTTCTTCGGCCAGCTTTTGGTCCGCGGGTGGTTCCCCGGGCGCTTTCGCAGTGGCAGACTGCGCTTGCACTCTCGTAATTGTAAGCACCAAGAATAGCAACGTTCCGCAAACAGAGCGAGACGACTTTGAACAGTATCCGTTCATGGAATTAACCCTCGGGAATCCAAGAATATCTGTCTGAAAGGATGTGGGCTGCAAGTCTGGAAAGGTCGAACACTTCTCGGTTCTCGCCCCCTTGAAACCACGAAGCAAAAGATGGGCCGCCTCTGGGTGTGCTTAAAATCTTCACCGCTTATCGCGGAACCGGTTTATCCAGCGTATCCCAGTTGGCAGCAGCGGCGATGCGCCCTTCGATCTCGCTGATGATGCGCCCGCCGCTGTCGCTATTGGTCATCACCGCGACACCATAGCCTTTCAGCCGGTGCATGGTCAGGTCGCACTGAAAACCCCAATTCGAGCCGCTGTGCGTGAAGTACCATCCTTCTCCGCGCTTTTCAATTCCGAATCCGATAGCGAACGATCCCGTGCCTACCGGCGCCACCATTTCGAGCGCGGTGGAATGGGAAAGTAGCTTCGATTCGCCGCGCAATGCCTTCTGCAATTCGATACCGAGTTTCAGCAAATCTGCGGGAGTCGTCCACAAGCCAGCGGCCGCCTGTTCAGGATAGACGTGCCATTTCGCGTCCATGGCTTTTCCTTCGCCACTGTGAGCGCGCGCGGCGGTGCGGTCCGCTTCAGCGGGAAGGGGCTGCTCATACGTGCTGTTGGTCATCCCAACGGGTTCGAGGACCAGTTGGCGCATGATTTCTGCGAACGGCTGGCCATAAACGTCCTGTAACGCGAGCTGCACAATGACAATTCCGCCGCCCGAGTACTTGGAGGCGGTGAAGGGCGGGCGTTCCCAGAACACGGGTCCGACATTTGACGGCGGCTTGCCGTCCAAGATCTGCACCAGCGTGGGCCGGTTGGCCGCCGGCGCATACCCTGGAAATCCAAAGCCGTCTCCGGTACCGGAAGTGTGGCTGAGCAAGGAGCGCAGCGTCACTGCATGTTGGCGCGTGTATTCGTTGTCCGGTACCTTCCAGGATTTCAGATAACGGTTTACGTCCTCGTCGAGAGAAAGTTTGCCCGCTTCGACGGCCCGCAGAACGGCAAATGCAGTCACCGGTTTGCTGATCGAAGCGGCTTGAAAGCGAGTCTCCGGGGTGACAGGCGTCGCGGCAGAAACATCTGCGACGCCGTAGGTCTTTGCCCATTGCACCTGAAAATCCCTGGCCACGGCGATGCTCACGCCGGGAATGTGAAAGCGCTCCATGAGTTGAGGCAAGGTGTAAGGATCGAAACCCTGACGGTTGGGTGATTGCGCGGCCTCTACACGCGCAATCTGAGCTGCGGAAGAATCCAGCGATTGCGGCGCGGCAAAGAGAAATGTTCCGGCAATGGTCGAGAGGCTTGCAGTCCACAAGAAGCGTTTCATTTCCAGTCTCTCCGACAACACATTGGCGTGGACTTAAGCACCGAGTTCGCCGCGTTTCGCAAGAGCGGTGATGCGGTCGGCCGCGCGGAAGGCCAGCGCCATGATGGTCATGGTGGGTTGGCCGCGGCCGGAGGTCACCAGACTGCTGCCGTCGCAAAGGAAGAGATTCTTCACGTCGTGCGTGCGGTGGTCGGGATTAATAACTGACGTCTTGGGGTCGTTTCCCATACGGCAGGTGCCGAGTAAATGCACGCCAAACTGCTGTTCTTGAGGGGGGAAACTCCATTTCTTCACTGCACCGGCAGCTTCGTGAATCGCGTGGGCGCGCTCGAAAAGCCAGGCGCTCAGTTTCAGGTCGTCGGGGTGATCTTTGTAAGTGAGCCGGAGTGCGGGCAATCCCCAGGCGTCTTTCAGGTCTGGGTCGAGCGAAAAAGAGTTGTTTTCGACAGGCAGGGAAGTGCCGTGACAGAAAATCTCCATCGTGCGCGTGAAATTATGCGCCAGCGCGGCCTTGAATTCCTTGCCCCACCGAGGAGTTCCGGGCGGAATGCCGCCGAACGCGAAGGTGATGGGAGTGAAATCGTACCGGGCGTCGAGGCCGCCGCCGCCGCAGAATCCCACTTTCTGCGCGTCGAGCTCGTAAAAATCATGGAGGACCCTGCTGACGCAGTAGCCCTTGTAATCGTTGAGCTGATGCTCGTACACGCCGGTGACGGTGCCGCCGCTGTTGAACATCAGGTTCTTGCCGACGAGGCCACTGGAATTGGCAACTCCATTCGGGAATTGTTTATTCGCGGAGAGCAGGAGGAGGCGCGGAGTCTCGGCGCCATTGGCGCAGACCACAATGGCCTTGGCCTTCTGGAGATGCGTGTTCTTCTTTTCGTCGAAGTAAACGGCACCAATCGCGCGGCCGTTGGCGTCTAGCTGGATCTTGTGCACGTAGGAGTTGGGCCGGATTTCGCAGCGGCCGGTGCGCTCAGCCACGCGAATCGCGGCAGCCAGAGAACTGGATTTCGCGCCGACTTCACAGCCAAAACCCAGGCAGAAACCGCATTGCACGCAGGCGCTGCGGCCAGGGCGTGGCTGCGAAAGAATGGCCATCGGGGCGGGGAAGGGATGCCAGCCAAGTTTTCGAGCGGCGCGCTCGAAAATAACGCCGGAGGATTTCACCGGCAAAGGGGGCATAGGATACGGCTTCGAGCGCGGCGGATCGAAGGGACTTGCCCCGGCGAGTCCGGACACCCCGATTTCCCATTCAACTTTGGTGTAATACGGCTCTAAGTCCGCATACGTAATCGGCCAATCCACAAGAGTTGCCCCAGGAACTGCGCCGACTTTACTGCGCTCGATGAAATCGATTTCGTGGAAACGCCAGAAATTCGCGGTGAAGTGCACGCTAGTACCGCCGACACAGCGACCATAGACCAATGCTCGCTGCGGCTTGGCTTTTTCGTCGGGAGTTTTGCGGAAGGTGTTGGGCTGAAGCTTGGGATGGTTCGTCAGTTTGTCTTGGACTAGGATTTCAATTTCGTTGTGTGTGAAGTCCGCTTCGGTAAGGTAAGGGCCCTGTTCGAGCACAACGACGCGGAAGCCGTTGGTGGAAAGCTCCTTGGCCAGAATCCCGCCAGCCGCGCCTGAGCCGATGATGACGAAATCCACTTCATCGGAAGTTTTGTATTTGGGCTGGTCGACGCTCATTTCTTCTCCGCCTCTTTCGCCGCAGCTTCCCAGCCGGGATAGTCTTTGTCGTAGTATCCGAACGGCGGCTGGAACATGTGTTCTCGTTCGCGTCCAATGACCTTCCAGCCCACCCCGTCATGATTACCGCCATATTCGGGATCGATCAGGAACCCGGCAATCGTGTGCTGCTGGAGAGTGTCGAAGAAATTCTGAGCTCCGGGACGCGCCCGGAAGGACCGCCGGGGCCGCGCCGTTTGCTCGTCAAAGGTCTGCAGAATTTCGTCCTGCTGCTGGGCCGTAAGGGCAAAGAATTTGGAAACACCAGGGAACAATTCCGCGACTCTGGCCTGCAACTCCGGCAGGCCTTCTCGATAGGTCTTTTGGTCGTCGGTTGCAAACGTTGCCAGGCCGCGGTCGATAAAGTAGACGACGCCGGCTTCCCGTGCACCCGGCGTGTCGTCCGTGGGAATAATGCGCGCGGTGATGGCGTCAATTTCGTTGGCCTCCTCCTGAGTGAAGAATTCGAACTTGGGCGGAATCGATGCTTCCGCAGCGCGGTGCGCATGGTCAGCCGCGGCAAGCAGCGCCGGCCAGTGTGCCGAGAGCCAGACGGCAGAAAGGCCGCTGGTTCCGTGCGCCAAAAAACGGCGTCGAGTGAGAGAGGAATCCATCTTTTTAGACCTCAAGAATGATGTTGGGACTGTAAGCTGTGGACTATGGAGCGTCAAGGATTTCCTAACCAGCTTGGTGCATGTTTACGAGCCGAAATGGCTTCCCCGATAGACTGCCAGAAAATTGGGATACGGAGGTTGCTAAAATTTCGCAGTATGAAATCAGCTTCGTATCTGTTCAGCTCAGCCGAACAAAGTACGAAATGAGTTACCTCGATACGCAATTTGCCGCGCCTGTTCCTGGTGGTGTACGATGCGCCCAATCTGAGTGGTCGAATCGGTTTCGCAAACCCGCGGCCGTTTTGAGACACTACTAGTCAAATATGGCGACAATTACAGGCGCGATCGGGAACGGGGGCAAGTGGCTGCTCGATAAAATCGTCGGGGGCATCGCCGCCACGGGAATCAATCCCAATGTGCTCACTTTTCTTGGCTTGTTGGTGAATTTTGGTGCGGCAGCGTTTTTTGCCGTGGGCGGATTCCGGACAGGGGCCATCATCATTTTCTGCGCGGGATTTCTGGACATGCTGGACGGGCAGGTGGCGCGCCGGCAGAACCGCGTCACTGCGTTCGGTGCGTTCTACGATTCGACGCTGGATCGCTATGCAGACATGGCCCTGTACATGGGCTTGCTCGTGTACTACTCCGTAAGCGGACGCACGCCGTACGTCGTGCTTGCAGCCGTGGCGACAGCCGGTTCGGTCATGGTGAGCTACGCACGCGCACGCGCCGAGTCGCTCATTCCGTTGTGCAAAGTCGGCTTCATGGAGCGGCCGGAACGCTTGGTGTTGCTGATTATTGGCGGGCTCTTCAACCGCATGGGGCCAGTGCTTTGGGTGATTGCCGTAGTTTCCACGATCACCGTCGTTCATCGCATTATCTTTACGTGGCAGGAAACCAAAGCCGGTCGGACCCTTCCCGGAATTAAGCTTTCGCTGTGAGTCCGATCTGCTCGTTTCGCCGGGTTTGCTGCGATTCTTCGATAGGCGCGGAGATAATTGCGTGGACGCGGTCGCGCAAAGCCGGGACGTCTTCTTTGCGCAAGCCTTTGGTTTCGATGGTGTCGTGCAGGTAGATTGTGATTTTTGCCGGCCAGAGCATCCAGTGGCCGGTGCGGTGATGCTCGAACGAGCCCACAATGCTGACGGGAACGACAGGAATTCCTAACTGTTGCGCGACGCGAAATCCTCCATCCTGAAATTCATTCAAGTGGCCATCGCGGGTTCGCTTTGCTTCTGGAAAAATGATGAGGCTTGTGCCGGAATTAATCGCATCTTGAGTCAGTCTCAACATCCGCTTCAAATCGCTTGGCCTCCGGATGTCCGGAACCGGCACGTTTCCAAATCGTTTCATCAGCCAGCCGTACGCAGGAATCTTGAAATGCGATTCCAGTTCCCAGCCGCGCACAAACTGTGGGATGGCGCAGTACAGCATGAACGGGTCAAACAGATTGACGTGGTTCGAAACAAAAAAGGATGTGCGATTCGGGTCGAAGCCGAGGGCGCGTCGAACTTCGATCTGGGCTCCGGAAAGAAAGGCGATGCGCCGGCATAACCCGCGCTGAAGCCAATCGTGTTTGCGCGGGTCGAGAAAAAAGTTAAGAAACACCAGCAGTGGCGCGACGACGAAGAAGTGCAACCCGCTGAACACCCAGAGAATCGCGCTGCGGAAAACCAGCCAGGCCTTTTTCATATAAAAACGTCCACCGCCCCTGGAAGCACATCGATTGAGCGGCACTCCACCGTGGCGACTTCTCCGTCGATCATGACGTCAACTGGTGCGGGAAGTCTGAATTCCACGTGACGCACCGCGCGCCGCGAAGCCAGCGGGTGTCCAATATGCGAGCCGTCATAAAGCCTTGGCAAGTTTCGCAGCAAGCCGAGCCGCCCTATGGGGCCCCAGCGAACAAATTCGATGAGGCCATCGGTGGGATCCGCCTGCGGCGCGATCAGCATCGTGCCCCCCGTGTATTTGCTATTGTTGAAAGTGAGGAAAAGGCAGCGCCGCTCGTCCCATTCCTGGTCGTCGTCGCACCGCAAAGCAAACGCTCGCCTGCGCAACTGTACGACTCGCACGAAAACGCCAAGCAGGTAACCCAAATGCCCGAAAGGCTTGAAAGCGCGATTGGTCAACGCGGCCACGTCGGCAGTGAAACCCACGCTCAGCAGATTAAACGAATAAATTTCGCCACCCGCGTGAGTTAGGCGAAGCAGATCCACGGGGCGCTTCCGGTCTTCCAACAGAGCTTGCAGTGAAGCTTCTGCGCCGTTTTTGGTGAAATCGCGCAAAAAGGAATTGCCGGTTCCGAGAGGAAGAAATCCCAGGGCAAGACGATCTACGGATGTGCGGCCCGCGAAAACTCCGTTGAGGATTTCGTGCGCCGTTCCGTCGCCCCCGACCGCAAGGAAACGCCGGTATCCCTGATCGTAGGCTTCGCGAGCAAGCTCCGCGGTGTGGCCGGGGCAGGTGGACGCAAAAACGTCTACACGCAATTTTTTTTCGCGCAAACGTGTCAATGCAGGCCCGGCAAGCTTCGCAGAGCGGCCGCCACCGGCGGCGGGGTTGACGATGGCAAAAAATCGGTCCATTTTTGCGATGCACACGAGCCAACAACGTAGTCTTCGAGACCCAAGCGCGTTCTGCGAAGCTGCCTTACAACTGTCGAATTGCCGTGGCGCTGTCCAACTTTGCAAGCCGCGCCGCCAGCTCATTCCGCTTGATCTTGAGAGAAGCCGTCCGGGGAAAATCCTCGTCCAACAGAATCACCCCGTGCACACGCTTGTAGTTTAGCAGTCGCTGATTGCGCGCGTTGACGTCGCGTTGAAGCTCCTCACCGTATTTTTGTTCCTGATCCAGATGAAGCACTAGCACAAGCTGCTCTCCGGTCATCGAGCGTTTCGGCCAGATGTAGTTTGCAGCAAAAACGCAAAACTCCTTGACAGGCAAGCTTTCGAACACCTTCTCGATGTCTTCCGGATAAATGTTTTTTCCTTCCTCGGTGACGATCATGTTTTTCTTGCGCCCTCTCAATTGCAAGTGGCCAGTCTCGTCGAATTTTCCAAGATCGCCGGTCATCAGCCAGCCATCGACAATCGTTTCGGCAGTTAGCTCTGGATCGTTCAGATATCCGGACATGACCGTTTTGCTGCGCACCGCCACTTCCCCCACGCCATCTGCGGCGGGATTGAGGATGCGCACTTCCATCCCCGGCAGCGGCTTGCCCACAGCGTCTGCCCGAAACGGCCTTAAATCGTTGACCGTGATCGCCGTGCCCGCTTCCGTCAGGCCGTACCCGTTCGCCACGGGAATTCCCAGGTCGTAGAAAAATTGCAAAGTCTGCGGCTCGGTGAACGCGCCGCCAACGATGATTGCTAGCAACTCGCCGCCAAAGGCTTCGTGCACTTGCTTCAGCAACAGGCGGCTGAGGCTGAGCCGTGGCTGGCTTTTCGTGAGAGCTTTGTTGACCGCAACCAACGCGTTAAACACTTTTCGTTTACCTGCCGGAAGTGCGTCAAACCTTGCCTGCAATCCTTTTTGCAAGTTTTTGAGCACGAGCGGGACGAGGCTTACATAGGTGATTTTGTATTTCGGGAAAGCTTCGCGAACATACTCCGGGCGCAAGGTGCGCAAGTGCACGACGGCTGCGCCGCACGTGAACGGGCCGAAAAATCCCACCATGAAATCAATGGCGTGATTCGTCGGCAAAATGCTCAGGTAGCGCACACCCGGCCAGAATGGATAGATGGAAGTCAGCGCTACGCACTGCTCGAGGTAATTTTCGTGCGTCATCATGCAGCCCTTGGGGCGGCCCCCGGTGCCCGAGGAGTACACGATGCTTGCGGTGTCGCTGCGTTTGCGCGGGATAAAAGTCGGCTCGCCTGCTCCGCAAAACTCTTCCCATCTCCGCGCGCCGGCCAAGTCCGCGTTGGCGGGAGCTTCCGTTATCAAGACTGCCTTCACGTTCGCTGCTGCCGAGCGCCCCGCGGAAATGCTAAGCTGCCGCCAAATGGGATACTCCGTGACGAGTAATGTGGCTCCGGAGTGTTTGATAAGCTGCCACTGCTCATCAGGAGTGAGCTTGTAGTCAAGCGGAACAAGCACTCCCCCGCAGAAAAAAATCGCATACGCCGAAATCAGCCACTTCGACTGATTCGTCATGATGATGCTGGCCCGGTCGCCCTCAGAAAAACCGGTTTCCTGCAAGGCTTTGGCGAGCGGAAGCGCGCGCTTCTTGAACTCGATGTAAGTCAGGCGCTCCTTCTCGCGTTCGCGGTCCGCTTCGATCAAGCACACTTCGTTCGAAAAGCGCTCCAACGCTTCTCTGAGCGCTTCCCCGACGGATTGGTATTGGGAAAGATCCAGCATTACAAGCGTGACTGAATCCGCTCCGCGAGCGTTTTGAAATCGCTCACGCCTTGCACTTCGTAATCGGGCAGTTCGATGGAAAAATGATTTTCGAGGCGGGAAAGCAACTCCAAAGTCTGAAGGCTGTCGATGCCCAGCTTTTTGAAGAAATCATCCCCTGGCGCAAGCGAGCCCGCCGGCAGTTGAAAATGTTTCGTCGCCAGGTCGAGGACTTCCTGTGTGGTTTGTTCTATTGTTCGCATGGAGGCCTCAAATTTATCATTCGGGCGCACGGAAGGAAAATTCAACCAGCCGCAAATTACGGCAAAAGGATGAAGGCTAAGTTTTTCGTCGTCAGCCAAATGCGCTGCTCAAGCCTAGGGCAGATACGGCATCGGCCCAGCGTCTTCCACGAATTTCTTGAGCGCCGCCATCACCGCCGGACGCGCGAAAAGCTCGCAAAAGAGATCGATCTCGCGGCGAAGCTCTTCGTGCGGAATAGGCTTGATGAATTTCTTGGCCGTGGCGCGGGTGACCGCATCAAATTTTGTGATTTGCGCTGCGGTCGACCGCGCGATGCGCAATGCTTCCCCTTCGCCTGCCAGTTGTGCCACAAGGCCGACGGCTTGCGCCCGCGCCGCATTCACCGTGCGTCCTGTAAAAAGCAAATCGCGCACAAAAGCATTTCCGAGATCGCGTTTCAGGCGCGGTATGCCACCGAAACCGGGGATCAGCCCCAAGCGTAGCTCGGGAAAGGCAAAGCGCGCCATTTTGTCGGCGATGATCATATCGCACGCCAACGCGAGTTCGAGCCCGCCACCAAAGCAAACGCCATGCACGGCAGCGATCGTCACGAACGGAGCCGCGTCAATCGCATTTGCCACTCTATGCGATCGCTCCACGAAATCGCGTACTGTGGCGTTCCGCTCTTTCTCCGGTAGGGCTATCGCGCCGTAATACAACTCGCGCAAATCCGCGCCCGCCGAAAACCCCGCTTTTTGCGCGCTCGTGATGATGCAGACAGAAGTGTCCGGTGCAAGCTCGTCAAACGACGCCACAAACTTCTCAAGATCTCCCAGCATCGCCGTGCCAATTTCGTTGGCCGGCTCATAATCCAACGTAAGTTCGACGATGCCGTCGCGCCATTCCCAATGCAGCGCTTTTCCCGTGAAACTCTTCATGCGTGCTGCCTATTGACGGCTTGGCTTTCTGCAGCGCTCGAGGCGGAAGCTGTGCTTTGCCCCTTCGCGTCGTACATGGCATTGATTTCGGCAGCGTAGCGCGTGTTGACTGCGTCCCGCCGCAGCTTGCCATTCGCGGTGAGCAGCCCGCTCTCAGCCGTAAACGCCGCTCCAATGACTTTGAAATTCCGGATTTGCCGGTAATGGGGCAGTTCCGCATTCACGGCATCGATCGCTGCTTGAGCTGCGATCGCTTCGACTGTTCCGGCAATCAGCACG
>Ga0187770_10001435_pt1 | contig 12633 bp, 10 predicted proteins | sample 0116_SJ02_MP02_2_FD_133154 | JGI IMG/M metagenome (GOLD analysis project Ga0187770, IMG submission 133154) | Tropical peat soil microbial communities from peatlands in Department of Meta, Colombia - 0116_SJ02_MP02_20_MG | ecosystem: Environmental > Terrestrial > Soil > Wetlands > Peat | place...
CCCGATCCGGGCGTTTCCAGCCGGCGTCGGAAAGGCCAGCACAGCGATATCCCGGTAGTAATCCCGGAAGGCTTCAGGCCGGGCGAGCAGCCCCGAGTAATGCTGGGGTCCCCGGACGCGCGTCTCCGTCCACACGACCCGCTGCATCGAGAGCTCGGGCGTGATCCAAGGCCCGCCGCTCCCGCACCAGCCGGCGTCGTTGTTCATGTTGACCTCGAGGCCCAGGCGGCGCGATTCGGCGCACACGTGTTCAAAGAGTTCCCGCCATTTCGGCCCGGCGAAGGACACCGGCCCGAGCGGAGCGCCTTGGTCGACCTCCATGATCAGCACGCCGCCGATGCCTACGCGCTTCATAGCCTCGAGGTCGGCCGTGATGCCCTCCCGCGTGATGTTCCCGTTGAGCCAGAACCAGTACACCCAGGGGCGGGCCGAGTCCGGCGGGGTTTCGAAGTTCGTCCGGAGCTCCTGCGGGCCGGCCGCTCCCCGGACACCGGCCGCCGTCCCCAGAATGAGGCATGCGGCGAAGGCGCAGAATAGGGTTCGCGAACGCTTGGACATGGGCGACTCCTCCCGGCCGGGTCCCGAGGAAGGGCCTTCCCGTCCCCGTCCGGCCCTGATCCTTCCTTCTCCATTATCACCGTTTGAAGGCGGCGTCAACCGGCCGGAGGCGCCGGGCCCGGACCCGCGAGCTCCTTCGTCTTGACGGCGCTCCGCCCTCGGGAATATCATCTGCCCTCGGCGGCCGCGCGGAGAGGCGGCCGGGTCGAACACTCTTGGAGAAAGGGGAAGACAACGATGAGGCGATGGCCGGCGGTTTGGATGGCGTTCTCGCTCGTTTGGATGTCTGGAAACGCCGCGGGCGCGCCCGCGCGGACGGGCCGGACGGAGGTGGAGATCGGCACCTGGGCGTCCTCGGCCCGGGAGAAGCTGCTTCTCGACTTCGGCTGGAGCTTTCACCTCGGCGACGTCTGCTCCATCGAAGGCGACCAGGGATACGGCGCGGGCGAGGCTTTCGCCAAGGCCGGCGACGCCACCGGCGCCGCGAGACCGGACTTCGATGACAGCTCCTGGCGGAGGCTCGACCTTCCTCACGACTGGGCCGTCGAGCTCGAGTTCGTTGATGTCCCGAACGAGTCGGTCAAGGACCACGGCTACAAGCCCGTGGGCCGGGCATTCCCCAAGAGTTCGATCGGCTGGTACCGCCGCGCCTTCACCGTCCCGAAAGCCGACGAGGGCCTGCGCCTGGCCCTCGAGTTCGAGGGCGTCTTCCGCGACGCCATGGTCTGGTTCAACGGTCATTATATCGGGCGGAACCTGAGCGGCTACAGCGGCTTCGGGTACGACATCACCGATTACGTCGCGTTCGGCCGGAAAAATGTCCTGACCGTGCGGGTCGACGCCAGCCAGTACGAGGGATGGTTTTATGAAGGCGCGGGCATCTACCGTCACGTCTGGCTCATCAAGCACGCGCCGCTCCACATCCCTCCGTATGGGGTCTTCGTGGCGCCTCAGCTCGAGGGGGCGTCGGCTAGAATAGACATCGAAACCAGGGTGCGGAACGAGCAGGACGCGGACGTCCACTGCACGGTCCGCTCGATCGTCCTCGACGAGCGCGGCCGGACCGTGGCCGACGTCGCCTCGGAGCCCCTGAGCCTCGGCGGCCGCGGGGAGACGACCGTGAGGCAACAGGCGAAGGTCCAGGAACCGCTTCTCTGGTCTCTCGAGACGCCCCATCTCTACAAGCTCATCTCTCTCGTCGAGTCCGGAGGCTCGGCCGCGGACAGGCTGGAGACGACCTTCGGCATCCGGAGCGTCCGCTTCGACAAAGACAGCGGCTTTTTCCTCAACGGAAAACGGGTCGAGATCCAGGGCGTCTGCTGCCACCAGGACCACGCCGGAGTCGGCTCGGCCCTGCCGGACAGGCTCCAGGAGTACCGCATCGAGCGCCTCAAGGAGATGGGCGTCACCGCCTATCGTACGAGCCATAACCCGCCGACGCCGGAGCTGCTCGACGCGTGCGACAGGCTGGGCATGCTGGTCATGGATGAGAACCGCCTGATGGGCGGCGCGCCGGAGCTTGCCGGCCAGTTCGCCCGTCTCGTCCTCCGCGACCGGAACCATCCGTCCGTGATCATCTGGTCGCTCGGCAACGAGGAAGACACGATCCAGGGGACGCCCGTGGGGGAGCGGATCGCCGGGTCACTGAAACGCATCCAGCGCGAGCTCGACCCGACCCGTCTGTGCACCTATGCCGGCAACAACGGAAACGAGTATCGGGGCATCAACAGCGTCGTGGACGTCCGCGGCATCAACTACATCATCCTCGGCGACCCCGACGCGTACCACCGGGACCATCCCGACCAGCCCGTGTGGGGCAGCGAGGAGGCCAGCACGCTCTCGACGCGCGGCATCTACGCCAACGACAAGGACAAAGGATACATGAGCGATTACGACCTCAACGCCCCGCGCTGGGGCGCGACGGCCGAGAAATGGTGGCCGTTTTACGCCGTCCGCCCATGGCTCGCCGGGGCGTTCGTCTGGACGGGCTTCGACTACCGGGGCGAGCCGACCCCTTACCGCTGGCCGTGCATCAACTCGCATTTCGGCATCATGGACACGTGCGGGTTCCCGAAGAACAACTATTACTATTACCAATCGTGGTGGACCGGCAAAGACGTCCTGCACCTCGCCCCCCACTGGAACTGGAAGGGCAAGGAGGGACAGCCGATTGACGTCTGGTGCCAGAGCAACTGCGACACCGTGGAGCTTTTCCTGAACGGGCGGAGCCTGGGCCGCAAGACCATGACGCCCAACTCGCACCTCGAGTGGAAGGTCCCCTACGCGCCGGGCGTGCTCGAAGCGCGGGGGCAGCGAAAAGGCCGGACGATCGTGACGCGGGTCGAAACGACCGGGGAGCCGGCGGCCGTCCGCTTCGAGCCCGACCGGGCCGTCATCCGGGCCGACGGCGAGGATCTCTCCGTGGTGAACGTTTCGATCGTCGATGCGAAGGGACGAACGGTCCCTGTGGCGGACAACCTCGTCCGCTTCGAGGTCTCCGGAGACGCGCGCATCATCGGCGTCGGGAACGGCAATCCCAGCAGTCATGAGCCCGACAAGTGCCCGGCGGGCTCATGGCAGAGACGGGCCTTCAACGGCCTCTGCCAGGTGATCCTGCAGGCGGGACGAGTGGCCGGAACGATCGAGATCAGCGCCGCCTCCGACGGGCTGAAGACGGCCGCCGCGGCGATCCGCTCGGAGAAAAGCCAGCCGCGCCCCTTCGTCTGGGACTGAGACAGCCGGTTTCCGCGCCCTCTCCCGCGGCATCGGATGAGGGGGGTCCGGTGTCCCGGCGGGAGCGTCCGTCATGACGCTCAATGGGGATGGGCGTGTTTCAGGATGTGAGGCTTTTCCAGGCCGTGGGCCAGCATGAACTCTTCGTCCGAAAGAAGCGCCGCCGTCGGCCCCTCCCCCACCAGCCGGCCCTCGTCCAGCACCACGGCCCTCCCGCACAGCTCAACGACGAGCTCCAAGTCGTGCGTGGCGATGATCTTCGTCGCGGGGATGGACCGGAGCAGGGTAATAAGCTGGCGCTTCCCCCTCGGATCGAGCCCCCTCGTAGGCTCGTCGAGGGCGAGGACTTTCGGCTGGGAGACGAGGATCCCGGCCAGGCAAACGCGCTGCTTCTCTCCGCTGCTCAGATGATGGGGGGACCTCGCCTCGAACCCCTGGAGGCCGACTTTGGCCAGCGCCTCCCGCACAAGGCCGCCGACCTCTTTTTCCGGCAGGCCGAATTGGCGGGGGCCGAAAGACACGTCCTCGTACACGGTCGGGCAGAAGATCTGGTCGTCGGGGTCCTGGAACAGCAGGCCCACCTGCCGCCGGATCTCGAGCAGGCTCGACTTGGCGACCGGGAGGCCGTGAATGAACACCCCCGGCTCCCCTGTCAGGGCCTCGGGGAGGATGCCGTTCAGGTGCAGGAGCAGGGTCGATTTGCCGGCCCCGTTGGGACCGATGAGCCCGACGCTCTCGGCCTCCTCGATCTTCAGGGATACGCCCCGCAGGGCCGCGCGGCCGTCCGGGTAAGCGAACGAGACGTTCCTGAGCTCGACGGCGACCATCGTCACCTCCATCCGCGGGCCGACATGGCGGCGAAGATCCGCTCGGCGCGCTCCGTCGACCGCACGAAGAGCAGCCCGATGATCCCGGCGGCCGACCGCCACGTCCGCACCCCACCTTTCGCGAACGTCCGGCTGAGCCGGGCCCGACGCATGCGCTGGGTCTCGTCGATGAGAACGAACACATACCGGTACATCAAGGCGGTCAGGGTGACGAAGACCGATGGGGCGTGGGCCCGGCGGAGTACGCCCAGCACCTCCGTGAAGGGCGTCGTGTTCGAGACGAGCAGCACGGCCGTCAGGCTGAGGGTGCTCCGAACGACGATCGACTCGAACTTCATCGGCCCTCCGGGCTGAAGGAGCGAGACGGCGGCGATGACGAGAACGAAAGGCTCGAAAACGAAGAGCCGCCTCAGGATGAAGAGGGCGGGGATCCGGCTTAACACGGTGACAAGAGCGGCGCCGAGCGCCAAGCCCGGGAAAAGGAACGGCGTGCGGAGGGGCGCCGCGACCGAGACCAAAATGAACAGCAGCGCGGCGGCCATCTTCACGGCCGGGGGAAGGCCATGGATCGGGCTGTCGAGCCGGCTGAACCTGTCGATAAAATCGTGATGCATAGGGCACCCCTCACATGTCGGCTACCGAGCGTGGTCCTTGGACTTGGGCACGACGGTTCTGGCCAGCAGGAAGGACAGCCCGAAGACAATGGCCGCGCCGATGAACGCGGCCAGGGCCGTGGCCCAGGAGAGCGAGCCGATGCCCGGCACCCGGTAGTCCGCCAGGGGCGAGCGGATCACGGGCGACGCGAGGCTCCGGGAGCGGAATCCGAAGACGGCGGCGACTCTTTCCAGGCCATCCGGCCAGCGCGAGGCGAAGGGCAGCACGAAGAGGACCAGACCGACGACGACGAGCGATCCGTAGATCAGCGCTCCGGCGATCGGCCGCCCTTTCCGCCCTCCGGCCTCCGGCTCCCGGCCGAAGGGAAGAAGGTCGGGGCGCGTCGCGTAAACTGCGGCCAGGACGAGCGTCGTGATCAGCGCTTCGCCAATCCCGATCAGAATGTGGATCCCCGTCATCGCCGGGAAGGCGACGGACCACGGCACGGTCCCCGACCAGGCCAACTCCCCAGTGCAGCAGACGGCCGCCAGCACGGTCGAGAACCAGGCCGCGAAGGCTGCCGCCACGAACCTGCCTCGCTCTCCCCGGAGCGGCACGGCCATCAGCCGGTACATGGCGTAGCCCGCCAGGGCCGCTACGAGGCCCATGTTGAAGATGTTCGCCCCCAGGGAGAGCACGCCGCCGTCGGCGAACAGGAAACACTGGACGACGAGGACGACCGACATCACCAGGACGGCCTCGTTGGGACCGAGCAGCACGCCGGCCAGCACCGCGCCCAGGAGATGCCCCGAGGTGCCGCCGGCGACGGGGAAATTGATCATCTGGGCGACGAAGATGAAGGCCGCCGCGAGCCCCATCAGGGGCACCTTCCGGAGGGACATGCGCGTCCTGAGGGCGAAGAGCGCACGCCCCACTCCGAGGAGGGAAAGCGCCCACGCGGCCGCGATCGTCTTCGTGTCGAGGAAACCGTCCGGGATATGCATGAGAAAGCCCGTGAGCGCCCCGGGTCCGCCGGCCGGCGCCCTATTTTTTCGCTTCCGCCACGATATAGATATAGCGCAACGGACCGGTCCCGGTATTCAGGACGTTGTGCTCCGTATGCGGCGGGCAATAGGCGGCGAAGCCTCGGGCGATCGGCAGGACCTCCCCGCCGCTGATCCTCATCTCGCCGCGCCCTTCGAGAATGACCAGCATCTCCTCGAAGTTTTCCGTGCTGTGCTTTCCGACCGATTTGCCGGGGGCCAGCGTGACCAGGCCGGCGTGCATCGTCGATGTTTCGGGGGGGCCCGAAAGGACTCGGAGATAATCCTTATCCCCGGGGTCGAGCCGGATCACCTTGGGGACGGGTTTTTGGGCCGCGTTCTGGCCGCCGAAGACGAGAGGGGCGGCCAGGAGGGCGAGGCCCGCGGCCGCCAGGGCGTACGGTTTCGGCTTTTTGGACATTCCAACATCCTTTCCCGAGAAGAGGCCCGACGCGGCGGGCCCCGCGAAAGAATCATTATATAAGATCGCGGTGCCCGCTTCAACGAACTCCCCTCGTCCCGGCGGTCCGAGCGCGGCGGGAGCCGGCCGTTTCTTCCCCGGCCGGCCTGGATGCTATAATCTAAGGAGGACGATGCGGACGATCCTCTTCACTGGGAAAGGCGGCGTGGGAAAAACGACGCTGGCCGCGGCGACGGCGCTTCTCGCGGCGCGCCGCGGGCACAAGACCCTCGTCATCTCCACTGATGCCGCCCACAGCCTGTCCGACTCGTTCGAAGTCGCTCTCGGAAACACTCCTAGGCCGATCGCCCCCAATCTCTCCGGCCAGGAGGTCAGCGCCCTCGAGGAGATAGAGAAAAGGTGGGGAGAGATCAAGACCTACCTAGCGGCCCTTTTCGTCTCGCAGGGCGTGGACTCCATCGAAGCAGAAGAGCTGAGCGTCTTCCCCGGCATGGAAGAGCTCTTCAGCCTGATGGAAATCCGCGCCCACAGCAAAGACGCGACCTACGAGGTTGTGATCGTCGACTGCGCGCCGACGGCCGACACGCTCCGCCTCCTGAGCGCGCCCGAGATCACGAGCTGGTACCTGAAGCACATCTTCCCCGTCCAGAGGACGGCCGCGCGGGCCGTCCGGCCGATGGCCAGCCGGATCCTGCCCTTCCCCTTCCCCGAGGACAACGTCTTCGAAGCCGTCCGCAAGCTGACGACCGAACTCGCCGAGATGAAAGAGATCCTCGAGGACAGCCGGAAGACCTCGATCCGCCTGGTCATCAATCCCGAAAAGATGGTCATCAAGGAGGCCCAGCGCGCTTACACGTTCTTCAGCCTGTTCGCCTACAGCGTCGACCTCGTCATCGTCAACCGCGTCCTCCCGGAGAAGGTGGAGGACCCCTACTTCCGGAAGTGGAAGGCCATCCAGCAGGGCTACCTGCGGCGGATCGAAGAGAGGTTTGCGCCGGTCCCGATCCTCTCCTCCGAGCTCTACAGCCAGGAAATCGTGGGCGTCGAGCTTCTCGTAAAGCTCGGGTTGGACGTCTACCGGGGCGCCGACCCGGTCCGCCTCTTCTCGAGCGAGAAGCCGATCCGGATCGAGAAAGCGGACGGAAAGTACGTCCTGTCCGTTCATCTGCCCTTCATGGAGAAATGCGACCTGGACGTCTTCCAGAAGGGGGAAGAACTCCATGTCCGGGCGGGGCCCATCAAGAGGAACATCCTCCTCCCCAGGGTCCTGCTCTTCCGTTCCGTTCTCGGGGCGAAATATGAGAACGACCGGCTCAAAATCACTTTTCAATAGATGGAAGAAGCGCGAAAAGGAAGGTGAAGCCATGGCCGGAGAAAAGAATCGGGAAATCCGGATCGTCATCCCCGAGGAGCTGCTCGCCTGCCTCGTCCCCGGGAAGGCCCGGGAACACTTGTTGGGCGCCTGGAAAGAGTTTCTCCACGCCCTCCGTTCCCTGATCGACGCCCGGATCGAAAGCCTGGACAAAAAGGCGGCGGCCAGGCCGGCGCCGAAGAAAAAGATCAGGGTCGACTGAAACCGGCGGCCTTTCGAGCCCCGTGCGGCGCCGGGGCCGTCGAGGAAGACCGATGAGAGTGCTCAAGCCGGTCCCTTTCGGGCTCGTGGCCATCGCCGTCGTCATGATCTTCGCCGCCGCGGCGACGGATGTCTACTGGCTGGCAAAGCTCCTGGGAAGGCCGTTCCCCCGGACCCTGACGGTCGATCCCTTCGTCACCGATGCCTTTGTTGTGCCGGACGTCGTCCTATCGGTCCTCCTCTACGCCGGGGCCTGCGGTCTCATCCTGCGGAAAATGTCCGGATTCGTCATCTCCTGGGTGGCGATGGGGATGTGGATCTTCGACGCCCTGCTTGTCCTCAGGCTCACGAGATTCGCGGAAATCCGCTTCGTCGGCCCGAGCCTCGCATTCGCCGTGTTTTCCGCCATCTATCTTTGGCGGAAGTCGCGGATCGCCCTCTAGAATCAAAGCCCCCAAGGGGACGCGCTCCCGGGGCGGGACATCAGGCTTCGGCGCCGATCCGCGCGCCGCGTGTTTCGGGCAGCGTCCAGACCCAGATCCCGGTGAAGACGGCGAAAAACGCCGCAAGAGAGATGCCTCCCCCGAGCCCGTAGCTGGACGCGATCACGGTGATGACGAGCGGCGTGAACAGCTGGACGCCCCGGGCGAGGTTGAAGGCCGTGCCCATGGCCGTGTTCCTCACGCGGGTGGGAAAGATTTCGGAAAAGATCGGGCCGTAGCCCGAGAAGTTGCCGGTCCCGAATCCGACAAGGAACATGAAAAGCAGCGTGAGCCAGGGCCACACGGCGATGGCTCCCCAGAACCATGTGACCGCGAGCAGGCCGGCCGCCCAGATTGCGGAAAACCCGGTGTAGGCGATCCTCCGGCCCTTCCGGTCGGCCACGAACCCGAAGGCGAGATAGCCAAGAAACCCGCCGGCCTGTGTCGCGAGCATCCACACCCCCGACCTCGCTAGCGAAAAACCGAGGCTGTCATAGAGATACTTCGGGAGCCAGGTATAGGTGAACCAGTAGGCCGACATATCCGTCAGCGCCAGCACGAGCCCGAGGACAAAAAGGCGGCGGAGCTGCGGCGTCCGGAGGAGATGTGAAAGCCCGCCGCCGGCGGCGGCCCGGCCAGCCTCCCCGCGCCGCCGGCGGGATTCCTCCCAGACGTCGGATTCGGGCATGGCCCGGCGGATGACCGCGACGAGCAGGGCCGGCGCGACCGAAAGAAAGAAGCAGCCCCGCCAGCCCCACGATTCCCCGAAGGACCGCACGATAGCCGGCTCGACGAAGGCGCCGACGACCGAGGCCAGCGCGATCCCGAGCGGCGCGCCCGTCTGCATCACGGCCGCGTAGCGGGCGCGAACCCGGGCCGGGAAGGTCTCGCCCACGAGAGTCTGTCCCGTGGCCCACTCCCCTCCGATGCCCAGTCCTGTGACGATCCGGAAAGCGAGGAGCCACCAGGCGTTCCGGGCGAAGCCGCAGGCGAACGTGCCCACGGAATAGATCAGGATCGTCCAGGTGAGGACCGCCTTTCTCCCGAGCCGGTCGGCCAGGTTGCCGAAGGCGATTCCCCCCAGGGCCGTCGCGGCGAGAGTGGCGCCCAGGAGGAGCGAGAGGGAGGCGTCGCTCAAGCCCAGCGTCTTCTTGATCGGGATGATCAAGAAGGAGAAGAGCATCAGGTTGTAAAAATCGAAGAGCCAGCCGGCCCAGGCCATCCCCAAAATGACGTAGTGCTCCCTGGAGGGCCGATCGCTCTCGTTGAGAAGGCGCCGCGGCTCGGCTGCGGGCATGGGACGCGCCTCAGCTTCCGTCCCTAGTGTAGCCGAGCAGGCCGGCGTTTTTCAAGACCGCGCCGGAAGCGGCGGCGGAGGAAACGGCTACTTGCCCTTTTTCTCCTGGGCCTTCTTGGCCGCGTTCCTGATCCGTTCGATGGTCGCCGTGATCATCGGCTTGGCGAACGGCGGGAAATCCGGCCTCTTGAGGAATTCCTCGAGCGCGGGGATCGTCCTGGGGTCGGCCAGCGTGCCGAGCGCCTGAACCGCGGCGAAGCCGGTCTGCCGTGACTCTTCCTTGAGCGCGGCCGTCAGGATCGCCAGGACGCGATCGTTTCCCTTGCCGACCTCCGCCAGCAGCGCGAAGGCCGGTCCGCGCAGCTCGGAGGGATTCCCGGGAGCGGCGTATTTGAAGGCCGCGCCGAGCGAGCGGGGGTCTTTGAGCGCCGCCAGCCCGCGGAGCGCCCCGCCCCGGATCGTCTCCTGCCAGGAGTCCTGCTTGAGCAGGCCCGTCAGCGTGACGTACGCCTGAGGCGCCGCGGTCTGCCCCAGCGCGCGGGCCGCCTCGGCCACGACGAAATAGCTGGGGTCGGTCTTCGTGACGCCCATGAACAGGCCGGCGAGCTTCGGATCCTTGAGGGCGCCGAGGCCCTGGATCGCCGCCCGCCGAACGCGCGAATCGCCGTCCTTCAAGGCCTCGATGAGCGCCTGTCGGCAGCCGGCGGTCTTCATCTCTGAGAGCGCCTTCACCGCTTCGAGCCGCACGCCCCAGAAGGAATCGTGCCCCGCGGCCTCGGCCAAGGCCTTTTCACCAGCCTCACCGGGATGCGCCTTCAATTCGATGGCCGCCCGGACGCGGCCCATGACATCCGCATCGTGGAGAAGCTCGGCGGCCGCCTCCTCGATCCCGCGGCTGTACCTCACTTCTTTGATGAGGATGTTCCCCCGGTCGAAATTGACGAAGAGGGGCGGGCCGTCCAGGGCGAACGTGAATTCCTGGTCCGGCTTGTCGATCCAGACCCGATGGACCTTCTCGCCCGAGGCCGTGGTGACTGCGATGTCGACCGGCATCGTGAAATAGTCCGGCGAGCGGAACCAGGGCCGCGTGTCGTCGGGCTTCTGCGTCTGCTTGACTTCGAGCTTGAGGCTCCCGGACGCCTTGTCATAGGCCGGCGTGAGCTCGAAAACCGGATGGCCTATCTTGTAGAGCCACTCGTCGAAGAACCACCCGAGGTCCTGGCCCGTCACTTCCTCGATGGCGATGACGAGCTGCGGCGTCTCGACGGTCTGTGCCCGGTACTTGGTGACGTAATGATGGATGGCCTTCCAGAAGAGGTCATCTCCCAGGACGAACCGCAGCATGTTGAGCACGGCCCCGCCGCGCTGGTAGCTGTAGGTATCGAACATCGCCTCGGGGCCGGCGTACCGTTCGGTGACGATCGGGTGCCGGTCGCCCCCGTGCCAGGCCCGGAGATACTGCTGCTGATTGCCCATCATTTCGTACAGATACGCGTCGCGGCCCTGGTCGTGTTCGGTCCACAGGGCCTCGAAGAACGTCGCGAACGACTCGTTGAGCCATGTCTGGCCCCAATCATGGCAGGTCAGGAGATCGCCGAACCACTGGTGTGCCAGCTCGTGGGAGATCAGCGAATCGGATGACACGTCCAGGGCGGCGCGCCGGTCGTGAACGGTCCGGTCCGTGAGGGTCGTGGCCGAGATGTTTTCCATGCCGCCGCCGAAGTCGCGAACGGTCGTTTCGGCGTATTTGGCGTACGGATAATCGACGCCGATTCTCGCGGAGAAGAAGGCGACCATCTCGGCGATCTTGGCGAACGACAGGCGCCCCTCCTCGAGTTCGTCCCGGTAGACGTATGAAACGACCGGCTTGTCCTTGAAGGACTGCCGGATCTCGGCGAAATCGCCGACGATGATGGAGATGAGGTAGCTCGACGTCGGAACATCCAGGCGCCAGTGCCACGTCTTGGTCTTGGGCTTCGGGCCGGGTTCGACGCCGGCCAGCTCTCCGTTGGAGATCACCTCGTAGCGGTCGTCCACCGTGGCGATCACCTCGCTGGTCGCCTTGTCGTTTGGATAGTCGTAACAGGGGAACCAGTAATGGTTGGTCTCCGATTCCCCCTGCGACCAGATCTGGTAGGGCCGGCGGGGATCGGCCTTCGTCGGCGTGATGAATGTCAATCCTTTGGTCGGCGTGGCTGTGTAGTTGATCGTGACGGCGATGTCCGTACCGGCCGGATAGGCGCGGTCGAGCGTGATGAAGAGCCGTTCGCGGCCTTCATAGCGGAACTTGAGCGCTCCGGCCCCGTCCAGGCGGACCGAGTCGATCGTCATGTCCCCGGCGTCGAACTCGACCTCGCCGAGATCGTCCCGGAAGGGACGGAACGTGATCGCCGTCTCGCCGGTCACGGATTTCGTGGCCCAGTCGAAGCTCAGCGCGATCCGGTAGTGCTGCACATCGTAATCGTGGCTGCGCGGCCACGTGCAGGGCGGCGGCTGCGGCGTTTGAGGGGCGGCGGGCCGCTGCGCCAGGGCGGGAAGCGATGAGAGAACGAGGGCCAGGGCGAGCGCGAAGGCGCGCGCTCTCAGGGTCCGGCGAAACCGCGGAATGTTCATGAGACCTCCTCCCGGGGCCGGCGACGACCGGGCCCCCGGCTTAGCGAATGACACGGGTCACGTCCCGGACGGGCTTCCTCGGCCTCGGGTCGGGACTCTCGGCGGGATAGCCCACGGGAACGCAAGCCACCAAGTCCATCCCCGTCGGGATGTGCAGGATCTTTTCGATCTCCCCTTTGGCCTCCATCGGGCCCGTCATCCAGACGGCCCCCAGACCCGCCTGGTGCAGGACGAGAAGGAGATAGGCGATCGCTGACGACACGGACTGGATCCGCGTGTCGACCACGCTTCTCCACGTGCTCATCTGCCGAATCTTCGCGTCGATCTCGCCCCGGGCCGCCGCGATCTCGTCGAGCGGTGAGCGGTAGCGCGAGGACGCCACGGCGATGAGCGCCGGGGCGCCGCGGAAGAAGCCCGCCCGCTTCAGCATGGCGGCCGCGTTCTCTCCCAGCCGGGCGGCCTCGGGCAGGGAGGCGACATAGTCGGACCGGG
>Ga0187770_10001436_pt1 | contig 12630 bp, 9 predicted proteins | sample 0116_SJ02_MP02_2_FD_133154 | JGI IMG/M metagenome (GOLD analysis project Ga0187770, IMG submission 133154) | Tropical peat soil microbial communities from peatlands in Department of Meta, Colombia - 0116_SJ02_MP02_20_MG | ecosystem: Environmental > Terrestrial > Soil > Wetlands > Peat | place...
CCGATTGTTCCGACATATCGCGTACCGCGTGCAGGACAAGTCGCTCTCGTTCGATGGCCCGGAGTACAATATCGCGATCACCATCGACAAGCGGGACAGTCTCCACACGGGCCGGTTCCAGATCCCCACCTTCGATACTACCGATGATACTCCTCCGTACCAAGGGAATCTCTACCGGGCCTACTGGATAGTGCACGCGGAGCTGGAGGTGGAGTTCGGCTTCAACGTGGAGGTCGAAGTCGCGCTCACCCCGCCATCTCCACTGCTCCCGGAATCAGCTCCCCTGAGGGACGCTAGCGGCTGACCCGGAGCCCCTCGTCGAGCGACGGGCGGCGTCCTGATACGGAGCAACCCGCTCAGCGCACCTGGTCCAACGCTTCGGTGAGGTCCCGGACGAGGTCGTCGGGGTCCTCGATCCCGAACGAGAACCGGACCAGCCCGTCGGCGATTCCCCGGCGCGCGCGCTCCTCCGGGGCGAGGTGGCGGTGCGACGTCAGCGCAGGAACGCTCGCCAGGGAGTCCACGCCCCCGAGGCTCGCGGCGACATGGACGAAGCGCAGGCGCCGAAGGAATCGTTGCGCAACCTCCGCGCCGCCACGGAGCGAGACCGTGACCATGCTACCCCGGCCGCGCATCTGCCGCGATGCGATCGCCTCCTCCTCCTCGCTCGCGCGCCCGGGGTAGTAGACCCGTTCGACGAGCGGATGGGTCGCGAGCGCTTCCGCGACCCGCCGGCCGTTCTCGTTCTGTCGGGCGATCCGCAGCGGCAGGGTTCGCAGACTGCGCGCCAGGAGGAACGCGGCGAACGGGTCGAGGGACGCGCCGTAATCGCCCGCGGTGTCGATCCGGGTCATCAGGTTGGCCGGCCCGACAATCGCCCCGGCGATCAGGTCGGAGTGGCCCCCGAGAAACTTCGTAGCACTGTGGTACACGAGGTCGGCCCCGAGCGCGAGCGGATTCTGGTTGATCGGGCTCGCGAACGTGTTATCGACCAGGAGGATCGCTCCGACCGCGTCGGCCGCCTTGCCCCACCGCGTTATGTCGTGGACGGTGAGCAAGGGATTCGTTGGGCTCTCCAATACGGCGAGGCGAGTGTTCGGGGTCAGGATCGATTCCGGCTCGCGGGCCTCCCGCTCGCTCACGAACCGCAGCTTGACCCCGAAGCGGGGCAAAAGGTCGCTGAGAACGGTAAGCGTTCCGCCGTAGAGCACGTCGAGCGCCACGACCTCATCGCCCGTCTTCACCAGCGAAAGGAGCGCGCTCGTGAACGCCCCCATGCCGCTACCGAACAGCCGTGCGGCCTCGCCGCCTTCGAGCTGCCGGAGGAGCTCGGCCGCGACCTCGACCGTCGGGTTCACCAGGCGGGTATAGAGGTAGAGCCCCCCTCGGTCCGTCGACTCCGAGAACTCGGAGGGAAAGTGGAAGGTGGCGGTCTGGTAGATCGGCGGCACGACGGCCCCGGCGTTGTAGTCGGGACGACGGGCGCCGTGGATGAGACGCGTCGAGACGCCGGCCCACGCCGGTACCGGGTCGAAACGCGACGGGCGGCGGCGCCCCGGGTCCTGGGACGGCTCTGGCTCGGTCATGGGAGGCCCCGCCCGGACCGGCTGCCCGCCTGCTTCAGTACCTTAAGCCGCGCGGGAGCTCCGATCTCCTCGAGGTAGACGGCGACCGACGACGGCACGGCCTCTTTCCAGGCCCCGCCTTCGGCGAGCTGCTCACGGATCCGCACCCCCTCGAACCGAGCGCGGTCGTAGAGCGGGGGGTTTTCGACAAGGTAGCCCGCACGCTCGAAAAGGAGGCGCGTGAGCGGGTTGTTGGTGTACACCCGGTCGAACGGTGGCAGCAGCTCCTCGAGATAGTTCACCCATAAGGCATGCCGATGGATGTCGGCGATTGGGACGAGCTGGACCCCCTCGACCTTGGCCTCGTAGAGTGCGCGCCCGATCATCTCGAGCCGCTCGCCCGCGGTAAATGGGTTCTCCCACGTGTACGATTCGTCCGCGGTGCCGACGCCGACCAGGAGCGGGGCCGAGGGTCGGTCGGCCCGAACCTTTCGCACGACCTCGAGATGACCTTGGTGGAACGGCTGGAATCGGCCGATCAAGAGGCCGCGCACGGCTGCCTCGGACTCACTCGGGGCTCAAATCCTCGACGTCGTCGAGGAACTCGTCAATGTGCGGGCACCGCGCCGTGAGGTAGTGACGGCAGTGTTCGCAGTGCCGGTCGTTCCAGAGCGTGGTGAGCTCGTCGTTGAACTCGTAGCACGGTCGATTGACGAACCGGTCCGGCTCGTCGTCGTCGAGGTAGGAAGGGCCCGGGATCGGCCGGGACACTACCGGCCCGTGCGCCGGGACCCGGAACGTTCCTCTCACGAACCCGCCGGCCGCCCGGACGCCGGAGCGCTCGAAGAGGGTAGCGGCAGCTCCTCCGACGGGCGTCCCGAGACCCGGACCATCGCGGAGAGGCGTTCGAGCAGCGACTCCTTCTGGGAGCCCTGGCCGACGAGGGCGTATTTGAGAACGTCCCGTAGCGTCGCGACGGGGATCACTTCGACCTGACCCCGGTAGCGGGATTCCAGCACCAGGTCCGCGATATTCTCCTCGGGAACGAGCACCCGCTTGATTCCCGAGTCCGCCGCGGCCTCCACCTTCGCGGTGACGCCGCCCACGGGCAGGACCTGACCCCGGACGGAGAGCGAACCCGTCATGGCGACCGACTGGTCGACCGGCACGCTCTCGAGCGCGCTGATCACCGCGGTGGCGATCGAGACCGACGCGCTGTCCCCCTCCACGCCGTCGGAGGTGCCGACGAATTGGATGTGGATATCGTAGCGATAGATGTCCTCGCCCGTGTATTTCTTGATCAGCGCGCTCACGTTCTGGACCGCTTCGCGGGCGATCTCCCCGAGCTTTCCCGTGGCGACGACGACGCCGCCGTTCCGGGTCTGCGCCGGGGTGACTTCGGCGACGATCGGAAGGACGATCCCCGAGAACTCGGCCATGCCGGTCTGGGCGTTGATCGCGGCGAGCCCGTTCACGACCCCAACCTTGGCACCTTGGGTCGTGAACATGTGGTACTCCTTGCGGCGCTCGATGTACCGGTCCGCGATCTGCTGCTCGAGCGACCGGGCGGCCTTCTTCGCCTTCACGACCTGCTCGGCGTGCACCATCGGAACGCCCTCGGAGAGGGCGATGTCGCCCGCGACCCGGACGAGGCCCCCGAGCTCGCGCAGGCGCAGCGTCAGCTGGCCGGAGCGACCCGAGCGCCGCTGGGCTTCACGAATCACCTCGACCATCGCCGGGAGGTCGAAGTGGGGGATTTTCTTGTCCTTCACGACCTCCTGAGCGATGAACCGGATGATCTTCAGCCGGTTCTCGGTCGAGTCGGGCATCGTCGTCTTGACGTAGAGCTCGTAGCCGTAGCCACGGATGCGCGAGCGCAGTGCGGGGTGCATCGTCTGCACGCTGTCGACGTTCCCCGCCGCGACGAGGACGAAATCGGAGGGGACCGGTTCGGTCTTGACCATCGCCCCCGCCGAGCGCTCCGACTGCCCGACGATCGGGAACTTGCGCTCTTGGAGCGCCGTCAGCAGGGAGTGCTGGCTCTCGATCTTGAGCATGTTGATCTCATCGAGGAACAGCACGCCGCCGTTCGCCTTGTGGATCGCCCCGACCTCGACCCGCTCATGTGGGGGCGTCTCGAGGCCGCCCGACTGGAACGGGTCGTGCTTCACGTCGCCGAGCAACGCTCCGGCGTGCGCGCCGGTGGCGTCGACGAACGGGGGCTTATCCTCGGGGGAGTGGGTGACGAGGAGCTTCGCGACCGCGTTCCCCGTATCGCTGCGGCCGCCCGAGAAGCGAACCAGCGCGTAGATGATGAACACGATCAGGAGACCGACGAGCAGCGCCGTCAGGTCGTGGTCGACGATGACGATGTAGAGCGTGAAGGCGAAGATCGCGAGCGCGATCACGACGAACAGGATCGTTCGCTGCTCCTTCTTCTGGGCCGCCTCGAGCTTCTGGGCGGCGACGATCTCCTTGCCCTTCCCGGCCGGCACGACGCGAATCTTCGGCTCGTTCGGGTCCTCGCTGTTCGCATAGGCGAGGATATCCTGGAGCTGCTCCTTCGGGAGGTAGTCGACCATCGCCCGGGCCAGCATGCTCTTGCCCGTGCCCGGTTCGCCGATGAGCATCATGTGCCGTTTCTGAGTGGCCGCCTTGTGGGCCACCTCCACGGCGTCGTCCTGCCCGATCACCTGGTCGAGAAGGCGCGGCGGGACCTCGACCTGCGCGCTCGACGTGACCGAGAGGGTCTTCGCCCACTGGTCGAGCTCGCTCGCCAGATTCGTTCCGGGGAACTCTACGGACGGTGTCTCCGTGCCTTCGCTCATGTGGGCGTTGCGGTTCCCGCGATAGAGAGCCGGTTCGCCAAGGAATCGAAGGAGGTGGTCCATATAAATCCCTTCGGGCCGTAAACCGGCCGTACGGGCCCCCGTGGAGCTCCGAACCCCGGGGCAACTCTCGGTTCCCGGCAGGTCGACCGTTATCTACGTTCCCGAACTCGGTGTCGGCCGCAACAGCCCATGACCGTTCGACTCGAGGGAAAGCCGGTCGCGGAACGAATCGATGATTCGACCCGAACGGCCATCCGGTCGATTCCGGCCGGAGCCCCTCCGCCCTGCCTCGCGAGCGTGCACCGCGGCGTCGATAGCCCGTTCCGTTACTATCTGAAGCGCCAGGCGAAGGCGGCGAACGCGCTCGGGATCGCCTTCCGGGACGAGCCCCTGTTGCCCGGTGACGGACCGAACGAGCTCGTCGAGCGGCTTCGGGCGCTCGACCGCGACCCGAGCGTCCACGCTGTGCTGCTCGAACACCCGCTCCCTGCCCCGTTCGACTTCTATCGTGCGGTCGCGGCCCTACGGCCCGAGAAGGATGTCGACGGCGTCGGTACTGCGAACCTGGGCCATCTCGTGGCGCAGACACCCGTTCAGGTCCCGGCCGTGGCGCTCGCCGCGGTCGAAGTCGCGCGTCATTATCAGGTCCCGATCTCCGGTGAACCGGTGGCGGTGCTGGGCCGATCGGAGACGGTGGGGCTTCCGCTCGCCCTCCTCCTGGCGGGGAAGGGCATCGGCCTCAATGCGACGGTGACGGTCGTCCACTCGCGGAGTCGGGACCTCGCCGGCTCCCTCGCGAGCGCGAAGACGATCTTCTCCTGCGTCGGCCGGGCGGGAATGCTCACCCGGAAGGTGGTCCCCGAGGGAGCCTACGTGATCGATGTCGGGGTGAGCACGGTGCCCGACCCCGCCCGCCCCGGTAGCTCGAAGACGGTGGGCGACGCGGATTTCGCCGACCTCGACGGCTGGGCCGGTGGGGTCACTCCGGTGCCCGGAGGGGTCGGACCGGTCACCGTGGCCCGCCTCATGTCGAGCACACTTCAAGCGTACCGGGCCCTAGCCGCCGGAGCCCCGCCATGACCCCGCATCACCCCGGAGCTCCGGGCGCCCGGCCTCCGCCGCTCCGCTGTAAGGACTGCCCCATGTGGTACGGGGCGGAGGACGGGGGCTGGGGTCCGTGCTCGATCAAGCATCGCCGGGGGGACGAGCGGTACCTCACGTGGGGGGGCCACGTCTGTGACGAGCACTATTCGCCGCCGCGATCGAGGCCGAGCTTTGCGCGGGCGACGTTGTTCAGTGGGTTCCGCTCGACTTCCAAGGCGTCCGCGGTCGGGTACACCTCGACCTCGAAGGCGGCCCAGGGAAGGCGGCGCGCGAAGCGCCGCAGCGTGAAGGGCGAGAGCTCGACCCGGCGACGGTCCGGGTCGAACCGGTAATCGTTCGGGCCGACCCGCAGCGTGCGGGCGACCCGCGCCGCCCAGCGGTCGAGATGGTCGTCCGCGGGCGCCTCCACGACCCCAAGCACCACCGTGCCGTCCTCGGTGCGGGGCGCGAAGTCGGGGGCCGTGCGATCCGCTCGTCGCAGGAGCCGCTGGCGGAGCTGCACGCCATCCTTGAAGCGGGACGAGCAGTAGTGGACCGGCACGGAGAGGGCCATCTCCCGGACGAGGCGCTCGGCGACCGCGCGGCTACCGCGGACCCCCCAGCCGTTGCGGGGGTCCACGCGGTAGTGCTGCTCGCGCATCTTCGCCTCGTTGGTCTCGGAGAACTCGAGCTCGTTCAGGTTCACGAAGTCGACCCCGATCGCGTCGAGCGCCCGGAGGAGACGACGCAGCTCGGCCTCCTTTTCCGGGAGGACCGGTATCTCGACGCCCCGGCGGATGCCCCAGGTGGGGGCCTGCTCGAGCACCGCGCGATACGCGCCGCCGTCGCTCGAAAGGGGTCCCCACAGATAGTGAGGGATGTGCAGACGGAATTCGTCGAGCCCCGCCCGCGCGAGCCGCGCGAGCTTCTCCGGGTTCGGCTCGTGCGTGTAGAGGTGGATATTGTGTTCCACGCCGAACTCGCTCTTCAGAAGGCGCACGTAATGCTCGACCCGGTCGACGACCCCGAGCGGGTCCCCTCCGGTGATGCCGGTCCCCGCGGCGCCGATCGCCCGCGCTTCGTCGAGAACGTCCGCGTCCGAACGGACCCGGCGCTCGTTCGCGTACACGACGTCGAGTTGGTTGCGGGCCGGGGAGACCGGGCAATAGAAGCAGCGGAACCGGCAGAGGCCGGTGACGAACAGCACCATCTTCCGGCCCTCGGCGCACTGCGTGCACGCGGGGGAGAGCGGCCCCCGATGGCTCGACGCCATCGGGAGAAGGTGGAGACCGTTCGTGTCCATCACCCCCGAGAGCCGGCCCGACCCCGATAAGCGTTTCCGGGACCGCCCGCCGACCTTTCCGGACCCCCTACGACGCGCCGACGTTCGATTCCCGTGGTGGTCCATCGCCACCAAGTGGGGCGGAGGGAGGCCGGGGGCGTACGCTCAAATCCCCCACCCGACTGCTCGCCCCCGCTCGCGGAGGAACATCGCCGATGGAGATGCAACCGGGCCAGATGGCGTACGACCGGGCCAGCACCGTCTTCTCGCCGGACGGACGACTGTTCCAGGTCGAGTACGCACTCCAGGCGATCCAGATGGGCGGCACCGCGGTCGCGGTGACGTACGACTCCGGCATCGTCTTCGTCGCCTACCGCAACCTTCCCGTGAGCTCGCTTGCCGAGGCCGGTTCGATCGAGAAGAGCTTCGCCATCGACCAGGGACTGGGTTGCGTGACCGCGGGTTTGATCGCCGATTCCCGCGTGTTGGTCGAATTCCTGCGGGTCGAGGCCCAGCGCCACCGGCTCACCTACGGCGAAGCGCCACCGTTCACCCTGCTCGGGCATGCCCTCGGAACGCTCCTCCAGCAGTACACGCAGTTCGGCGGCACGCGCCCGTTCGCGGTCTCGCTCCTCCTCGGTGGCTTCGACGGAACTACCCCGGGACTTGTCGAACTCGACCCGAGCGGCGCGACCATCGGATGGAAGGCCTACGCCATCGGCCGGAACCGGCGCGCCGTCGCCGACTACCTCGAGGAAAAGCTCCCGGACCATCTGAACGAGGATTCCGCGTTCAAGCTCGCGGTCCAAGCGGTCGCGGAGGGCTCACCCACGCCGTTCCCGCCCGACGCGCTCGACGTCGCGATTCTCGAGCCCGGGGCCGACCTGCGTCGCCTCTCGGTCGCCGATGTCGCTCGCCGCGTTCAGGGAATGCCGTTCATCGGCACTCCCGAACGGCGTTCGAACTCTCGATAGATTCCGAATTTCGGACCGCAGGCCCGCAAGGCTCTATGAGCGGGTCACCGCTCGGGACCCCATGTCCCGGCGAGCGAACATCACTGTCGCGGAGGCCCGCGCGATCCTCGAGTACGACCGTGCGGTCTTCGACCGGTTCACCCGCCGCGTTCGCGCCCTGCCGCCGCCCGAAGCCGTTCGGAAACGCGGAATCGGACACGAGTCCCTTTTCGCCACGCTGGTCCACATCCTGAACGTCCACGAGGTCTGGCACGTCTACATCGTCCACGGGAGGACCTCGGACCCGGAACTCGAGGCGCTGTTCGCCGACCCCACCCGCCAGCCGCGGAACTGGAAGGAGTTCGACGCTTACGCGAAGCGGGTGTGGGCCGGGGTCGACCGAACGATGCGTACGCTCCGCGCGCGCGACCTAGCACGGAGGGTCAAGGTGTTCTGGATGCCGGGCGTCTACACGGTGGGGGACGCCGTCTACCAGACCACCCTCGAGGAAGCTCACCACCTGGGGGAGATCATCGGCGCCCTCTGGCAGGACGACCGCGAACCCCCCGAGATGACGTGGATCGATGTTCGCCGGGGGCTCGCCCGTCGGCGGCGCGGTCCTTAAGCGCCGGAACTCGGGGGACGCGCCGCGGGGCGACGTGCGTCCTCGAACTCGTCGCGCATCCGCATCCGCCGGCGCGTGCGGTGGTAGGTGACCGCGAACCGGTGGGCCTCGTCGCGCACGGCACGGAGGAGGAGCATCGGCGGGGCGTTCGGGTTCGGGCGCATCGGCTCCCGGCGGTCGGCCCGGTAGACCTCCTCCTCCCGCTTCGCGAGGCCGATCGCCGGCACACGCTCGGTGAGCCCGAGGCCCGAAAGCGCCTCCTCGGCGGCGGAGAGCTGGCCCGCACCGCCGTCGATCAGCAGAAGGTCCGGTAGCACCTCGTTCTCGGCGAGCCGGCGGGCGTACCGGCGCCCGACCACTTCCGCCACCATCGCGAAGTCGTTCGTCCCCTCGACCGTGCGGATCCGGTAGCGCCGGTATTCCGACTTCTTCGCGACGCCCCGCTCGAAGACGACGAGCGACCCGACCGCCTCCGACCCCTGGAAGATCGATATGTCCACCCCTTCGATCCGGTTCGGGATCGTCGGCAGCTCGAGGAGGTTCTGCACCGCCACGAGGACCTCGCGCGGCGCGGGCCGCGCGACCACCTGGTCGACCGTGGCGCGGGCCAGCCGCTCGGCGAGACGGCCGAGGGAGGCGTAGCGTCCGGTGGGCCGGAAGTGGACCTCGACCCCGCGCGGACCGAACAGCTCGTCGAGGGTCGCGTCGATTCCCGTCGGGCGGGGGGCGGCCACATAGATCCGGTCGGGAAGCTCGAGCCTACCGCCGTAGTACTGGGTGAGGAACTGCCGGAGCACCTCGCCGGGCTCGGGGATGTCGTCGGCCGGGATCGTGATGAGATGCGGCTCGGTCCGGCGGACCTCGCCGTCTTCGACGTGCAGGAGCCCGACGGCGACGCGCAAGGTGGCCGGGTCGTTCGGGTAGGCGAGAGCGACCACGTCCGAGCGGCCACGACCGGGACCCACGACAGCCTGGCGCTCGGAAAGAGCGCCGAGGCCCGCGAGCGCGTCCCGAAGCATGGCGGCCCGCTCGAACTCCTCGCGCTCGGCGGCGGCCCGCATCTCGCGCTCGACCATGGGACGGACCGACGCGACGTCCCCGCGCAGGACGGAGGTCGCCTGCTCGATCCGGGCGCGGTACTCTTCGGGACCGATCGCTCCGATGCACGGAGCGCTGCAGACCTTGAGGTGGTAGTACAGGCACGCCTCCTTCGGGAGCCGGACGCACCGGCGCAACTGGAAGAGGTCCCCGAGGAGCTTCTCGACGCCCCGCGCCTCGCGGGCGCTCGTGTACGGCCCGAACAGGAGCATCCCCGAACGGCGTCGGGGACGGCGGACGAGCAGGACTCGGGGGACCTCCTCGCCGACGGTAACCGCGAGGTACGGGTAGCTCCGGTCGTCCTTGAGGAGGACGTTGTACGGGGGTTGGTACTGCTTCACGAGATTCGCTTCGAGCAGGAGCGCCTCCCGCTCGGTCGAGGTCGGGACGAACTCGACGCTCGCGCTCTGGGCGAGGATCGTGCCGTCCTTTTCGATGCGCGCCCGCAAGTGGTCGAGCACCCGGCGACGCAGGCTCCGGGCCTTGCCAACATAGACCACTTCGCCCCGGCTCGAGCGGAACAAGTAGACGCCGGGGACATCGGGCCCGCGGCGGAACCCCTCGCCCGTCGCGGCAGCGAGCTGGCTCGCCGGGACGAACGACGGAAGACCGTGCGCTTCGGTCCGGCCGTCCTCGCCGCTCATAGTTGCGCCCGCCGCAGCACGGGCGTGGGCGCGGGGAGGTGCGGTAGCAGGAACCGGCCGGTGTGGGACGCGCCCACTCGGGCGATCTCCTCCGGGGGACCCTGGGCGACCAGATGCCCGCCCGCGTTTCCGCCTTCGGGCCCGAGGTCGATCAGCCAGTCGACCGATTTCAGGACGTCGAGGTTGTGCTCGATCACGACTACCGTGTTGCCGCCCGAGCGCAGCCGGAACAAGACGTCGAGCAGGCGCTCGACGTCCGCGAAGTGGAGGCCGGTCGTCGGCTCATCGAGGAGATACAGGGTCTTCCCGGTCGGAGGCTTCGCGAGCTCGTAGGCGATCTTGATCCGCTGCGCCTCCCCGCCCGAGAGCGTCGTGGCGCTCTGGCCAAGCCGGATGTAACCGAGGCCGACGTCCGCGAGCAACTGGAGACGGGTCGCGATGCGTCGGTGGTGCGCGAAAAACGTGAGCGCATCGGCGACCGACATGTCGAGCACGTCGGCGATCGTCTTGCCCTTGAACTTCACCTCGAGGGTCTCGGCATTGAACCGACGGCCGCGGCACTCCTCGCAGACGACGTAGACGTCGGGTAGGAAGTGCATCTCGTAGCGCAGCACGCCGTCCCCTTCGCACGTCTCGCACCGGCCGCCCGCGACGTTGAAGCTGAACCGGCCCGGCGCGAACCCACGGGCCTTCGCGTCGGGTAGACCGGCGAACAGCTCTCGGACCGGGGTCATCACCCCGGTGTAGGTCGCCGGATTCGACCGTGGGGTCCGGCCGATCGGCGCCTGGTCGATCAGGAGGATCCGGTCGACCTCGTTGATGCCCTCGATGAAGTCGTGTCGCCCCGGCGTCTCCCGACCGAGGCCCAAGTGGCGGCGCACCGCCCGGTAGAGGATCTCCTGGAGGAGCGTCGATTTGCCGCTCCCCGACACGCCGGAGAGGCCGACCAGCAGTCCGAGCGGGATCGCGACATCGTCGCCCTTGAGGTTGTGCTCGCGCGGCCCGCGGACCGTGAGGAACCGCCGGCCGGGCGAGAGCCGACGCTCGGGCGTGCGGATCGAGCGCTCCCCGGAGAGGAACGCGGCCGTGAGCGACCGGGGGGTTCCCGCAATCCGGTCCGCCGGGCCCGAGTACAGGAGTTCCCCGCCGAACGCCCCGGCCCCCGGACCGAGGTCAACGAGCCAGTCCGACTCGCGCATCGTCATCTCGTCGTGCTCGACGACGAGGAGTGTATTACCGAGGTCGCGGAGGGTCTTGAGGGTGGACAGGAGCCGGGCCTGGTCGCGCGGATGGAGGCCGATCGACGGCTCGTCCAGGATGTAGAGAACGCCGACCAGACCCGAGCCGATCTGCGTCGCGAGGGCGATCCGCTCCGCCTCGCCGCCCGAGAGCGTTCCCGACGCCCGGTCGAGGGTGAGATAGGTGAGCCCGACGCTCTCCAAGAACCCGAGGCGGGCCCGGATCTCCTTCACCACCTGTCCGACGATCTGCTCGTCCCGGTCGGAGAGCGCCAACGAGCGGAACATCGCGACCGCATCGGTGACCGTCATCGCGGTCACGTCGGCAATCGACTTCCCTTGGACGGTCACCGCGAGGCTCTCCGGCTTCAGTCGCCGGCCGCCGCACGCGCGGCACGGGACGAACGACAGGAACCCCAGGTAGTACTCCTTCGCCCCCTCGCTCTTCGTCGTTCGCCAGCGGCGCTCGAGCGCGGCGACCAGGCCCTCCCGGAGCCAGCCGTTCACCCACCACTCTTCGGGGCCGCCGGTCGACCGGCCGAGGCTCTTGTCGGCCCCGAACATGAGGGCCTTCCATCCTTTTTCGGAGAGCTCGCGGACCGGCCGCCGCGGGTCGTAGCCGAACATCTCGCCAAACCGGACGAGCGAGGAAACGGCGGGAGTGAGTCCCCAGACGGTGATCGCCTTCGTGAGCGGCTTCTCCTTGTTCGGCACAATACGGTCCGGGTCCGCGTGGAGCGTGGCGCCGATCCCGAGGCACTCCGTGCAGGCACCGAACGGGTTGTTGAACGAGAACATCCGCGGGGCGAGCTCCTCCATGGAGAAGCCGCATTCCGGGCAGGCGCGGCGGCTCGAGAACACCTGGCGCTCGCCGCGGGGACGTCGCAGTACGACCAGGCCGTCGCCGAGGCTGCGGGCGAGCTCGACCGACTCGGCGAGGCGACTTTCCTCCTCGGGGGAGACCTCGAAGCTATCGACCACCACCTCGATCGTGTGCTTCTTGTTCTTCTCGAGACGGACCTCGGTGCCCGGGAGACGGACTTCGAGCCCGTCGATCACGAACCGACGATAGCCCGACTTGCGGAGCTTGTCGATCACGTCCCGGTGCTCGCCTTTCTTGGCGCGGAGCACCGGCGCAATCACGTCCACCTTTTCTCCGGCGGCCCGGGCCTTGACCGCATCGACGATCCGGTCGACGGACTGGGGGCTGATCTCGTTCCCGTCGTTCGGACAGTGCGGGACCCCCACCCGGGCGAACAGCAGGCGGAGATAGTCGTGGATCTCGGTGACGGTCCCGACGGTCGAACGAGG
>Ga0187770_10001440_pt1 | contig 12607 bp, 13 predicted proteins | sample 0116_SJ02_MP02_2_FD_133154 | JGI IMG/M metagenome (GOLD analysis project Ga0187770, IMG submission 133154) | Tropical peat soil microbial communities from peatlands in Department of Meta, Colombia - 0116_SJ02_MP02_20_MG | ecosystem: Environmental > Terrestrial > Soil > Wetlands > Peat | place...
GGCGTTGAAGATCCACTTGACGACAGCACCCTTCCCACCCCTCACATACGTCGGCCCGTAGTCCCTCACCCAGACATCGACCGTCTTGATTCGGTTGAACGACACACTTGCGTTCCCTACCAAGCTTCTCACCTTTGCTTCTGCCTTAGAGTCGTTCAAGTATGTGGACCACCTCGCCCTCACTCAGAGCCTCTACCATCTTCACGTACGTCCTCTCCACAGCGGGGAGTAACTGGGAGTTGAAGGTGTTCGGATCTTTTGGCCAGGAGATCCAGGTACCTTCGTGAGGCTCCCACTCAGCCGGCATCCTGTAACCCTGAGCCGTTCTCAGAACCCTCCGGTCTACTCCTCTATCCTACCATAGGAACCTGGCTTCCTGTTCCTCAAGAATCCCCAGCCCTCTTCGACGGCCTCCCCCAGGTTGAGGTCGCAATCCACGGTGAAGACCCCAGGCTCATCCTTCGCTCTGAAAAGGACCTTCCCAAACTGGTCGCAGACGAACGAGCCTCCCCAGAAGTTAGTGTCTCCCTCGATTCCCACCCTGTTCACGGCGCAGACGACGACAGAGTTGGATATGGCGTGCCCCACCTGGACGGCTTCCCAGGCCTTTTGCCAATCCCCCTCGACAGGTTCGATTCCCTTCACCCACCCGATGGCGGTGGGATAGAACAGCACCTCTGCCCCAATGAGCCTTTCGACCCTGGCCGCCTCGGGATACCACTGGTCGAAGCATATCAGTGTCCCCAGTCTCCCCCAGGGAGTCCTGGCCACGACGTACTTGTTTCCCGCATCGAAGTAGTCCTGCTCGAAGTAGTGCTCGTCCTGAGGGATGTGTATCTTCCTGTACTTTGAAATCGTCTTCCCCCTCTCATCGAAGACAAGGCAGGTGTTGTACCTCCGCCCGCCTGCTTTCTCGAAGATTGTCCCTCCCACGAGGGTGACCCGGCTTTTCCGCGCCGACTCTGAAAGCGCTCGGCTGGTGGGACCGGGGATAGGCTCCGGTTGCTCCCGTGACTCCCTGGTTGTCGGGAAGTAGCGCGAGGTGAACAGCTCGGGGAGACATACGACCTTTGCCCCCTTACTGGCAGCCTCGCCGACGAATGAAGCGGCCTTGTTGATGTTCGCTTGGCGGTCTTCGGACATGGACATCTGGATGATTCCCAATCTCACGATTCGGGGGCGCAACATGCGAGCCCTAGGGGATGTGCTTTTCAAATTAACCTCGTCGCCCGCCACAGGCTGCAAACGTTTTTCCCGACCCCCACCGCTCCCGCTGGGTCGATGCCCTGGCTCCAGGTCTTGTTACTTCAGATCTCAAGCACGAACTCGACCACGACCGGAGCCACTGGGGGCGCGTCATTGGCAGCGACTCTGGCTGAGCTCGCAGTGTCCCTGGCGGTCATCATCGTCGTTGGTTCGTTCCTGACGAGGTTCATCGTTCGCATCGCCCGGCGCGCTGGCGCACCCAAACAAACTGAATCATCCATCAGGGACCTAATGGGAGTGATAGGGCTGCTGATCGCGCTTGGTGTGATCACGACAGTATCGGGGCTGTCTTCCTATTTCACCGCTCTCACGATATCGGGTGTTGCCGGTCTCGCGGCGTCACTAGCGCTGCAGACGACATTGCAAAACATCATTTCTGGTCTTCTCATGCTTCGGGACGGAACAGTCCACGTCGGGGACGATATTCAGTACGGCGGCCCTGGTGGCATTAGGGGGGAGGTGATACAGCTCTCTCTGAGGACTACTTGGCTGAGGACCTCAGATGGGCACATAGCAGTCATAGGGAACAGCAACCTGTCCGCAGGACCAATACTCAACTATTCGGCCACAGCACGGCTTGAAAAGAAGCTAAGGTGATGACTTCTAGGCCATCTGCCCTGGTTCGTCCGCACGTGATCTCGCCGCCTCCGCGTCCGTGAAAAGGGTGTTTGTCGCTCCTTTCTAGCCAGATGCATCCCGAGTCTCGAGGATTTTCAAGCTGCTGAGGCTCCGAACCACTTCTCTGAAGCTAACGATTTCGTGGCACTTGACATGGTCCTTCCTGCACTGCTTGTCAAGCCTTGATCCTTTGATCACGAACCTGTAGTCAGCAATTCTAATGGGTTCAAAGTCAGAGAAGCCGTCCCCGATGTAGGCAAGCCTTGCTCCTTTGGCCTTGATTGCTTGGACCACGCTTCCTTTGAAGTTCGAGGAGCCTGCGTGTGCGAGGCCAGAGAAATCCAAGAGTATTCCGTCTGAAGTGGGCGTCGATTTCGGCGCCTGTAGTGCGACCTGGTCCTCAAGTCTTTGGCGTCTGAGCAGGGGCCATATTATGAAATCCAGACCCGCGCTTAGAATGGTGAGTGTGATTCCCTTCCTGTTGCAGAATGCGACTAAGTCGCCGAACCCCGCCCTAAAGGAGGCGACACCATCCACCGCGTCCAGCAGTTTCTGTTTTGGCTCCTTTATCATCCCGTACTGCCTACGGAGGCATTCCTCGAACGAGATTTCCCGCCTCTCGAAAAGGTCGTCGTACTTACGCCAGTCTCCTTTAGCAAATCGTTCCAGCAGATACTCAGCCGTATCGATATTGACAATTGTCCCGTCGAAGTCTGAGATTACCTTCATTTGCTTAGGACGCTGATCAGGCGCGAGATTCGGAGTGTATAAGGGGTGTTGTGACGAGTGGATGGTGGGGTCCGCCTCTCGCAAAGCCAACCTAGAGCCTTCACTTAGTTCTCCTGTCGCAAAACCGATCTGAATCCCTCTTGCAGAGGCTAGCCAGGAAAAGTAAGGAAGTGGGCTGCCTCAGCCCACTATGTTCTGAATTTCCTTGACCAGTTGACCTTCGACGTGGGTAGTCCAGAGCCTTTCCCTTGTTCTGGAAGTGTAGTATCTTCTCTGAAACCATGTCTTGAAGCATGCAATTACTCTGCCCCACAAAAATGCGGCGCGAGCGAACGGACGATACATCTGGGAGTCGGCGAGCCAGGCCCGATAGTGTTTCAGGAATGGGACAAGGGAGAAAACGTGTAAGTGAACCGAGGTCTAGCTGGCCCGGAACTTGATTGTGGTCTGTCAGGAAGACCAAAACAGGTCCAGCGTTGTCGCCCCCATTATCTCATCGAAACTGAAGTCGAGGGCATCAAGCAGTTGGTCGAACATGGAATGGGCGTACTCTATGTACTTGTCCGCGTCTATCTCCTCGGGTCTCGCCAGCTCTGCCGGCTTCACGTACGGGGGGTTCTTCGTCTTGACGTAGGCGATTATCTCTCCAGCCTTGGTCTCCTTCCCCTTCTCCTCGAGCTGCATCGCAGCCCTGACGTGCTGTGGGGTAGTTCCGTTGTACTTGCCTGTAGGTTTGCCCATCATCACTGTGAATGCCAGCTCCTTCACAGGCACCTTCCTTCCCTTTATGTTAGTGATCATCTTCGTGAGCAACTCTCTAGTTTCCTTTCTGGCTCTCTCGAAGTCCTCTGACGATTGCACCTCGCTTAGTACTTCTAGTGTTTGGTAGAAAACCTTCTTTAGGTATTCGGGAGTTTGGGATTTCCGACCCGTCAAGCCTTTGATGTCAACTTTTCCGTCCGGATAGACACCGAAGTAGTTCTTCTTTCTGCTGCTGAACGCGATGTATCGGTAGGTCTTGTCAAGGTCGAGTTCGACGTTAAGTGTTTTGTCAGCCCATCGGATTATTGTAGCAATTTGATCCTTTGACGGACTCTTCAAGAAAATTGAATCCGTGTCTCCGTAGATTACGGGAATCCCTTGCTCCTTGCACTCTTCTATCGTTTTCGTTATAGCAAACCTCCCCAGGGCTGCTGTGCCTTCCGCGACCGGTAGGCAGTAGAAAGAGAAACTCTCCATCCCCAGGCTGCCGTAGCTTGCGTTGAGTATTACCTTGAGTGCTTGAGAGACGACCCCATAGAGATTTCGCTCCTCACCTGATAGCGTCGAGTCTCTGGCGAGCGTCTTGTAGTGACCCACTCTAAGATCTCTGAGGGATCCGACCACAAGACTAGTAATCCCCTTTCTCTTCTTGCACATCCAGGAGTCGGTCTCGGGTATCTTGTTGGTCTTGCATTCCTCATGGGGGCAATTTACGGTCTCGTAGGAAAGATTGTAGACCTTAATCAAGCTCGGGTAAAGTGAGTTAGACAACAGGATTCCATCACCGTTGAAGAAACTCTCGCTGCCCCTGACACTTATGTCGTAGACCGGCAAATCATTTCTTGCTTTGGCTATCTCCTTCACTGTCTCGAAATGGCAGTTACCTTTGTAGAACTCTTCAAATTCTGGTTCGTAGGCAAGAACTGATGCCTTTCTTACCCGTTCATATCTACGGGGGTGGAAACGGTGCGTGCCGTAATATGACGTATTCGCGAATGCTTCGACGTCTGCCGTGCGGGCCAAGAGTTCAGGGGGGGGACGTTTGGTCTTGTGGTACGTATGTTCCCCATTGCTCCATGTGAGGAAGGACTCTGGATCCTTGAGATTCTTGGAAAAACAATGGAAGCCGCTCATCAAACCTAGGGACATAAGATTGGTTATGAGGAGTTGCGAGTAGCTTCCAACTTTGTATTTCCCATTGACCACAAATTGTCCATGATAACTTGGGTTGAAGCCATCGCCCCTGTAGAATCCTTCGACGAATGCTTTTCTCATGTCTACAGGAAGGCGAAGTATCCAGTCCGGGACGTCCTTTTTGCGGGCGCAATCCCCAAACCAAATTCCGACCAATGCGGCAACTATTCTGCCCGGAAGAACATTGGCCCCCTTGTAGTCCCGCCCGCCTACGCCGAGTAGACTGCACCCCGGTGTCTTGGAAGCGGCCATCCAGGTATTGAAGCCAGACGCCCGGAATTTCGATTCCGCTTCTTCTATGTCATGCGAAGATGCTTCGAGCATCATTGACTTACCATAGTCGTTCTCACCCAGCCATCCTTCTGCCACCCAGTAGCCGAAGCCCCACATTAGGTCGGGGGTAAGGGGGAGGTAACGCTGCAGAACGAACCTTCTGTGACTTCGCTTTGACCTTACGATGATAGTTGTTCCATTCCCTTTTGAACCCCGGGTAATCTCGAATTCTAGGAGCTTCTTCACGTACGGCAACAGGTCCAGAGAGGTATCCTTCTGCTCGGCGACAAATGAGCTCAGCGCCACGAGATAATCCCCAATCTTCAATTCACTTCCTTTAATCGTTCTTCTCTTCCCATCTCGACCGAGGGTGATGAATGAATGCCCTCCCGTTACGCAGGCGCGTCGTCCTGACTCCGTTATCACCTCCAGTACCTCCGGTTGAACAGGGTGTCTGATGACTGAGGTCACTGTTTTCCATGTTGCTCTCTGTTTCAGGTAGTCGAACGACATCACGTCCCACGTGGGGCCAATCTCTTTTGCTCCAGCGTCGGTACCTCCCGTGAGATACCGATTGACGAATTCACCTATTTTCACCTTGTACACCTGGCCCGTTTGTCGTTTCCTTACGTAGATCGATTCGTTGTAATGCAGACTAGCGAAGTCCAGTACGGAGACTCCAAAGTATGCACCGGGCGTTGGCTCAATAACAAGGCCCCCTTTGTACTTCTTTCCCTTGATTATCGCCTTTGAACTTGCTCCTCCCTTCTCGACAAGTTCGTCCTGTCTTGGTATTAGCGCCCCGATTTTGCGATGTTCATAGAAGAGCAAGCTCCTTATCCAATTCGATACTCCGAGCCTCGATACATCGTTCATCGGCATCTTCCCGATTCTGGATATCATGAGGAGTAATTTCATGGTCAACGAGTCGTTCATGCTGGTAAGTTCGTAGGTCAATTGTGAGTCATTCAAGCAGTATTCAGCCAACTTTGGAAGCGGTAAGTCGCCTATTTCACCCTCGAATTCTATTTTCGATTTGTGCAACAGAGATTCTGAGATTCCGCCAAGAGTGTGTTCCGAGTAACTGTTGCTGAATGCATAGACTTGGATAGACTTATTTCTGAAGAATTGGTAGAGATCGATATGTATCCCGTGTTTCAGAGTGGCAGCCACGCGCTCGAGTTGGATAGGGCTTTCTTCCTCCTTGATTCCCTTCTCTCTCGTCGCCCTGTGTTGCAGGTAACGTAGGTCAAAGTCATCACCATTGAAGGTAACGATAACGGGATAGTCCATGATCTTGGAGAAAACAGCGCGCAATAGGTCCTCCTCCTTTTCGAATATTTCGTATGCAAACGAGACTTCTTCGAGTCCAGTGGGTTCTCTTTTCCCTCTCAGCAGGTATACGACCCTTTCCTCGTGGTTGAAGAAGGAGACTGCGATAACTTCTTGCTTTGGGTTCTCCGGGTCGGGGAGCCTCCCCGATTCGTTAGCAACTTCGATGTCGAGTGCAATCCTTCTGAATTCGACAAGTGGTTCACCGAGTAACTCGGCCCACTCCCTCAAGTACGGAGTGAACTCGGGTGGATTCTTCGCATATATCTCTTCTAATGAATGAGCGACTCTCTCTGGGACATCATGTTTGACCGGGATTACTTCCCCCTGGGCGACTTTGTAGAATGTTCCCATCCTCAATCCGCGGTCGTATGCGAAGTTTTCGTAATACTTGATGTCCGCCTCCCATGCCCTGATCATGTCCCTGATGCTATCGTTCCCACCCCCAATGGCGAGGGGATCCGTGGTCACGATTTTCCTCAGCGTGACCTTGGTATCGTTAAGCAAATCGAGCTTCTCTTCCTCCACTATTCCGACGACATCTTTCCTGGCCTCTACTTGGGTCAGCTCCTCCCTTGGAAGTCTTGTGTAGCAGTAAGGGCGATGTCCTGTGTTGTCCTCCCAAATCCAAAACCTTCCATTTTTCTCATCATAGAACTTGAGCAGAGCAACCCTCTTGTCCCCATCGTAGGAAGCAGACACGAGCATTCCTTTTTCCAGATCATCAACCGGTTTGGTGAGCGCCTTGAGCTTGGCTCCCAAGTCGGGTGCTGTAGAGCCAGACTGCGATGTCAAGGAGGGTCGAGCGACGGCAGGGCCTTCGGCAAATAAGCCTACCTAGCTTTCTTGCGCGTCAGGTCGGACCATTTATAACGGGTTTCCCGACCCGCCCCTGAGATGCCGAAGTTTCTGGACACCCTAGTGACCAATGCCGCCTACGCTTTCATCGCGGTTGGGGTGATTTGGCTCGCCATCGCCTTTCTTGCCGGGTCTTCTCTCGTCCTCTGGCCCGCCCTGGCTTGCCTTGCAGGAGGCATCATGCTCCGGGAATGGCCCTCGGGCAGATTGACCTGGCCGTGGGTCGTTGCGACCGCTGTGATGGGGTTCATGCTGTCAGTCTACCAGGTGTACTCGTGGCTCTCCTTTCTGGGAGGGGCCTTCTCCACGCTCGCCGCGGCCTCTGTCGTAGGATTCGCCGTCTTTGCCGTAGCGCACGTCTTCCTGTTTTACGCGGCCACCACAAAACCAAGCGCTGTGAAGACTGCAGCCGAGTAGAACCCGTGACTGAGGCGGACATCAGCCGAGGGAGTGCTCAAATAAACCCCCTGAGGGGAGCATCCTTGGCTCAGTTGTCCTTCATTCCCATAAACAAGCCCCTGCTGGGTGAGGAGGAGCAAGAAGCTGTAAGGCAGGTCCTTTCCACAGGAAGGCTGGTGGACGCCTCCATGGAGGGCGGGAAGCGCGTCCAGGAGTTCGAGGGCAAAGTGAGGAGCCTTGTCGGAACCAAGCACGTTATCGCGGTGAATTCGGGAACGGCCGCCCTTCACACTACATTGACGGCGCTCGGGATCAAATCTGGGGATGAAGTCATCGTACCCTCTCTCACTTTCGTTGCGACGGCAAACGTGGTGCTCGCCTGCGGAGCGAAGCCGGTGTTCGCAGACATCAAGGAGGACTTCAACATGGACCCGGTTTCCTTCAGGAAGGCGCTCACCCGCAAGACAAGGGCTGTGATTCCAGTCCATGTCTATGGGTACCCGGCCGACATGGATGAAATCAGAGAGATAGCTTCCTCGAGGGGAGTCGCAGTGGTCGAGGACGCGGCGGAGTCGCTTGGTGCGACCTACAAGGGGACCCAGACAGGGAAGCTGTCGGACGCGGGGTGTTTCAGCCTGTACGCGACCAAAGTTGTCACTTCAGGGGAGGGGGGAGCAATCTCAACCGACGACGATGACCTCGCCGAGAAACTCAGGCTCGTAAGGAATCACGGCATGGTGCACGGCTACGACACCAGGGTCCTCGGCTTCAACTACAGACTTCCGGAGATCAGCGCCGCCATAGCCTCCGTGCAGATGGACAAACTTTCGGGTTTCCTTCGCGTCAGAGCGAGGAATGCGAAGTATCTCAACGAACGCGTCGGCTCAGCGCCGGGAGTCGAGTTCACCCAGAACTCGGAAGACAGGACTCACGTCTTCTACCTATACACTCTCTATCTCAAGAAAAAGAGGGACGAGGCCGTGAAGGCCCTCAATGCTTCGGGCATCGGGGCGGCGGTCTACTGGAAGATACCCGTCCACAAGGCTCCACTGTACGTGAAGCTCGGATACGGCAGGAAGGTTCTCAGGCGGACGGAGGACGCGGCTAGACACGTCATCTCTCTTCCAGTCCACCCGGCAGTCTCTGAATCAGACATCGAAAGGGTCGCCGAGAAGTTCCTGGAAGTTGTGCGGAGCCAGGCATAGGTGGGGGCGGTGCCGCCTGCTGCAAGGGTTTGCGTGGTGGTGCCCACCTACAATGAAAGGGAGAACATAGCTCCCCTTGTTGAGTCGATCGAGAGGGCTGGTGTCCCGGGGCTGTCCCTCCTCTTCGTTGACGACGGGAGCCCTGACGGGACGGCCGCAGAGGTGGTGCATCAATCGGAGCAGAATTCTTGGGTCTCTCTCCTCAGGAGGCCGAGGAAGATGGGAATAGGTTCAGCGTACCAGGATGGATTCAAGGCTGCGATCGACTCTATTGGTCCTGACGTGCTCGTGGAGATGGACGCAGACCTCCAGCACCCAGCGTCAGCGCTCCCGGGCCTCGTAACAGCAATCGGTAAAGGGGTGGATGTAGCGATCGCGTCAAGATACATTCCTGGAGGCGGGATCTCGGGATGGGGGCGCCTCCGCAGGATGGTCAGCAGGGGGGCGAACGCCTACGCGCGCTCGATGCTTGGACTATCGGTCAAGGACGCCACGTCAGGCTACAGGGCGTTCTCTAGGGCCGCGGCTGAGGCGGTGGCCAGGGCCGACCTCCCAGCCAAGGGGTTCGAGTTCCAGGTGGCTACGCTTCACCTCCTAAAGGACAAGTGGAAGACCGTCGAGGTGCCCTTCACGTTCAACGAGAGGACTGCGGGGAAGTCGAAGCTGGGGCTCGCCGACGTCGCGAAGTTTTTCGTAGTTGTCGCGCGGATGGCCTTCTGAAACGAATGACCGTCTCTAGCCGGGATAAGACAGAAATACGAGGAATCTTAGCGGCTTTCTGAAATGAACGTAGAGGCCCCAAAGGAACCGCAACCAGCGCAACCAGCCAAGATCTTTGCCGGGGCGGTCTACGAGTGCGTAAGGTGCGGAACTAGGACAACCCAGGAAGAGTTGGCGAAACTCCCGGAGGTAAAGTGCATATGCGGGTACAGGGTCTTCAAGAAGGCACGCCCCGCAGTCGTCAAGCAGATTAAGGCTGTCTGAGCGCCGACTAATCCGTATTCGTCGATTGACTATTTTCGGCCAATGATTTAATTATACGGTCGAATCGGCCAGCGTGAATTCCCGATGCGTCTCATGCAGAGCAAAGAAAGAGCGGCCATCCTAGGCTATGGGGCCTACATCCCGTACTATCGGCTCCCCACCACAGAGATCGCGAGGGTTTGGAAGGGGGGCGGCTCAGGGCCGAACATCGAGAAGGCGGTCGCTGCCGCGGACGAGGATACAGTAACCATGGCCATCGAAGCCGCGAGGCAGGCCATGAACATGGCGAAAGTGGCAGATCTTGGAGCAGTGTTCGTCGGGACCGAGTCCAAACCATACGCCGTGAAACCCACGAGCACAATCGTAGCCCAGGCGCTGGGCCAGCACAATACACTGGCGGCCGACCTCGAGTTTGCCTGCAAGGCAGGGACTGAGGCTATGCAGGTCATCACCGGCCTTGTCGGATCCGGCATGATCAATGCGGGGCTGGCCATAGGGATGGACACGGCCCAGGGGAGGCCAGGGGACGACCTCGAGTACACCGCGGCGAGCGGGGGTGCCGCCTACGTCATCGGAAGAAGGTCGAAGGACGCCATAGCTGTGATTGACTGCAGCACTTCCTACGTGTCCGATACCGGGGACTTTTGGCGCAGGGCACATGAGCGTTATCCGAGACATCTATCGAGGTTTACGGGAGAACCTGCGTACTTCCATCACATCGAGAGCTCCGTTTCGATCCTGTTCAAGGAGACTGGGCACAAGCCGTCAGACTTCAAGTATGCAGTCTTCCACCAGCCGAACCCCCGCTTCCCCGTCGAGGTGGCTACGCGGCTCGGATTCACGATGGAACAGATCAAGACCGGTCTCCTCAACCCTATGATCGGTAATACGTATGCGGGGAGCTCCCCAATCGGCCTCGCAGCAGTACTTGACGAGGCGAAGCCGGGGGACAAGATCCTGCTAGCCAGCTTCGGGTCGGGTGCAGGTTCTGACGCGTTCTGCATCGACGTGCTCGAAGGGATAACCAGGGCCAGGGGGATGAACCCCACGGTGAGGTCGATGATGGAGAGGAGCACCAAGATCGACTATTCAACTTACTCGAAGTTCAGGGACAAGCTGGAAAAGTAGGCGGCCCGATGCCCAGGTCAAAGGTTTACGTCATCTCCGTCGGCATGACTACCGTCGCAGACCACTGGGAGTCGTCCATTCTGGACCTAGCCGTGGAGGCCTCAAGGGGCGCGCTGAAGGGATTCGGGAAGAAAAAGCCAGACCAGATTATAGTCGGGAACATGTTCAGCGCGGTCGGCGCGCACCAGGAGCATCTCGGGGCAATGCTGGCGGACGGCCTGGGGTTGACCGGGACTTCTGCCTTCAAGGTCGAATCAGCCTGCTCGTCCGGAGGCTCGGCCTTCAATGTGGGCTATAACCTCGTGAGGTCCGGGGCAATCGACTCTGCGCTCGTGGTAGGGGTCGAGAAGATGAGGGACCTGGAACCGGAAGACGTCTCCCAGGCGCTCGCGATGGCCGAGTCCGCGGAGTACACCCAGTTCGTGGGAGCGACGTTCGCCGCCCTAAACGGCCTTCTCGCACGGTATTACATGGAGCAGATGGACGTGTCTAGAGACGAGCTGAGCGCCATTCCGGTCATCGATCATTCGAACGCCGTCACTGCTTCCCACGCGCAGTTCAGGAAGGCGATTACTCCGGAGGTCGTGAGCAGGTCTGCCATGATCTCCGACCCTCTGAGGCTCTTTGACTGCGCCCCGGTTGGAGACGGAGCCGCAGCCGTGCTGTTGGTGAACGACAACGCAGCCTCCGGAACAAAGAGGAAGATGGCCGAAGTCCTGGGGGGGAGGATAGCCACCAACGACTTCAGCCTCTACGAGAGGAAGGACATGCTCGACTTCAAGTCCACCCGGCTAGCCTTCAGGGGGGCGTTGGAGGAGGCGGGACTGGCGCCGAACAAAATCAGCCTGGCAGAGTTGCACGACGCTTTCTCTGTCGTCGGGGCACTTTCGTTGGAGGCGATGGGGTATTCTAAGAGGGGGCAAGCTTCGAAGGACGCAAAGGCAGGGAAATACGGCAGGGGTTCGAAACTCCCCATCAACACCTTTGGGGGTCTGAAGGCGCGAGGGCATCCGGTGGGCGCGACAGGCGTCTACCAGATAGCAGAGGCGTATCTCCAGCTTACGGACCAGGCGGGGAAGAACCAAGTTGAAGGAGCCGACTACGCTGTAACCCAGAACGTGGGGGGCGTGGACACCACGGCGGCGGTGCACATCTTCGGGAGGGCGTCGTAGGTGTCGATCCAGTATTGGCGCATAAGGGACAGGTACTACCGCCTGATTGGGAGCAAGTGCGCAGAGTGCGGGGACGAATTCTTTCCGCCGGTCTACAGGTGCAAAGGGTGCGGTTCCGAGCATGTCAGGGACAAGGAGATGCCGAAAACGGGGAAGATCATGACATATACGGTGCTGCATGAACCGCTACCAGGATTCGAAGCGCAGGCCCCGCTGTACCTTGCGGTGGTTAAGCTAGATAACGGGGCGAGGATCCTCACGCAGATCGTCGACTCGCCTGAGGACTCTGTAAAGACTGGGGCGAAGGTGCGGGCGACCATTAGGAGGGCGATGGTCGACGGCGATTCCGGACAGATCATATACGGGTACAAATTCATTGTAAGCGGATAACAGGGGTCGCTAGCCCTTGGCGGGTATCCCCTTCCGGTAATCCTCTTCCAGCGCAGTCACTAGATTGTCCCAGTGCTTGTTCGCGTTGCGGACCCACTGACTCCGAGTGGGATGCTTTCGCGTCATCCACCGTTCCGTGAGAGATAGGGTCACTCGCGTTCGTCCAGAATCGAGGCGCGCAAGCTTGTAATCCACCGCGTCAAGGTCCGTCACGCCTATCTGATCCTTGTGCCAGGCGTCAGGTGGAATCAATCGGACGAGTTCCACGGCTACCTCGGGGCTCTCGATAGGAGTGAC
>Ga0187770_10001441_pt1 | contig 12600 bp, 9 predicted proteins | sample 0116_SJ02_MP02_2_FD_133154 | JGI IMG/M metagenome (GOLD analysis project Ga0187770, IMG submission 133154) | Tropical peat soil microbial communities from peatlands in Department of Meta, Colombia - 0116_SJ02_MP02_20_MG | ecosystem: Environmental > Terrestrial > Soil > Wetlands > Peat | place...
CGCAGACGATGAGTCAGGTGTCCCTGAAAAGTACAGAGACCAAGTAGAAAAGAAATCTTTGCCGGAAGAATCGCAAACGTCGAAGGAGAAGGTGAAGACCGGAAAGCAAGATGGAAAGGGGGCAAAGGAAAAGCTCGCCCGGAAAGAGAAGGAGAGGGCCAATGCAAACAAGATTGAAGCGGATGTGATTGATTCAGTCAAGACGATCCTTTCTCTATGGAAGGATGGGAAATACCGTGACCTGTATGATCGTGGGGATCAGAAGAGCCGAATGGCCATCAGCAGAGAGGCATTTGAGCACCGGATGACGAAGAAGGGAATGGGGTTAGCTTCTTCATGGGAGACGATTCGGGACATCAACGTGGAGGTCAAAAGCCCTGCCGTCGCCTATGTCACAGTAAGAATAGGGTTCAAACCCATAAGGGGAGGGGAGACGCGATTTCGTACAGAGACCTATCGGATGTCCTTTGAAAAAGGGAATTGGAAAATCAATCTCTCGAATATCCTGCGCGGCTTAAAAAAATAGGGACGTTGTATCAATAATCAAAGGGGAGTGAAGCCGGAGCGCTCTTCGCTATGAATCGACCCGAACGTTAAGAAAATAAAGAAAATAGAATGGATTTCCGTTGGGCTCGAAAATTGAATTTTAAAGGTTTTAGCCCAAGGCTTCCAACTGTGCAGGCGGGGAGTTTCACTAAGGAATAGCAAGTCGGCAGTATGTTGAAAAATTACTTAAGATTACAAAAAACGACTAAAAATCAGCAATTCATACCACGATTTTTCTGATACTTTCTTTAATAAAATCAATAACTTATTCTTATTGCATTTATATCTGAACCTTGTTAAGATTTGCGGGAGGCTGCAAAAATTTAGGGCCGATCACCAAACAAAAGGAGGGGATAGAAATGAACAAAAAGATTTCGGTCTATCCTGAAAAATGCACGGCATGTCGTCTTTGTGAGCTGGGGTGCTCCTTTAAGAAGACTGGAGAATTTAACCCTACCGCCTCCAGGGTGAGAGTCTCCATCTTTGGAGAAGAGGCTTTTTACACCCCTATTTTCTGCACACAATGTGATGAGGCATGGTGTCTGAAGGCTTGCCCCAGCGGTGCCATCTCTCGGGACTATGGGACGAGAGTGGTCAAAGTCAATCCAGAAGTTTGTGTCGGCTGCCGGATGTGTACCCTGGCCTGTCCTTTCGGGACAATTACCTACTACGGCCCGGAGGGCAAGGCGATCAAGTGTGACGAATGTGATGGCCAGCCTGAGTGTGTTCTTTTCTGTCCCACCGGTGCTCTGACCTATGAGGAAGAGTCGACTCCAACGAGATTGAAGAGATTCGAGACCGCCAAGAAACTTCAATCTTCATCAAAGGAGGTGCAGCCATGAAGGGATGGGTTGGAAAGATATTGAGAGTTGATCTCACCAAGGGTGAGACGAAAATAGAAGATTTGGACCGGAATTTGGCGCAGAAATTTCTCGGAGGAAGGGGACTGGGCTCAAAGATTTTCTTCGACGAGGTGGATCCGAACATCGATCCTTTCAGCCCCGGGAATAAATTGATCATGGCCACAGGCCCTCTGACGGGAACGAGCGCTTCTGCGGCAGGAAGATACATGGTTATCACCAAATCTCCGTTGACGGGCACGATCGCCTGTTCAAACTCCGGAGGCCATTTCGGAGCAGAGCTGAAATTTGCGGGATTTGACCTGGTCATCTTAGAAGGGAAGGCTAAAGAACCGGTTTATCTCTACATCGAAGACGGGAAAGCGGAGTTAAAGGATGCAAAGGCCCTCTGGGGGAAGACGACCCATGAGGCCACAGATCAGATTCTTTCAGAGACCGATAGGGATGCCCGGGTGTCGTGCATCGGGCCTGCCGGAGAGAAGTTGGTCAGATTTGCATGCATCATCAACGATAAACACAGGGCTGCGGGGCGATCCGGCGTGGGAGCGGTGATGGGTTCGAAGAACCTCAAGGCCGTTGCCGTCAGGGGGAGCGGGAGCATCACGATCGCTGATAAAGAGGCTTTCAGAAAAGCGACTCTGGATGGATTCCAAAAGGTTAAGGCCAATCCGGTCACTTCACAGGGATTGCCCGCCTACGGAACCTGTGTGCTCGTCAATATCATCAATGCCAGTGGGATTTTCCCCACCCGAAATTTTCAGGAAGGGGTCTTTGAAGGTGCGGAGAAGATCAGCGGAGAGGTCCTCGCTGAAGATATCCTTGTTCGAAATCGGGCCTGTTTTTCCTGCCCCATTGCCTGCGGAAGGGTCGTGAAGGTGACAAATCCGAAGTATGAATTCTTCGGCGAGGGGCCTGAGTATGAGAGCGACTGGTCGATGGGAGGCTGTTGCGGGGTGGATAACCTCGATGCCATCGCAAAGGGAAATTACTTATGCGACACCCTGGGCCTTGATCCCATCTCTGCAGGGGTCACGATTGCCTGCGGGATGGAGCTTTTTGAGAAGGGGATCATCTCTGCGAAAGAGGTTGGCGGTCCCCTCAATTTTGGGGATGCAGATGTGATGGTGGAGATGGTTAAAGCGATTGGCTATCGAGAGGGATTTGGAAATGCCCTCGCGGAAGGTTCTTATCGGCTTGCGGAGAGATTCGGCCATCCAGAATATTCGATGAGCGTAAAGAAACAGGAGTTTCCGGCCTACGATGGGAGAGGCGCCCAGGGAATGGGGCTTCAGTATGCAACGTCCAACCGAGGAGCCTGCCACGTCCGGGGGTATTTGACATCTCCTGAAATCCTGGGATCTCCCGAAAAACTGGATCCTTTCGAGACCAAGGGCAAACCGGGCTGGGTGAAGCTCTTTCAGGATCTCACGGCAGTGATTGACTCGGTCGGCATCTGCCTTTTCACAAGCTTTGCCTTCGGCGGTCCGGAAATCCTGAGCTATTTCAAAGCGGCGACTGGAACGGAAATGAATCTGGACGAGCTGATGAAGGCGGGCGAAAGGATATGGAACTTGGAGAGGATCTTTAATCTGAAGGCAGGGATTACAGGAAAGGACGACCGTTTGCCCGACAGGCTGGTGAAAGAACCCATGCCCCTGGGCCCTGCAGAAGGAAAAGTTGTTGAACTCGATAAGATGCTCCCCGAATATTATCAGTTAAGAGGATGGGATAAAGAAGGGAACCCAACAAGGGAGAAAGTCAAAGAATTAGGATTAGAATAAATTGAAATTCAAACCAGGAGGGGCGTAGCATGGCCTGCTACGCCCCTGCTTCATTGAGGGCTTGAATGGCAAGGAAGAGAAAAAAACGGGTGGTGATCATCGGGAATAGTGCTGCCGGTCTTTCTGCATTGGAGGCCTTTAGAAAGAAAGACAGGGATTCGAGGGTGTTGATGATCGACAAGGAGCCGGTTTTGGCCTACTCACGGGTGATCACACCTTACTTCATCATGGGAGGGATTAAGAAAGAGGAGGGTCTTTTTTTAAGGACGAAAGATTTTTACAAAGAAATGGATGTGAAACCGCTTTTTGGGAAAGGGGTTTTGTCCATTGACACGCGGTCAAGAGAGATCCTCTTGGATAAAGGGAAAAAGGAGTCCTTCGATCTTCTCCTGATTGCCTCTGGAGGTTCTCCCCAGCGGCCTGAAATTAAAGGAGCCAATCCAGAGGACATCCTTGTCTTGAGGAGCCTATCCGATGCCAGGAAGTTGAGGGAGTTAAAGCCGAAAATTCAGAGCGGCCTTTTTTTAGGCGCAGGCTTGGTGTCGCTCCAAACTCTCCAGGCCCTATTTAGGGGAGGGGCCAGATATACTTTGGTGGTGAAATCGGACCGGATCTTATCTCAGACACTCGACCCGGAGGCCTCTGAGATCGTTGAGAAGCATCTTAAGAAGATGGGCGTTCAAATCCTCAAGGGAAGAGATGTTGTTCGATTGAGGGGGGTAAATGGTTCGAAGGTTGCCACTCTCGACAAGGGTGAAGAAATAGAGACAGATTTGATCTTTGCAGGAAAGGGCGTCAGGCCCAATACCGATTTCCTTCATGGCAGCGGCATTAAGACCCAAAATGGAATTCTGGTCAACGAGTGTGTCGAAACGAATGTCGAGGGGATCTATGCTGCCGGCGATGTGGCGCAGGCTCCTGATTTCTTCTCTGGCCAAATGGTCAACTATGGGCTCTGGCCCTCTGCAGTAGAGCAGGGCGAGATTGCTGGAAAGAATATGGCCGGGTTGAAAGAGGTCTATCCTGGAAATCTAAAAATGAATGTCACCCGGATTTTTGCCATGCCCATTGTTTCCATCGGGGATTTTGGGTCGAAAAGGGTGGCTGAAACTTTGATAAGAAAGGATGAGAAAAGAAATATCTATCGCAAGATCTGTCTCGATGAAAAGGGGGTTATCATCGGAGCCATATTGATCAACCGGGTGGATGACCTGGGTGTCATCCATGGGCTCATCCGGGAGAAGAAGGGTGCGCAGTTTCTGAAGCTCAATTCGGTCTGGAAATCCCCTGTGACCTATGGATTAGTCTATAAGAATATCCTCCAAGGAAAACTTTAAGATTAACCTCCTTTCTCTACCATAGTAACCATTCAAGAGTCTTCATTAGATTCTATTCCAAATGGCTGCATTTTAAACGTCTGAAAAATCGGCCCTTTCTATCGATGACTTTCTGAAATCTTCCCGTGTAAGAAAAATCTGGGGGAGGGCGAGGGTTCTTTTGTAATTGACAGCCTCTCAGGTGAGTGCTATTTTTAGAAAAATTGTGGGAAGAACGTATGAAAAGAATGGTGATTTGGGGTGCCGGGGCAATTGGTGGGACCATCGGAGCAAACCTGTCAAGGGCGGGGGAGGAGATCTTGCTGGTCGACTTGGTGAAGCCTCATGTGGAGGTCATGAAAGAAGAGGGCCTTTTTATTGAAGATGATCTAGGGGGATATCATGTCAGAGTAAAGGCTTTCCTTCCGGAGGAGATGAAGCCCCCTCTGGCCGTTGTCTTCCTGGCCGTAAAGTCCCAACACACCCGGGATGCAATGAGGATGATCAAACCATTGATCGGTAAAGATGGGATCGTTGTCTCCCTCCAGAACGGCCTCAACGAAGAGGAGATTGCAGAAGAGATTGGCAGAGAACGGACCGTGGGAGCCTTGGTCAATTTTTCTGCGGACTACATTGGTCCTGGTCACATCCTCTATGGAGGAAAAGGGAGCGTCATCCTGGGGGAGTTGGATGGAGGGATGACAGAAAGGCTTGAGCAGCTCAGAGCGCTTCTCAACAAGGCAATGTCAACCGCATCGACAGAGAACCTATGGGGCTACAAATGGAGCAAGGCCTGTTATGGCTCTCTCCTGGCGGCCACTGCCCTCGTGGATGAGCCGGTCTATGAGATCGTGCTTCGTTCATGTCCGATCCAAAAGATGCTCGTGGCCCTTGTCTGCGAATTATTGGAAGTTGCCAATGCCTATGGAGTTAAGACCGAGTCCTTTGACGAATTCTTCCCTGATCAGTTCCAAAAGGCGTTGAGAGAAGACGGGGAGAATTTGAAAAGCGCAATGGAGATGATCGCTCATCATTATCGAAATCAAACAAAGGGGAAAACGGGAATCTGGAGGGACATCGCCGTCAAGAAGCGGAAGACCGAAGTGGATGCCCTGATCGGAAGGATCATAGAGAAAGGTGAGGGGAAAGGATTTTCCTGTCCGATGAATCGGAGATTGATTGAGCTCATCCATGAGATCGAGGATGGAAGAAGGTCCATGGAATGGGAAAATCTCGATGAGATGATGAAGGCCCACCATGCCAAGGTTCACAGCCTACGTTGACCCACTGGAAAAAAAATTACACTCAGACCTTTCAATCGGAAACCTGATGGTCCATGCCCAGAGGATCTCCGAGTGGAAGAGGGAGTCTGGCTCGGAAGGAGAGAAGAGAGCCTTTGACTATATCGAAAAGGCATTGAAGCCTCTCCATCTCCAGGTTTACCGCGATGAACTCGACTCTTATCTCAGCCTTCCCGAGGCAGGCTCAATCGAAATTCTTTCCCCAGAATCGAAGATCATCAAAGGTCTTTCCCCTTCTTTCTCGGCTTCCACTTCCGAAGAAGGCCTCAGAGGAGATGTCGTCCATGTGGGTTCAGGCGAGGATTCGGATTATTCAGGAAAGGAAGTTTTTGGGAAAATTCTCCTTGTCGACGGCCTTCCCTCTCCCAAGGTCGCAAGGAGGGCTGAAGAGCATGGAGCAGGAGGCTTGATCTTTGTAGGAGACGACCACCTTCACCATATGATTATCACCACCGTATGGGGAGGGCCGACCTATTCACGGAGGGGTTTGATTCCGAAGGTTCCCTGTCTCTCCATCGTGAGAAGGGACGGAGATCTTTTGAAAGGATGGCTCAGGGACGGACCGGTCGTCCTTCGCATCAAGACGAAGGTCTGGACAGGTTTTAAAAAGATCCCTGTTCTGACCGCGCACCTGAAAGGAGAACGGGAGAAGGAAAGATTTCTTCTGATCAGCGGTCATGTGGATAGCTGGGATTACGGGGCCTATGACAATGCAGGTGGAAACGCTGCGATGCTGGAGGTTGCTCGACTTCTCCAGAAGCGTAGAACGCAGCTGCGGAGGGGCGTAAGATTTGCCTTCTGGTCGGGACACTCCCAGGGAAGATATTCGGGGTCGACCTGGTATGCGGACACCTTCTGGGAAGATCTTTACCAGAACTGCATCGCTCATCTTAACCTTGACTGCATCGGCGGAAAAGGTGCGACAGACTATTCCAACCTCTTTGGCACAGAGGACACCTGGGACGTTGGCCAGAAAGTGATTCTTGACCGGACGGGGCAACGTGTAAAAGCGAGACGATGCCCAAGGGCAGGGGATCAATCCTTCTGGGGAATTGGCCTTCCTTCACTCTTCATGGACCTTTCAGGAGTGCCCTCAGAAAAGGGGTCAGAGGTCTCTGAGGCAACGGCGAAGTTTCTGGGAACAAGCGGCCTTCCGTGGTGGTGGCATACCCGGGAAGACACTCTGGACAAAATCGACCCTGAAATCCTGGCCCTCGATACAAAGATTTGCATTTCATCCGCCTTGCGACTCTGTAACGGTCCTTTCCTCCCTTTGAACGAAGAGACCATGGGGAAGGAGATTGCCGCGGCGTTGGAGGAGTATGAACGATCTTGGAAGGGCCTCATCGATCTTTCAAAATCGATTGACTCGGCAAGAAAATTTCTCCGATCGGCAAGGAAGTTGAACCGGGTCATTGATGTCGAGATCGAGTCGAAGGGGAAAGAATCGATGCGGAATAGAATCAATTCCTGCTTGATGGAACTGAGTCGGAACCTGATCCCCCTCCATTATAACTTTGTAGGGCCTTTCGATCATGATCTGGCCGTTCCTCTTCCTCCCGTTCCAGTGCTCCAATCCCTTTCCATGCTTTCAAAGATGAATTCCGATAAGGATGATTTCAAATTCTTAAAGACAGAACTCATGCGGAGTCAGAATAGGGTGATTCATCATTTCAACCAATGCATTGAGGCGATCTCTGGTTTGGGGTTGAAGAAATAGGCGACGTAAATATCTGGAGAAGGAGGTGATCGAAAAAGTTTCCATCTCAGATAACTCGATTTTGAGAAAGGAGGATGATTTATGAGGAGGATCTGTCTTATTTTCATTCTGGTTTTGATGACAGCAGTTTTGATCAGCAGTCCTGTGATCGCCCAAAAAAAGGGAGGGACACTGACCATTGGAAGGCCGACGGACCCGGTTGCCCTCGACCCTGCCCTCGAAACGACGGCTCCAGGAGCCTGGGTTTATTTTAACATCCTTGAACCCCTGCTCGTTCTGGATCACAACATGAATATCACTTATAAGCTGGCGACATCCTACAAGGTCTTATCACCGGAAAAGGTGCGGTTTACCCTTCGGAAGAATGTGATGTTTCACGATGGGACACCCTTTAATGGAGAGGCGGTTAAATTTACCTTTGAGAAAGCTTATAAATCCCAACCCCAGGCCCGTTGGGCAAGTCTGGCAGGACCGATCGATCGCGTGGACGTGATCGATGACCATACGGTGGAAGTGATTACAAAAGAACCTTATGGTCCGATTCTGAGAAGCATGGCCATGTGCTACACCGGTATCCTGAGCCCCACAGCCGTGAAGAAGATGGGACCGGACTTCGCCCGCAGCCCGGTTGGAACAGGGCCTTTCAAATTTAAGGAATGGAAGACCAATGACCACATCACCCTGGTGAGAAACGACGATTACTGGGGGAAGAAGGCCTACCTCGATCAAGTTGTTTTCCGCGTGATCCCTGAGGAAGGGGCAAGGACCATTGCCTTGAAAACGGGTGAAGTAGACTTCATCATCCATGTGGCTCCTGCAGAGATCGCCAATTTCGAAAAAGACAAGACCTTTACCGTTCACAAGGCAACGGGCCTCCAGGTTCTTCACATCGGACTGAACCTTTCAAAGCCTCCTTTGGATGACGTGCGCGTGAGAAGGGCCATGGCCCATGCTGTCAATGTCGATTACATCCTCAAGCATATTATGGAGGGAGCTGCCACCAAGCCGAGGAGCTATGTCTCCCCTGGAGTCTTCGGTTTCAAAGACATGAAACTGGATCAACTCTATCCCTATGACAAGGCAAAGGCCATCGCGCTTCTGGCAGAGGCGGGCTGGAAACCAGGACCCGATAAGATCATGAGAAAGGGGGATGAGAAACTGACCCTGACTCACATTGCAGCCAGGGGAAGATATATGAAAGACGGAGAGGTGACCGAAGCGGTTCAGGCGATGCTCCAGGAGGTCGGTGTCGATGTGAATCTTCAATTCGGAGAATGGGGATCGGTCTTCACCCAGATCCGGTCTCCCAAGCTGGACCACCACATGTTCACACTGGGTTGGATCACGACCAATGCGGATGGCGATTACTCTTTTTACAATCTCTTCCAGTCGAAGGGAATTCCGCCTACCTCTTGGAATGCCTACCGCTACAACAGTCCCAGCGTGGATAAGCTGGTCGAAGAGGCCAGGGCAACCCTGGATTCGAAGAAGCGGGAAAAACTCTATGGAGAGGTTCAGGACATTCTGGCCAAAGATGTGGTCATGCTGCCGATCTATAACTCCAACATGATCTACGTGAGCCGAAATTACGTGAAGGGATTTAGAGCTCACTCCGTGGAGTACAATCTCGGTTTTGCCGATACCTGGCTGGATAAATAGCCATTTTCCATCGGGCCGTGCGGGATGAATTCTCCCTAACGGCCCTTTTCTTTCGACGATGATCCATTTCATCTTAAAAAGATTGCTCTTAACCATCCCCACGATCTTCGGCGTGATCTTTATTGTGATGCTCACGATCGAATTGGTTCCGGGGGATCCTGTCGAACTGATGTTGGGCGAGCATGCCACCAAGGAGGCAGTGGGGAATGTTCGAACCGCCCTCGGTCTGGATAAGCCTCTCCTCACACGGTATTTTCTCTACTTGAGGAACCTAACCAGAGGGGATATGGGACGATCGATCCGGGAGAACAGGCTCGTCTCTCAGGAGATCTCGGACGTCTGGCCTGCGACGTTGAAACTGACGATTGCCGCAATGATAATCGCCATCTTCGTCGGTGTGACACTGGGGATCTTCTCGGCCGTCAGGCCCAGCTCTTACTTCGACACCGTTAATCGGGTTCTCTCGCTCTTCGGCTTATCCATGCCTGTATTCTGGGTCGGTCTGGTCCTGATCGTTGTCTTCGCGTATTGGATAAGGCTTTTCCCCATAGGAGGAACAGGTTCTTGGAGGCATCTTGTCCTTCCTGCAGTCACTCTCTCCCTTCCCTCCATCGCCATGATTTCGAGAATGACCCGTTCGAGTCTCTTAGAGGTCCTCAAGGAGGATTATATCAGGACAGCCAGGGCAAAGGGTGTTTCCGAAAAGATTGTGATCGTGAAACACGCCCTCAAAAATGCGCTCATTCCCATTGTCACCCTATCCGGTCTTCAACTGGGGCAGCTGATGGGAGGTGCCATCTTGACAGAGACAGTCTTCGCTTGGCCGGGCCTGGGCAGATTGATGGTCAGGGCGATTTTTGCCAGGGATTATATTCTCCTCCAAGGGGCCGTGCTTGTCTTTGCCCTTGTCTTTGTTCTGATCAACCTGATCGTAGATATCTCCTATTCATTCCTGGATCCGAGGGTGAGCTACAGATGAGCAAGAACGCCTATTCCCCCATGCGTGCCTTTTTACGCCACTTTGTCAGGAACCGGCTGGCCTTAGTGGGTCTGGGAATAGTCATGGGACTCGTTTTCGTTGCTATTTTTGCCCATTTCCTCGCACCCCGAGACCCAACGCTCCAATCCCTTCCTGACAAACGGGCCAAGCCAGGAGGTCGATTCATCCTGGGGGCCGATGAGTTCGGCCGGGATATTCTGAGCCGTCTCATCTACGGGACGAGGGCAGCCCTGCTGGTCGGAACGGTTTCGATCGCCATTGCCCTTTTCTTCGGTATCATCCTCGGAACGACTTCAGGCTATTTCAGCGGGGTTGTGGACAACCTGATCATGCGAACGATCGACATCTTACTGGCTTTTCCCTATCTTCTTCTCGCCATTGCCGTGGTCAGTGCGATAGGGCCCGGAGTATTGAATACGACCATTGCCGTGGGGATCTGGGCCACTCCGGGATTTGCGCGAATCGTTCGCGCCTCGGTGATCACGATTAGAGAGGCTGACTATGTCCTGGCTGCCAAGGCTGTGGGTGCCTCGGATTTCAGGATCATCTTCAATCATGTCCTTCCTAATTTTATTTCTCCCGTGATCGTCTATGCCACCCTCTACATGGCCAATGCCATCCTGGTGGAGGCGGCCCTCAGCTTCCTGGGCTTAGGGGTTCAACCGCCCACACCCTCCTGGGGATTGATGGTGAGCTCTGGAAGAGACTTCCTCCTGACCGCCCCCCATATCTCTACCCTTCCCGGGATTGCGATCATGATCACGGTTCTGGGATTCAACCTCCTGGGAGATGGGCTGAGGGATTCTTTAGATCCGAAGCTGCGGAACCTGTGATATTGTCACGGCAGGATGCTTATGCGATAATTGGAAAAAAGGAGGAAGCTGAAATGGAGTTGATGGAGGCGATCAAACGGAGACGAAGCATTCGGAAATACAAATCTGATCCTGTTCCCGGAGAGGTGCTGCAAGTGGTGATGGAGGCAGTGAGATGGGCCCCTTCGTGGGCAAATACCCAGTGTTGGGAAATCATCGTAGCGAAGGATCCAAAAGTGAAGTCGGATTTGGCCACCGCACTTCCCAAAGGAAATCCCGCCCTTTCCTCAATCACAGAGGCTCCCTTGGTCATCGTTCTTTGCGGGAGGAAAGGAGTCTCTGGTTTTAAGAGAGGTGAGGCGGTGACAATAAAGGGAGACTGGCTGATGTTTGATACGGGCATTGCCATGCAGAATCTCTGTTTGGCTGCCCATGCACAGGGTTTGGCCACGGTGGTCGTCGGGATGTTCGACCATAAAAAGGCAGAGGAGATCTTGGGCCTCCCCCAGAATGTCGAAGTGGTGGCCATCACGCCCCTCGGATATCCTGCTGCGGAGGCAGTCGCACCAAAGAGAAAGGAACTTTCTGAGTTTGTCTTCTATGATGAATATCAAGGGAAAAAATGAAATTTCAGATTTCAAAACTCCTGCCTTCGTCCCGCAAGGCGGGACTTCGCGCGGGCAGGCAAATGTCAAATGAGTGTCAAAGTTCGAAAAGAAAAATTCTGGTATTTGAAATTTGGATTTGATTTGACATTTGGACTTTGACATTTTTGGTCGGGATTTGTTCAAGGATTAGGATTCGAATTCGAATATTCTGATAAAGGGGTAGGTAGAAGATCGTGACCAAGGAAGAACTTCTTCAATCGCTTGCCGTCCAGACGGATTCAAAGCTGCTGATGGTGGTCATCGACGGGATGGGTGGGTTGCCAGTCCGAGGCAGGACAGAACTAGAGGCAGCGAGGATTCCAAACCTCGACCGATTGGCATCAAAATCGGTCTGTGGTTTGATCGATCCCATCTCCTGCGGGATCACCCCGGGAAGCGGCCCTTCCCATTTGGCCCTCTTTGGATATGATCCATTTCGATATGAAATTGGAAGAGGGGTGATGGAGGCATTGGGCATTGGTTTAAAACTGACGAAGGATGACCTGACAGCCAGAGGAAACTTTGCAACGATCGATGAGAATCAGATCATCCTCGATCGAAGGGCCGGCAGGATCTCTACCGAAAAAAACCAGGAGATCTGTCAGTTCCTCCAAAGGGAGATCAACGAGGTGGAAGGGGTTCGCATTTCTATTCACCCTGGGAAAGAGCATCGATTTGTCGTCGTATTTCAAGGGACGGAATTGAGGGATGATTTGACCGATGCAGACCCCCAGAAAGATGGAAAGAAGGCAAAGGGAACAGAAGGCCTTTCTCCAGAGGCTCAAAGGACCGCTGCCATCGTGAACGATTACTTGAGGAGGGCAACGGAGGTCCTCAAATCATTCCACCCTGCCAATACGATCCTACTCAGAGGGTTCTCGAAGATTCCCGATCTCCCGACGATGTCCGATCGATTTAGGCTTCGACCCGCTGCGATTGCAACCTACCCCATGTACCG
>Ga0187770_10001442_pt1 | contig 12600 bp, 9 predicted proteins | sample 0116_SJ02_MP02_2_FD_133154 | JGI IMG/M metagenome (GOLD analysis project Ga0187770, IMG submission 133154) | Tropical peat soil microbial communities from peatlands in Department of Meta, Colombia - 0116_SJ02_MP02_20_MG | ecosystem: Environmental > Terrestrial > Soil > Wetlands > Peat | place...
CGGACGGCAGCAAATTCGCCACCGACGCGGCGAGCCACGGCGCCCGCGTGATTGTCGCTTCGCAGCCGCGCCCGCCCGGAATTTCTGCCGAAATCACCTGGGTCGAGATTCACACCGGAAAGGAGCGCCGCGCGCTGGCGACGGCTGCGGCGAATTTCTACGGGCATCCGGCAGACGCGCTGAAACTGGTTGGTGTAACCGGGACGAACGGAAAAACCACGACCACGTTTCTCGTAGATTCGATTCTTCAGGCCGCCGGATATACGGACGCACTCATCGGCACGACGGGCTATCGCACGCCGAAAGGCAGCCGCAAAGCCGTGAACACGACTCCCGAGTCGCTGGACTTGCAGCAGATGTTCGCGGAAGTGCGGGATGCCGGTGGAACGCACGCCGTGCTGGAAGTGAGCTCGCACTCGCTGGCGATGGAGCGTGTGTGGGGCTGCCATTTTGCCGTCGCGATTTTTACGAATTTGACGCGCGATCACCTGAACTTCCACAAGACTTTCGAAGATTACTTTGGGGCCAAGCGCCGCCTGTTTGAAGGCACGGGCGCCGGCGCGCCGGATGTGGGCGCGATCAATTCCGACGATCCGTACTTTCCGCGGTTGGAGGGGCTTGCGAAGCGGACGCTCACCTACGGGCTGAATGAAAGCCCGGATCTAACCACAAAAAAATTTGCGCTCAGTTTCGAGGGGCTCGAATTTACGGCTGAAACTCCCGCAGGAAAGGTCGAAGTGCATTCACGGCTCGTGGGCCGCATCAACGTGTACAACATCCTGGCGGCAATTGGCGCAGGGATCGGCCTCGAAATTCCGATCGAGAAAATCGAGCAGGGCATCGCCGCGCTCGAGCTCGTCCCCGGACGATTTCAAGCCATCGATGAAGGCCAGCCGTTTCACGTGGTGGTGGATTACGCGCATGCCGACGATGCCATGCGCAACCTGATCTCGACCGCGCGCGAGCTGAACCCCTCGGGGCGCATCATCACAGTTTTCGGCGCGGGCGGCGAGCGCGACCGCTCGACACGCCCGCTGATGGGCGAGGCCGCCGGCTCGCTGAGCGATCTCGTGATTCTCACCAGCGACAATCCGCGCAGCGAAGACCCGCTGCGGATTATCAACGACGTCGTGGTCGGCCTACAAAAGGTCAAGGCGAAGTACCGCATCGAACCCGACCGCGACGCCGCCCTCGAAATGGCCATGGAAGAGGCGCACCCGGGCGACATCGTTCTGCTCGCCGGGAAAGGCCACGAGAATTACCAGATTCTGCACGACCGGACGTTCGAATTCGACGACCGGGAAAAGGCGCGGGCCATCCTGCGCCGCAAAGGGTATTCGAAAACGGCGGCAGCGAATTAAAGGGTTCGAGCGGCACTGAATTTGCAGTTGCGAGAGACTGCGGTTGAGCGCAAAGCCCGGCCTATTGGAGACGTCATGCGGTGGTCAGTGGCTCAAGTGGCTGAAGCACTGGGTGTCCCGCCTCCCCCGGGCGTCGACTCCCTGGCCCGGCTGGCCGGCGTCTCGATTGATTCTCGTACTGTCGGGCCCGGGGAATTGTTCTTCGCCATACGCGGTCCGCGTCACGATGGACACGGTTTTGTGGCCGGGGCACTGGCTCGCGGCGCTCGGGCCGGGGTGGTGGCGCGCGAGCGGCTCGCGGACTACCCGGAAGAGATTCGCGGAAAATTGCTGGGCGTGGAAGACACGCTCGTGGCGCTCAAGCGCGCGGCCCGGACATATTGCGACGAATGGCGGAAAGCGAAGCCGGGACGCCGCGTGGCGGCAGTCACCGGCTCCGCCGGGAAGACGACAACCAAGGAAATTCTTGCGGCACTATTGGCCGCGCGGTTCCGCGTGCTGAAGTCCGAGGGAAATTTGAACAACGAATACGGCCTGCCGCTCACGCTCTTCCGGCTTGCGGACGATCAAGATGCAGCAGTGGTCGAGCTGGGGATGTCGCGCCGCGGCGAGTTGGCCCGGCTGGCTGAAATCGTGCGGCCGGAAGTCGGAGTGGTCACGAATGTCGCGCCCGTGCATCTGGAATTCTTTTCCTCTGTGGATGAAATTGCGCTGGCGAAGCGCGAATTGATCGAGGGACTGGGAGGCGCGGGTCCGGTGGCCGTGCTGAATGCGGACGATGAGCGGGTATCGAAATTCGCGGAGGTGTTTCGCGGGCGTGTTCACTACTTCGGTTTTTCCGAGCGCGCGGAATTTCGCGCCGAACACGTTGAGAGCCGCGGAATCGAAGGCTCGGTGTTTGATTTCGAAAGTCCCCAGGAACTGGCGCGGCTTACGCTGCCCCTCGTGGGCCAGCACAATGTGCTGAACGCGCTGGCTGCTCTCGCTGCGGCGAGCGAGTGGGGGATCGGCGCAGCCGAGGCAAAAGAGGTGCTGCCGAATTTGCAGCCCGCTGCAATGCGCGGCGAGATTTTGAATTTTGCGGCGGGGTTCACGCTCATCAACGATTGCTACAACTCGAATCCGCTCGCGCTCGAGCGAATGATGGACCTTCTGACTGCCACGTCGGGATACCGGCGGCGCATCCTCGTCGCCGGAGCCTGGCGCGAAATCGGTCCCACATCGGCGGAGCTTCATCGCGCGGCGGGAAAATACGCCGCTGGAAAAAAAGCCATCGACTGGATCATCGGCGTCGACGGCGATGCGCGCGAGCTTGTCCAGGGCGCGATCGATTCCGGCCATCCTGCCGGCCAAACGAAATTTTTCGAATCGTCCGCGCTGGCTGCCGAATTCCTGCGGGATTTTGTCGCGCCGGGCGATTTGTTGCTGGTGAAAGGCTCGCGCGGCGTTGGGATGGAAGTGATCGCGGCTGCACTACGCGAGAAGCACCCGCTGGCCGGACCGGCCGAATTGTCCGCGCGAGCGAACGAGAGGAAACGCTGAAATGCTTTATTACCTCTTGTTCTTCGTCTTGAAGCCGCACTTCAGCCCGTTGAACGTGTTTCGCTACATTACGGTGCGCACCGCTGTCGCCAGCCTGACGGCGCTGCTGCTTTCCATGCTGCTCGGGCCCTGGGTGATCGAACGGCTTCGCGAAATGCAAGTGAAACAATACATCCGCGCCGAAGGCCCCGAGCGGCATCACGCCAAGGCCGGAACGCCGACGATGGGGGGCGTGCTGATCGTCGCGGCCATCGTGATTCCGACCCTTCTCTGGGCGGACCTGCGCAATCCTTACGTGCTGCTCGCGCTCGGCGCCACGGTGTCGTTCGGAGCGATCGGCTTCGTGGACGATTACAACAAAATCGTGCGGCGCAGGAATCTGGGGCTCACGGCAAAATCCAAATTCGGGTTTCAGGTTCTCACCTGCGTCACAGTCGGTGCAATTCTGCTGGCGTTGCAGACGCGCGGCGCGTATTCGACGCAATTGAGCGTGCCGTTTTTGAAAAAGCTGCATCCGGATCTGGTGATCGATTCGCTGCTCGGACATCAATACATCTGGCCGCTTGCGTACGTGCCGTTCGTCACGTTTCTCGTGCTCGTGATTGTCGGCACTTCCAACGCGGTGAACCTCACCGACGGGCTGGACGGCCTCGCCATCGGCTGCGTGCTGGTTTCCTCGGCCGCGCTCACCGTGCTGACGTATCTTTCCAGCCACGCCCGGTTCGCGGAGTATCTCGAAATACAAAAAATTCCGGATGCAGGCGACCTGGTGATTTTTTGCGGTTCGGTGGTGGGTGCGTCGCTCGGATTTCTCTGGTACAACGCGCATCCGGCAGAAATGTTCATGGGCGACGTGGGATCGCTCGCGCTCGGCGGCGCGATTGGAACTGTGGCCGTGATCATCAAGCAGGAGATCCTATTGCTTTCGATCGGCGGCGTGTTCGTGCTCGAGGCGCTTTCCGTGATTATTCAGGTGGGTTCCTTCAAGCTGACCGGAAAGCGCGTGTTCCGCATGGCGCCGCTGCACCATCATTTCGAGCTGATGGGCTGGAGCGAATCGAAAATTATCGTGCGGTTCTGGATTGTGGCGCTGGTGTTCGCGCTTTTTTCCCTGACTACGCTGAAACTGAGGTGAACGTCGAGTGAGGCCCGGATTCGATCTTGCAGGAAAGCGTGTGCTGGTGGTGGGGCTGGCACGCACAGGAACCGCCGTCGCGCTCTTCAGCGCGGGTTATGGAGCGAGCGTGACCGTAACCGACCAGCAGCCGGAAAATGCGCTGGCCGAAATGGCTGCCAAATTGCGCGCGGCAGGAGTGAAGCTCGAGCTCGGCGCCCATTCGCCGGACACATTTCTTGCTCAGGATTTGATTGTGATCAGTCCCGGCGTTCCCGCGAAGCTCGCACCGCTGGAACAAGCCCGCGCGAAGGGAATTCCAGTGTGGAGCGAGATCGAGCTTGCCTGGCGGTTCCTGCGGGGCAAGCTCATCGCAATTACAGGCTCGAACGGAAAAACCACCACGACTTCGCTTGTTGGTCACATTCTGAAGACCGCGGGCATTCCTGCGCTGGTCGGCGGAAATATCGGCGTGCCACTGCTCTCGCTTGTCGAAAGCTCGACCGATTCGAGTGTAACGGTCGCGGAAATCAGCAGCTTTCAACTGGAAACGATTGAAGCATTTCGCCCGGAAATCGGCGTACTGCTGAATCTCACGCCGGATCATCTCGACCGGCACGCTTCGTTCGAAGAATACGCGGCGGCCAAGATGCGCATGTTCGAAAACCAACTTGAACGAGATTCCGCCGTGCTCAATGCCGACGATCCCGAAGTGACGCGCCGGATGCCCGCACGCCCGCATGTGTATTGGTTCAGCCGTCAAAAGCGCGTGGCCCAGGGCGCGTTCCTGAAAGACGACCAGATTCTTTTCCGGCACGATGGCACCGAAACTCTTCTGGCGCGAAGAGAGGAAATTCCGCTGCGCGGCGCGCATAACGTGGAAAACGTTTTGGCCGCGTGCGCCGCGGCTTATCTCGCGGGCGCAGTGCCTGCCGCTATCGCCGCGGGAGTCAAGACATTTCAAGGGGTCGAGCATCGCCTGGAATTCGTGGCCGAGATCGGCGGCGTGACCTTCTACAACGACTCGAAAGCCACGAATGTGGACGCCACGCAAAAGGCGATCGAGGCATTCCCCGGCCCGCTTCTGGTGATTCTCGGCGGAAAAGACAAGGGCAGCCCCTATACGCCGCTCCGCGATTTGCTTCGCCAGCGCGCGCGGCTGGTTCTAGTGATCGGGGCAGCCGCGGAAAAAATCGCGAGTGATCTGGGCGATGCCGCGCCGCTCGAACGCGCCGGGACTCTCGACCGCGCCGTGCAAATCGCGCTTGAACGCGCCGAGCCGGGCGACACCGTTTTGCTCGCGCCTGCGTGCTCGAGTTTTGACCAGTTCGAAAATTACGAGCACCGCGGCCGGGTGTTCAAAGATCTCGTTGCCAGGCTTGGCAGCCGGTCGGCTGCGGGCGCTTCGGCGCGAGAAAGGTAGCGAATGCCCCGCACGCTGGAACCCGACCGGCAATTATTCGGAGCCACGCTGGGATTGTGCCTCGCCGGCGCCGTGATGGTCTTCAGCGCGTCGGCGATCACCGCGGGCCAGTTGACCGGCAACGGCTACATCTTTCTTCTCCGGCAACTTTTGTGGATGGCGATTGGGATCACGGGCATGTTCGGGCTGATGAACTTCGACTATCGAAACCTGCGCCAGCCGCGCGTGATTTTCACGGGGCTGGGCGTCACGCTGGTGCTGCTCGTTGCCGTCATTTTCTTCGACCGCACGCATCAGACGCACCGCTGGATTCGCTTCGGCCCGATGAATCTGCAGCCTTCGGAGATTGCCAAGCTCGTGGCGATTCTTTATCTGGCCTGGTTTTTGGAAATGCGGCTGGCGCCGCGCGGCGCGGGCGTCAACGACTTCCGCCGGACGCTCCTCCCGGCCTTGGGAACCGTGACCGCCATCGCGGGTTTGATCTTGATCGAGCCGGACATGGGCACCGCCTGCATGGTTCTCCTGATTGCCCTCGTGATGCTGTTTGTTTCGGGGCTTTCGCTGCGCTACCTCGCCGGCATGGCGCTTGCTGCGATTCCCGCCGTCGCGATTCTGATTTTCGCGGCACCTTACCGTCTCGAACGCGCCAAAGCTTTCTTTTCGCCGGGCTCGGATCCGCAGGGCCACGGCTTCCAGCTTTTGCAGTCGCTGATCGCGGTGGGGTCGGGAGGATTCACGGGCGTGGGGCTGATGGAAAGCCGCCAAAAACTGTTCTACCTGCCGGAAGCGCACACCGATTTCATCTTCGCGGTGATCGCGGAGGAGCTGGGATTCATCGGCGCCGCAGTCGTGCTGGGCCTGTTTGCACTTTACGGCTGGCGCGGGTTCATCGCCGCAATGAAGGCGCCGGATCGCTTCGGGCGTCTGCTGGGCGTCGGGATCACGACGATGGTTGTCGGACAGGCGCTCGTGAATTTGAGTGTCGTGCTTGGGATGATGCCGACGAAGGGGATTCCGCTGCCGTTCATCAGCTACGGCGGCTCGAGCTTGATCGGGATGCTTCTGGCCACCGGCGTGCTCCTGAACATCAGCCAGCACGCGGATGACACGTGACGCGCGATGAGCAGGTGAATGCGAAGACTTTATTGATCGCGGGCGGCGGAACCGGCGGGCACGTTTTCCCGGCAATCGCTGTGGCGAAGGAATGGCTGCGAAGAGCGGCAAGTGGACCGGAAGAAGGAGCGGGAAGCGTCGTGATTGTAGGAACCGAACGCGGCCTAGAATCGAAGCTGGTGCCGCAGGCCGGGCTGCCGCTGGAGACGATTCGCGTAGCCGGGCTGAAGGGCATCAGCGGAGCGAAACTGCTGCGCAATGCGGCCATGCTTCCACTCGGTCTGTTGGATTCCGCAGCGATTCTGAGGCGGCACCGCTTTGCCGCCGCGCTCGGGGTAGGCGGCTATGCGTCCGGCCCGATGATGCTCATGGCCACATGGGACGCGATTCCAACCGTACTGTTCGAACCGAATGTTGAGCCGGGCTTCACAAATCGCGTTTTGGCTTCGATGGCCACCCGTGTGGCCGTGGCCTACCCGGAGACGGCCATGCGCTTCGGGCGGCGCGCGGTCGTAACCGGATGCCCCGTCCGCCGGGAATTCCTCGCGGTCGCGCCGAAAGAGCATCGCGCGCCTTTCCATGTGCTGATTACAGGCGGCAGCCGCGGCGCTTTGCCGATCAATCGCGCTGTGACCGGCGCAATTCCGCTGCTCGCGGCTCGAAAAAGCCAGCTTTTCGTAGTGCATCAGACCGGCGAACGCGACTATAATGCCGTGCGAGTGGCCTATGCGCGGCACGAATTTCCAGCGGAGGTGGTGCCCTTCATCGAGAATATGGCGGAGCGGTTTGCCCAGGCAGACTTGATCGTCTGCCGCTCGGGCGCGATCACGGTCGCAGAAGTATCCGCCGCCGGGCGCGCCGCCATCTTCATCCCCTTCGGCGCCGCCACCGATGCGCACCAGATGCGCAACGCCGAGGCCCTGCAGGCCGCAGGCGCCGCCCGGCTGCTCCCGCAGACGGAATTGACGCCCGAGCGGCTTGCCAACGAAATTCTCTCCCTCCTGGACCAGCCCCGGAGAATCACCGAAATGGAAGAGCGTGCGCGCCGGCTCGCCAAGCCGCGCGCGGTCGAAGAAATCGTCGATCTGCTCGAAGGGGTGGCCCGAACATGAACGTTACATTCCGCAATTTTCAGCGCATCCATTTGGTCGGCATCGGCGGGAGCGGCATGAGCGGCATCGCCGAAGTCTTGCTCTCGAGCGGCTACGCCGTTTCCGGCTCCGACATCAAAGCTTCTCCCGTCACCGAGCGCCTCCGGAATCTCGGCGCGACGATTCACGCCGGGCATCAGGCCGAAAATGTCCACGGCGCGCACGTGGTGGTGATTTCATCCGCTGTGCGTCCGGAGAATGTCGAAGTCGTCGAGGCGCACCGCCTGAAAATTCCCGTCATTCCGCGTGCGGAGATGCTTGCGGAGTTGATGCGTTTGAAATACGGCATCGCCGTCGCCGGCGCGCATGGAAAGACCACCACAACTTCCATGGTCGCGGCTGTTCTTGCGGCTGCCGGGCTTGATCCCACGTTCGTCGTGGGCGGACGCGTCAACCATGCGGGCGCCAACGCGCGTCTGGGTCAGGGCGAGTACATGGTGGTGGAAGCGGATGAAAGCGACCGGTCGTTTTTGCTTCTTGCGCCTGTCGTTGCCGTCGTCACGACAATCGATCGCGAGCACCTCGATCAATACCGCTCGCTCGAGGAAATCCAGGACGCGTTTTTGCAGTTCGTCAATCGCGTCCCGTTCTACGGCGCGGTGATTCTTTGCCTCGACGAGCCCAACGTCCAGGCCATTCTGCCCCAGGTGAAGCGGCCGGTGATCACCTACGGCACGTCGAATCAGGCGGACCTCATCATTAGCGACGTGGCGCTGCAAGGCCTGTCCAGCGAATTCCGGCTCACTTACCACGGTGAGGACCTTGGAATTTTCCGCCTGCCCTCGCCTCCGGGCATTCACAACGTGCGCAACGCTGCTGCGGCCGCGGCCGTCGGTCTTTCACTGAATGTTCCCGCGGATTTGATCCGCGCGGGCCTCGCAAAATTTGGCGGAGTCGGGCGGCGTTTCGAAATCAAAGGCACGTACGCCGGAGTCACCTTGATTGATGACTACGGCCATCACCCCGCGGAAATCCGCGCCACGCTCGAAGCCGCGCGAGGATGCAACTATAAGCGGCTGCTCGTACTGTTCCAGCCGCATCGTTTTACGCGCACTCAGCATCTTTGGGAAGACTTTTGCCGTTCGTTCAATCAAGCCGATATCGTTGTCGTCACAGAAATCTATGCCGCCGGCGAATCGCCGATCGAAGGCATCACCGGCGAGCGCCTGGCCGAGGGCATCAGCGCCGCGGGCCACAAAAACATCGTTTACACCACCACACTGCAAGCCGGGATGGAGTACCTGCTGCGCGAGGCGCGGCCTGGCGACGCCGTTCTCACAATCGGCGCCGGCAGCGTGGGGCGCGTCCTCGAGCAGCTCGCGATGCTGCTCGGATCGAAAGTGACAACTCCGCATGCGGATTAGCGACAAGCCGGTGGCCGCGCGCCTGAAAGGCCTCGGGGTCGAATTGCGCTCCGGCGTGGATCTTTCGGAGGAGACTTCGCTCGGCATCGGCGGTGTAACTGACCAGTTGCGTCTCCATCGCTACGACACGATTCCGCAAGTGATGCGCTTGCTGGCAGAAGAAAATATTCCCCACCGCTTTCTCGGGGGCGGAACGAACGTCCTGATTGCCGATGGCGAGTTGCCCTGGGTCGTCCTGCATCTTCCTTCGGTGCATCCCGGCGTGCACATCGAGGGCAATTTCGTTCATGCCGACGCTTCGGCCGACCTCGGCGGAATGGTCACGTTCTGCGCGAAGAGCGACCTCGGCGGCCTCGAAGGCCTGATTGGCGTCCCCGGAAGCGTTGGTGGAGCGCTGCGGATGAACGCGGGTGCGTACGGAACGCAGATCGGGTCCTACGTCCGTGAAGTCGAGCTTTACCGCGCTGCCTCCGGCGAGATGGAAACCTTGCGTGGAAACGACATCCGCTTCGACTACCGGCACACTTCCTTCGCCCCCGATGACATCATGCTGCGCGTGAAGCTGGAATTGCCGTCGAGGCCTTACAAAGACATTCTCGATAGCATCCGCGTGTGCAATGAGAAGCGCCGGTCGAGCCAGCCGCTCAGTCAAAAAAGCGCGGGCTGCATTTTCAAGAACCCGCCGGGAGCTTCGGCCGGGCGCATGATCGACGAGCTGAAATTGAAAGGCTATCGCGTGGGCGACGCGGCCGTGAGCGAACGCCACGCCAATTTTTTCATCAATTTGAAGCACGCCGCCTGCTCGGACATGCTCCAGCTGATTGACGACGTGCGCGACCGCGTGCGAACCGCTTACGGCATCGAGCTCGAAAACGAGGTGATTGTCTGGAAAAACTGAGGGCCATGGACGCGGACGCGTTCCCGCGGGAGGCGCTCGCGGATGACGAGCCGAAGTATCTTCGTCGGCAGAAGCCTGTCGAGATCAAGCGGCGAAAGTTCGGCCGGAAAGCGTGGTCGGCGTACCTGCGCGTGGCCGTGTGGAGCGTGGCGGGAGCCGGTGGCGCGTGGCTGGCGTACGAATTCGCGCATTTTCTGCTTTTCTCGCCGCTGTTGGCACTCCGCCATCCGGAGCAAGTGGAAATCAAAAACAATCGCAACGTGACCCGCGCGAGCGTGCTCGAAATTTTCAAAGCCGATCGCGGCCGCAGCCTGCTTCGAATTCCACTGGACGAGCGCCGCCGCCAGCTTGAAACGATTCCGTGGGTCGAGAGCGCCACGGTCCGCCGCGCGCTGCCCGACAATATCGAAATCGAAATCGTCGAGCGGACGCCGATCGCTTTTCTGCGCCAGGGCAACGACATGAGCCTGGTCGATCTCCACGGCGTGATCCTCGAGCGCCCGCTCAAGGCGAGTTTTCATTTTCCGGTGGTAAGCGGCCTTGCGACCGAGATGCCGCTCGAAGAGCGCGAGCGGCGGATGCAGCTTTTCTCGACCTTCAGCCAGCAAGTCGAGTCGGTGCGCCCGGGAGCGATGGAGAAAGTGAGCGAAGTGGATCTTTCTGACGCCAATGACCTGCGCGCCAGCATCGCCGGACTGCCGGGCAGCCGAGTAACCAACACCCCCGGCGCCAAGGCCGACGCGCCGATCCTAGTGCATTTCGGCGCGAGCGATTTTGGCGGCAAATACCAAACGCTGCTCGCAAATATCGGGCAGTACAGGGCGACGGCAGGCTGCGTGGATTCTGTGGACCTGCGGTTCAACCGAATCGCCGTGGTGAATCCGGATGCGACTGGCTGCGCTCAGCCGGTTGCGCGACTCACGCACACGCCGGCAGCAGCATCCTCCGCCAAAAAGAAGGCGAGGAAAAGTTCGCGGTAGGCAACCGGAGAACATTCAAGTCGAGAAGGAGCGAGGAGCGGCGGAATTGAACAAGAAAGACCGGCACATTGTGGCGCTCGATATCGGCAGCACCAAAACGTGCGCGCTGATCGGCGAGCTCGATGGTGACAATGGCTCTGTCTCCGTGAAGTTTGCTGCGCTCGGCGCCGCGGAATCCAAAGGCTGGCGGAAGGGGCAGATCGTGAATCTCGATCTGGCCGTCAGCTCGATTCGCGCTGCCGTCGAGGAAGCCGAGACCATCGTCGGAGTCCCCGTTGAATCGGCGCTGATTGGAGTCGCCGGCGGGCACGTGCGCGGCGTCAATAGCCGCGGCGGCATCACCGTCGGCGCCCGGCCGCGCGATATCCAGCGCGACGACGTGAAGCGCGCCATCGAAGCGGCCCGCGGCGTGACGCTGCCGGAAGACCGGGAAATCCTGCACGTCCTGCCGCAGGAATTCTTCCTCGATGGCCAGGACAATATTCGCGACGCCATGGGAATGGTCGGAGTGCGGCTGGAAGCCAATGTCCACATCGTGACCGCGTCCGGCGCGGCCACGCAGAATATCGTTACCGCGGTGAATCGCGCCGGCGTGCGCGTGGACGATACGGTGCTCGAGCCGCTCGCTTCTTCCGAAGCCTGCCTTACGCAAGATGAGCGCGAACTCGGCGCCTGCGTGCTGGATATCGGCGGCGGCACCACCGAATTCATCGCCTATACGGGCGGCATGGTCCGCCATACGGCCGCAATTCCCGTGGGTGGGGATCATTTCACCAACGATCTGGCGGTAGGCCTGCGCACGCCGATTCCCGAAGCCGAAAAGATCAAGCGCGAGCATGCGCGCGCCTGGCGCGAGCTCCTCACGCAGGATTACGCCATCGAGATCGCCAGCGTGGGCGATCGTCCGCCGCGAACCATCTTTGCGCGCATGCTCTCGGATATTGTCGAGCCGCGCGCGCAGGAACTTCTGCTTCTGGTTCGCGACGAATTGCGCCGCGCCGGATTGGAATCGCAGATTCCGGCAGGTATCGTGCTCACCGGCGGCGGAGCGCATTTGCTCGGACTGGTGGAACTGTCCGAGCGGATTTTCAATCTCCCGGTGCGCGTGGCTTCGCCCCGCGGGCTGGCGGAGATGAGCGAAGCGGTTTCCCGGCCTGAGTACTCGACCGCCGTGGGCCTGGTGCTCTACGGGGCGCGGACGCGGCGCCTTGCCGGAGCGCGCCCCGCCGGCTGGACGGGCAAATTGAAAGCGCTTTTTGCAGGTCAGTAAAAAATCTTGAGGCAGGTGGCCATTTCTGGGGGAGGAAGAATGACGGCGAAAGAATCAAGCATTCGAGTTTCGTTTACCGAGGAGCCGCAAAACGGCGCGAAGATCAAAGTCATTGGCGTGGGAGGCGGCGGATCGAATGCCGTCAACCGCATGATCCGCGCCAAAGTGGAGGGCGTCGAGTTCATCGCCGCCAATACCGATTTGCAGGCGCTGAAGCTTTCGCAGGCGCCGGTGAAATTGCAGCTCGGCGCAAAATTAACGAAGGGCCTCGGAGCCGGAGCCAATCCCGAGGTCGGCCGGAAAGCCGCGCTCGAAGACACCGAAAAAATCCTCGAGGCGCTGGATGGTGCGGACATGGTGTTCGTCACCGCCGGGCTTGGCGGC
>Ga0187770_10001443_pt1 | contig 12595 bp, 13 predicted proteins | sample 0116_SJ02_MP02_2_FD_133154 | JGI IMG/M metagenome (GOLD analysis project Ga0187770, IMG submission 133154) | Tropical peat soil microbial communities from peatlands in Department of Meta, Colombia - 0116_SJ02_MP02_20_MG | ecosystem: Environmental > Terrestrial > Soil > Wetlands > Peat | place...
AAGGGCAAGCCTTGCACGGAGACAAACGTGGCGTGGACGGCCTTAATATGCTCCAGCAGCTCCGGCTTGACGGCAACGATAGGGAAATTCCTCGCGTATTCCGAACGATGGCCCACTGCTGCGACGCGGCGCAGTCTGGAGCCGTTCTCCTCAAAGAGATAGAGCGAGGTGGCATCCAGACCGAACAGTTCCGCGATCTGCCGCAATGTGCGATACAAGGAATCGCTCAGATCCATCGATTCTGTCAGTGTCTGCGCGATCGAGTTCAGCACGAGGAGCTCGCGATTGCGCCGCCGGATTTCCTGCTCTGCTTGCTTTCGCTCTGTGATATCCAGCAAGAAGCCCTGATAGGCAGTGACCGCGCCGGATGAATCGCGGACCGCGATCGAAGATTCCAGCATTGTCCGAATCTCGCCATCTTTGCGGCGCATCTCAAATTCGAAGTCCGCGACTGAACCATGCTGTTGCAGTAGCTTCTTAAGCCGTTCCCTATCGGCGGCATTGTTGAAGAACGCTGTGGGAATGTCGATGGCCAAAAGCTCTTCGCGGGTTTCGTAACCGGTCATTCGGAGAAGTGCGTCGTTGAAGTCCAGGAAGCGCCCTTGCGGAGTGGAAATGAACACACCTTCCTGGACGCTGGACACCAGCGAGCGGTATTTTTCTTCGGCCCGCTTTCGGTCTGTGATGTCCTTCAAGACATGAACCGTGCCGAGAACGCGGCCACTGGGATCCGCGAACGTTGAATTGGAAGCCAGAAAGTATCCAGGTAGCCAGGGATCAGGGTCGTCGCCTTCACCCGCTGTGCCTTCGCAGTACGGACAGTTTAGGTAAGCCGCTTTTTTGACGGAGAGCACCTCAGTGACGCTCCGGCCGACGAGAGCACTGCTCTCTCTTGCCAACAGATGACCAAGCCGCTGATTGCTCCTCAGGATCCGCCCCTGGCGGTCATGAACGAGAATGGGGTCACCGATGGAATCAAATGTATATTCCCATTGCTGCTGAACCGTAGCTACTTGCTCGAATAGCTGGACATTTTGCAGAGTCATCCCTAACAGGTTGGCGATGTTCACGAGGTACGAAAGTTCATCGGAATGAAATCGCGTTTGCCGCGTCGAGCCGATGGCAATAACGCCAAGCGGACCATTTTTCCCAGGCAGAGCTAAAGTCACCAGTGATTTTAGGCCTGCATCTTCCAGCCGTTTGCGTGCGTCCGCATCCCATTCGTCTTCTGATAGTAGAAATTGACAATCTTCCTTCAAGACATGCTGCGCCCAAGGTTCCCTTACGGAAACACTGGCGTGCTGTGCGAGAAAGTCTGGCGTGTATCCAACCGAAGCTCGCGCGACCAGCACCGCGGCATCACCTTCTCCTTCTTTAAGCCGCACAATTCCATGGGTCGCTCCCAAGCTTTCCACAAGGTGGGTTAACACTTGCTCGATGACCTCTTGCACGGAGAGCGTTTGTGTGCTGGCGGCGGTTAGCAGCGTCAGCCGGCGCATTTTGTCGTTCAGATCCTCACTTCGTGTGCGTGCTCCTTCGAGCACCACGACCACCATCGCAATTCCCAGCGAAACTGCCAGCAAGTGATCGAATGCAACGCGCAAGAGGAAATAAGGGTGCGCAAGCCAGAGCGGGCGATCCAGTCCATGCAAAGCGCTCAGGACAAGAACTCCGGCCAGCAGTCGCGGGCCGTGACCCCGCCGGATCACAGGAGAGCGAAACATCAGGAATCCTGCAAACAGGCAAATTGCGCTTTCAAAGACCGTGGTTTCCCAATGCACGGCCGTAAACCGCTGTGGCCCTCGTCTCTCCACATAGTAGACGGCTGCCAGAATCAAGCTGATCAGCGGCACAACCGAGAGGATTCGGCGTTCCGAACCTGCCGAAAAGTTCATCACGGCCAGGAAGATGAGCAACAACGACGCGGCTTGGCTCAGCAGGAATAAAAGGTTCAAGCCCGGTAGCGGCCGGGCCAGCAGCGCCACCTCGCACAGAGCCGAAAACGTGAGGCAACTCCACCCAGCCAGCCAAAAGCGGAAATATCCCCCCTGGTGATCGCTGCGGAAAATGGAAAAAAGCACCAGCAAGATGAGGAACGCGCTGGTTTCGAAGAAAGCAACCCCGAGCAGGCCCTGATTCTCCAACACGATGCGCCGCCTCCCGGCCGGACGCGCCGTCATTGCGGTGCTCGAGCTGCCCGCAAACCTGGGGTGGACGGCGAGGAACTCTGAGTGATGACCCTTTCTCGACGCTAACACGCTATTTTCTGACTGGGCAAGCTCCCAGACATTTTCGTGTGCCGTCACATATAATGCCTAGTGGGAGCAGATCCACTTGGAAACCGAAAACATACTGGTCGTGGACGACGAAGAAGCCATTCGCGAGGTCGTCTCCACGATGCTGGAATCCAAAGGCTACCGTTGCTCGGTAGCGCACAACGGCCGCGTCGCTCAAGATCACATCAAACGCGCCACGCCCGACCTGATTTTGAGCGATATGATCATGCCGGAGATGGACGGCATCAAGCTGTTGGAATGGATGCGCCAGTACGATCCGGATGTGCCGGTCATCATGGTCACGGCCATCCATGACATCTCCACGGCACTCGAAGCGATTCGCCGCGGCGCTTACGATTACATCCTGAAGCCGTTTGAGAAGGACCAGCTTTTCCTGGGCGTGGGACGCGCGCTTCAGCACCGGCGCCTAGTTAATGAAAACCGCAAATATCAACAAGTTTTAGAACAGCAGGTAGAAGATCGCACAGCAAGGCTCACTCAGGCGCTCGAACAGCTCGAGCAGTCTTACGACGATACGCTGGAAGCTCTAGGCAGCGCGTTGGACTTGAAAGACGCCGAGACGGAAGGGCATTGCCAGCGTGTTACCGCATTCTGCATCTCAATCGCGAAAGCCATGCCTGTCCCGGACCCCTATTTGCCAATCCTGGCTCGTGCTGCTTTCCTTCACGATATTGGGAAAATGGCGATTCCTGACGGCATCTTGCGCAAACCTGGTCCTCTGAACGACGACGAGAAGAAGATTATGCGGACGCATTGCGAAATCGGTTACAACATGCTGATTCGCATTCCCTTCCTGCGCGACGCCGCGGAAATCGTACTGGCTCACCAGGAATTCTATGACGGTTCGGGTTATCCCCGCGGCCTCAAGGGTGATCAGATCCCTCTCGGGGCCCGCATTTTTACGATCGCCGACTCCCTTGATGCCATGATCAGCGACCGCCCTTATCGCCGCGCTCTTCCGATCTCCCACGCGCGCGATGAGATCAAACGCTGTTCGGGCAGCCAGTTTGATCCCGCGATGGTCTCGGTGTTCTTATCCATTCCAGAGCGGCACTGGATCGAACTGCGCGAAAATCTTGGCTCGCCCTTCCGGCTAGCGCATTTGAAGAATCTCTAGAGCGGGGATAGCCCTGGCCGAAACGCCTACAGCGGCGCACTACGGGCTTTTTTCAGTGCAAACAAGAATTGTCACCGCATGGCTTGCGATGCTTGCGCACTTTTCGCTGACATCGTACTATTTCGCTCTGGCAGCAATCGATTCTATGGCTCTCATTCCCATCAAAACCGCTTCGGAAACGGGTTATTGCGATTGCATTTGCGGCTGCTACGAACTGGCCAGCCTCCGCGATGAAGAAACCGGCAAAGGCTACTGTCCGGCTTGCGGCAAAGATCATCTGGAACTCAACAATGGTGTCGGCCTGCCAAATCCCGCTCCAGTCAAGCTCTCCCCGAACACTCCTGGCAACCAAAGGTGTGCAGGAATGCCCGCTCCCGCCGATCCCCCCGGCCGCCTTCGCTGAAAAACCCCACGGAGAGGACTAGACGGCCCCTAGTGTTTCCATCCCAGATCACGCCGAATGCCGCCATCGTAATTCCCTGCGAAAGTCGCATTAATGTCAAGTCCAGGCACAGTAGCCCTGAACCCCGGGCAACGATAACTAATGGAAATTAATTAGGATGTTTGCACAACCTTTCGAGAAGTCGTGCTCCTTGGTGATTAGACTCACGACCAGATATCCGTCCGAAGGGAAGTCGTAAAAGTGGCCGGGATGTGCGTAGACATTTCGTTCGCGGAGCAAAGACAAAGCTAATTCTTCATCCGAACGCGTTGCGGGAACGCGAAGGATCGCGTACCAGCCACCTTCAACCTCAGGCCTGCTGCAGACTTTTTGTTCGGCCAATTGCTGGTCGAGTTCGTCGAGATTCCGCCGCACCCGGCGCAGCAGCTGATTCTGGAAGTTTTTCCGCTGCGCCATCCATAGAGGCATCGCCAGTTGCACGGGCGCGTTCATCGAGAGATAGGTGTCAGCGATGATCTCGAGTCGCGCGGCAGCCTCGCTCCTGCTTTTCTGTGGCCCGCTCACTACCAGCCACGCGGCCTTCATTTGCGGCAAACCGCAGATTTTCGATAGCCCGCTCAAAGTGAACGTCAGCGCTTCCGCGTTTCCAGCAAAAGTGGCGGGTCTCTCGGCGCTAAGAGGAAAATCCAGGAACACTTCATCTGCAATGATGGCCAGCCCACGCGAGGAACAAAGCGCACTCAGTTCCTGCATTTCCGAGACTTTCGTAAAATGTCCGGTCGGGTTATTCGGATGCACGACGATCACTGCTCGCGTGCGTGGCGTGATGGCTTGTTCGAGCGCGTGAAAGTCGATCTGCCAGCCGTGGTCGTAGATCAACGGGTAGCGCGTGGGCTTCACATCCTGGATATCTGCGAGGAACTCAAACAAAGGATAACTTGGTGCAGGGATCAGAATTTCATCGCCCGGGTTGCACAGCAACTTAAAAACATAGGAGTACGCCTCGCTCGTGCTGGTCGTCAGAAAAACATCTTCATCGTCAACGCTTGCGCCACGTTCGGCGTAATACTCCGTTACCGCCTCTCGCGCGGAAACCAATCCACGCGCAACCGGTTCGTACCGCAGCGCCTGAGGATTTCGCAGTGCATCGAGAATAGCGGTCTGGTCATATTCAAATCCGCATTCCGTGGGGTTCGAAACGGTCAAATCCAGCAGTGGCTTCCCGGCCGCGCGGTGACGCGCGAGAGCTTCGCTCAAACGATTGACCGTCAAGTTCCAGTTAGTTCGCTCTGCAAACATAGTTCATTCGAATTGTGCCGCGAGCCCGCTTGTGGCCGGCACGCATTATATCTGCCGCGCCGCGGAACGCGCAGGGCCTCGGCTCGCGTATACTGATTCACGCACGCTTGCCAACATGAGCACGCCATCACAGTTCAACCCTGCGTTCGAACCAGTGCCGCATCTCGATTTGGCCGCACAATACGCCGCAATTGGCCCCGAGATACGCGCAGCCATCGAGCGCGTGCTCGCCTCTCAACAATTTGTGCTAGGTCGTGAAGGCGCGGCACTCGAAGAAGAAATCGCCGCCCTCTGCGGCGTGGCCCACGGCGTCGGAGTCGCCTCCGGCACCGACGCTCTCATCCTGGCTTTGCGCGCTTGCGGCGTGCAACCTGGCGACGAAGTGCTGCTGCCACCTTTCACTTTTGTCGCGACGGGCAGCGCTGTCAGCGCGCTCGGAGCAAAACCCGTTTTCGCCGACATTCGCCCAGACACCTACAATCTCGATCCATCGGAACTCGAACGCCGCGTCACTCCGCGCACCCGCGCCATTATTGTCGTTCATCTCTACGGCCTTGCCGCAGATATGGACCCAATTCTTGCGTTTGCGAAGTCGCGCAAATTGCCCGTCATCGAAGACAACGCGCAGGCCATCGGCGCATCCTACAAGGGTCACGCGACGGGCTCCTTTGGCGAAGCGGCCTGTATCAGTTTCTACCCCACAAAAAATCTGGGCGCCTATGGCGACGCGGGCATGGTGGTAACAAATTCCTCGGAACTGGCCGCGCGCCTTCGCTCTATTCGCAATTACGGCCAATCACAAAAATATCTTAGCAACGAACCAGGCTGGAACAGCCGCCTTGATGAGTTGCAGGCTGCCGTTTTGCGCGTTAAGCTCCGCCATCTTTCCGGCTGGCAGCGCGCTCGCCGCGCGAACGCTGCCGAATACACCCGCCTCTTGCAGCAAATGCCCGGTGTCATGCCGCCAATCGAACCCGAAGGTCTCGAACACGTCTATCACCAATACACCATTCGAACCGAGAAGCGCGACGCACTTCAGCAGCACCTCGCCACTCAAAAAATCGGCAGCACCGTTTATTACCCCCATCCACTACACCTGCAACCTCTTTACAAATCGCTTGGTCACAAGCTGGGCGATTTTCCGCACGCCGAACGCGCAGCACAAGAAGTCCTCTCTCTGCCGATGTATCCAGAATTGCGCAAAGATCAAATCACGCGTGTAGTGGAAACAATCGCAAGCTTTCTGAAGTGCTAGCTCGCGTTCAATTCGAATCGCCTAACCTAGATAAAGAAGAACGAGCAAGAACACCCACAAACCATCCATGAAGTGCCAATAATAGGAAGTGATTTCCGCCGCTGCGGAAATCGAAATCTGCGACTTTTCAAAATTGCGCGTCGCCACAAAGAGCAACGCCGCTACCCCGCCCAGTAGGTGCACCGCGTGCGCTCCAGTGAAAATGTAAAAGAAACTGCTCGCTTGATTACTGGCGATGTACATCCCTTCTGTTACCAGTTGCCGCCACGCCACGAGTTGTCCCGCAACAAACAGAAATCCCAGCGCTGTCGTCAAGGACCACAGCCTTCGAAAGCCGCTCACGTCTGCACGTGCAAGCCGCACTCGCGCCTGTTCCAGCGAAAAACTGCTGCTGAGCAGAATCAGCGTGTTCAACAACAGAATGCGCGGCAGATGCACCGTCACCCACGTTGTGCTTCCACGCCGCAATACTATGAACGCGCTCGCCAGCGCCATAAAAAACATCAAAATGGAAACGATGCCGATGGCAATGGCCGTCGAGTATCTCCGCGGTGACGGGGTCCACTTGCGCCGATCCTTGCCGCTATTATCTCCATCGTCGCCACCGTCTCCGCCCGCGGGAGGCTGCCCCCCACCGCCACCGCCGTGCGATTCCTCGATAATCAGCTCGATGTCTGGAGTTGCGGTTGTGCCCGGCATATTCGTATTCCTGGTTTTCTCTGCCCTGTTCTTTAGCGTGCCTTAGCCACTTGATTTGGAGCAAGATGCTGCGGCACAAAATCCTCGGCCAGCCCAGGCACGCTGAATTCGTACGCGCCTCGATAAACCACGGGCGCCTTGAGCCCAAAATCATCGGCGGGCACGGGAGAACTGATGCTCCACTCCAGCGTCGTCGCGTGCCAAGGGTTCTCGTTCCTCACCCTTTCGCCGCGAAAAAGGCTCCAAAGAAAGTTGACCAAGAAAAGTAGCTGAGCCACTACCGTAATCAGCATCGCGACCGTGATGAATGACCGCACTGGGCCGGTGATCCACGCAACGCCCGCGATCACGCCACCAGCCTTTCCGTTCGTACGAGAAACCAACCCCAGCCAATGCATGGACATGAAAACGCAGTAGACGCCCGCAAACGTCAGCCAGAAATGCGTCTTGCCAAGCACCTCGTTCATCCGGCGTCCAAAAAGTTTCGGGAACCAGAAGAACAACGCGGCCAGAATCGCGAACGTCGCTGCCACGCCCATCACTAGATGAAAATGCCCGGTGACAATCTCTTCGCTTATTGCGGAAGAACTCAGGGCACGCCGCGCCAGAAAAATTCCCGATAGGCCGCCCGAGAGAAACAGGGAAATGAAACCGAGCGCGAACAGCATCGAAGTGTTGAGTTGAATTCGTGAGTCCCAAATCGTCAAAAACCAACTCACAATAAGGACCGTTGCCGGTAGCCCCAACGATGAGGCCAGCACTGAAAATACCAGCGGCGAGAAGGGATTCATGCCGCTTGAAAACATGTGCTCGCCCCAAACGCAAAAGCCCACTAATCCGACTCCGCACAGCGCGAGAACCACCAGCCGTTCTTTCCAGATCGGCTTTCGAGAAAACGTCGCCACCAAATGCGAAACGATGCCAAAGCACGGCAGCATCGCCACATAAACTTCCGCCTGCGCGAAAAACCAGAACAGCCTCTGCCACAGTGCAGGCAGCGCATTCGTCGCGACGCTCGCCGGCTGCGATGCAAGAAAACCCACTGCAGAGAAGAAGTGTGTGCCTAGGAAACGGTCAGAAAGCAGGCAAAGGCATGCGGCCAGCAGGATGCTGAAAATCAGCATCCCGAGAATCGCGTTGATGAACCAGGCCCACACCGTAAGCGGCAGTCGGGTGAGCATCATCCCTTGCGCGCGAAGATCAATCGTCGTGACCGCGAAATTGAGCGCACTGCACAGCGAGGCCGCGCAGAAAACGGACACGCTGGCAACCCACAGCGAAATCCCCGCCTGCGCATCGATCAGGAACGCCGCGGTCATGCCCAAAAGCGAAGCTGCCGTCGCCCAAAAAGAAAGTAAATTCAGCGTTGGAAACGCCATTTCCCGCGCGCCAATCTGCAGCGGCAAAAGATAGTTCCCGAATCCGGCCTGTGGCGCCGCCGTCAGCACGAAGAAAACCATCAGTGACCCGTGCAGAAGTGGCAGGGTGGCGTACCGCTCCGGCAAACTCCCGAGGGCAGAAAGAAAGGGAATGTGCGCGCCTGGCCAGACCAGATGGATGCGCATGAGCAGCGACATGGCCATCCCAACAAAAACGCTGACCAGCGCAAGCCACAGATATTGCAGGCCTATGGTTTTATGATCTCGGCTGAAAAGATAGCGGGAAAGAAAACCATTCTGCCGGGTTTCCCAAGGATTCGCGCCGCTGTCGTAAGTGACCATACCCGTTTAGGATAGACCTCTGCCTCGGGGATGAACCGGTCCCCGCAGTTGAAGTAATAGAATACATCGGCAAGGAAAAGGCAAGGGCGGCGGACGCGGCATCCGCCTTCGCCAAGCGGCCTCCCCACCTGATCCTCCATGCCTTGCGGCAGCATATTCCTTCAATCCGTGATAAAACACGGTTATATCGGAGCGTGCTCTTATGCTGACTTTTTCCTTGGCGTTCTTCCCCTTCTTTCATTTCCATCCCATATTCTGGCTCATTTCGCTTTTCTTGTACTTTCTCCCCGCATTTCTTGCGCGGAACAAGCCCAACTTCACAGGCGTCTTGCTGCTCAACCTGCTCGCAGGGTGGACCTTCATCGGCTGGATTATCGCTCTGGTCTGGGCGCTCTCCGGCCCGTCACAAGCGCAAACCGTTGCTCCGGCCCCCGCCCAACCGGTGTCTGCCGCTCCTGCGCCACCCCCGGCTGGCGCGACCTTTTTCTGCAGCGCTTGCGGCAAGCCCTGCGTGGCCGGCGCCGGCTTTTGCAGTTCTTGCGGCGCGGCACTACCGCCCACAAAGCGTTGAATCAATTTGACGAGTACACGAAAAAAATTATGCGCACAAACATCGAAATTGACGACGACTTGATGCGCGAGGCCATGCGCCGCAGCGGTAAGCGCACCAAGCGTGCCGTTGTTGAGGAAGGCTTGCGCTTGTTGGTACAAACACACGCACAGGCGAAGATCCGCCGCCTGCGCGGCAAAGCCCACTGGGAAGGCGATCTGGAGTCCTCTCGCATTGGGCGCTTGGCCGACTAGTCTTGCTCATCGTCGATACCACTGTCTGGATCGACTACCTCGGAGGGGTTAGCAACCCCGAAACGATCTGATCCGGATTTCGATCCCTTTGAAAACTTGCTCGCCTTGCGAGTGACTCACCCCTGAATTAGTCAACGTGCCGCCAAGCGTGGGATCAGGAACCGAAAGAACGCATCCGGGTTGGACTCGAGGCACACGTTTGCATTGTTGGAGCGGTTTCCTTGGGCGGTCTCGGCGCGTGAGCTATCTCGGCGAGTAAAACCTTTTTCGTCAACGAAAATGCGCATGGGCAGGACCGGGCAAAGCTCGGGCTTGACGGCAAAAGCGATAGTCATGGGATCAAACAGCGTTGGCGTTTCCTGCCCCCACTCGTGGTACAGCAAAGTAAGCGCGTCAGTAGTCGGTGTGCCCTGCCGGAAAAGATAGGCGCGCTTAACCTCGTCGAGCTTCAGTTGCGTGGCGTCAAGCGGCATCACAAACAAAGGAACGCCCGCCGCAAACAGCTTCTGCGCCGAGGGGATGTCGTTGACGATGTTCCACTCTGCGTCCGGCCCATGCGGTGGGTCGTAGCCGAGATCACCATAGCCGCGCTCAATTGAGCCTCCCATCATTACAACTCGTTTGAGCTTGCGAAACGTCACGGGATCCTTGTCAATGGCAGCGCCAATGTTCATGAGCGGACCGATAGCGATGAGCGTAATTTCGCCGGGATGATGTTGAATCTGTTCGAGAAGAAAATTCACGGCATCCCGATGTGTTGCTTTTGCGAATTTACTGCCTTCGGCGTAGCGGCGCTGCGTGAAAGCAGTTTTAGGTGCCGTGGGTGCGCCTGCGGCTACGGGAATGTCCGGGCGGCCTGCTTCCGCCAGAAAGCGGTCGAGCAGCTTGGCGCGGGTCTCCGTGTCGCCAAAGGTCGTCGTGATCCCGATAATCTGGAGCTCGGGGCTTCGCAAGGCCAGCGCAACGGCAAACGCATCATCAATATCGTCACCGATGTCTGTGTCGATGATGACTTTTTCCGCGGAGGCAACCTGCGGAGGCGACGCTGAAGAATTCTGGCTCGCGATGAGCGGCGAGCCCGCGAACGCAGCGTAAATCGAAACGCAAACGGAAATCCGCAACAGACGAGACACAACAGACGATGCTATCACTTCCGGGTCGAGATGAGGTTGCGGGAACCCGCGGTGAGCAAAAAGTTTGGTGCGGTAGAGAGGACTCGAACCTCCACGGTATTGCTACCGCCAGCCCCTCAAGCTGGTGCGTCTGCCAGTTCCGCCACTACCGCACAGTGGGTGACAAAAGCCATTTTAACTGCCGAAGCTGACGCCTGCAACCGGTAAACAGTCATAAGTTGTAAGTTCTTAGCTCAAGGACCGAGAAACCTGCCTGCACCATAGACTGCCAATGAGCCTCGCCGCTCGGTTTTTTTCCAATGGGATTAGAAAACACTCGAAAAAATTCAGCGTTTCTGTCTTCTTTCTTTGCCTAGAACCTAAAACCTAGAACTGAGGCGGGCAGAATCCCGGCACCCTCCGCCTCTCTTTTTTTCTCAACTTATAACTAAGAACTTACAAGTAAAGACTCGCGGTCATGGCTACGGCTTTTTGGTCGGCGCCGGGGCAGGCTGCGCAGTCGCGGGAGCTGGTTGCGCCGGAGTCTGCGCAGCTGGCTGCTGGGCCACGGGTTGTTGCGCTGGCGGCAGCGAATCGTGCGTATTGGATTGCGGCACCCCCGGAGTCGCCGCCGGAGCAGGCTTGGGGGCAGGCTTCGAAACCTTCTCGAGGACCGAGCCGCCTTGTTCAACCGCCTTATCCGTGCGCAGCACCAAAGCGAAAGCGCAAACCATGAACATGATCGCGCACCAGGTAGTGGCGCGCGAGAGCACGTTCGCGGCGCCCCGCGGCCCGAACGCCGTCTGGCTGCCCGCTCCGCCAAAAGCGCCTGCCAAGTCAGCTGCTTTGCCGCTCTGCAGCAACACCACGATGATGAGAACGAGGCAGTTCAACACAAAGAAAGGAGTGAGAATCCACGATCCGCCCCAGGAAAATCGAAAGCCCGCCGCTATGATTGCGAATCCGACGAGCAACGCTATGGCCCATTTCATCCAAGCTGGCATTTCATAACCTCAAAATCTGAATTTTCGGCGGAACAACGTCCGCCGCTACTTGAAATTCACAATCGACGCAAACCCTTTAGGGTCCAGACTTGCGCCGCCCACAAGCGCGCCGTCCAACTCTTCCTGCGCCATCAATCCCTGAATATTGTCGGGCTTGACGCTGCCGCCGTACAGAATTCGCAGGGCCGCAGCGGCAGTGGCGGAGAACTTTTCCGCCGCGAGCTGACGCAAGAATTTGTGAACGTCGGCGGCAATTTCAGGAGTCGCTGTGCGGCCCGTCCCAATGGCCCAAACCGGCTCGTAGGCTATCAGAATACGGGAGAACTCGTCCGGGGTCAACGAACCGGGGCCGCCATCGAATTGAGTCTTGCAGACGTGATGCGTATGTCCGGCCTCGCGATGTGCGAGGTGTTCGCCGACACAAATGATGGGAGTAAGTCCGGCGGCGAGGGCGGCTTTGGCCTTTTTGGCGACGGTTTCTTCGGTGTCACCGAAAAACTGGCGTCTCTCAGAGTGCCCAATGATGACGTAGCGACAGCCGGCTTCGACGAGCATCCCGGTGGAGATTTCGCCCGTGAAAGCACCCTCCTTTTCCCAATAAACATCTTGCGCGGAAATGGAGATGTTGGTGTTTTTCGCGGCATCGACGGCTGCAGGAATGGCCGTGAACGGCGGAGCGATGACGATGTCGCAGTGCGTCGATTTGGAAACAAGCGGCGCGAAGGCGGAAAAGAACGCACGCGTTTCCGCTTGCGTTTTGAACATCTTCCAGTTGCCAGCAATCACGCGGCGGCGCTTTGTGGCCATTTGATCTACTGTCCTCCCAGTTGAAACGTCGAACGATACGAAAAGAAAAAGGAGTTGACACAGAGTTCGCGGAGAAC
>Ga0187770_10001445_pt1 | contig 12586 bp, 13 predicted proteins | sample 0116_SJ02_MP02_2_FD_133154 | JGI IMG/M metagenome (GOLD analysis project Ga0187770, IMG submission 133154) | Tropical peat soil microbial communities from peatlands in Department of Meta, Colombia - 0116_SJ02_MP02_20_MG | ecosystem: Environmental > Terrestrial > Soil > Wetlands > Peat | place...
ACGACAACCTCAAATTCATCAACGAACTCGTGCAGATTCAAAGCTCAAGCCCGACGATATACCTGGACCAGTCACATCTTCCCAAAACAAGTCTAGACCAGGCAAAACAGACCATCTCTACCATCTACGATTCGGCCTCATCCCCGCTTGGAACACTAAGCTTAATAACCGTAATATTGGCATTAGCATTAGCTCCAGTCTGGCGGAAAAATGGAAAAAATGAACAAACAAGCATTGAAAGAACCGAACGAGAACCTTAAGGCTCTGACCGAGATTCCCCAGAAGATACTGAGTGAAGTATCCAAGGTTGTCATAGGCAAGGAAGACACGAAAGAAATACTCCTTGTCGCCCTACTCGGCGAAGGCCACGTCCTCATCGAAGGGTTAACAGGAACTGCTAAGACCCTGCTTGCAAGAACCTTCGCAAAAGTCACTGGCGGAGAGTTCAAGAGAATTCAGTTCACGCCAGACATGCTGCCAGCCGACGTTACAGGATTCAACCTCTACACCCCAGACGGCAAATCAAGATTCATATCAGGCCCTGTGTTTGCAAACGTAGTGCTGACCGACGAGCTGAACAGGACCACGCCTAGAACTCAAGCAGCCCTCCTTGAATCGATGCAGGAGAGACAGGTAACAATAGAGGGCGAAACGCGTCAGCTGCCGAAACCGTTCATGGTCATCGCCAGCCAGATGCCGTACGGGTCTGAAGGAACGTACCCGCTGACTGAAGTCCAGGCTGACAGGTTCATGTTCCGGGCTTGGAGCGCATACCCAAACAAGGACGAGGAACAACGCATCGTCAGAGAAATAGACTACATCGAGCAGCCAGAAATCCGCGCCGTCACAACTCCCCAAGAAATACTGACAATCCAACAAGCCGTGAAGAAAACGTACGTCCAAGACAAGGTCAGAGAATACATAGTCGCTCTTGCCAACGCCGTTCGCCAGGACCCCGACGTTCGCACTGGCCCAAGTCCCCGTGCTAGCTTATCTCTGTACAAGGGGTCAAGAGCCCTGGCTTTTCTGCAGGAAAGAGACTACGTGATACCGGATGATGTCAAACGGCTCGTCGTTCCAGCTTTCGAGCACAGAATACGCGTCAAACCAGAAGCAGAAATGGAAAACATAACCCCAAACGTCGTGGTCGAAAGGGCGCTTAAACAGGTTCCTGTGCCGACGATACAGTGAGCACAGATGATTTTCTAGAATGCCATTCTTAACGTCTAAAACAATTTCCACAGCATACCTTATCCTAATCTTTCTCACAGCAATACTCAGTTCTGCCCTACCCTACTCCATCGTAATTCTGATCCTCCTAGCGCTTTGGCTCTACTCGTTCTACAAGCCTCCGAGAGCCGAGCTGAATCTCACCTTAACCGTTGCAACTCTGATCCTCACACCACTGGCCCTACAATCCTTAGCGGGACCATTCTTCTCGGCTTTCCTGATAATCCCACTCATACCTCTCCTAGATCAAAACCTTAGAATGAACGCCCTCAACCAATCTCTCACCTATTCAAAGGCCGGAAGAAAAGCCACAACAATGTTGAAGTCCCTTGCAGCACCATTATCCATCATCTTCGTTTTATCCATAATTCTGCTGAACTACATGCTGATGCTGACAAGCATCATCCTGATCATGTATCTTGCCTGCGTGTTGCTGTACATTTTCAGAACAAACCCCAAAATGCCTCTAGAAGAATCAAGGACGTGGCGAAGAGTCCTCGTCGGTGACACGGCCGAGGTGCCTTTAACATTGAAAAGCAAGGCCGAAACACCCCTGCACGTCTTTTTGGAAGCCACGCAACAATGGATGCACCTTCAGTCTTCAGCCTTTGCTATGGAAACGCACGCAGAAGCAAGCCTCAACCTGGCTTTCACGCCTCCCCTAGCGGGCCCTTCAAAACTTCAGCTCCACGCCTCAACAGTAGATCCGTGGGGCCTAACCCAGACAGATCAGACTCTGGAACCAGTCGAACTGCACATAATCCCCAAGGCCAGATACGCCGAATGGCTTGCCAAAAAATACCTTGAACAAGCAGTCTCAGGAACTGATCCGATGGCCACGACTTCCCCGCTGAAAACGCTTATGACCACAAGACGCGGAGTCGAATACTCCAGCAGCCGCCTCTATCAGCCGGGCGACAGCCTGAAGGACGTAGACTGGAAACACACGTTCAAGCTTCAACAGCTGGTCACCAAAGAATACCTAAACGCTCAAGGACAATCAGCCATAATCGCCACAAACCTCAACGCGAAAGACCCCGAAGAAGCCGACGAACTCGCATACAACCTCATCACGTCAGCCCTCACCCTGGCCACGGAAGGCCTATCAACGGCGCTGGCCGCCTACAACCAGAAAGACATCATCGAAGCAACCAACCCAACAAACCCGCTAGAAACGCTCAAAAAAGCGTTGAAGCTAACCCAAAACATAACCTTGGTTGACCCTCTGCAGAGAACCTTGGATGCTCCAGACATCAAAAGACTGAGAAGAAGCATAACCGAGCTTGAAAAATCACCAACAAAACCAGCCAAGAAACTCGCAGAAATCCTCAAGCTGGAATACCAGATCCTGCAGGAAACGGCCAAAGAGCACCCGGCAGAACGGGCACTCACAAAGGCTGCAGAAGGCACGCCTGCGCCCGCAGTTATAATTGTCGTGTCTCCACTCAGCCACGACACGGACGCCCTAGCCGTCACTCTGGAAAAGCTCGAGAGAAAAGGGTACAGCACAGTGATCGTCAAATCAAAGACCAAACCACCCAGCGCGCGCCAAGTCAACGTCACAAATAAGATAATATAAATCCAAACAACTGTTAACACACTCAGAAGCCGAGTAGGAAACCCGTGAGAAAAACAAAATCAACGCTCATTCTGGTTCTGGCCCTGTTCCTCGTTGTTTCAAAGATGATGGTTGCTCACGCCGCTGCCGAGTCAGCGGACGATGTGAAAAGTGCGATCGCTACGGCCTTCAGAGCGGTCGGTCAAGCATTTAACGCAGGCGGAGACGTTAGCAACCTGACAGAAACGCTCAACGAAGCATTAAACCTCACCGCAGAAGCCCAGACAATGACCAGCACAAACCCAACCGAAGCCCAAGCGCTCTTGTCACAGGCCAACACACTGGCCGAAAACGTCACTAGCCAAGCCCCGCTCATCAAAGAAGAAGGGCTGAGACAGGGGCAGACGCAGATTATAATCACGTTTGCTTCCGTTGCAGCCGCGATAATCGTCGGCATCCTCATCTACATGTTCGGCCCAAACCTTCTGTGGCGGCTCTGGCTTAACCTCAGAAAGAACTACACAGTCAAGGTCACGGGCACACCTAAAAAAGAAAAAAGCCTCGTCATCACCATGGACCAAGTATGCGCGGCAGTTCTGGGCATAATCCTAATCATAGCCGTTTTCGTGGTAGCCCTACACTTTGTTGCAGGAAACACGACCGAACCGTTCTCAGAACTCGGCATCCTAGGCCCTAACATGACCTTGGGCGACTACCCCCAAGAAGTAGTTGCAGGAACCGCCGTCAACCTGTACGTTTACATCGGAAACCAGATGGGAACACCAGTCTACTACACCGTCATGATCAAGATTGGAGACAACAACACCATCCTCAACCCGGCTCCGATGCAGCCGAGCATGGAACTTGAAAGAATACTGCTGCAGAACGAAAACTGGACATCCCCCGTCAGTGTCACGCTCACTCGGGCAGGCTTAAACCAGAGAATAATATTCGAACTCTGGACGTACAACCAAACCACAAACAACCTTGACTACAGCCAGATATGGGGGCAGGTCTGGCTTAACGTGACCGCGCCGCCCTGACAACGTGGCGTTCCATGAGTTTCATAGCCTTCAGAATGTTTCTCAGAAAAGGCGGAACGTCCTCCGCGATTCTGGCAATCGCACTCCTCATAGCCATAATGGCCTCGGCAAACTCCATCGTGAACAGCATAAACTCCCAAGCCACCGCTCTGGAAAGCATGGTGGACGTGGGCCAAACCTACCTGGTCATGCAGAAAAACGCCACCTCCGTAACCAACAGCCAAGTATCCCCAGGCGTGGCCAGTCTCTTGGAAAATATGAGCGACGTCGACCAGGTGCTGCCGCAGACAATAACGGATGTTACCATGACGTCAAACTCCTCCAATTACAACGTGGAATTAACAACAGTCGAGGATTTGCCGTCTTTCTTCAACGTCAAACAAGCCCAGATGCAGGGCCAAATCGCAGAACCCAACGCTTTGGAAGTTGACATTGGCATCGCCCTAGCCAGTCTCACGTCCACAAACACCAGCGACCAAGTCACGTTGACCTTCGGAGACACAAGCTTGAAAGTGAGCATCACGGGCGTTTTCACAACACTGACTCAGAGCGATGCACAGATCGTTGCCCCAGCCGACATCGCCCAGCAGCTAACTGGAGAAAACAGCACATCCTTTGTCGAGTTTTCCCTCAAAACCGACAGTTCACAGTCAGCGGTAAGCAGCATAGAGCAGGCGTTGCCGACGGACGTTAAAATCGTGAAGGTTCAAGAGTTGAAGGGCTTCATTCAAGACGTGAGCGATCAAACCCTGTCCTTCCTGAACCTTTGGTCGATAGGCATATTCGTCGTGATAGCGGCAGCCTCCTACTTAGTGGCTACAAGGCTCGTAACGGAATCAACCTACGAGCTATCGATGCTCAGATCGCTCGGCAGCAACAGGGGACTGCTCTTCAGGCTGGTGTTCATCTACATTGTTGCCGTAGCCTCACTCGGCATCGTCCTGGGCTTGTCCATCGGCATCGTGGGAGCTCAAGCAGCCTCAACCATGGCCAACTGGATACAGCCTGGGGTGACCTTGGCCCCTTTCCTTGAGATTGGGCAAGCAGCTCAACTTGCCGCTTTCACGTTCTTGTCAGCCATCATGGGATGTCTGTTCCCCGCTTTCAAAAGCGCGTTCTGGTTCAAGACGGAGGAAGCCCTGTGATGCTCCTCGGCTTCAGATACCTCAGGAAAAGTAGCATCTTCACCCTCTTCCTCATCATTACGCTCATCTCCACAGTCTTCTCCATAACAGCGTTCAGCCTCTTAGGCCTCTACAACGGCTTCAACTCATACCTCGGACAGGGCAACAACGTCATAGCCGTCTACAGCACCGTGGGCTCCACGCCGTTCTCGGGTCTAGTCCCATCGGACCTGGCTGAAAACATCAGCACGTTGAAGGGCGTCTTGGCCTGCAGCCCCGAAGTTCTGGCGCCTTGTATGCTCAACGGTGAAGCAGTCTTCGCGAGGGGGGTCATACTTGAACAATTCTTGAAGCTGACCCCGTTGACGATGGTGGAGGGCAACTTGTCAACACCGACGGACTTGGACTCTGCCATGGTGGGCAAGAGTCTGGCTCAGAGACTGAACCTGAAGCCGGGCGACCAGATCCTCATCCAAGGAACCCTGACGGAACGCTACCTTGAACTTCACATCGACGGAATCTACGAGTCTCACACATCGATGGACGACGAAATAATCATCCCGCTCTACGCTGGCCAGTGCCTGAGGGCAGTCGACTACGGCCAGGTTACTCTCATTAGAGTCGAGATAGACAGAACCCAGATAACACCGGAAACCATCTACCAACAAATCGCTGAGGAAGCCTCACAACCCAGCCAGAACAACGGCGAAACAAACCAAAACAACGGACAACCACTTGCGCAGTCTGGAGTCGTCTACTGGCCGCAGCTCAGCTTCCTTCTCAAGAACGTGGGTGTCGTGGACGCTCAGACGTTCATGAAGGATTATCTGGAGCGTTACGGAGTGACCGTGGAAAACGTGCTCGTCCTGTCCGCAATGGTCTTCATCTTTTCCAGCGCAAGCCTCGCCATGGCCATCACCACTCTCACGCGTCAACACAAACGTGAAATAGAAATCCTGCAGTCTCTCGGAGCCTCCAAAAGAACACTGAAGACCGACTTTTTAGTCAAGACCTTGGCGGTGTCATCCGCCGCCACCGCCTGCGGAACACTCATCGCCATGCTAACCCTCGCAGCCATATGGACAACTGGCTACCTGCAGGTTCTGTCACACAGAATTTTCATCCAGTTTAACCCCGCTGTCATCCTGCTAAACTTCATCCTGGTCGCAGCACTCGTCTCCCTGGCCACACTAAAACCTACAGCGAACAAGTAAACGGCGCTTCACGGGCGCCGCGTGTAGTCTATTCAGAGGCTTTTTGATGAAGAAACTCCTGTACCTCCTCCTGCCCCTCCTCATCGGCTTTGCCCTCAGCCTCTACCCCTACGCCCTCAGCCGCCTTCCATACTCCGTGGACGCTTGGCCCCTTATAAAAGACGCCAACATCCTCCAACAGAGCACTCCCCTGCCCCTGAACGCCAAGGTTTTCGACGGGTACAACAACTACTGGCCTATCGTCAGCATCTTCGGCGTCGAAGTATCCCAGTTAACAGAGCTGAACATCGTAGACGCTCTGGCCCTTTTTGTACCCGTGGCTGGCGCATTGTCAGTCCTGATATTCTTTGTCCTCGTAACTACGCTTTACAACGAGAAAATCGGGTTCCTAGCCTCCATAATCTTCGCAACAGCCTACACGCTTGCAATATTCACGGCAGGAGTCACGAAGGAAACCTACGCCAGCCCGCTTTACTTGCTGCTCTTCTTCATATACTTGTACCCCCAAATGGGTTCCCTGACAAGGCTTTCGTTGTTCGTACTGACCTCGGTAACTCTTATTGCAACGCACCACCTCACATCCTTCGTCGCCATAATCGTTCTCTCCTCTATGGCACTGGCTGAATTCATAAAGAACCGCCGGGCAGGCGTCTCATCTGACGGGCTGCGTCTCATCCTTCCCTTCCTGCTCCTAGCCGGAACAGCCCTTTACTATGAACTCTACGCGTATGCGGGCTATCAAGTTCCGCTCACAGCCAGCGAGTGGCTCTCTGCACTATCGTATCAGCTGCTGGCCTTCTCAGTCACGCTGTACCTCACGTTTAACCCTCGCACTCGACCGATAAAACATACAATCATCGAGTCTCTTGCAGTATTAGGCGCGACGTCTCTCATCGTATTCCTGGCAACGAAGAGAGTCCTGTTGCCAGGAGCTCCGGTGCTTCCAAGCGGATACATCGTTTACGGAGTCCCATTCGTAATGGCTGCAGCGTTGGCCGTGCTGGGAATCGGCGGACAAGGACTCTCACAGGCCCACAAACACTCAGAGACCCTCTTCTGGCTAGCAGCCACCGTAGGACTTGAAGCGTTCGCACTGTTTGGAATCCCAGGCCTAGGGTTTGGACTCGCATACAGAACCCTCAACTTCATAGTGCCGCCCCTGGCCATTCTGAGCGGAGTTGGACTCTACAGAATCTACACCGCCTCAAACAAGTCGACGGCAAAGAAACTCCTGAAGACGCTTGCGGCAGGGGCACTCATAACGCTTGCCGCAACAAACTGCTACACCGTATACGCGTCAGTTTCGCTTCAGGAACGCTACTTAGGATACTTCTGGCTCTACACGAAGCCAGAATACCAAGCTGGCACCTACATGGCCAGCACAGTCAACAACCAGACAGTCGCGGGAGACGCAAAAGCCCAGTTTCTCACGTACTTCAACATAAGCGTCAACATTGACGAAGGCCTCGAATACCTCACGGGAAAAACCGATTCGCCGCCAAACATCCTCTACGTCTACAGCGAAATGATGAAAAACGGATACGTAACCCAAGGCAGCTACAGCGTGGACCTGCCCCAAAACTGGACGGCAAAACTCTTGACCCTTAACCTCGTCTACTCTAACAAAAACGTGACGGTGTATGCTCCCTAACCCGCTCGAACTCTTCAACGTGAACAAAGAATACGGAGCAACGAAGGTGCTGAACGAAATAAACCTAACAGTTAAAGAAGGAGAATTCATAACAATCAAGGGAAAGTCGGGCGCTGGAAAAACGACGCTGCTTAAAATAATGGGTCTGCTAGAACACCCAGACAAGGGCGAAGTTAGACTGTTCGGTGGCAATACCCGTGGGTTAAGCGACGAAACAAAATCAAATCTGAGGCTGCACAACATGGGATTCGTTTTCCAATCCTACAACCTCATTCCGTCCCTCACTGTGCTAGAAAACATCGAACTTCCCTTGGCACTGGCTGGAACAAGAAAACAGGAAAGAAAAGAAAGAGCCTACGAACTGCTGGAATACTTCGACTTGATCCCTTTGGCAACGAGGTTCCCGACCAATCTAAGCGGTGGAGAAAAACAGCGCATAGCCATAATAAGGGCACTCGCCAACAAACCGAAAATCATCCTTGCGGACGAACCAACATCCAGCTTGGATGACGACAACTCAAACCTAGTAATAGAACTCCTCGACAATATCAACAAAGAGACGAAGGTAATCATAATACTGACAACTACGGACTTGCAAGAAGAAATACCCGGAAGCACCGAGTACATGTTGAAAACAGCACGCTTGCGCGAAACGTTCTCCACGGAGTGAGTCTTCATCCACACCTTTTAATCCCACAACTGTCATAGACCCAGAGAAACCACCGAACAGCCTACTAAGATAAACAAACATGTGCATAAAAGGGGCGGCTATGAGAAAATAGACCTGCCAAAACATCCACCCGCGTGAGCTCTAGAATCTAGGAACACGCATAGACGTTATTCTTTCTGTACTTCTCTTTTTCCTCAGCATGTAGACCAGAATGATTCTCATGTAGAGCGCGCGCTAAGAAATACAGAAACGCGATATAAAGTATTTCAATTCACGGCCACTGCAAGGCACATGCTCTTGCGGCCATCGTAACGATGCCTACCACTCGACATAGCATTTTAGGCAAAATTCTGATTGACGACTGGAACCCTCGTTTTTTCTTTTCCTCGCAGCGTTATTCTGTCTGTTTTTCACTTCTTCCATAACAGATAGATCAGAACGATTCTTGCGTAAATGGATGAAGCCATCATCCAAGAGAAAACAGGTATGTGAAGAACGCCAAAGTCTAGACTGAACAAGAGTTCGCCACGGGGGATGAGCCAGAGCTTATAATACCAGGATAAGTCAATAGGCTTTCCGGCTAGATAGGCGATGGGACCGTAGAACACGTCATTCATTAAGGACGAAACAAGCCCCAAACTCGCGGTAAGTTTCCAATCTCTTGGATCGATTAACGAGAAAATGGCAAAAGGAGCAAAACACATTGCAATTAGCCATAAATGGTAGGCATAACCTCCAGAATACATGATGTCAATATAATTGATAAGGATAAGTCCGTATAGAATGGAGTATGCGACAAGTTTCGAATTTATCTTGGTTCTTTGGTCCACGATTTCCATTTCTCGCCAACGATCGATTCATAAGGGCGCGCACTAGATAGGCCAGACTTCCAGTCTGGAATATTGTGAAAAGTGAAATCTAACTCGTTCCGACTCCGACTGTGAGCGCGCGCTCTATTAATAATAATGAATTGAGAAGACCTTCATCGACGCGCGAGCGCCCGCGATATGTATCGTTCTTCAACCTCATTCTTGCAGGACAGGCGCGCGCTACCACCAAACTGTAACACAGCAATCTATGCTCGCAGGGAATGGCTCGCGAGTTGGAATGCCGTAAACGGTGAGGAATAAGGCTGTTTGTAATGCGCGACCTTCAAATCGGTCGGCTCAGTAGATGTTAGATATCTCCTTCAAGCCTAAGCGTGTTTATGTTTCTCAGAGGCGCTCGAATCTTTGTTTTTTTCTTCTTTCGGTGCACGTTCATCAATCGGTCGTAGAGACTATTCAGAGTCCGAGTCTGAAATGTCGTCGCTTCACAAAGGATTTAACTCGTCATATTCAATTAATCTATGCTCTTGAAGGGAACGTACAGTCAGCCCAGTTCAACCGCTCCTGGTTTGTCATTTTTCATCCCGCCGTTCCCCGATAGAGCATCACTTCTTCAACGCGCTCTTCTAGTTCGCCACATCAAGACTTTTGTTCCCTATTGGGGGGCTCGGTTGTTCGGATTTGGAATCGTGAATAATGCATATATCGTAAGATACACTGTGTTGATCCTTGAGAGCGTGGACATTGTCTGAAGCAGAGTTTGACGCTCTTTTGCTTGAGTCAATAGATGAGGCACTATCCGTGTTAAGTGATTCTGTAATGAAGGCCGTTTACTTTCATCTTGAGAGAAGTTTTAACATCAAGAAAGACGAGATACCGTGTAGGCTCGGGGCGTTCACGCAGGCTGTCGAGAACATTTTCGGAGTCGGCGCCAACTTTGTTGAGATTCTAATTATGAAGAAACTTCATGAAAAGGTTAATGCACACTTCAGGTGGAACGAGTCTAAAGGATTTGAGCTCGCCCAATACATATCCGAGGCCAAGCGAGTTTTCGAAAAGAAGAACGTGATCAAGGCAATTGGAGAGCTAGTCTGATGCGAAGACACCGCGACAGATGTCTGAATGCCTCATTTCGTGTTCCACGCTGGAACGGATAGAAGTGAGAATTTATGGTTGAACGTGTTAGAATCCTCATTGTAGACGACGATGAAAGCCTCAGGAAAACATTGAAGGTAATACTAAGGGCCGAGGGCTGGCACGTAGACACAGCAGAGAACGGGAAACAGGCTGTTGAAAAGACCAACCGTAACTTCTACAATGTGGCATTGATAGACATTTGTCTACCGGACATGAACGGAACAGAACTTCTGGCCAAGATGAAAGAGACGACGCCTAAGATGCGGAAGATAATCATCACTGGCAATCCGTCCCTGCAAAACGCTGTAGAAGCTTTGAACAGCGAAGCAAACGTTTACTTGCAGAAACCTTTCGACATTAAGAAAGCCATTGGAACGATAAGAGAACAATTGAGCAAACAAGAGGCAGAGAAAAAGTTTAGCCAAGACAAGGTAGTCGAGTTCATTGAAACAAGAGTCAAGGAAATAGTGCCCCAGAAAAGTGAAACCACCCGCGAAACTCCCAAGGATTAAGACACACGATTTATCCAGCAAGTCGAAAAAGTGCTTGGCTGGTAACTTGCTCTGTTCTATGTGAGCCTTTGGCGCGCGCTAGTGGCTTCTCAACAGACGAATAACTTTTCTCGGAGACCTTTCTGAAGAATTATGTGATGCTGCTGTTTGAAACGACTTCGGTTCAGCGGCTAGTGATTCAGATTCGGACCTTGAAAGGTTTGGAGTCCCAATTGTACATTCATAAAGGTTATTACGAATTAGCCTTTTATGCTCAACGGAAGGTGAACTAGAAAATGAAGACGATCAAGAAAATGATTGGCTCAAGAAAAGCGTTCTCAGAGGTCCTTGCAGCCCTAATCCTTATGCTCATTGCCGTTGCTGCCGGCGTGGTGGTATATGCGTACGCCATGGGATGGATAGGAAGCGCAACCACCAACCCAAGGCAAACCGGACACTTGTCATTTGATACCACCTACGCCAGTGTTAGTACTTCCAAGATAAACTTGGCCGTCAGAAACGTAGGTGGAACAAATCTTCTCATCGCCAACGTGTATGTTCTGGGAGTCGACTTAACAAGCAACTGCACCATAAGCGGTGCGGCGATTCCTAGTACAGGCTATTCCCTTGCTGTGCAACAGGTCGCCTACATCGTGATCAACTACACTGGCATGACTACAGGTGTTTACTACAACGTGCAAGTGGCCTGCAAAGATGGCACGCTAATCAGCCAGTCAGTCCAAGCCCAGTAAACCACAATCTACTTTGGAGTAAAGGAGGAATGAAATGAAGGCCAGCTCCTTTGCTTGCAACAAGCGAGGAGTAAGCGAAATCATCGCCAGCGTAGTACTCATTCTCATAGTATCCTCCGCAGGAATCGTAGCATACACATACAGCATAGGCGCATTTTCATCTTCCGCCAGTTTTTTTCAATTAGATACAAACTCAGAGGAACAGCAAGCTCAAGAGAGATTCGCAATCATAGCTGTCTGGTCGAATCCACCGAACCAGATGAACCTTACCCTGTTTAACTACGGGCAAATAGGTCTTGCCATAGCCGCGGTCTACATCAACTGGACACCAGTGTCAACCTATTTCCTTGGAATAGGAACAACAATCGGCAATGGGGCACTGATTCAAGTAAGCTTTGCTTCTCCAATTTCGATCCAGTCTGGATCCACGTACGAGATAACAGCTGTCAGCACAAGAGGAAGTACGAATGCGATCAATTGGAAGGCTTAGGTTACATGACAAAGGAGTCGGTTCCATAATTGGAGCCGTCTTCGTAGCCTTAATTCTGCTGTCAGGCTTTGCTTTTTACGCGATTATGCAGGACGTCACCCAACAATACAACAACACAATAAGTTCTATGAACAGTGCAGATTGGCAACGTTCCCAAGAAAGCATTGTGATCCAGCAAATAGCGATCACAAGTACCAACCAGCTGAACGTCACATTGGAAAACAACGGATCTCTACAAACTCATTTGATTTATTTGGGAATATTTAATACGACAGCAACTCCACAAAATCAGACATTTCAAGCGTTAAACGAATACGTTCAGCCTGGCATGAGTGTCAACCTGATTTCTAACTTCACTGTCACAGCAGGAAACAATTACCTCGTACAAGTAGTGACCGC
>Ga0187770_10001446_pt1 | contig 12586 bp, 7 predicted proteins | sample 0116_SJ02_MP02_2_FD_133154 | JGI IMG/M metagenome (GOLD analysis project Ga0187770, IMG submission 133154) | Tropical peat soil microbial communities from peatlands in Department of Meta, Colombia - 0116_SJ02_MP02_20_MG | ecosystem: Environmental > Terrestrial > Soil > Wetlands > Peat | place...
TCTCATATGCCTGTGGATATCTGGGAACACTCTTGGAAGACCAAAAACAATATCAGGAAGCCATGAGATTCACACGTCGCGCGACCCTCGTAGCCCAGCAAGTGAATGCACCAGAATCCCTTTACCTGTGGCAGTGGCAGATGGGACGCTTGCTGAAAGTCATTGGAAAAGGCGAGGAGGCCATTTCGGCTTACCGGAATTCCATTTATACGCTCCAATCCATTCGCCAGGAAATGTTGACCTGTTATGGGACCCCCCAGGTATCATTCCGGGAGTCTGTGGAACCTATCTACTTCGGATTCGTAGACCTTCTCCTTCAACATGCCGGATCAATCCAAAAGGTTGATGACGCAGAGCGCTACCTCATGGAAGCCCGGGAAGCGGTCGAACTTTTAAAAGTGGCTGAACTTCGGGACTATTTTCAAGACGAGTGTATGGGCGCTGCTCGATTGAGGATGACAAGGCTCGATACTGTCTCCAAAACTTCCGTGGTGATCTACCCCCTGGTTCTTTCGGATCGGACTGAATTACTGGTCAGCCTCCCATCCGGACTGAAGAGGTTCTCCATCAAGATTGGAGCAGAGGTCCTCACCACAGAGGTCAGAAGATTTCGAGAAAAGTTGGAAAAGCGAACTACCTGGGAATACCTCCCCCATGCACAAAAACTGTATGATTGGTTGATTCGTCCCCTCGAACCTGACTTAATCTCCATGCCCACGGATACGCTCGTCTTTGTTCCGGATGGCCCTCTCCGAACCATTCCCATGGCGGCCCTTCACGATGGAAAACAATACCTCATCCAAAGGTATGCGGTGGCGATCACTCCCGGTCTCAATCTCACGGATCCCCATCCAATAAGGCGGGAGAATGTTAAGGTTCTATTTGGCGGCCTCACCGATCCGGTTCAGGGGTTCCCTCCCCTTCCAAGTGTAGAGGAAGAACTCCAGGCCGTCCAGACCCTCTATGGCGGTTATTCGATGATGAACCGGGATTTCCTCATCCGAAATCTGGAAAAGGAGTTGAAAAACAAACAGCTTACCATCATCCACATCGCCTCTCATGGACAATTTGAAAATGACATTAGAAAATCGTTCATTCTTACCTTCGATGGCAGACTGACCATGGACCAGCTTGAACAATACATCGGACTTTTTAAATTTCGGGAAAATCCCTTAGAGTTGTTGACCCTCAGTGCCTGCGAAACAGCGGCAGGGGATGATCGTGCTGCACTAGGCCTTGCTGGGATCGCCATCAAGTCAGGGGCGAGAAGCGCCTTGGCTACTCTGTGGCATATTGAAGATCGTTCAACTTCAGAACTGGTGGCAGAATTCTACCGCCAACTCAAAGATCCATTGATCTCAAGAGCCATTGCTCTAAAACGGGCCCAGCTTAAGCTTCTCAATGATCGAAGCTACGAACATGCTGGTTATTGGTCTCCTTTTTTATTGATCAACAACTGGCTGTGAAGTGAATGATTCGTTATGAATCCTGTTTCTAGGCTGTTTCGATCTTCACTACTTACTAGTCTATTTGTCGGGACCCTTGTCTTCTTTGGAATCATAGGTCTAAGAGGCACTGGTAGCCTCGAATCTTTAGAGTTAACCGCTTACGACTGGTACGTTAGACTGCAGCCTGAAGTACCCGAACTGGACTCGCGGATTGTTCTTATTGAAATCAATGAAAGTGATCAGAACGAAGCGGGGTGGCCATTGACCGATGCTACTGTGGCCAAGGTACTGGAAATCCTTAGTCGCTATCACCCACGAGCAATCGGTCTTGACATCTATCGAGACATTCCGGTTCCCCCCGGGAGTAAGGAACTGAATACAATTTTCACCAAGAATCACAACATCATCGCAGCAATGAAATTTGGCGGTGATGGGAGGGTGGGCATATCCCCACCCCCGGCGTTGAAAGATACAGACCAGATTGGCTTTAATGATATCCTTGTCGACCCCGGGGGTATTGTTCGTCGTGGCTTGCTTTTCCTTGATGACGGGAAAGATGTCTATTATTCTTTTGCTCTTCGTTTGGCGCTTCTTTACTTACAGAGAGAAGGGGTAACGCCTAAGCCTGACACGGTTAACCCAGAGTACTTGCAGTTAGGCAAAACGACCATACGGCCATTTGGGCCGAATGATGGCGGATATATTGGAGCCGATGCCCGAGGTTACCAATTTTTACTTAATTTTAAAAATTCCCGAAAACCTTTTCTTTCCTATTCCTTGTCAACCCTTCTCTCCTTACAGATTAATCCAGAGGCGATTGAAGATAAAATAGTGCTGATAGGTTACAGGACTGAGTCTGTGAAAGACTTTTTTTTCACTCCCTTTAGCCGCAGTCTTAAGTCCGATCAACAGATTTCAGGCGTGGCGTTGCATGGTCATATTATCAGCGCTTTGCTCGGATTTGCACTCCAGACCCGTTCCCCCACTATGACGCTGAGTGGCTGGCAGGAAGGAATATGGATTTTGCTCTGGAGCCTGATGGGAGGTGCAACGTGTGCAGGAGTCCGCTCACCTTGGCGTTTTTCGCTTTTAGCCTTGTTCGGTTTGCTTATCCTCGTCTTTGTCGATTATTTTGTATTCTTGCGTGGTTGGTGGATTCCCTTGGTGCCTCCAACTATTGCCTGGTTTGTTTCTGCGGCGTTTATCACTGCTTATATATCAAACAAGGAAAGAGTGGAACGAGCATCTCTGATGCGGTTATTCTCGCAGCACGTTTCTCAAGAGGTCGCTGAAGTCATTTGGAAGGAGCGCAACCAATTTCTAGATGGAGGCAAGCCCCGCTCCCAGAAGCTCATTTCTACTGTTTTGTTTACAGATCTAGAAGGGTTTACGGCTCTTTCTGAAAAAATGGACCCACAGGTTCTTGTTGAATGGCTGAATACTTATTTGGAGGCCATGGCCCGGTTGGTGATGGAGCATGGAGGGATTGTTGATGATTACTTAGGAGACGGCCTCAAGGCTGATTTTGGCATACCCCTGCCCCGAGCGACCGAGGCTGAGATCGGTCGAGACGCTGTGAATGCAGTGAATTGTGCCCTCGCTATGGAAAGAGAAATGAAACAGCTTAACACTTTCTGGCAGGAGCGTAACCTCCCAACGGTGAATATGCGTATTGGTATTTTCACGGGACCCGTGGTGGCAGGGAGCTTAGGAAGTACGAGAAGGTTGAAATATACCACCATTGGTAACACGGTCAATATTGCCTCAAGGCTTGAAAGTTTTTCTAAGAATATTATTGGGTTTGATTTTACGGACAGAGCTTGCCGCATTCTCATTGGAGAAAGTACTGTCCAATATCTCGGAAACCAATTCAGGACGAAAAAGGTCGGTGAGTTAAGTTTAAAGGGGAAAGCTGAAAAAATAACCGCCTACTGCCTGATCGGTCGGGTGGACGGACATTCAAACGTCGTTAAACAGGAGGAAAGAGTGTGAAAAGGAATCTCTTTATCATCGGGACTCTGATTGTAGGAATGCTGTTCATATCTTCCGCTTCAGCTATCGCAGCGGATAAAGCAGAGGGAAAGACGAATACCGAAACGACGCAAGAGAATAAGGGAATTACCCCCCAACCCACTAATCAAAAAGGCAAGGAGCTCCCTAAAGGTCTGGAGGCATCAGATCGAAAATCGCTCCCTCCTGTAAGCCCTCCCATTTATCAACCTCCTCTCCGGGGTGCCCCTGGAGGTCGCGTAGGTGGAGGAACCCGCGGAATTGGTGATGAACTCGTCACTTTGTTTGCCCTTGCACCCAACCATGTGGGACTGACAACTGAGGAGCAGCCCACCCTTTACTGGTTTTTATCAAACCAAACTAAATATCCTATCGAAGTGACGTTCATTATCGAAGGAATGATTCAACCACTTTTGGAAAAGCGGCTTTCCGTGCCTATTGAGCCTGGTATTCATTCTATTCATCTGAGGGATTTGAATCTTCATCTTCTAAAGACCACTCAATATCGTTGGTTCGTAGCCCTGATCCCTGATCCTGAGCGGCGAGCAAAAGACATTATTGCCGGGGGAATTATTGAGCGCGTAGAACTTCCGGAGGCCCTTCGTGTGAAACTGTCTCAAGGAGACCCGCTCAACATTCCATACACCTATGCAGAATCAGGAATATGGTACGATACGATCAGGGCCATTTCAGAACTGATTGAGGCTGACCCGAATGATATGAATTTGCGCAAACAGCGGGCTGCTTTGCTGGAACAAGTGGGATTGTCCGAAGTCGCGCAGTATGAGCTAAAACAAGCGGGTCTTGTTCAATGATGATCCCCATTTGAATTTCGCAGGAAGAAAGTCTAAAGGGCAGCGATAAGGAACCGGAAGTGGATTCCAGAATCCTGGAGATTCCAGTTGCCAGGAGTATCCACATGTTTCAAGGGAACTCCCCAGTAAAGCTCAAATTGCGGTCTCCACGGAAATGGATATTTGAATGTCGCCCCCCATCTTAGTCCCAGTCCGACACTTCCGATGCTCTTGGGTTGGGGAGTGGGAAGATCCGTATTCCAGGACGTCCCGAAATCCGCAAATTGGCAAAACTCAACGAAGTCTGCCAGGGGACGATTTCGAATCACAGGGATGCGGCTTTCCACTGAGGCGATAAACCCATTATCTCTTACGAGTGTATTTTCCTGATATCCTCGAACGCTGTACCTGCCCCCTACAGAAATCTGCTCCAGCGGAAACAGAGACTTGTTCGCTATTTGTAAATCCATCCTCGCAATCGTTTGAAGGCTCAACAAATTAAAACGCCTTGCCCACTGACATTGAAGTAACCATGCAAAAAATCGACCGTCTGGGATTCCTTCTCCTGAGTTACCCGTTGAACCCAATGCATGGATCCCGAGGCTCATCCGAGAACGGATTGTAATGACTTGAATCAGGTCACGATATAAATATTCTTGGATGAAACGTATTGCCGAAACAACAGATTCACCGTCTTTCACACCGGGTGAAAATGAAAACGGCTCCCCATCCAAAAATGTTTTGTTACGAAGATATTCCCCCATGAGACCCAAAGCAAATTCATGATGAACTGTTCGATAAAAAGGTTGTCTCAGAGCAATCGAAGCAATGTCAGATTCGCTTTTAATATTCAAATCTTTAAACTGCGCCTGGATGACGCTAAAATCATTCTTCCTATAGCTCAAAATCAATGTCGTATCATACACGGTAAAAGGAAGGGAATAACTCACATCGATCTCCGGGAAAACTCCCGAAGACTGGCCATAAGTAAAACTTAGGATATCCCCGTAACCGATGAGGTTCTGGTCGAGAAGGGTGATTCGCCCCATCTCAGCTCCCACCGATGGAGACTGGTAGTTATCGGATTCGAGTAAGATTTTGAACGGATTCTCATCTTGAACCTGAATCTTCAGTACACTCTCCCCAGGTCTGACCCCCGGCTTGAGTTCAGCGTTCAGCCTCTGTATTCGATCATCCTGCTGCAAAACCTGTAACTGATCCTGAAGAGCGTTGATGTTTAATGGCGGCCCGGTACCAAGGCGAACACGGTTTTGAATATACCCGGTCTGAAACCATTTGTTTCCCTCCACCTCTATTTCCGTCAATTGTCCTTCGATGATATTGAGGGTTATCACCCCTCCGATCAAGGTCTGGTCCGGAATGATAGCGCCTGAATTGATATATCCTTTGTTGACATAAAAGATCGTCAGGGCAAGCCGTAATGATTCCAGGTCAGCGTCCGTCAACTCACGGTTCACATACGGAGCTGTCACCTTTGCCAGTTCCTCGTCAGAAAAAGCTTTGTTCCCTGTTATCTTGATCTCACGAACAAAAATACGAGGGACCTGGAATGGTAAAACCTTTTCCTCGGGAGGTTCTGGAGCAGGAATTTGAATCGCAGGGGGAAGAGGGACTAACTCTTTGGGCAATGGTTGGGGTTCTTCACCCGAACGACCAGTCGGATCGCCCAAGATCCCTTGGGCATAACCTGAATCGTAAGTGATAAAAATAAAAATCAATCCAAAAAAGATTAATGGGGTCCTGTAACGAAACTGCATTTTATTGCAAAATCTCTTAATCCCGTTCATCATTAGTTATCGTGACCCTGAACCTTGAAATTGACAATGTCAGTTTGGCCATCCACAAATTTGCCAAATTCAATGATTTTCGGACACGCGATACGGATACTTTCGCGATCTAATAAATCGGGCTCGGTAATACACTACCCGGTCTAATGGGTAGCCCATCGCGGCCGCTCACAACAAAGCTACTATATTTTCCACCACGAATCTTCGCCGCACAACGATCTCTAAGGAGCTCTTCGGCACTCAAAAAGTTCTCCTGAATAGGTGCCAAAGTTTCGCTAAGGTTGGTGATTGGTGCACGAATATCGACCGTTCCGCTAATCCCCAGTTTTGACGAAGCACTTACAACACTTTCAGGCGAGGAAAGAAATATATCTGCATTGATCTTGATATTTCCACCCTTGCCCTCGTAGGCATTGGCAATGACCTTGCTATCATTCAGAATCACGTATTGCGGGTCGATGGTAATGTTGCCTCCTGTCGTCTGAGGACCGCCTCCTACACTTGCAGTGATTTTGCTATCAATTAACTCGACCATCTGCCCAGCCTTGATATCGATGTTTCCTCCGTCTGCGTGTGTCGCGCTTGTCGTGATTTTACTATTTTCCATCAGTAATATGTTCCCAGCCTTGATGTTAATATCTCCGGCGTTACTCGTTCCCAAACTTTGGGAGGATATGTAAGCGCCATTGATGAGTTGAATCTGATTTCCTAATAACTGAATACTCCCTCCGGTACCGCTCCCACTTGTAAAGGCCGATATATCCCCGCCATTGGCCACTGTAACCCAAGGCGCTTTTACTAAAATATTACCAGCCCTCCCCGAACCGTATGTGCTGGCTTCGATGTATCCACCATCATTGACCTCCAGGTTTTTGGCTGTAATTTCAATATCCCCAGCGTTTCCACTACTTCCCGTCGAAGCAACTAAGCTCGCTTGGTATCCATATTTCGTGCCGGAGACCAGGATAGACTCTGCATTCACCTCTATTTTTGAAGCATTCCCTGGCCCCAGTGTAGCCCCGAAAATTGTGGCTCCTTCTTTCACCTCAAGGCTTTGCGTATTGATCTGAATAGTTCCACCGGCTCCAGTCGCACCAAGACCTACAGAACAAAATATAGCTGATTGGTGGCCCCCTGTATCCACCCCTGATAGGAGGATAGAATTGGCGGTCACCTCGATGTTGCCGGCCGCCCCCGACGAAAATGAGCTGGAGGCAATTTGAGATCCATCCGTCACCTCGAGGCTTCCTGCCTTAATGAGTATATTCCCGCTATCGGCAATTGTTCCATTGGCATATAATTTTGTACCTTCTGTTAGTAAAATCCGGTCAGCAGTTACCTCCAAGTCGCCGGCCTTGCCCGAGCTACCGGAGATTGAACCAATATTCCCATTTTGGACTTCCAGATTACCTGCATTTATGTCGATACCCCCCGCATTTCCACTGCTATTTGACCAAGCGGCAATACTAGCAGAAAGACCCTTCGCATTCTGTCCAGATATGAACATGCTGTCCGCATTGATGTTCACGTTCCCGCCCGCCCCTGAGCCATTCGTATACGCAAGAATTCCGGCCCCATCGCGTACCTCGAGGCTGCTTGTTATAACGCTAAGATCTCCACCCCTCCCTGCGCCAGATTCCGTACCGGAATACAGGCCTGTTGTTCTCACACTTGGATCATATGCCCCTGTCATAAATATCGAATCAGCAGTCACCGTCACGTTTCCGGCATTGCCTGAAGAATAGGTGTCATTGCCGATTTGGCTTCCCTCTCTCATATCCAGACTGCCGGTACACACATCAACGTTACCGCTGTTGCCCACACCATATGTATAGGCCTCAATGGTTGAATTCTTCATCTCCATACTGCCAGAACGAATGAGGACATCTCCCCCTCGACCTGTTCCAAAGGTACCTGCCTCTATCGATGCGCCATCGGCGCTGAAGTCTTCCTTTATGCCAATATCGATGCCCACCTTAGCTCCATCTGTATTCCCATTGTTATTCGCACCAACATAGGAATTCTCTATGAGTAATTTCCCTCCCCTTATAAGCACTGTTCCATTTCCACTTGAACTGCCTATTGAACTTTCTACGTCAACTGTCGAATTTAGGAGGTTGATTCCTCCAAGGCGGTCAAATGAAGACATCTTGAGATCCGGAGCATTCCTGGACTCAAGAGGGATGACCTCGCCTGGAGAAGCAACACTTGCAATATTAATCCGGCCACTTAGTGCAAACATCCAACCTCCAGTAATATTGATATCCCCCCCTATTATTGAAAGAGTTTCACCTTCTGGAACACTAAGATTGCTTCCTTGTATAGAAATCGCCGCGGGGTTGTTACTGAGAAACCCAAAAGCCGCCACCGGAGCCGTCGAGAGTGTAGATTGTTTCCCTAAATTAGCATAGAATCTCGCCCCATCTGTCATGCGGAGATAATCGGCGGTGCTCACGTGAAACGAGCCACTGACATCCAATGTGGCGTTGGGCCCGAACAGGACACCGTACGGATTGAGAAGGTATAAATTTGCTCCATTAATGGTAGATTGCAGTTTACCGTCAATAGTTGACTGCTGCCCGCCTGTAACCCGACCAATAATATTCACTATCCCACTTGGACCATTGAAGCTTGCCGTATCCCCTGTGCCCACGTTGAATAGACCAAAGCTGTCAAATAGATTGGAGCCTTTAATCGTGCCCCCATCGATGTTATAAACATTACCAACCTGATTAATGACGGTTCCCATTGTTCCATCCGAAGTGATATGGGAGGCAGCGTTACAGAACCTCGGTAAGATTCCTTGAAGGGTGATTCCGCTTATTAGGATAGGAATAAGAAATGGCGTAAAAAGATACTTTAAGCATCGGTTCGTAATCATTTTCCCCTCCGGTTATATACTTCAATACGGTTAGCAGTTCTTAATTTGTTGATTCCTTCCATTCAACGCAACCCTTTAACGACATTGATTGACCACTACCTCCCTGTTTTCTATTCGACTCCCCTAACAGAATCGTCACGCTTCACCCTGGTTCAAAGTTTCGACAACTCGGCACCTCTCCTTAAGAAGGCCCGCCATTTCCCGCCCATCTCCTCTCGAAGTCGGAGAAAATGTATCTGTGCGTTGATATTATAACTCACTAATATCATAGATGGATATTTTGTCAACAGTAGAAAAGACTTGCCTACCCCTATTTTTTCCCTTCTCCCTTACTATTCGGGTGCCAATTTCGCTGAATCCGGTCTTCCTCGGAAGGGACATAAACCCTCTTGAGTATATTGCTCCCTAAGAGCTTTGCTGGGTTCCGAGTATGTCGCTTATCTGTCTTAACTTTGTTCCCAGATTTAATCGGGATCAGACGGAGAAACTACGAAGATTTCTATACCACCTTGGGAAAGTTCACCGTGTAGCCAGAACCCACAATGACCTGCCTCGTAGGCTCCTTGATCTCACAATTCTTAAAACGGTCCAGGAGCCTCCAAAGGGCATGATATAGAGTGGAGATCCCCGCATGGAAAACTTCTTCTCCATCCGTCGCGCTGTGACATGCCAACTCTTTCTGTGGACACACCCAATAAAGACTTTCTTGCCTCTGACCAAAACTTTTATGTTCCGAAATTCTTCCTTCATAGTTGTTAGCCTCCTTTCTATGGTTCTCCAATGGAGATAGTAGAAAAGGGCTAACAATCTGGTATGGTACCTACAAATCAGCAAAAATAATATACGATTTCATTTGATGCTTACTGCTTGGAATATGCATAAAAACGCAAGGTTGTCTTTGGAAATACCTCAATCCTCAATCTGCAACGTTCGCTAATCGTATGTCATTGGGGAACCTTTAAATATGGTGTGATGCTCGGATTATGATTAAAATTTAACGAGGAGTGAAATTACAAATTCATTTTCTTGTTTTCATCACTTTTTCGATGACTGCCTTTTCTTCTCTATCTTTGTCATGCATTGGGTGATACCTGCCATAAGGAATCGCATTTAGGATCATGTAGTTTGCTCTTTTAGCAATAGGTACGTAATCTGTTGCAGCTGTTTTGACAGCTGTTGCAACGATTGCCACAGCCAACCCTGCTAACCCTCCTCCGCTTGAAGTAACTGTAGTGTCCTCAATAATTGTTCCTTCATATTGCCATAGATCCTCACCAGTAGTAGTAGACTTTATAGCGGAACGTATTGATACGCTAACATTTCCTCCTACAACATAATAAGATGTACTCCATTTTTTTATCCAGATGTACATCACTGCATCTGCCCCAAAATATTCTTTAAATTTATCGGGTGGTAGATTCAAAATGGCTTCGGTATCGTAAAGCCCCTCATTTTTCATGATTTCAGAGATCACTTCTATCGGGAAAACGTAATACCCCGAAAAAGATAGGGGTTCAGCTATGGTTGTTGAGTAATACTCTTTTGCATCAGCCGCCGTTGTCTCATTTATTGGAGGTAACACTAAGATGGCTAATGGGCGCTCTGCATACATCTTCGGAAATGCATCGTATTTTGTCATATGTGTTGGGCCACATGCCGTTAACAACAATAAAGAACATATTCCAAAAAAGAATAATCTTTCAGTTTTCATAACTAATCCTCTTTATTTTCGGTCATGGCAAAGGAGCCCCTGAAATCTCGATTCGCTCTCTCATGCTTGAAAGACCTAATCCCTTCTTGGGGCTGCCTGCGTAAAATGCTTTCTGCAAATCAGATCCCGACCGTTATCTTGCATAGCCAATTCCGCCACTTCCCTATTTTTCCGTAAGGAGAGTTGTATACGATCTGCTTTACTGTGCGTCCCGATATTATTCAGAGCTTCCGGCATCACTCTATAGATCGCTATCTTCAAAAACTTGCGCTTTTCGCTTTCCCAGGCGTCCAGCTCTTGTGAACTACTCGCGACCTTATTTTTGAAAGAGAAGCTTCTGGGTCTCTTTATCCCATTTGTCGGGATTGCCTAAGGAGTTTTTCTCTTTAAAGACCTTGAGGCCGGCCTGAGAGACTTTCCCCCAAATGCCATCGATTGGCCCCCTGTAAAGTCCTAATTCGGCCAGGCGTTTCTGGATGATTCCTGCCTCTTTCGCATTGTCTGGATTAAGAAGAATTTTGCCACTGGATATCGATTCCTTATCCAGGCCCCTGGATGTCTGGGAGGCCTGATCGGTTCCACTGAAGAGAAGCACCTGGGTTTTCTTGTCCCACTTTTCAGGATTTTCAAGCGAATTCTTTTCTTTAAAGGCCTTGAGACCGGCCCGGGAGCCTTTCCCCCAGATGCCATCGATTGGCCCCCCATATAGGCCCAGTTTGGCAAGACGGGTTTGGATCATCTCTGCGTCCCATGGGACAGCAGGATTCAGGAGGGTAGACCCGCTCGCGATCGGGTCGAGAGTGGATTCTGAAGACGATGGGGCAGCCACTGGCGGACTCGAGGGGGTCAATATTTCTTCCTTTTCCTCCTGGCCCGGAGTGGTTTGAGGCCCTTCTTTTTTTGTCTCGTCAGAGGGAGCCATGAACTTTTCTAATCTGTCAATAAACACTTTGGATTCGGGATAGTTCTTTTCTTCCATTTCAAAATAATATAATGCTTCTTGGACCTTTCCCTCTTTTAGTAAGATGTACCCGTATTCGCAACATACTCCCGGAGGAGTTTTCTTATTCCTCTTATGAGACTCTTCAATTATATTAACGAGACATGCTTTATGGGCTTCTAAGTTTTCCTCGTTAGATAATTTCTTATATTTATAAAGAGTTTGGGAATAGTTACCCCAATAATAAAGTGGTTCTTGTGTGGCACACCCCGCCACAAATAAAAATGTTAGGAGTAACATTATATGGATTCTGTTCATGGTATCCTGATCTCCATTGTCATCTGATTACCCAGAAATATTATTTTATTCAACACAAGGGTGCCATCCCTGTAGGCTCTCAGGACATATTTCCTGGGTGATAGCTGATAGTGTTTCTCGTAGGATGGCGTGAATGGTTCGAGATCATCTATCTTGACGCTTACGTTCTCTAAATTACCCGAGAATACGATGAATCCCTTCTCTGCTTTTTGTATTGTACCTTCGACATGACCGCAGGCAAAAATAAATAATGCTCCCAATGAAAGGATAAGAATTTTGACCATTCAAGATACCTCCGCTTTTTAAAGTGTCTATTTATCTGATTGTTGAATAAAAAACTCTTCAAACTTTCCCTTAGGGAGATCACCGGTCAAAACAGAACACGTCGAAACTTCATTAAGTGGATCGGTTCCAACAGAAGAATTAATTTTGATTGTCCCGATAAGTTTACTGGGAAGCTCAATCATCATATTGGTTTGTGGATTAAGTACCCGTTTCCCCCTTTGATAGACTCCAAACATATCCCCTTCTCTGATTCCTTGAGATTTACCGCCCGCAATAATATACATGCCATCTTGGTAAGACAAGATATAAGACCTCCAAGGCTTTTCTAATAGATTTCCAACGATATTGCTGACAAGTTTCGAAATGGCAGCTGAAATTGCTTTGTCATTCA
>Ga0187770_10001447_pt1 | contig 12582 bp, 7 predicted proteins | sample 0116_SJ02_MP02_2_FD_133154 | JGI IMG/M metagenome (GOLD analysis project Ga0187770, IMG submission 133154) | Tropical peat soil microbial communities from peatlands in Department of Meta, Colombia - 0116_SJ02_MP02_20_MG | ecosystem: Environmental > Terrestrial > Soil > Wetlands > Peat | place...
TCGGGGGTAACTACGTACTCGGCTGGCGCGCCGGAGCTACTCCTCCTCTCGCAGGCGCTCCAGATCGGGCGTCAGCTCCACGCTCCGGACAGCTACGCCGTCGGTCCACGACAAGGCATGGTCCCCGCCAGACATCGGCCCGCGCCGACGCCAACCGCGGAAGCAGCAGCCAGCCCCCCGCTGTTCAGTGCGTGGCATTGCGCAAGCGCACCCGGCGGGGCCTCCGAAGGTCGGCCGGCGCGAATGCGATCGTGCGGGCAGCGCCGGGCCGCGACGATCGGTGTGATTCAGATGTCGCCTTAGCGCTCGTCCGCTTCGGACCGTGTGGATCGTGAAAGCACTCGTCCGCGAAGTGCGGTTCCTTCTTCCTGGTCCCGCTGGTGACGGCCGCCCGGTGCCGGCACGAGCCTATTCGACCTGAAGGCGAGTTGCGGGAGCCGGCCGCGCTACTGCTCACCGAGCTAAGCGGGCCGATGGAGCAGCCGCTAGTCAAGTGTCAGCCGCTGCGTCCAGCTCCCATTCATTGCGCTGACGTCTGTCTTCTGTCGGGACGGCGTGCCTGGAACGCTTTCCTCAGGTCTAGGCGGGGCAGTATCTTGGCGCGCTGGCTCCCAAGCGTCCGCCTGGCCCCTCGGCTTTCACTCTCGTGGCCGCGATCCCGTCCAAGGCGTCCGCTGCATATGCATAAAGCAGCACGAGCGATTCGATCTCCGCGCTCGCGTCAGCCTTCATCACGAACTTCCGTACGTCGCCAGGCTTCAATGACAGCGCCATCACGCCTGTCAGTTCGCCTGGGTCTGGGGATGACGGCTTGCCGTCGCCTCACCCGGGAAGGACGCGGTCCTGGACATTCGATAACCTGCGTTGGGGCAGCGTCGTGGTAGCGCGTCGGCTCACCGGGACGGGGGCGACAGGTCCACTGTATGCGATTAGGAGGCAGGACCGACGCGATGAGGTCCGATATCCCGTCGATGAAGACCGGGCATCAACGGCGAGTGCGCGCGCGTGCCGAACGCGCCGACGCGGCCAAGAAAGCCAGGATGAATCGCCGGCTTCGGAGGGTCGGCTGGAGAACGGCCGGTTTCCTCACAGTCGCGATGTTGTACCTGGTCGAAACCCGCCCCGCAGGACTTTTTTCGCTAGGGCGCCTGAGCTGGGTGGCGTCTTTCCTCTGTAGCTTCGCCGTCTTGCTGCAGATCTGTGACTTCTGGCCGCGACGACGCTTCGGGCCTCTTGTCCTCGCAGCTGGCCTAGCCCTGGCAGGCGCGCTGATGGTCTTTCACACCCTCGAGGATTCTCAGGCGCCCGATCCCTTCCTCGGGCCGACCTTTGCCGTGGTTGGCAAGGAGTATCGGCCGATGACGTGGCACTTCATCTCGACGTCGACGTATCGTCGTGTACCTCACCTGTTGTTCTACTCATGCATGTCCAGTTTGCAGCGCACGCCCGCCAGACTCCGACGGCAGTTGCCGTTGTCGGCGTACACATTCACCCCGATCTTCTGGCCGTCAAACTGCACGATGCCATCGGCCCTCTAAACGGAGCACAACTTGTCGAGCCCCGACATACTGTGATCAATGGATACGATGTGTGGACATATCCAAATTCACGCCGTGCGACTGGGAGGGACGTCACTACGTTCGTGTTCGATGCTGCAGGGTGGACCGCGCCGCGAAGCATCGGCAGCTGCTATCTAAATCTGCCGCCGTTCCTCTACGCCGCCGATGCACGCAATGCCGGCCTCCAGGCCCTGGGTGAGCTCCCGGCGAAGACGTCGACCGACGGTCCAGATCTTCTTCTGCCGCCGTCGACCAATAGTGGCGATGTCGAGATCGATGGTCCTGGATCGACTCAGCATGTCAGTTGTGCGGCATCAAGTTCTTCCTTCCTCATCCCAACTGATTGCAACGAAGACGCCGTAATCACAGCTTCATGGTTCGGAAACTTTCAGGCGATCACGTTGCTTATTGTGGGTGCGATGGTTGCGGTTGTTGCAGAGCTAGCGATCTCGCTGCTGAGGGGCGACTCCGCGTGATCGCTTTCATCGCTGCGTTGGCTCCCGGCCCGGTTGCGCTTCGGAGACATCTCGATGCCGCGACGTCTGGGCCTCCGGCCGGGCGACGCCCGGGATAGCAATCGTCCCGCTCGATCGCCCGCACGATCGCTTCGGGCGTCTGGGCGCCCGCTAACGGCGCGGTTCCTTTGCCTCGCGAGCGATCACGCCGCCCGGGCCGGGATCGCGTTCGGGTGCGGCGGCGTGCACTCAAGGGTCGGTGCCCTGGGGCACGTCCAAACGTCAGTTGGTTCCGCGCGGTCGGGCGGTGCACTTTGTTGCTCGTCGGTCGGTCATCTCTCGGCCGCCCTCGAAGCGGAACTTCAGGTCCTTCTTCCCCAAGCCTAGCTCCTGTTGGCCTGCTCGAGCAAAGACGTCCGACGTTCCGCTGTATCCCTCCCTTCTGTTGATCTTCTCCTGGGAGCGCCTCGCATGCCGTATGACTTCATCATCAAAGACGGGCACCTGGCTGCACCGTAGGTGTGACGCCGTGACGTCGGGATTAGGAGAGGGTCGACGCGTTGATGGCAGCTTGACCACGCTTGCCAAGGTGCCATCGCGATCCATACGTGGGTGAGTCATCGACGATCGCGCCCGGCGGGGAAGCACCCGGTGCGTTCGAGTAGTGGACTGACGGTGCCGGTTACCTGGCCGTGACTGCCCCTCCTCTGGTCGTGTGGCGCCCCGAGGCGGCGATCAGCGCTTGGCGCGAATACCGCTCGGGCTCACCAGGTCTTGACCCGCTCGATCGGCCCTCGGCGTTCGATCCGCAGGCGCGTGTCGAGCACTACGCAACCGGTCGTCATGCAGCGGATCGGATTGAGATCGGCTTCGACCACTTCGGGAACGCGTCGCAGCAGAAGCGCGAAACGGAGGATCACCTCACGCAACGATTGGCGGTCGAGCGGCTCGCTGCCGCGGAACCCATCCAGCTCGGCGGCGACGGTATGCGAGGCATCGATCAGCTCGTCCGCGTCGGCGTCCGTGAGCGGTAGCAGCCGGAACGCCGTGGTGCGGCCAATCCCTGCCTGGCGTCCGCCGAGGCCTACGGCCAGCACCGGCCCCAAATCGGGATCGGCCACAGCGCCTACCAGCACGCTGACTCCGGAGTCGTACAACGGTTGAACGAGCGCGCCGATCCACGGGTACCCGGCGACCCGCATCCGCCGTTGCAGCTCCCGCCAGCCGGCTCTGATCGCCGCCTCACCCATCAGCCCACGTAGAACCGCGTCGATTTCGCCCGCGGGACCAGGCGCCTCGAAGTCCGCCTTCAGCACGACCGACTTGCCGATCTCTGCCGCCACCGAGACCGCGCGCTTGAGATCCCGACAGCGAGACGCCGCGACGACCGGAATCCCGTGCGTGGCCAGCAGCGCCTCGGCGTCGCGAAGCGCGATCCAGCCGCCGGCCGAGTTCCGGTCGAGGAATCCATCGACGATCGCCCGCGCTGCCGGCCCGTCAATGTCGGCATGGTCTGGGACCTCGCCCAACGGTCGTGACAGCCATTCGCGCCGCTCGACCGCGCTGGCGAGTACGTTCGCGCAGGATTCTGGGAACAGGAAGTTGGGGACTCCGGCGGGCCTGCGCGGCCGCTGGCGTCCGTCGGAGGGCACTACGCACGCGACAGCCGGCTTGGCCCGCGGGGCGCAGGTCATGGAGATCGTTTCCAGTACCGCGTCCGGGTCGCCCCCGTGGACGTCCACGTAGAACACCATCAGTGCGTCGATCGCCGGCTCGGCAAGCAGCCTGCCCACGGCGGTGTGGTAGTCCTCCGGTTCCGCGCCCATCGGCATGATTAGCGGGTTGGGCGGGTCGTGCGATTCCCTTACCTCGAGCCCGCGCGCCGCGGCCGCGTCGGCGGCGAGCGTCGCCACACCGACGGAGTTGCTCACGATGCCGATCCGGCGACCCGCGGGCAGCGGCTGGCGCTCGAAGAACTCGGCCGCGTTGAACAACTCATCGCCGCTGCGGAACCGCAGCAGCCCGGCCTGATGCATCAGGGCATTGAATACCTCGTCGCCGCGCAGCGCCGCCGCGGTGTGGGAGCGAGCATCGGCGAGGACTCGCTCGGCACTCCGTCGTCCCTTGATGGCCAGAAGCGGCTTGCGGCGTGAGACTCGCCGCGCGATTCGGGTGAAATGCTCGGGGTTGCCAAACGTATCGAGATACAAGATCACCGCCGCTGTTTGCGCGTCCTGTTCGCACCACTCAAGCAAGTCGTTGGTCGACACATCTGCCCGGTTACCAAGCGATGCGAACAGCGACACGCCGAGCCCGAGGGCTGCCGTATGAGCAAGCAATCCGATCCCCACCGCACCCGAGGGAGAGCAGATCGCCAGAGCCCCCGAACTCACGGAGACGTCCGTGAACGTCGCGTTCATGCGAACGTTGGGCGCGGTGTTGATCAATCCGAGCGAGTTCGGTCCGACGAGCCGCAGCCCAGCGTCCCGCACAATCCCCAGAAGCCTGTCCTCAACCCCTGATGACGCCTCGATGTCCTGCTCTGGACCAGCCGGGACGACGAGCAGCGCCCTCGCCCCCATGGCGGCAGCCTCCGCGGCGAAACCCAGAACGGCATCTCCCTCGACCGCGAGGATCACCAGATCGGGCACGACCTCGAGCTCGCGCAGGGAACGTACAGGCCCGCGGCCGGACACGACAGCGGCTCCTGCATCAACCAGTTCGACCGCGCCCCTGAAGCCGCCCTTGCTGATGTTCTCAACCAACGCGCGCCCGACACTTCCCGGAGTGTCGACCGCCGCGACCACCACAACCGATGACGGAGCGAGGAACGATCGCAGCGACGCAAGCGCAGCAAAATGGTCGCGCTCGTCGATCCGCTGCACCACCGCCTGCCCCGGGCTGATGTCGACCGAGACCTCGAGTTCGCTCACGCCCTCACGCGTGACCGCGAAGCCGGCGTTGCGAAACACGTTGAGCATCACACGATTCGCTGCCAGCACCGCTGCATCGAAGCGACGCACCCCACGCTCCGCCCCGATCGCCGCCAGTTGCTCGAGCATCCGCGTTCCAATCCCACGCCCCTGCTCGTCGTCCGCCACCGCCAGCGCGATCTCCGCCACATCCGGCTCGCGCAGCCTCTCGTAGCCGCACACCGCGATCACACGCCCACCATGACGGGCGATCAGGGACACACGGTCGATACCGCCGGACTCCACAGCCGCGTGCGCGACGATGTCCGCGCGCCCCATCCCATGAAAGCGGAAGTACCTGCTCCGCGGAGAGAGCCCTTCATAGAAGGCCCTGATGTCCTCATAGTCACCCCGCCCTGGCGCCTGCAGCCGCAGCGTCGAGCCATCGCGAAGCAACACGTCGCGAACCAGCCGAACGGCTGCACCAGGCGAATCAAGCACGTACGCCCCCAGGGCGCCGCCCGCGCCCGAATAGCATCCCGCCGCACCATTTTGCGACCCTTTCTGGAGTTCGGACCGTTCTGCGCCCCCTCGTCGCGGCGAACCATCGGCTCGCCCGGGGCGAGAAGTTTCGCACACCGGACCACCGCGACTGCCGAGGTAAAGGCGCTCGAAGCGAGATCCCTGAACGTCGCACCGTGCCAACCGGCCGAGCTCGCACCAGCGCGAACCGCAGGCGCGGGCTCGCTGGCCGTCGGCGACCGCCTGGCGCGGCTGCAAGATCGGACGAGCAACATTCGCATCGTTCGCGACCGGTCCCTCGTCGGCCGATTGGCAGCAGGAACCTAGCTTTACCCTCCGCGGCGCTCCGTGTCTTCGGACCGCGGCTCGTCTCTCGGAACCCGCCAACTTGTCCGGGAACGTCGTCAGCGTGTGCCCCCAAGTCTTGCCGGCTCAACCCCGGCCTCGTGATGCCCTGGCAGCCGTCAACCGGGTGGCACAAGTCCGCTCTTCGGCTACCAACCGCAGCGCCGCGAAGACGCGGTGCTAGCCGCGGACGAGCAAGCAGGCGCCTGGGTCACCCCCGCGTTTGGTCGCCAAGGGAATAGCCGACTCGTCGGCGCGGCCACGACGGAAGCGATCGTCGCGTACCGGCGGTCGCGCGGTGTCGGCCGGCCGCTGGTTTCCGCGCTTTGCGATAACGAGCACGTCCGAGGCGGGACTATCGCTCCCAACCGGAGGGATCGGCCGACGCCGCGGAGCAATAGTGCAGTGGGCGAAGCCCGGTCCGGTCAGCGGGACAGCTGCTCAGCCCGGGAGATGCAGTAACCCGCGACACGCCGAAACACGACTCGGTACGTGGCATAGGGATCGCTGGCTCGTGGCCGGTCGGGACGATCGCTCTCCGGGATTGCGATCGTCGCGCGGGTGGCGCGGTTCGGCGGAGGCGCACCGGTGGGTCTGGGCGGGAACGGAAGCGCGGCCGGCGGGTCGCGGCCGGCGGCTTTGCGCACGTCGACCGGCGGCGTATCCGTCGCCGACCGTTTGCTCACAGCCGGGGAACTCCAGCCTGAGCAAGCACCAGATCGCGTTTGTCGACCGCCGCTCCATTACCTCGTGGAGCGCCAGCGTGCTGCCGCCAGGGCCGCCAACGACCGAGCGCCGGCCCGCGCCGCCTGCTGCAGAGCACGGCGCGCGCGGACGTCCGTCGCGCGCAGCGATACGAGTGGTGCTCGTCATTCGCGCTAGTGAGCACGCTGTCGCTGGATCCGCCCGATTGCATGCTACGCCTGGCCGGCAGCCGGCCGGCCGGCGATCACGACTGTCTCGCTGGCGCAGGCGAAGCAGTTGTGTCATGTCAACAAGCTCGCGGCCGATCGCAAGTCCTCCATTCCGACAGCGGCGGATCTCTTGCACAATTGCCGCGGACCGAACCGTTAGCTACGCGTCCGCCTCAGTGCACCGCCTGGTGCAGGCGGTCGAGCAGCGGTGCTGTGATCTCAACGACGTTCGCTATCGTGGTCGATCCTTGTTGAGCGGCCTCTTGGAGTTGCCGCTGCCACGGGCAAGGAGCTTGGTAGCGCTCGCGTCAGGGAGCTGAGCCGCGAGTGACGCGACGGCCCGGGCGCGGTCGACGGCGTTGGCGATGGCGCAGCTTTCGTCGAGCACTTGATTTAGCACATCGACGCGCTCATCCTGAGACAAATGGGGTGCTAGCGCAGCGACTGCCTGCACGCGAAGAGAAGGGATCGTTGTGGCCGCGATGAGGGCGTCGGGCGACAGCACGTCGGAGAAGCGGCGTAGGAGATCTGCCATCGTCGCTTCGCGGAAGCGGGCCTCCTTCGAGATCATCGCGATGAGCATTTCGCTGAGCGCGCGCTCGCGCTCATCCGAAGTCAGATGGGATGCCAGCGCCATCACGGCATCTGCCTGCTCGTAAGGGTCGGGCATGGGTTCGGCGGTGACTACATCACGCAGTGCGCATTCGCGGTCATCGTTGCTCAGGTACGGTGCGAGGGCCGCGACCACCCGAGCGCGAATGCGAAGGTCCCGATAGTTGCTTGCCGCGGCGAGCGTCTCGCTCAGCGCGGCGGCTCGCAGATCGTCAGGAAGATATGGGGCCAGCGCGGCAAGTACGCTCGCGCGAGTGATAATTTCGTTGATGGCTTTGGCGGCGCTGACCGCATCGGGGACCAGCGCTGTGGGCAGCTGCGGTGCCAACGCCCTCACGACTTGCTCGCGATCGTAGGCCAGGTACGTGGTACTGATCGCGGCCAATGCGTCGCGGAGCGCCGACTCACGGTCATGCTCGCTGAGGTAAGGGGTGAGCGCCGCGACCGCCTGTGCGCGGTTGTAGTCGTCGAAGTTGTTGGCCGCGTCGAGCGCGCCACGGACCGCCAGCTCACGGTCGTACTCGGTACGGTAAGAGGCCAGCTCCGCGCTCGGTCGCGTGACGCTGTCGGCGGTGGTCATCGTGCTACCTGGGGCAGACGCCGTCGACAGCGCGCGCGCCCACTCTCCTTCCAGAAACCTGTGGGTCGCCGCAACCATCGCCATCGCCTGATTATCTGCTCGGGGCGTGCGAGCGGCGGCGGCGGCGACGAGCACGGTGCTGAATGCGATGACTCGCTCGCTGTCTGGCAGATGCGGCGCGAGCGCTTGCATGGCCGAGGCCAGATCGCGCGGGTTGGTAAGCGTGCTCGTCGCCGCCACCGCGTCGCCGAGCATACGCCTACGCCCGTCGTCGGCGGAATGCGACGCGAGCGCTGTGAGCGCCACCGCCCGGAAGTATCCGCTGCACATCGCGGCGACGTTGAGGGCGTCGTCCATCAGCGAGGCCGACAGTCGTGGTGCGATCTGCATCAGCACGGTTGCGCGGTCCACGTCGTCGTCGGTGGATGCGGCCGCGGCGAGCGCGAGCGAGAGAGCGCTTGCGCAGTCACGTTCCTCAAGATAGGGCGCGAGCTCCATCAGCGCCCGCGCGTGAGCCAAGCCGCTGTCTGCTGCGGTGCTTGCGGCGAGCGCATCGGCAAGCAAGGAGTCGGGAAGGTGCGGTAGGAGCGCCGCGATGGCCTCCGCGCGGCCGCCAGCATCTCGGATCCCGCTGACGGCGGCGAGCGCGTCGCGGATCGCGCGCTCGCGCTCGACATCCGAGAGACGCCACGCGAGCGCCGCGATCGCTCGGGCGCTCCGCTCATTGTCGGCGTTCCTCGTGGCGAGGGACAGCGCGTCGGCCAGGAGCACATCGGGCAGGTGCGGCGCAAGCACCTCCACCGTGGCCTCGCCGACGTACTCATCGGCGTACGCGGCGGCGGCGCTCGCCGCGTCGAGCGTATCGCCCAGAGCCGGTAGGCCGACGGCGTCCGGCAGATATGGCGCGAGCGCCGCGAGCGCCACCGCGCTCTCGACAACGTCGTCGAGCTCCATGGCGGCGTGGAGCGCATCCCGGACGGCGCAGATGCGCTCATCTTCGCCGAGCTGGCGGGCGAGCATCGCGACAGCCTGCGCGTATCGGACTGAGCCGAAGGCAAATCGTGGTCCAACGAACGCCGGTTGGGCTACGGCGAGCGATTGCGCGACCGGTGGCGTGTCGAAACGGCACCCGTCCCACACTGCGCTTTCGCCCGCGAGGATGTCGCTGAGCGCGCCGACGCGGTCTGGCTCCGGGAGATAAGGCGCGAGCAACAGTGCCACGTCGGCGCGCACACGGTTATCCTCGATGGCGTCAGCATCCGCGATCGCTTCACGTACGGCGCGCAGGCGCTGACCCTCCGGGACATAGGGCGCGAGCGCCGCCACCGTCCGCGCGCGGAGCTCCACGTCGGGTGCGTCACACACAGCTGCGAGCGCGTCGCTGAACGCTCGCTGGCTGTCAGCCGTCGGTTGATGGCGTGCAAGCTGGATCACTGCACACGCATACTGGTAGACGTCGGAGAGCTCGTCGAGGACCGCATGCGCCTCGGTGAGCGCCCAATCCCGGAGTGCCTCGGGAGCGTACGGCGCGAGCTCGACGAGCGACTGAACGTACAGATCAGGCTCGTAGTGACGCGCGACGGCCAGCGCTTGCGCGGCGGTCCACCTCCTTGCCGCGACCAACCGCACGAGCAGGCGAGAGGGAATCCGCTGCAAGAACGTGCCGTGTGCGGCGACGTCAAAAGCGCAAAGCAGTTCGCGCAGTAGGAGCGGTGGCCGCCGTCCGTTAGCGACGGCGTTGGCGTCGACCTCGGCTGCGGCATCCCAGGCGAGTGTGACGTCGAGCGCCTGCATCGCGTCGCTTGGATCGTGCGCGATCTAAACGGAGCGCCACCGTGAATCATCGACGAGGTTGAACAGTCGTCCTCGGTCGTCCGCCGCCCGCAGGTGCCCGGCGAGGTGCCGTAGAGCGTAGCCGTCGTGGGCGGTCCAGCGATCTGTGTTGGCGAGGTAGTAGTCGGCGACGGCACGGTGGGCCGCTGGGAGTTCGACCTCATCGGTCTGGCGGAGAAAGTCGCCGAAGGATTGATGGATGATCCGCCACCGTGCGGCACTGCTCTCTGCGCTGTCTGGTGTGCGCTGTTGGAGGAAGCGTTGCCAGCGGCGCAGCACGCGGTTGATCTCTCTCTTCGGAGTTGCGAGGTGATCGGCGAGCCACGCAGCGCTGACGGGCTCGCCCGCTACCGCGAGGTGTTGCAGGACCGGAAGGTGGAGGTGATCCCACGTGTGGCCATTGCCCTCGTCCTCTGCCTGGATGAGCCGCCACATCTGGTGGTAGTAGCCGGTGAGTCCTTGCGGGAGCTTTGTGAGGTCGAGGGTTAGTGTGCGTTGATCGACCATGTCGGCGAGGAGGTAGTCGAGGTACATGAAGTTCCCCTCGCTGGCTTCGGAGAGGCGCTCGACGAACGCTCTTAGGGACCGTAGAAAAATAAAATTGCAAAGATGTCACAAGCCCGGGCAGCCGGAACTCCGGTCAGTGACCGTGCGGCTTGATGAGGTAGTTCCACTCGGGGTGAAACTCGTGGCGGTGGACGTTGATCGTCTTGAGCTCGGCGTTCGTGACCCGGATCTTGGCGGGATAGCTGCCGTCGTCGAGTCGGGCGTAGATCTCGAGCCCGGTGCTGGTGGTCGTCCCGGCGATCAGGTTGATGATCGTCTCCAGCGAGACCAACGGCTTGCCCCGCCGGTTCATCGTGATGAACGAGAACAGACGGTGCTCGATCTGGTTCCACTTCGATGTGCCGGGCGGGAAGTGGCAGACCTCGATCTCGAGCTCGGTCTCGTCGGCGAGTTTCTGCAGCTCCATCTTCCACAGCCGCGGGCGGTTGCCGTTGGAGCCGCCGCAGTCGGCGGTGAGCGTTAGCCGGGGAGCGTGCCGGTAGCGCTCATGTCCGAGGTGCTCCCACCAGCTGCGGATCGATGCGACCGCGAACTGGGCCGTTTCGTGATCGATGCCGACGTTGACATACCCCTCATCGAGCCTGAGGTCATAGACGCCGTAGGGGATCGCCTTGCCGAGCTGCTTGTCCTTGAAGTCGTGGACGCGCACCAGCTCGGGCTTGCCCTTGAGCCGCCATTCGCGCCCTGGGTTCTTGAAGTCGCCGACGAGCTCCTTCTTCTTGCAATCCACGCTGATCACCGGCCACCCCGCCGCGACCGCCGCCTTGGCGGTCCGATTGATGTGCTGAAACTGCGCGTCGCGGTCGGGATGCGAGGCCCCTTCCTTGGTCTTCACGTTGGCCTGCAGCGAGTACCCGAGCAGCCGCATGAACGTGGCCACCGACGTGAAGTGCACCTCGTGACCCATCTCGCGCAGCGCGCCGGCGACCTGCCGCACGCTCTTGGCCGTCCAGCGCAACAGCGACTCCGGATCGCCACGGGAGTCCTCATCAACCAGCCGCTCGATGTCATCCAAGATCGTCGGGTCGCTCTCCAGCAACGACTTACGACCGCCACCCAGGCGACGCACTCGCCCCGGGTCAAGCCGCTCACCCGACTCAAGCTCAGCGATCCCCTTGCGGATCGTCGGGATCGATATCCCGGTCGCACGTGCCGTGGCTGTGATCCCGCCCCAGCCCACGCTGCGTGCCTCGCTCGCCGCCCACAGCCGGCGCTGGCGCTCGTTCAACTCCGCCGCCAACGCCCTGAACTTGTCACCGATCGCCGCCTCATCGATCACACACCAATGGTTCTACCTGACAGCGGCGAAATCCTGCAACGTTGTTTTTCTACGGGCCCTTATGCCAACGGGTGGCGTGCTGCGTGCGAGTGCATCGGCGACGCCTGCCTGGGTTGAGCGCTCGTGCAGATAGCTGGTTATGTCGCGAGCATGCCGTAGGTCGTCTGCGCTCAGGTACAGCTCGTGCTGAGAGATACCCGGAGCCACGTTGAGCGTGTAGTCGCCAGGCCGGTGGGTGAGCACGACGAACACCCCTTCCGAAAGCTCGGCCGGGAGGCCGAGCGGATTCCGGCCGCCAGCCGTGGCGTCGGCCTCATCGAGTGCATCGATGACAAGCCATACGGATTCCCCGCGCGCGCTAACTTCGGTCATGAGCCGCGAAAGGAACCCGGAGTCCTCGCCAGCACGCTCCGGGAGCCAGTCGTAAGCTAGTTCGTAGTGGTCGATCAGTTCCACGCAGAGGTGCTCTAAGCACTGTCGGGGACGGGTGCGTCCGTCGCTGGCGGCGAACAAGAACGCTGGCGCCGCACAACGAGACGCGATCGCGGCTGCAAGCGCTGTCTTCCCCAACCCCGCCTCGGCGACGATATGAAAATAGCCACAACGATGACCGCTCGCGAAATCTTCGAGCTCGTCGAAGACCCACTCGCGTCCCGCGAGCCAGCGGCCCTGGCGAACGCGGTCGCGGCTTGGCCAATCCAGAAAATCGGTCAACGCCGGATAACGAGCCTTCACAAGCGCACGGTCCAGCTCACAGACCGCCCGGCCGAGCTCCTGACGCAGTTCATCGAGGCCAGTGTTCACTTGCTCGGTGCTCGCCGCGATCCGCTCCAAGGCTCGGCTATCCAGGCGCGCCTGGAATACCTCGAACCTGGAGAGCTCCTCAACCCACCACGCAAGCAGCTGGTCGGCAACCGGCTCGACCTTCTCCTTGTACTGCTCACCAGTCTGCCCGCCGAGCTGATCGGCCCACGTCTGCGCCAGATCAGCCCCGGTAACCGTCA
>Ga0187770_10001448_pt1 | contig 12580 bp, 10 predicted proteins | sample 0116_SJ02_MP02_2_FD_133154 | JGI IMG/M metagenome (GOLD analysis project Ga0187770, IMG submission 133154) | Tropical peat soil microbial communities from peatlands in Department of Meta, Colombia - 0116_SJ02_MP02_20_MG | ecosystem: Environmental > Terrestrial > Soil > Wetlands > Peat | place...
AGCGCTTCCCGACGTTGTCGGCCCAGAAGGCGAGGCTGCGGTCCGGTCCGGACACGTCGTCGAGGAACGGCCCGGCATGGCGCGACGGCGAGCCCTCGGGAGGTTCGACGCGCACGACGTCCGCGCCGAGGCCAGCCAGCATCCGGCCGCAGTACTCCACCGACTCGTCGCCGAGCTCGACCACCCGGACGCCGTCGAGCGGGGCCGGACCCGACGGCACGGCGGGTGCCGGCGCGCTCACGACAGCACCCCGTCGGCCGCCAGTGCGGCGATCTCGTCGGGGCCGAGGCCGAGCAGCTCGCCGAGCACGGCCTCGGTGTCCTCGCCCAGCAGCGGTGGGGCGCGCCGGATGCGGCCACCGGTGTGGGCCGGGGTGGCCGACATGTGTACCGGCACACCCTCGAGGGGCAGGGGAGGCACCTCTGCGTTGGCCATCGTCGTGAAGTGGCCGCGCGCCTGCAGCTGCGGGTCGCGCTCGAGCCGGTCGGCCGCGTCCTGGACCGCACCGGCCGGCACGCCGGCGGCCTGGAGCAGGTCCATCACCTCGTAGCGGTCGCGGTTCTCGGTCCAGGCCTCGACGAGGGAGTCGAGTTCGTCCGCGTGGGCGACGCGGTCCGCGACGATGGCGAACCGGGGCTCGCCCGCCCACGCGGGCGAGCCCATGGCGCGCACCAGCGCCTGCCACTGCGGCTCGGTCCGGCACGAGATGACGACCCACTTGTCGTCGCCCAGCGCCCGGTACGCGCCGCCGGGCGCCGCGGGCGGGTGCAGCCGGCGGTTGCCCGTCGGGAACCCGGGTCGGCGCGATGGCCGGCCGTTGAGCGCGGCGTCGAGCACGAGCGCGCCCGACAGGGCGGTCGCCGGCTCGAGCTGCGACACGTCGATGTGCTGCCCCTCGCCGGTGCGCCGCCGGTGGAGGAGCCCGGCCAGGACGGCCACCGCGCCGAGGTATCCCCCGACGTGGTCGAGATAGGAGAAGGACCACCCCGCCGGTGGGCGCTCCGGCAGCCCCACGAGGAAGGTGAGCCCCGTCAGTGCCTGGGCGGTGGGGCCCATGGTCACGTGGGCGGCGTCGGGTCCCGAGTGCCCGAAGCCGCACATCGACACGTAGACGATGTCCTCGCGCGCCGCCCGCATGACCTCGTAGCCCAGTCCCCAGCGCTCCAAGGTGCCGGCCGCGAACGACTCGGTGACCACGTCGCTCACCGCCACCAGGTCCTTCAGCAGGGCGAGGCCCTTGGGGTGGCGGGCGTCCACGGTGATCGAGCGCTTCCCGCCCGTGTTGTACTTGTAGAAGATCCCGCCCCGGTTGGCGTTGACGGCCGCGGTGGCGTTGGCCAGGGTCGCTGCGCCGAATCCCTCCCCGCGTGCACCCGGCTCGGGGACGTAGGGCGGCATGACCCGGATCGGGTCGGGCCGGGTGGTGGACTCGACCCGGACGACCTCGGCGCCGAGGCAGCCGCAGATCAGCGTGGCCTGGGCGCCGAAGCCGAGCCGGGTGAAGTCGAGGATCCGCACCCCGTCGAGGGCCATCGGCCCCGCCGCGTCTGCGCCCCCCGACACCCCCTCCGTCACCCGGCCCTGTCCGCTCACCCGGCCCTGTCCGCTCACGCGGCCCTGTCCGCTCACGCGGCGCGACGATAGTGTGTTCTCCGACACGCGTGTCAGGGATCGTCGGACGGTCGGGGAGGCGGCATGCAGCTCGAGGACCTGGTGCTGGTGAGCGTGGACGACCACGTCGTCGAGCCGCCGGACATGTTCGACGGGCGGCTGCCGGCCCGTTTCGCCGACGAGGCGCCACGGGTGGACCGCCGTGACGACGGCACCGAGGTATGGCGGTTCGCCGGGCGCGAAGCGACCAACATCGGCCTCAACGCGGTGTCGGGCCGGCCGGTCGAGGAGTACGGCGTCGAGCCCACGTCCTTCGCGGAGATCCGGTCCGGTTGCTACGACATCCACGCCCGGGTCCGCGACATGGACGCCAACGGGGTCCTGGGGTCGATGTGCTTCCCGTCGTTCCCCAACCTCTGCGGGCAGTTCTTCGCCAAGGCCGCGCAGAGCGACGCGGAGCTCGCCCTCGCCGTGCTGCAGGCCTACAACGACTGGCACATCGACGGCTGGTGCGGCGCCTATCCGGGCCGGTTCATCCCGCTCGCCCTGCCGCCGATCTGGGACCCCGAGGCCATGGCGGCCGAGGTCCGGCGGACGGCGGCCAAGGGCGCGCACGCCGTCTCCTTCTCCGAGAACCCGGCCAAGCTGAAGCTGCCGAGCCTCCACGACGAGCACTGGGATCCCTTCTGGCGGGCGTGCTCTGACGAGGGCACGATCGTCTGCCTCCACATCGGTTCCTCGTCCGCCCTGGCCATCACCGCCGTCGACGCGCCGATCGACGTGCTCCTCGGCCTGCAGCCGGTGAACATCATCCAGGCGGCGGCCGACGTGCTCTTCTCGCGGGTGCTGCGGGAGTTCCCCGACCTGCGGATCTCGCTGTCGGAGGGCGGGATCGGCTGGGTCCCGTACTTCCTCGAGCGGATGGACTGGACGTACACCCGCCACCACGTCTGGACGGGTGCGGACTTCGGCGGCCGGCTCCCGAGCGAGGTCTTCCGCGAGCGGATCGTCACCTGCTTCATCGACGACGCGGCCGGCCTTGCCCAGCGCGACAAGGTCGGCGTCGACTCCATCTGCTGGGAGGCGGACTACCCCCACAGCGACTCCACCTGGCCGACCTCGCCCGAGTACCTGTGGAGATCCATCCAGGGGCTCCCCGACGAGGACATCGCCAAGATCACCCACCGCAACGCCATGCGCCACTTCCGGTTCGACCCCTTCGCCGTGCGGCCCAAGGAGCAGTGCACCGTCGGCGCCCTGCGGGCCGGCGCCTCCGACGTCGACGTGTCGCCCACCCCCTATGCCACGCTGGTCGCCGGCGGGAACGTGGTCGCCGGGCGCAAGGGCACGAGGATCGCCGATCTCGTCGGCCAGCCCGGTCCGGGCGCTCGCTCGAGGAGCTGAGCTGCCCGTGGCCGGCGACCTCGTGATCCGGGGCGGCACCGTCGTCGACGGCACCGGCGCGCCGGGGCGCTTGGCGGACGTGGCGGTGCGCAACGGCGCGATCGCCGAGATCGGGCCCCGCCTCTCGGGCTTCGGTGCCCGCGAGCTCGACGCGGCCGGCATGGTCGTCGCCCCCGGGTTCGTCGACATCCATACCCACTACGACGCCCAGGTGTTCTGGGATCCGTGGCTGACCCCGTCCTCGTACCACGGCGTCACGTCGGTGGTCGCCGGCAACTGCGGGTTCTCGATCGCCCCGGTCCGCCCCGAGGGCGTCGCCCTGCTGGCCCGCACCCTCCAGCACGTCGAGGACATGAGCTTCGACACGCTGTCGACCGGCGTGCCCTGGGACAGCTTCGAGACGTTCCCGCAGTACCTCGCCGCGGTCGAGGAACGGGGCAGCGCCCTCAACTACGGCTGCTACGTCGGGCACACCGCCGTGCGGATGTACGTCATGGGGGACGACGCCTACGAGCGTGCCGCGACGGAGGCGGAGCTGCGGGCCATGCAGCGCGCCGTGGACGAGGCGATGGCGGCCGGGGCCATGGGCTTCGCCACCAGCGCGTCGCCCACGCACAACGGCCAAGGTGGGCGACCCGTCCCCTCGCGCGTGGCCGGGCTCGACGAGCTGCGCGCCTTGCTCGAGCCGCTGCGGGCCCGGGCCAAGGGGGTCGTCGCCCTCCTTCCCGGCGGCGTCATCCCCGACGACGAGGTGTTCGCCATCGGCCGCGAGATCGGACGCCCGGTCACGTGGACGGCTCTGCTGACGGTGAAGGGCTTCCCCTACCACGAGAAGGTGGTGGAGCGGAACGACGCCGCCCGTCTCACCGGCGCCGAGGTGTGGCCGCAGGTGTCGTGCCGGCCGCTGGTGTTCCAGATGAACCTGGCCGAGCCCTTCACGCTCAACGCCCGCGAGGCGTTCGCCAAGCTGATGGCCCTCGGCCACGACGAGCGCGTGGCCGCCTACCGCGATCCGGCGTGGCGGGCGGCGACGTGGGAGGAGCTCAACGGCCGTGGGTTCTTGCCGGTCAACTGGCGGGCGCTGTCGGTGGCCGAGTCCGACCACCACCCCGAGCTCGTCGGGCGTGGCGTCGTGGAGCTGGCCGAGGAGCAGGGGTGCACGCCGCTCGACGTGGTGCTGGACATCTCGCTCGATGACGACCTCGCCACCAGGTTCTGGTCGGTGGTCGCCAACGACGACCCAGAGGGGATCGCCTGGCTCCTCCCGCGTGACAACGTGCTGCTGGGCCTGGCCGACTCCGGGGCGCACGTCTCGCAGCTGTGCGACGCCTGCTTCGCCACCGACCTGCTCGGGAACTGGGTGCGCGAGCGCGAGGTCATGCCCCTCGAGCGCGCCGTGCACAAGCTGACCGGGGAGCCTGCGGCGGTCTTCGGGTTGGCCGACCGCGGCACCCTGCACGAGGGCAAGGCGGCGGACATCTGCGTGTTCGACCCGGCGACGGTGGCACCCGGGCCGCTGCGCCGGGTGCGCGACTTCCCCGCCGACGGCGAGCGCATGGTCGCCGACCGTCCCGAAGGCATGGTCCACATGCTCGTCAACGGCGTTCCCGTCAGGGTCGACGGTGCGCCGGAGCGTGCCGGCCTCGACGCCCACCCGGGCGTGCTCCTGCGCAGCTGACGTTCCCGTCGGTGTGACCTTTCCGGCGCTCGGGGTGACGTTGGTCCCTGGGTCCGCACCGCGGGTCGGCGCGACCGTGGGACGATGGAGGACGAGAGCGCACACGCCGACCTGGCGTGGATCCGTCGGGAGTTGGACCGGCTGAACCACGTGAGGCTCACCCGGCGATTCGGAGAGGCCGAGGAAGCCGCATACTGCGAACTCTGCGCCCGAGAAGCCGCCCTGCTGGCCGCGTTGCGACCGACGGGCTGACGTCCACCCGCCGCCGCGGGCCGCCGGCCCGGACGTGTCGTGGGCGGTCGAGGGCGAAACGCAGTGTTCACAACCGGGATACCGACGGGAAACACCGCGTCCGTACCATGAGCCGTGCAACTGGGGACGCTCCGGCGCGACACGGAGGGAGAGAAGCCCGGGAGGCCTCGCGCTTTCCGGGCTTCTCCCTTGCCCGGCGAAGGAGGACGGGCAGGTCATGGACACCACCGAGGCGCTGGCCCCCGAAGACGACGCGCCGGCCGGGTCGCCCGTATCACGGGGCGTCCGCCACTCGAGGCGCCGCCCCCGGCCCTCGAGGGATGCCGAGGGCGGGCGGGCGGTGGCGTGACCTCGTCCCCGGGCCCGACGGGCGTCAGACGGGTCGTGCTGCTCACCCTCGGGTGGGTCGAGCTCCCCAAGTCGTGGTCGGTGTTCGGCGCGCCGGACACCGAGCGCCTGCGCGAGCCCGTTCCCGCCGTGCTGGTCGAGGTGGACGGGGGATGGGTCCTGCTCGACACGGGCTACAACCCGGCGTTGCTCCGCGACCCCCAGCTGCGCCGCCGCTACCACGACCGCCTCCACGGCATCGTGCCCGTCCTCGCGCCGGGCGAGGACCCGCTGCTCGAGGCGCTGGACGCCGCCGGCATCGGGGTGGAGAAGGTCACGTCGGTGGCGATCAGCCACTTGCACAACGACCATGCCGGCGGGCTGCGCCACTTCGCCGGCCGGATCCCGGTGCACCTCCAGCGCGACGAGCTCGCGTTCGGCCTGACCGGCGAGGCCGAGCAGCACGGGATCTTCCGGGTCGACTTCGACGATCCCGCCATCGACTGGCGTCTCACCGACGGCGACGGGGAGGTCGCGCCGGGCATCACCGCCATCAAGACCGCGGGCCACACCCCCGGCCACCAGAGCTTCGTGGTCCGCTACGACGAGTCCCTGGGCGGCGGCGGGTTCGTCTTCGCCTTCGACGCGGCCGATCTGGCCGAGAACATCCAGCACGAGCGTCCCGTGGGCGACGTCGTGGACTGCGACCCCGCCGACACCGTCGAGCACATCCGGCGGCTCAAGTCGATCGCCGCGACCGAGCGGCTCCGGCTCGTCCCCGGCCACGACCCCGACGTGTGGCCGAGGCTGACGAAGGACCTGCACGCCGCCGGAGGCGTCCCACAGGACGTATGAGAGACCCGGGCCGTTCCGGCGCGATCTCGCGCCGGAACGGCCCGGCGCGGCGCTAGGCCTCTGCGGCTTCTCCCCCGTAGGCGACCAGGGCGTAGATGACGAGGATCCCGATCGCCACGTAGAGGAGCGACCAGATCGGGTAGTAGGGCATCCACCATATCGAGCTGATCGCCATGATCCCGCCCGCGACGATGCCGATCCACCGGCTGAAGCTCGAGCCGGCCATCACACCGAAGGCGGCGAGGATCAGGATGATCGCCACGATCAGGTAGATCCAGCCGTAGGTCTTGAGGCTGGTCCCGAAGAGGGCGTCCTCCAGTCCTGCGGGGAGCGTCCCGTGGTACCGGAACGCCCAGATGGCGTCGAAGACCCGCATGATCCCAGCGACGCCCAAGACGACGGCGGCGAAAAACAGCCACCCCTGGCCCTTCTGCTCCATCGCTCCTCCTTCTCAGCTGGTCGCCGAAGCGTGGACGTGGACACCGCCGAGTCTTGTGCTCGACCGGGGCCGACGTGGGGACCATCGGCGCCACGTCGGGCACCAGGCTCGACCGGCAGCGGCTCCGGCCGGCGGTCAGCCGGCGCTGTTCATCGGGGCGTCGAGCAACGCTCCCGCCCAGGTCGAGACCTCGGCCTCCGGCCAGCGCCGACCCGCAGCGTTCGCATGCCCGAAACGAGGACGAAACACGGCGGCGCGAGTGTCGGGGCATGGGCGACATCTTCGACGGCTACGCCCCCGCGTCCGGGAGCCGGACGGGCCCGCTGCGTGCCGCTTACGACGAGGTCGTCGACCCCACCGGCACGCTGCGGGCCCAGTACGAGGAGGTGGCCGGCGCGCTGTCGGCCATGAGCGCCGGCGACGTCTCGACGCGGGCCGACCGCCTGGCCGACGCCTTCCGGCACCAGGGCGTCACCTTCGACCTCGACGGCGAGGAGCGGCCATTCCCCCTCGACGTCATGCCCCGGCTGTTCACGGCCAGGGAATGGGACGTGGTCGAGGCCGGCGTCGCCCAGCGGGTGCAGGCGCTCGAGGCCTTTCTGGCCGACATCTACGGCCCGGGTCGGATCCTCGAGGCCGGCGCCGTCCCCCGGCAGCTCATCACCGGCTCGCCCCACTTCCTGCGCGCCGCCTACGGCGTGGAGCCGGTCAACGGCGTGCGCGTCAACGTGGCCGGCATCGACATCGTCCGGGACGAGGACGGCACCTTCCGGGTGCTCGAGGACAACATCCGCTGTCCGTCGGGGGTCAGCTACGTGCTGGCCAACCGTCAGGCGATGGCCAGGGTCATCCCCGAGATCTTCACCGGCCGCCCGATCCGGCCGGTGGCCGACTACCCGGCCCGGCTCATCGGGGCGCTCCGCTCGGCGGCGCCGCCGGGGGTGGCCGACCCGACGGTGGTGGTGCTCACGCCGGGCGTCTACAACTCCGCGTTCTACGAGCACGCGCTGTTGGCCCGGCTCATGGGCGTCGAGCTCGTCGAGGGTCGCGACCTGGTCTGTCGCGGCGGCGAGGTGTTCCTCCGCACCACCGAGGGGGAGGTGCGGGTCCACGTCATCTACCGGCGCATCGACGACGACTTCCTCGACCCCCTCCACTTCCGGCCCGACTCGGTGGTGGGTTGCCCGGGCCTGCTCAACGCCGTGCGGGCCGGAGGCGTGGCCGTGGCGAACGCGGTGGGCAACGGGATCGCCGACGACAAGCTCGTCTACTGCTGGGTGCCCGACATGATCCGGTTCTACCTGGGCGAGGACCCGGTGTTGGAGAACGTCGAGACCTTCCGTCTCGTCGACGACGACGAACGTGCCGAGGCCCTGCGCCGCCGGGCCGAGCTGGTCTTCAAGCCGGTCGACAGCTCCGGCGGCAAGGGCATCGTCCTCGGGCCCTTCGCCTCGAGGGCCGAGCTCGACGCACTGGAGCTGGCCGTCGAGGCCGACCCCAGGGCCTGGGTGGCCCAGCGCCTGGTGCCCCTGTCCACCGCGCCGACCTGGGTCGACGGCGAGCTCGTGGCCCGGCACGTCGACTTCCGGCCGTTCGCCGTCAACGACGGCACCGGCGTGTTCGTGCTCCCCGGCGGCCTGACCCGGGTCGCCCTCGACGAGGGCGGGCTGGTCGTGAACTCCAGCCAGGGCGGCGGCTCCAAGGACACCTGGGTGGTGGGGGAGAGGCGCGGCGGTGGCGACGAGGGCACCTGGCCCAGGCCCACGACGATGCGGCCGCAGTCGGTGCGGCCCGGGGTGTGGCCCGCCGCGCCGGTCCGGTCGACGGGCGTGCCCATGGACGCCGGCCCCGGCGGCATCGAGGGGCAGCAGCAGTGACCTCCGCCCTGCTGAGCCGGGTGGCCGAGTCGATCTTCTGGATCGGGCGCTATGTCGAGCGGGCGGAGGGCACCGCCCGGATCCTCGACGTCACGGTGCACCGGACGCTCGAGGAACGGGGGGCCGATTCCGCCGGGGCGGCGAGCCGGCTGCTGGCGGTCATGGGCTTCGACCCGCCGGCGAGCGCGCCGGACCTGTGGGAGGTGACCGAGGTCCTGGCCCACGATCCCGCTAACCGGTCGTCCATCGCGGGCGCGATCATCGCGGCGCGCGACAACGCCCGGGCCGTGCGCCACGTCCTGCCGGTCGAGGTCTGGGAGAAGATCAACGCGACCCGGGTGGACCTCCAGCTCGAGTGGGAGCTGGCCATGCGCTCGGGGCCCAGCTCGTACCTCGCCTACGTGAAGAACCAGATCGCGGCCGTCGTCGGCCTGGCCGACACCACGATGAGCCGCGACGAGACCTGGCTCTTCTTCACCCTGGGGCGCTCCCTCGAACGCACCGACATGGTGGCCCGCCTGCTGGCGTCGCTCCCGCTCTGGGAGCTGACCGAGACCGGCCTGGTCACCCTGCTGCGCTCGTGCGGTGGTTACGAGCCGTTCCTGCGGCTGGCCCACGGGGTGATCACCCTCGACCCGGTGGTCGACTTCCTGCTGCGTGACCGGCTCTTCCCGCGCTCGGCGTTCGCGTCCTTGGTGACCAGCGAGTCGTGCCTCGACCAGATCGGCGGCGCGCTGAACGCCTGGGACGAGGCCCGGGGCCTGGTCGGGCTGGCCCGGGCCGAGCTCGAGTTCTCGGCCCCGGGCCGGATCCTGCACGACCTCGACCGCCGGCTCGACGGGCTCCAGATCACCTGCTCGAGTGCCAGCGACGCCGTGACCCGGCGCTACTTCACCCACGAAGGGCCGACCCAATGGCACCGGCGGGCCTCGTGGTGAGCCCGCCCGCCGGCGCGCCGGCCGCCGCGGGCACGAGCGGCGCGCGTCCCGAGGCCGTGTGGCGACTCGCCATCGAGCACACGACCACCTACCGGTACTCGACCCACGTCCGAGCCTCCTACAACGAGGTCCGGGCCATGCCCCAGAGCAACCGGCGCCAGACCGCGCTCGAGACCAGGGTGACGACCACGCCGCCCGCGCCCCTGTACCGCTACCGCGACTACTGGGGCACCCAGGTCCTCTCCTTCGACGTCGCCGGAGCCCACGACCTGCTTCGGGTGCGGGCCTCGGCGCTGGTCGAGACCCGTGCCGCGGCGGAGCCGCCGCGCGCCGGCTGGGAAGAGCTGTCGGCGGCCCGCGACCGGTTCGTCGAGCTGTGCAGCCCCTCCGCCCACACCGGCTGGGACGCCGAGCTGGCCCTGCTGGCCGCGGGGATGGTGCGCGACGACCCCGCGGACACGGTGGGCGCGGTGGCGGCGTGGGTCCACGACGCCGTGGAGTACGCGCCCGGGTCGACCGGGGTGCAGACGACGGCCATGGAGGTGTGGCGGACCACCCGTGGCGTCTGCCAGGACTTCACCCACCTGTCCCTGGCCATGCTGCGGTCGCTCGGCATCCCGGCGCGCTACGTGTCGGGGTATCTGCACCCGTACGAGGACGCGGTGGTGGGCGAGGAGACCTTCGGCGAGAGCCACGCCTGGGTCGAGGCGTGGACCGGGGACTGGTGGGGGATCGACCCGACCAACGCCGTCGACGCCGGCCTCCGCCACATCGTCGTGGCCCACGGTCGCGACTACGCGGACGTGCCCCCGGTCAAGGGGGTCTACGCCGGCACCGCCGAGGACGACCTGAGCGTGGAGGTGCGGGTCACCCGGGTCGCCTGATGGCCCGGTCGTTCGTCGCCACGAAGAGTGAGCGCAAGATCCCCCCCGGTCCGATTTCGTTGGGAGAGTATTGTCAACGACGTCGGCGACGGCACATCGCCGACGAAGCGGGGGGTCCGCGTGGCAGGTCGCATCCTCGTCGTCGAAAACGAGCCGGACATCCGGCTGCTACTGCGGATGGTGCTCGAGGGCAACGGCTACTCCGTGCTCGAGGCTGCAGACGCGGGACGCGCCCTGTCGATCCTGGCGGAGGATGTCCCGGACCTGGTCGTCCTCGACGTCATGCTGCCGGGCCTCGACGGCTGGCGCGTGCTGGGCGAGCTGAAGGACGGCGGGCTCGCGCCCGACGTGCCGGTCGTGGTCCTCTCCGCGTTCTCCTCGGAGCAGGACCAGCTGCGTGCGTACGAGGGAGGTGCCGCGGACTACGTGCCCAAGCCCTTCGCCCGGGAGGCGATCCTCGAGGCCGTCGAAGGCGCGCTGGAGCCCACCCCGGCCGAGGAGCGGGCCCGCCGGCGGGCCGACAAGGTGGCCTGGCTGACGCAGGTCGGCGCGGAGCGGGACCGCCGCCGGCTCGAGCGCGTGGAGGCGGTCGCCGCCGGTCCACTCGATCCCGTGAGCCAGCTGGCGGCCATCGTCGAGGCGACCGACGACGCGGTGATCGCGCTGACGACCGATGGTGACATCACGAGCTGGAACCCCGCCGCGGAGCGGATCCTGGGGTGGCGCGCCGACGAGGTGGTCGGGCGGTACCTCGGCGACTTCGTCGACCCCGGCGGCGACCAGGTGGCGCGGCTGTGCACGCGGGCGGCCGCGGGCGAGGCGGTGCGCTCGCTCGCCTCCGCCTGGCGGCGCTGGGACGGCGGCTCCGTCGACCTCGGGGTCATCGCCGTGCCGGCGCTGGACCCGCACGGGACGGTGCACGGTGTGTCGGTCATCGGGCGGGACCTCACGACGAGCCGGTGGGCCGAGACGACCTTCCGGAGCCTTCTGGAGGCGGCCCCCGACGCGGTGGTGATCATCAACGCGAGCGGCCGGGTCCAATTCGCCAACGCCCGGTCCGAGGACATCTTCGGCTGGGGAACCGACGACCTCGTGGGGCGGCCGGTCGAGACGCTGTTGCCCGAACGCTTCCGGGAGGCCCACGTCCAGCACCGCTCCGAGTACTTCGGCCGTCCCCGGGTCCGGCCCATGGGCCGGGGCCTCGAGCTCTTCGGCCGCCGCCGGGACGGGACGGAGTTCCCCGTCGAGATCAGCCTCAGCCCGGTGGAGACGTCCGACGGGGTGCTGATCTCCGCCGCAGTGCGCGACGTCACCGACCGCAAGGCCCTCGAAGCGGCCCACGCGGAGGCCGAAGAGCGGTTCCGCAGGGCCTTCGAGAGCGCCCCGATCGGCATGGCACTGCTCGACCTCGACGGCCAGTGGATGCGGGTGAACCAGTCGCTGTGCCACATCCTCGGCTTCGACGAGGGCGAGCTCATCCGGCACCCGCCGGTCACCATCGTCCCGCCCTCGCACCTGCCGCTGTGGCGCGCCGCGTTCGGCCGGGTGGCGTCGGGTCGCCAGGTCGACCTCCGCCTCGAGCAGATCTGGCACGGCGCCGCCGGCGAGGTGTGGGTGCACGTGCGCGGTGCCTCGGTGCTCGATGCGCAGGGCGCGCCGTCGTACGTGATCGTCCAGGTCGAGGACGTCACCGCCCGCAAGCGGGCCGAGTTCGAGCTCGAGCGGACCCAGGCCGCGCTCATCCAGAGCGAACGACTCGCGGCCATCGGCGAGATGGCGTCACGCGTCAGCCACGAGCTGCGCAACCCGCTGGCGGCGATCACCAACGCCATGTACCTCCTGCGGACCGACCTGGGGCCCTCGATGACCCCGGCCCTCGACAGCCGGCTGGCGCTCATCGAGCGAGAGACGTCCAAGGCGGCGGAGATCTCCGAGGACATGGTCGCCTTCGCCCGCCCCCGCTCACCGATCCCGGTCCCCGTGGAGCTGGGCTCTCTCTTCGCCGAGGTCCTCGAGGTCGTGGCCCGGCCGCCGAACGTCCAGGTGGCGGCGTCGTCCGAAGGCGTGCTCGTCCTTGGCGACCGCGTGCAGCTGGCGGAGATGCTCACCAACCTGGTCACGAACGCGTACGACGCCATGCCCGAGGGCGGCCTGCTGCGGTTGGGGGCGACCGTCGAGCGCACCGGCGTGGTGGTCACGGTGGAGGACACCGGCACCGGTGTGGCGCACAGCGTGTCGACGCGGCTGTTCGAGCCCTTCGTCACCACCAAGCCGCACGGCACGGGCCTGGGCCTGGCCATCGTCCAGCGGATCGC
>Ga0187770_10001449_pt1 | contig 12579 bp, 9 predicted proteins | sample 0116_SJ02_MP02_2_FD_133154 | JGI IMG/M metagenome (GOLD analysis project Ga0187770, IMG submission 133154) | Tropical peat soil microbial communities from peatlands in Department of Meta, Colombia - 0116_SJ02_MP02_20_MG | ecosystem: Environmental > Terrestrial > Soil > Wetlands > Peat | place...
CTCCTGCCCGTTGGAGGACGCCCCGAAGTTCTTCGAACAGAACGTTGCAGACCCGTTCATGTTGAAGGTGTGCAATGTCCGTCCTGAGCAGCGGGCCGTGTTGCCAGCCATCACTCACGTGGACGGAACCGCCCGGCTGCAGACGGTCGATCCTGACTCAAACCCCCGTTATTACCGCTTGTTGAAGGCGTTCGAAAAATTGAGCGGGGTCCCGGTTCTGCTAAACACCAGCTTCAACGTGATGGGCGAGCCCATCGTCGAATCGCCTATAGATGCGATCCACTGCTTTTTCTCCACCGGCTTGGATTACCTGGTGTTAGGCAATCATTTGCTGAGCAAGCGACCCCAAGCGTGATTACTCGGGCTTGCAGGCGCTTCTGCCGTGTTATGCAGCGGGTGCAATAGTGCCAATCCTCCTTCTATTGCTAAGCTAGCGTTCAAGCAACTGATCGCTTTTTTTGCGAGGAAAGGTGGTGACCCTGTTTGTAATAAACTGCACGAGGTAACCTGCAATTACCACAAATGGTATGAATGCAATGAGAACTGCCGAGGTGGCCGTTCCGACGATGCCGAATCTGAATTGTAGCGTCTGGCTTACACGGACGAAGAAGGGAGTATTGATAAAATAGATGCCATAGGTTGAAAAAGCGACAAAAATGAAAAAGGCATAAAACTTGTTACGAGAAGCCATCGCATAGCAAGCAGCCCAATACAGCGTGACTAAAACGATCAATGCACCTAGCACGTAGCTAAAAACTGCCCACAATACCACTGTAGAGTAGTAGCGTTCTGCGAGAATCAGCCAAACGGATAAAACCGCGCCGAATGCCGGCATGGTAAACAAAAAGAACCGTTTGGAGATCACCCGACGCATCTTGTTATATAGGTCAGCTTTTCCCGCAACTATTCCTGCGACAAACAGGCCGTAGTACCGGAGGAACATGTCATCAGAAAGGCCCCACCGGAGTTGTATTGCAGCAAAGAAGAAGAAGGGGATTAGTGCTACAATAAGCAGCTTCTTCAAGTCATTGGAAAAGGCGAGCAAGGGAAAGAGCAAATAGAAAATGAGAAGGACGCTCACGAAATGGTAAACATCTGTGGCGATGAATATCGGGTAAAACAAAGCTTGCCATCCAACGATGTAGATCGCGGAGTCGACAAGCGAAAGTCTGTAGAAGATCAAGATCCCTGCCACAAAGACCCAGTACAGAGGATAGATACGGAGTATCCTTTTCTTGAAAAAGTAGAGAACGTCGCTTCGATTGCGGATGATTTTGTTACTTAACTCAAGCGAAAGCCCTGATACGAAGAAGAAAATACACACGCCGGTAAACCCAACGAGTTCTAGTGGGTAGTTACTCACCACAGTCACAGGTACGTCAGCGGTAGTTCCCGGTATATGATACAGGACGAGCAGCAAAATTGCGGCAGTCCTCAAAATGTCAATTTCAAGAATTCTCTTTCTTGAAACTGTCTTGAGAGGTGCAAAAAGCGAAAGTGCTCTAGCTTCGAATGCCGTACCAATTCGTTCAGCGAATCCCACGCTTGACGTAGCTCGAAAACCCCAGCTGAGGTTCGTATTGTGCCCATTTATAAGTTGTCATTAGAGCCGAATCTCTCAGGCGCACCTTTTCTTTGTTCAGTTACTTTCACACAAGCCTTTGCGTTAGTGTTCTAAGAATGGGGAAACACCGAAGTACGTGCTATCTTTAACTTGCCGAAAGCGTAGTAAGATGTTGAGGGATAGTTTTGGGTCTTCGTGATACAATACCCGCGCTAGCTCCTGCAGCTAGGGTGCGGATTATTTTACTCGGCTTAGCTTGGTATGAGCTCCTCACCATATTCGTTATCCTCGCCGCCGAGGGCTTGCTCTTTGCAGGCTACAATGCGCTTAGCGTCAGCGTGCAAGCGCTTAACGTCGTTGCGGTTGCCGTTATCGTGGTCGCGCTGCACGGCGAGCGGGTACAGCTCGTCGAAGCGCTCGCTCTCATATCGGTGTTTGGAGTCGTCAGCTTCTTTTTTGGACACGTATCGATTATCTTCTCCATCGCCACCGTCTTGGTGATGTGCTTGCCCCTCGTCTTGGTCATCCCGACGTTGCCCTTGTACCTGTGGGCTGCGTTTTACGGCGTGATGTTCATTCCGATCGCAGCGATCGTTGCGCGCCGAAAGCTGAGCCGCCACGACCTTGGGCTCACGAGAGCTCCCCGATTGACGTACCTTATTCCTTTTGGCACCCTCGTTGGCGTGGGGATCGGGCTTGTCGAGTACGCCATCCTTGGAAATAACCCGCTCATCCAGAACGCTTCGGCATTAGAGCTCATTGGGTTGAGCATCGTTATGATCTTCTTCGTGGCGCTCGTAGAGGAACTACTCTTTCGGGTCCTGCTGCAGCCGCAGCTCATTAACCGAAGCGGTGCGGTCGCGGGCATCCTCATCACGAGCGTGATCTTCGGCGCCGTGCACGCTGGCTACGCCAACGTCAACGAGCTTCTCTTCACTACCGGAGCCGGTATCGTCTTTGGCGTCGCGTTTTACAAGACGAAAAACCTGCCATTTGTCGTCACGATGCACGCGGTGGGCGATATACTCCTGTTTGGGGTACTCCCATACCTGGCACTCCCGTTTCTGGCACTAGCCCGACATTAAGGCCCTTGCTAGAAAAATGTAGCCGCATTGGCTTGACCTGTGAACCATGGAAATTCGCGCCGCATGCCAGTTGGGGGTTCTGTGACGCTAAACGAGCTTAGGCAGCCCGAGCGCTTCTTATTACAGACTCAATAGAGGGACAGGAGTGCAAACCCTCGAGGGTGCTCAACCTGCAAGCATTCAAGCATGCCGGTGAGGTGCCCGTGACTGGCGAAAGATGGGAAGGTGGTTCTTGGCGAATTTGAGGATGGTGAGCGCCGCGGACGACGATAATACTGACGATAAGGCGTGTGTTCAATCCGTACAGCGTGCAACAGTTATCTTTTTCGCACCGTCGACAGTCCATCATTATTCTAAAGAATAAGTCTTATCAACGTAGTCCTGAATCATTTCTATTTTCCTCGCTGGATTTCCAGCAACGATAGTATTTGCGGGGACGTCTTTAGTTACCACACTACCAGCACCAATTATTGCATTTTTACCAACTACAACATTCGGAAGGATGATAGAATTCGCTCCAACAAAGGCGTTTTCTCCAATAATTACTTTGCCTGTTCTTTTAAATTCAGGATCGTTTTTTGAAATTTTGTTACATCCAATTGACGCGTGAAATATTGAATAATCGTGGGTTATAATCAAAGTACTACCTGATATGACACAATTATCATTTAATTCAATGAGCGAAGAATCAGTTCTGTCAAGATATGCACCATAACTGATGAATCTAGGGGCGCCTTTAATCTTGACTCCAATTGATTTCAAAAATGGGATATAATTTTCCATATATAATCGATGATCTATATTATATAACACATATAAATAAATCTTAAATAGAACACAGTAAATTTTGAAAAAGATACTGTTCATATTTTCACATCTTTAGACCAAACCAGATATTCTCGCTCCCGCGCTGAGCCTATTGGGGTTTACCTTAAAAATAGCGCGAGTGCATAACCTCAGGATCGGGCAGTATCACCGCCTTCGACACGGCCATAAGTCGTCTGTGAAATGTGCAGCATACGTCTGAGCCTATGATAGTTTCCGCTTTACTCGCGCGATATACATCTTATTTATGCGTCGGCGATGCACAAAATTACTTTCGTGGCTGGTATTTCTCATAATAATGACGCCAGCATGCGCATTTTGCTCCTACGTGATATAGATTATCTAGTTGAGGGCACTCAATGTTTAAGATCTATCCGTTTATGCAAATTATCATGAGTTCATACGATGCAATGGCGAGAAAATTGCGCCTGTTACAATAAGTAGCGTTGCAAAGCGATTTCAGGTTGCACCGGAGATCGATACAGCATTGGTGATTAACCTGAAGTAGGCGTACCGTCTCGAACTAGCAGACAGTCCGACACAGCTACACGAGAATTGATGACGGCCACATCTCAAGTACGTTCCTCTAAAAACGAGGTACGTGTGCGAGGACGACCGATTCTCACAAAAGATACTGCCGCTGGATTGTAACTATTGGGCGTGAGTTCCTCGATCAAGCCGTCGTGCTTGTGATGCTCGAGTGATTGAAGCGACGGTAAATGGCCGAGACTTTTAAATAAAAACGCTTGCTTATGTCAGATGCCGTATGCGTTCTCCGCTCCTCTTATTCGTTATCGGCGCTGTTGCAGCAATCGTAGTAGCGTCGGCACTCTACGGGTTTACGCAGAACCAACCCGTGCGCCCTGGCGATTACAATGTAACGCTGACGTTCCAGGGATACGCAAGATCGTACGACCTACACGTTCCACCACAGTACGATGGAAAGACGCCTCTCCCGCTCGTTATTGCACTTCACCCGTTCGGTGGTGACGCTCCGAGCTTTGCAAACGTCACCGGCTTTAATAAGGAAGCTGACGCTGAGGGTTTTTTCGTCGCGTACCCGCAGGGATTAAATGGCTCGTGGAATGCAGGATCATGCTGTAGGCCGTCATCCCAGCAAATTTTCGATGATGCCGATTTCATTAAGACGGTCCTCGCAAACCTCAAGGGTGATCTCGCCGTGAATGACTCGCGTGTTTACGTCGTTGGTGAGTCGAACGGGGGAATGCTTGCGTATCGTCTTGCCTGCGATTTTCCTGAGGAGTTCGCTGCCATAGCTGCTGTTAGTGCAACGTCTGTCGTTACGGAGCGTTGCAACGCGACCAGCCCGGTGTCGGTTATGGCCGTCCAAGGCACCGCTGATGCGACCATACCGTATAACAATTCCACCCGTAGTGCGAGTGACCTTCCTGTCCCCCCTGCCGTCGACGCCATCTCCTACTGGGCGCAGCGCGACCGGACCGTTTCCGTGCCACGAGAACAGGTAAACGCCAACCTCACGGTGGCCACATATAGCGGTGGCTTAAACGGCACCGAAGTGGTCCTGTACACGCTCAATGGTGGCACGCACACGTGGCCCTCTGAGATTCTGACCACCGATCTGATATGGCGCTTTTTTGAGCTACATCCACGGCAGCCTGCGTGAAGGACGCTGTCGTGGGCAGGGCTGATGAAAGATAATCGGCTTATTCACATTCAACATGTTGATCCCATTAGAATAGTTGGCCATGTCGTGGTGCTTTCCGTACGAAAAACTGCGCTGCCTACGCTTGCCTCAAAAGCAGTTGCGCACACTCGTAGCCGCTGAATACGTTGCTGCAGCTTCAGAACGCACACACATATATGCGTTTTAAGCACTTGTTGGAGGGGGAAGCTACGTCGGCCGGACGATGTCGTGACATTCATGTCACGAACTGTAGGAAAACAAATCTGCTTGTTCTTAGGCATGTTGCGCGCGAGCGACGGAAGCTCAATTAACGGATTTAGTGCAACCGATGGCAAAAAGAACGATGCGATCCGCCGGATTCGAACCGAAGACTCTGCCAAGTCAAGTCTTACTACAGCATATGCAGGCGAGTATCTTCAATCTTTGCGCGCCGCGATACTGACTGAAGTCTACCCCTCATACGTCATTCCAAGGCTCTAAGAGAATGCAAAACTAGTGAGGCACAAGACAAATTTTATGAGTGATTTGCGACGCCATGATATTGCCACTTATATTTGTGAGTGCTTGGCATTGACCACTCGGTATTCGAGCGAAGCTTGGTGGCTCTTGAGGACTAAGAATGAAGATTGCTGTCTCCTGCTTGTGCGATATATCAAAGAACGATGGCACTAGCGTGCGAGCAAAACGTGTCTTTGAAGTGCTGCAGGAAAAGTACGATTGCACCCTATTTATGAGGGGGGAGCACGAGAGCAAACCCGAAAATGTGGAGCTGATCCGGCCGTCAAAGCTTTGGAACTTTCAGCTGATTCCCGTTGTTTTAAAAAACCGATTCGATCTTGTTTATTGCTCACACGATTTCTGGGGTTTTTTTACCTACTTCGCTTTAGCTAAGTTGCAGACCTTCAAAGTCATTCTTGAAGCGCACGGAGTTATATCACTTGAACGAGAAGGGCTTTACCCTGATCCGAGTCCTTTTGATAAGGTTAGAATTAATATGCTTAAATGGCGGGAGAAGTTTGCGGTTAAACACGCCGACTGCGTAATTGCGCTATCTGAGGATATCTACAAATGCTACGCTAAGTTTAACAAGCATATTTTCATAGTCCAAAATTTCGTAGATGAAAAACAGTTTAAGCCCCACGAAAGTTCACATCAACGAATATCAGACGACAAAGGAAGAAAGAAAGTTGGCTTAATTGGTCCTTTTTTTCAGAAAGATACAAACCCAATAAACAGCTATTTTTTAGACTTTGTATACAAGAACATACATCAATTTGACACACGCATCGACTTCATCGTCATCGGTCAGTGTGACTATAAGATCGAAACCGAACGCATTAGCTATACCGGTTATCTCAGCGATTTTCAAGATTATGTTGAGCAATTAACGCTCTTAGACGCTGTTTTAGTTCCCTCAAAATTTTCTAGCTTTGGAGCGCTAACTAAAATGCTCGAGCCAATGGCATGTTCGGTGCCGGTATTTACAACGCCAGAAGGCTTAGTCAGCATTGACTACGGCCAGCCTGGAGAGAACATATTCGTCTTTGATGAAGCCGAACTGGTCTCCAAAGTAAATGAGTATCTTTTTGACCCAGAACTGATGGAGAGGGTGGGGAAAAACGCTAGACGCACTATTGAAAAGTATTATAGCAAGACCGTAAACAGCAAGCAGCTCTTTGCGGTGATAGATCGGTTATGCCCCCCCAAGTGAAGAGAACGTATTTCCGGCACATAATGAAAAGCAATGACTTAGTTGAGATGATGATTAGGAACACAAAATGTCAGCCGCCATTCAGCGTCCCCTCGGACAGCATCAGGGAGCTAGGGCTGCTTTTTTGCGCTTGGGCCTGCATAATCCTCAAGAATAGCGATGCTACCAACTCAGCTGCGTAAAAAGGGCTAAATCCACTAAAATCGACCTACGGGAGATGCCAAATCAACTCGCAATTACCACCATGCCCAAAGAAATGCAGCTTCTCACGGCCTGAGCCGGGCAGCGATGGCCTGACTCGCCAAGCTTCATGTGTCGTGCAAAACCGCGAACTTCCGCAATCTGCCAAACACGGCCACACCCAGAAGAACACTTTTCAATGCACACTCTGGATGAAATCTTATCGATTTGTATCCGATGGCGTGTGGGCAGGTCTCCACGCCTCTTCGTCTGTCCTCACAGGATGGCATCGATGTGACCAGAATGATAAATGGTCGGACATGGCAGGTACCCGACCCTCAATCATGGAATGCCGGAAGGTATAGAGAAAGCCTGCGGATTCTGGGTTTCCAGCGGTCGGTGCAGTCGCATCGGGATACGCTGTTGCAGCTTCTCCTGTGCCGTAAATATTGGTCTCTTTTATCGTTTCGATATCCTAGCTTTCACCTGATCCCCAGTAACTTTTCAAGGAGATGATCGGATACCAGACGGGGCCCTCCTCCTCAAATCGCTGGTCTGGAGGATGCATGCAAATCAGTGAGCTACTCTGCACCAGACGGAGCAGGCCAGAAACATAGACGCAGGGATTTCAAAGTGCTCCCCAAAGCCTTGAATATGCGTTGTCCAATATCATCAGGTTTCTAAGTATCTCGGTTCGGATCCAGAGCGATCAACATGTATCGTGTTTAGAGAATTGTCCTCTGTGGGCGGCCAGATAATTGATGATATCATCGCCATCACCCGGCCCCCATTGCACCTCAGTGCCGCTGTCACGGATTTTTCGTGCGGGAACCCCTGCAATAGTAATATTAGTTTCGTAGAATGATTGCGTCACAACGCTATTGGCTCCGATCACAATTCCGTCCGCAATAGTTATACCTCCTAACACACGAGCCCCGGGGCCGATGAACACGTTATCTCCTATTGTTGGCGCCCGGTCGCTATCTGCTCCTTTCTCTGCGTCATGAAGGTTTTGTGCAATATGAACGAGGTTGTGAAGCTCACAATTTGCGCCTACGCGGGCTTTGCTGTTGACGATAATTGTGCCATAATGAATTATGCGCAATCCTGGGCCAAAGACGTTTAACGGTATGGTAAAACCCAAAGCGAGTCCAAGTCGATGCAATCTAAAAGCAAGATATTTTTTCGGTAGCCATCCATTTATTGACTGGGTTTTGCAATTGTGAACATATTCAGCCGTTCGCAGTAAGCGCAGATACTGCCAAATCAGACTTGTCATTCCGAGGGCATCTGTTATTTTTCGTGACGCCGTGTTGCTTTTAATACCAAGCGCTAATCGATCTGCCTCCAGATAAAACGTAAGCCCTTCCTTCGAATTAATCGGGAGCCATCTTGTTGATATGGGGGGCATACGGCTAGAATTATATTATTTACGAGCTATAAGAACCCACGTATATTGTATTCTTCCTCCAGAGCGCTGGCCTTCGAGCTCAAAAAGCGCAATAGTGGTCTCTAGCCGGCCTAGAGAAAATGAAGGACGATCGAGCAGGCATGAATCATCGCTAACCTGTCACCAGTTATCTGTGATCACTAACCAACCCACAAGCGGACTCGCTCTTTGCTCTTTTCGTCTGTCAGTTGGCGCGTAGTCTCACCGCTCAGTGTCAGATGTGATCGCATCCTACTTGTGCGCCATCGTCCTCTCGGTGCGGATCGTCGCCGAGGTGACTATCTCGCTTGGCAGTAGTGAAGCAGATACGCGCTCTAACAACGGCCGGTTAGGCTTACCAAAAACCGTGTCCGACGCGTCCAGTTGTCTGTTAGAGCACGGAAAAAACGCAGCCGTTGTCGGGTCGTTGTCATCTGGTTCCACCAGCTTCTGTTTTTTTATCGTAAGCCAGTCGCATCTCGGCCGCACTTCAGCAGTGCCTTGCCACGAGGGCCGGTTGAAAACGCCTTGAATTCTTGCCTTGAGAGTTTTTCAGCCCTCGCACACCAAAACACTCCAATACCAGCGTTATTCACGCTCATGTCTCCCGTCGGCTCAGAGCATGTTAACGCAGCAAGACACAAATTTCGCCCACCTGGAAAGTCCAGTAGTTTGTCAGCGTCCCGCACGAAATCCGCTCCCGGCCCCGTATTTAATATCTACACCGGTTTACGGTGTGGGAGACCAGGATTTAATCAAGGCGCTCAGACTGCCACCAACAGCGCACGAATCTACTTCTAGCACTTTTTTCCGCTAACCTCTTGTCAGCTAGTTTGGTCCGCGAAGTATCTCGGACTTGCACATAGCGATTCTACGGTTTTTCGTCTTGTGCCTTTGATGGATACGTTCGCAGATGAGAAACACAGCCGCTAGTTAAACGTGTGATTGCATCAATGCAACGAAGCAAGCTTGCAGGGACAGCCGCAATGTGTCGTACGAAGATTTTGTTCGATTTGTACGTCGCTTAGCTGACGGGATTTCGGGCGGCCGGGCGTCAACATTACAGGGATCAAATCAGAAAGTGCAAAAAAAGCCATTTTTTTCGATTTGTCTAAGGTCGCGCGTAACGACTTAACGATTCCGCTAGTCTTAAGCAAACACGCTCGTGGCATAATGTCAACGTTCTCTAATTGCATCGTCTCTATAGAGAAGGAATTAACGTAATGTTAACAAAGAAGGAGTCGCGTTATCGCCTCTTCCGTCAAACACCGATAACCGTCTCTGTAATGTGGGGCAGAGCTTTTTCTCTCAGAAATACACACTAGCACCCCCGTTAGAATAAATCAGACTTCTGTTACTAATAAGCGGTGTGACATTTGCATATGGCTGCTGCTTATTTACGCCTGTATAATTGAGGAGCAGGGCCTTATTGTTTTCAATGTTGTACGTGCCCAGGAATATGGTAGAGCTATTAGCTATTCCGTTCTGCAGGTAACCAGGAATCTGCGCTTGTTGTCCTCCTCCGAGAACGCTAAGGAGGTATTGGTTGTAGTAATCTCCGTATACAACCTGTACGCCTGTGAGGGTGGCGGTTAAGGTGACGGGCTGGCCCACGACTGGGGTGGTGTTGGATGCGGAGAGGACGATGGTTTGAGCGATGCTACCGAGACTTGTCCGGGCTGGGAAGGTGCCTTGGCTGCTGGCTTGGGTGCTGGCTTGGCTGCCGCTGACGTTGACGTTGACGGCGCCGCTCGCAAAGGGGCTGTAGGCCGCGTCGCCGGCGAAGGTGGCGTAGTAGTAACGTGGGCCGGCGGACGCAAAGCTCGTGGTGACGGTTATCTGGCCGGTGGCGTTGGTGAGCCCGGTGGTGTCGTTGTAGGGATAGGGGACACCTTTGACGTAGTGCAAGATCGTGACTACCTTGCCGGAGAGGGGGATTGTGGCGATGTGAGAGGCCTGCCACGTAGCTCCGACGATCGTTTGGTGACTGTACTCACCGTCAACCTGATTGCTCAGAGCGATATTCTGATAGTTCTCTGTAAGGGCGAATAAAAAGCCGGTCGAAAGCAACATAAAAAACACCAAGTAGATAGCGAGCAACCTTGTCAAACGCGAGCGGCTCACTAGCACTGAGTTGCCAAACCCGAGCTTACTTGTAACTTTTCTTATTATACCGCCAGCAGTTTCACCGATTGAAATGAAACCTAGCACTAGGAATGGCGCCAAAACGAACAACGTAATTTGGAATACTCGCGTCCAGTCTAGGCCAGCGCCGAGATAAGGAACGGCTATAGAAGCGATTAGGAATCCCAGCGCGATGGTCGCGAGCACCACGAATGAGAATTCTAGCTTGAAACGTAGCTTTTTTAGAAAAACTGCCAAGCACAAGCCTGCTAGCATGAAGAACAAGTTGAGGTAGTTAATATAGGCGTTTACCCGATGCAGTATGCCCGGTAAAGGACCCTGTGCGACAACGTTTGCGGCTTCGCTATACGTGGGATTGAACAAGTCACTTATTGATCCCGCGATGTGGCTTCCCAGCAAGACAACCTGTTGGGTCACCGTGCCCTGCGCAGTATAGAAGTACCACGCAGTCGACGCGATGAAAAGTACTGCTAGGGAGACAATCGTTACGACGCTTCTTGGAGATGGCCTAGGTGATGGTGTGGTGATCTGTTTGTCCGTGTGGATTCCGATCGTAGTTCGCAAGTATGCAAGCGACAGATTCGATCCACCGACGCGTGCCACGGTTAATACGAGCCACATCCCAAAAAGGAAGAATAAACCTATGTAAAAGAGTCCGTAATGAGATACCACCAGTGAGAGACCGAATGCTAAAAATAGGGCTGATTGGATCCTTCGGTTCATCTCTGTGCTAACGAGCAGCAAAATCAACAAAACAAAGAAGAGCTCGGCTACTTCCTGTCTCGCCAATGCAGTCATTTCGACGTAAAATGGCGCGAACGACACGAAAAAGAAACACGACAGGAATGCTGCCTTATCATTCAGCTGTCTGCGGACTATTTGATATAAGCCAACAGGGACCAGCGCAAATATGACAGGGTAAATGATCTTGAAAACCCATATCAGGCTGAGGCTTGAGATGAGGGAGTAAATAGGCGCTAGTGCGACAATGCTTAGCATTCCATCGTACTGACTGAGCAAACTCGGATTCCATACACCCGTCTTCAGCACGGTGTTAGCTAAAAACCACTCGGACTGAATGTCAGCGCCAGTTATCCACGCTGATATGAGCGTATGCTCAAACAAGAGAGTTAACGCAATAACAAAAACTGCCAAGGGATATAGTTTCGAAGGAATGACCTTATCAAACGCGATTAAAAGGACAACGACACAAAGTAGCAACCACAACAACAACTGTCCTGCATCGACGTTGTAGGTGTTGACCAGGTATGTGCTAAAGATTGCGAGGAACGGTATTATACACAAAAACAATGTTGGAGTCAACGGGACCGACATTTGGGCGCTGACTAGCGGTTTTGGATATGTTCTGTTTCTATGGTAGGCAACGGCACACAACAGCAATACTACAACGCTTACCGAGATCGTGACAGTAAGAAGCGAAAATGGCTTGATCGTGTTGAGAGCGCTGAAGGCAATGTTGGCCGCAAGCCCGATCGATAGCACGACTGTGACGCTCAGCCCTACCGCATACAATAGAGCTTCAACAACATCCAGGTTGTGTAGTCTGAGAGCCGCTAGTATAAGAATCCCAGGAACGAACGTGAGATAAATAAAGCTTATAAGCGGCTGAACAATCGGGATCGAGACTCCTAACGCACTTAGTCCTATCAGTGCCCATAGTGCGATCTGAAGCGTAAGCACCATAATTAGCAGCTTTATTATATTTACGTCGCTTAGTTTGTGGGTCTCGAACTTCGTTGGATCGTGGAAAATAGCGCGAGGCTTATGCCAAGCCAAGTTGAAAAAAGTCCGCGGCCTAGCTGCAGGAGCTGGCGCCGCTCGTGTGGTGTCACGGACGCGCAAAAAATGATAGGTCACCAGTACTTCGGCGCTCTGCGCACTGCTATATTTGCTATGACCCTCGGCGCTCACGACGTACGCGTGTGTGGTCGCGACGCTGTCCGTGACCCTAAA
>Ga0187770_10001450_pt1 | contig 12577 bp, 10 predicted proteins | sample 0116_SJ02_MP02_2_FD_133154 | JGI IMG/M metagenome (GOLD analysis project Ga0187770, IMG submission 133154) | Tropical peat soil microbial communities from peatlands in Department of Meta, Colombia - 0116_SJ02_MP02_20_MG | ecosystem: Environmental > Terrestrial > Soil > Wetlands > Peat | place...
CCACCCTGGAGCACAACTCGAATTCGAAACATGCTCCACCCTGAAGCATAATCATGCTCCACCCTGAAGCATAATCATGCTCCACCCTGAAGCATAATCATGCTCCACCCTGAAGCACGGCGATCCCTACTCTAGTGGCATGGTACCTGTCCTCGGCGAACCCTACCTCGGCATGGTATCTTCCCGCGACGCCCGATGTTGGCAGCTTCACCGAAGCCGATGGTTCGCCCTTTCCCTCAGAAAGACCTGAGATCTATTGTCGAGATGGAAGGTTCGGACAGGAGGTCGCCGTCGCTTGTCACAAGGGGGATGCCGCTGACCTTCGACGTCGCGGCGTGGTACGAATCGAAATAGCTGAATCTCCCTCCAGTCCCCTTGTAGTATCCCAGGTGCTCGGCATACACCTTCGAAGTCGTAGGGATGCGGGGGAACAACGGGTCCTGCCAGAGCCTCGACAGGAGTGCGTTCCACTCCGTCTTCGGATGGTCTGACTTCGAAAGGAAGTGGGCCTCGGCCTCGTAGGGGGTCAGGTCGCTGACGTACACAGAGGTGGCCATCCGCTCGACATCCTTCATGAGCTTGTCGGCGTTCGGATGCAGCTCATCCCCCTGGAACGTCAGCGCAAGGATGCCACCAAGGTCCATCAGTATCGCCCCGGGCAGGGAACTCAACTCTCTCCCCCTCGAAGGAACAAGCTCTCGGCCCGTTCCTTTGCTTCTTTCGAGTACCCAGACCTTCCTTTGAACATCCCGCTCAGAGAAGAGTACGAGGCGGGATAGACCACGATCCGCCCATCTTCGACATCCCAGAACAGCCCCGTACCTTCCTTCAAGCCGAGCTTCTCTCGAATGCTCTTCGGGATGGTGGTCGTGAACCTCCGCTGCACCTCAGTTTTCTCCATCATATGCCATGGACCTCCGTAATATTAAAGAATTACGGACAGATTTGCAACACGGTGGAGTCAGAGGGGTGCCGGAAGAAGGGAACAATTCAACCTAAAGCCTCGTCTACGAGTTGCACCTAGTTCGTTGAAATCATAACCCCTCGTGTAGTAGAAAAGCCCCGTCGATGTTACAGAGGTTACAGATGTTACGGAGATAGGAACAACTCCCCCTACCTGTTCATCGAGTGGCCGTCGGCGACAATCCCCGTCGCCTCTTAACGACAGCCCCTGTCTGTAAGACAATGGACAGCTCATGTCGGCAGTTAGCGACAAGTTCCCTCAGGCCGAGCCATTGACAACCTTCGGTCGTGTAGTAGAAAGACAGGCGTGCCATGCCACAGATGTTACAGATGTTACAGGAAAAGGGAAACCCCCCTCCCCGCCACCGCAGGACCGAGGCTAACCTGGGGGCGTAGGCTGTTCGTACTGAGTTCCCGTGTAGTTCCCTACTCTTCGGTGACCCCTTTCCCCACCACGTGGAGCTCGACCTCGTACTTCTTCACGCGCTCCTTACCCTTCTGTACCGAGGCAAGCTGGACCCCGTACCCCTTGTTCCTCGGGCTCTTGGCGTACTTCTTGGCAGACTCCTCGTCGTCCCAGAGGGAGATGGCGACGAACTTGTCCTTCTTCCCCACGGGACGGAGAAGGTACAGCCTTCTCATGCCTCCGATCTCGCCCGCGGTGGCGGCAACGCTATCCCTGAACCTCTTGACGAACTCGTTCCCCTTCCCCGCCTTCGCCTTCATCGTGATTATCCGCACGAACCTTGTATTGGCCATGGAGATCGCAATTCCTATCGTCAAGATAAGCGTAACGAGGGAACCCTGAGCGCCCCTCGGCGCTGTTTTTCTACGCGTTTCGGGACATTTTTTATTAATGCCACGGGTGTCGCGGACGCGTTTGTAGATTGTCCGTCAGGGTAGCCATAGACGTAGGTGGCACGTTCACGGACCTATGCGGCCTCAATGAGGCAACGGGCGAGTACACGTTTGTGAAGGATTCCACCACGCCCGAGAACTATGCCGCGGGAGTGATCAAGGTCGTCGTTAAGAGCGGCATAAAGGGGGAGGCGATGAACAGGTTCATCGGGACGGGGTCCACCATGGTGATCAACGCCCTCACAGAGAAGAAGGGTGCCAAGACCATGCTTGTCACCACCAAGGGATTCCGGGACGTCCTGGAGCTGCAGAGGTCCAACAGGACTGACATCTACAACCTGCTGTACCAGAAACCGATACCCTTCGTGCCGAGGCGCTTCAGGTACGAGGTCGACGAACGGACGGGCTACGATGGAGAAGAGATGCGCCCCCTTAACAAGGACGACGTGCTGAGAATTGCCGACGCCTGCAACGAGAACGGCGCCGAGGCGATAGCCATCGCTTTCTACAACGCCTACGCCAACCCCAAACACGAAATGGAGTGCTACGACATCCTCAGGAGCAGGGTGAAGACGCCGTACATTTCGATGTCTCACGACCTCTCGAGAGAGTGGCGAGAGTACGAGCGGATGAACACGGCGGTCATGAACGCCTTCGTCCAGCCGAAGGTCTACCAGTACCTTACGACCCTGGACAAGGAGCTCAAGAGGCTAGGCACCAAGGTCAGGGCCCACGTGATGCAGAGCAACGGAGGTGTCTCCACCTTTGAGCAGGGGAGAAGGACGCCAATCTACCAGGTCGAATCCGGGCCCATAGGCGGGGTCATAGGTGCGCAGGTGATCGGGAAGACGATCGGAGCGCCCAACATGATCACGTTCGACGTTGGTGGAACGACGGCAAAGACGTCCCTGATCGATTCGGGCAAGATGAAGATAAACACCGAGTACCACATCGGCCGGAACCAGTTCTTCTCCGGCTACCCGGTCAAGGTGCCTGTGGTAGACATCATCGAAATTGGAGCGGGGGGAGGGAGCATCGCATGGGTTGACGAGCTTGGTTCGCTCAAGGTGGGGCCACAGAGCGCCGGGGCGGATCCGGGTCCCGCGTGCGAGGACAAAGGGGGGACCGAACCGACGCTCACCGACGCGTTCGTCCTCACCGGCGTCATCGACCCCAACTACTTCCTGGGCGGGGAGATCAAGTTGAGGCCTGAGCTCTCGGAGAAAGCGTATGGGAAGGTGGGCGCGAAGCTGCACATGAAGGCGATAGACGCCGCCATAGGCGCCATCGAGATAGCGACCGCCAACATGGTGAATGCCATCAAACTCGTATCGGTGCGCCGGGGGTACGACCCGAGAGACTTCGCTATGGTGGCCTTCGGAGGCGGCGGGCCCATGTTCGCTGTCTCTCTCGCCGAAGAGCTGGGAATCGAGAAGGTCTTAGTGCCGCGCGTCCCAGGCGTCTTCTCGGCCTGGGGGATGCTCATGACAGACCTAAGGCATGATTTCATTCGCACGAAGGTCATCGGCCTGGAGCAGGGCAACCTGAAGGAGCTTCAGGGCATACTGGACGAGATGAGGGAGGAGGCCGCAAAGCAGCTGGAGGACGAGGGGATCGAGAAGAAGGACATGAGGTTCGAGGCCCTGTTCGACATCCGCTACAGGGGACAGGAGCACACGATCTCAACCCCCGTCCCGATCGAAGTCACGACGTCAGCGTCGCTCCAGTTGATCCACAAGCGGTTCCAGGAACTGCACTACAAGGCCTACACGTTCAATTTGAAAGACCCGACCGAGGTGGTCAGCGTACGCATCGTGGCCCTGGGGAGGGTTAAGAAACACCCGCCGAAACCGATGAAAGCTTCGGGGAGCAAGAAGGCGAAGCCGACGAAGACAAGGTCTGTGTATCTCGATGAGTCGGGCTTCAAGCGCCTCCCCGTCTATCGCAGAGATTCGATTCCTGTCGGAGCGAAGATACGCGGGCCGGCTATAATAGAGGAACCGACGGCGACCACGATCATCAGAAGAGGGAATGTCATGACCAACGACAGGTATGGGAACCTGGTGGTGGAGGTCTAGAGCGTTGCCCAAGATGTCTGATTTCACCCTCGACATAATTGAAAGCAACCTGATCGCTTCTGCCGAGGAGACTTTCTCCGCCTTCGGAAGGGCGAGCAAGAGCCCGGTAATCTACGAGGTCCTTGACTATGCGGCAGGCCTCACCGACGCCGACGGCCTTCTCGTCGCCCAGGCGAACGGGGTCCCAGGCTTCCTCGGTACTCTTGACCTGGCGGTGCAAGATTGCATCAAGAAATTCGGGAAGGATGGGTTCTCTCCGGGGGACATATGCATAGTCAACATCCCCTACAGCAGCGGGACCCATCTCAACGACGTCAACCTAATCATGCCCGTCTTTGTTCAGGGGCGCATAGTCGCGTTCTCGGCCATCAAAGGACACTGGAGCGAGGTCGGTGGGATGCACTTCGGGAGCTGGACTTCTGATTCCACGGAGATCTATCAGGAGGGCCTCATCTTCCCTCCAATCAAGCTGTTCGAGAAGGGGAAGGTCGTCCAGGCGATGGTCGACATGATCAGGGCCAACGTCAGGACGCCAGAAATGACCCTGGGAGACATGGAGGCGCACGCCGCGTCGCTGAGGGTGGGAGCGAAGAGGATCGAAGACATCTGCAAGAAGTATGGCGTCGAGACGGTCCTGAATGCGATGGAGAGGATTCAGGAGAAGGGGGAGAAGCTCACCAAGCTCAGGCTGAAGGAGCTCCCTCACGGCACCTTCGAGGTCGCTGACACGGTCGATGACGACGGAATCACAGACACCCCGATACCCGTGAAGGCGAAGATCACCATATCCGACGACGAGTTCATTATCGACCTCAGAGGGTCGGGGAAGGAGGCAAAGGGCTCCATCAACTGTCCGTGGTGCGCGACGGTGTCGGCGGGGAGGGCAGTCTTCAAGTCGGTCACGGACATTCACAGCCCGGTGAGCGATGGCTGTTTCAGGGCGCTCAAGATACTTGCGGACCCGGGGACGCTCTTCAATCCACTCCCTCCGGCTCCGACGTCGACGTACTGGGAGTCCATGGCTTTCATCACCGACTTGGTGTGGCACGCTCTGGCCCCGCTTATCCCCGACAAACTCCCTGCAGGCCACTTCCTCAGCGTCTGCGGTACAATCGTCGGAGGGGTGGATGACAGGACGAAGCAGGCCTTCGCCATAGTCGAACCTCAGCCTGGAGGCTGGGGAGGAGGGCGCGGTAAGGACGGGGAGAGCGGACTCGTCTGTTCCGGGGACGGCGAGACCTACATCATGTCGAACGAAGTGATGGAGGTAAGGTATCCTATCGTGGTCGAGCAGTACGCACTGAACGTGGGGGACGGTTCAGGAAAGGGGAAGCACAGGGGAGGATTCGGGGTTGTGAAGGACTACAGGATAAACAACAGCAACGCCAGCTTCACTTCGTCCATGGGGCGTTCGCTCTATCCCTGCTGGGGAATCAACGGGGGCGGAAAAGGGACCCCCAACTACTTCATAATTGAGAAGGGGAGCCAGAGCCCCCGCAGGCTGCGCAAGGTGGCTGCCGAGTCGATGCAAAAGAACGATCTGATCAGCCTCAGGACCGGAGGAGGGGGCGGATTCGGGAACCCGATGGAAAGGGAGCCCCAGCGAGTGCTAAGCGATGTGATCGACGGCTACATTACCACCGAGCAAGCGAAGGATGACTACGGAGTAATCGTAGACGACAGGGCGATGAAGGTCGACGAACAGGGGACCGCCAACCTCAGGCAGGCGGCCGTTCGAAGTTGACCTATTCCTATCCTCCGACCCTGACCCTTAGACCGATTCCCTCCAATCTCTCCTTGATGTGATTCAGCTTCTCCGCTGAAGGAGCGACGTGGGCACCCATCTTGTAGCTCAACCCGAGCCTCCTGTACTTCTCGGAGACATCGTGGTAGGGCAGGAGGTCAATCTCCCTGACCCCCCTAAGGTTACGGACGAAGCTCCGAAGTTCCTCCACGTTCTTCTCCGTGTCGTTTATCCCCGTGATCACCGGGAACCTCAGGATGACGTCCTTCCCCCTGCTCTCTGCTAGCGTCCTGAGGTTCTTCTTGATGATGCTATTGGAGACACCGGTGTACTTCTTGTGATCCTCATTGTCGAGGAGCTTCAGATCGAAGAGGAAAAGATCTACATAATCGATGAGTGATTCGAAGGTTCTGGCTGGAGCCTGGCCCGACGTCTCCAGAGCTGTGTGTATTCCTCTATTCCTGCACAGAACCAAGAGTTCCTTCAGGAAGGCGGGCTGGAAGAGCGGTTCGCCACCAGAGAAAGTCACGCCGCCTCCAGAATTGTCGAAGAGAAGGACGTCTTTCTCTATCTCCCGGACCAGTTCTTCTGCCTCGATTTCTCGCCCAGCTATCGACAGAGCTCCCGAGGGGCAAGCTTCTACACACAAAGCGCAGGCATCGCAAGCCGAGTGGTCGACCACCAAACAATCCCCATCGAATGACAGAGCGCTCGACGGGCAAGTCGGGATGCACCTTTTGGACTGGATGCACCTGTATTCGAAGTACCACAGGTTCTTCGCCATCGACAGTCCCTCCGGGTTCTGACACCACCAGCACCTCAGGGGGCACCCCTTCAGGAAAACCAGGGTTCTTATCCCAGGACCATCGTGTATTGCGAATCTCTGGATATCGAAAATCACTCCTTTGGTTCTCTGGGGACGGGTTGTCGCCTTCGGTAGCCTGTCAGAATCCCTTGTGCTCTGTCCTAGCAATTATCTCATCCTGGAGCCCCTTGGGCAGATTCACGAAGTAATCGCTGTAACCAGCGACCCTGACCATTAGGTCCTGAAAGTCCTGAGGCCTCGACTGGGCTTCCCGGAGGAGTTCGGCGCTCACGACGTTGAATTGGACGTGGTGTCCCCCCATTATGAAGAAGGTCCTGATCATTTGCGCCATTTTCTCGGTGTCTTCGTCCCCGATTAGGAGGTCAGGCGAGAGTTTCTGGTTCAACAGCGCCCCTCCGGTCTGGTCCCAGTCAATCTTCGCGACCGAGCTGAACGCAGCCGCTATTCCCTTCCTGTCCGCCCCCTGTACGGGTGAAACGCCTTCGGATACTGGCAGACCGGCTCGCCGGCCGTCTGGCGTCGCTCCTGTGACCCTTCCGAAGTAGACGTGGGCGGTGGTGGGGAGGAAGTAGACCCTTCGTGAGGCACTTCGTATCGGGGTCGGCGGATGGCCTTCAATCATGCCGTTTGCTGCGTTGACTACGTTGATCGCGATGGCGTCGGCAGCCAAGTCATCGTTCCCGTACTTGGGGGTCTTGTTCAAGAAAGTCTGTCTCATCGCCTCGTCGCCTTCGTAGTCCATTGCTAGTGTCGAGAGGACCTCTTCCATCCCGAAGGACTTCTTCTCGAAGACGTTGTATTTCATGGATGCCAAGGAGTCGGCAACCGTGCCCAGTCCCACGACCTGGATGTAGCTAGTGTTGTATCTTGTTCCGCCCGAATTGTAGTCCGTTGCCTTCCCCACACAGTCGTTGAGCCACAACGAGAGGAAGGGGACGGGAAGGTGCTTGGCGTAGAGGGATTCTATTACGTCATTGCCAGCGATCTTGACGGAGACGAAGAACTTCAGCTGCTCGATGAACGCCCCGAAGAGTTCGTCGAAACTCCCGTAATTCCTCGGGTCTCCTGTCGGGGCACCGATTTTCTTTCCGGTTCTCGGATCAACTCCGTTGTTCAGTGTTATCTCCAGAATCTTCGGGAGATTGAGGTAGCCTGTCAGGACGTAGGCTTCTTTGCCCAGAGCCCCGGTCTCGACGCATCCACTCACTCCGCACTCTCTTGCGTCCTTCAGCGACTTCCCCTGTCTCAGCATCTTGACCACCACGCCGTCGAAATTGAAGAACGGAGGCTCCCCGAATCCGGGGGAAACGACCTTCAGGGCCTCGACTACGAATCGCTCCGGACTCCTGCTGCTGACCAGAACAGCGGTGTTGGGCTGCAGCGTCCTCATCCCATCCAGCACCTCAAGGATCAAGTAGGAGAGCTCGTTGATGGCGTCGGATCCGTCAGCCTTCAAACCGCCGATGTTAATCTTCGAAAAATCGTTGTACGTGAAACTCTCTTCCAGAGTGACCCCTACTTTTGGAACTGCCGGCTGATTGTTGAATTTGAGCCAAAACGCCTCCAGAAGCTCCTTCGCCATCTGCCGCGTCATCTTCCGACTTGCCACATCCAGTTTGTAGAAGTCGTAGAGGTGCTGGTCCAGCCGTCCAGGAGTGAAGGAGTCCCAGGGGTTCGTTTCATAGGTCACACCGACATGGACGAACCAGTAGTGTTGAAGGGCCTCCCAGAAGTTTCTTGGAGCGTGGGATGGAACCCAGCGACAAATCTCGGCCATCCGCGCCAGTTCTCCTTTCCTCAACCCGTCCGGCTCGGTCCTTGCCATGTCCTCGAGCTTGCTCGCGTATCTGTTCGCATATGCCACAATGGCATCAGCGGCGATTTCCATTGCCTTCAATTCCTCCAGTCTGCTGCTGTAACCCGAGTCGCTGGGATTCAGACCTGCAGCTGCGGTGTGAATCTCGTTTTTGAGGTCCGAGATGCCGACATCGTAGATTCTTCTTCCCCCCGCCGTGTGTCCGGGGGCTCTCTGTTCCATGAACTCGGTGAATATGCCTGCCTCGTAGGCATCCTTCCACTCCTTGGAGAGGCTGGAGAAAATCAGATCCCTCATCGAGTTGCCTTTCCAGAAGGGGATTACAGTCCTCCTGTACAGCTCCATTGTCTTTTGGTCCACCCTGTACGGCATGTTGCTCCTCGAGTCTAGGGCCTCAAGATCGGCCATGGTATGGGTGGAAATCTCTGGGAAGGTTGGGACCTCGTTCGGTCCAGTCCCTCGCAGGCCGACTATGAGCTGCCCCTCCTCTACTGGGGTGCTAACTCTCTCGAGAAGGTACTTGAGGGCGAGAGCTCTCTGAACAGGGACGGAGTTGACCTCAGCCTGCCCACTACTGTAGAACTCTGTGATGAGCGCCGCCCTCTCACCCGAGACTCTGGCGGCTGTCCCTACGCTCTCCTGCCTGAGCTTAGCAATCCTCGTATTGAGAGGCCGGACAGCTCCTCTTCTTCGGGCCATCTCCTTCCGAGTCTGTTCCGTCGCTTCCGCTTGGCGAGGCTCTTGCAAGTTCTTACCCCTGACCGTAAAATCAATGTTATCTTTCGTAATGAAAACCTTTGTTCCTAACCCCTTAGGCATCATCGGTGATTCGTGCTAGAAACCACCGATCTCGCTCGGGACGGAGAAAAGGATTAAGAGGGTGAATCGAGCGAATTCTGTGATTGCCAGCCCAGTACGACGTCATAGTGGTCGGGGCTGGAATAATGGGCGTTGCATCTGCGTACTACCTCAAGAAGAACAACCCTAGCAAACGGATTGTAGTAGTCGACAGATACGGCGCTCCCGGCCAGGGCAACACCGGGAGGAGTAACGCCACCTTCAGGAACACCTTCTCTTCCCCAGACAACCAAGTCCTGTCGAACAGCGCCATAGATTTCTTCATCCACGTCCAACAAGACTTGAAGGTGGACATAGGTCTCCAGAAGATTGGTTATCTATGGCTCATGGACGAAGCCCAACTCTCCCGAAGCGAGCCGTTCCTCGGGGGGATGGAAAAGAACGGAATCGACATTGTCAGGTATGGGAAGGAAGACCTCAAACGCCTGCTCCCGGGCATGGCGTGGGAAGTCGGGTCGAGCGAAGATGCTGCTCTGATGGACCTCCCTCCCGTCGAGGGGGGCATCTTCGGACCTAAGTGTGGGAGGCTCGACCCGGACAAACTCGTCAGTTTCTACGCCAACGAGTTCGTCAAGGTCGGCGGCACGCTTGCTTTCAACACCAATGTGGAAGCACTCGCCCTGGGGCCGACAAAGAGGCTGGGCATCGAAGGTGAGCCCTTCGTCTGGCAAGACTTCAGGGTCGAAGGAGTGATTGTTCACGGTGCATCCCAAGAGGCCCTCCAGGCAGAGACCGTTGTCCTCGCAGGAGGAGCTTGGGAGAACGAACTCCTGGAGCCCATAGGGCTGTTTGGCAACGTGAAGGCGAAGAAGAGGCAGCTCTTCAGTGTCCAGGCAAACGGGGCGAAACTCGATAGGCTCCTCCGCTCGAGTGGCTTCAACCCCCTGGGTCTTGTGCCTCTCACCATACTTCCCAAGGCCGGGGTGCACTTCAAGCCTGTCAGCGAAGAGAATGTATTCTGGGTTGCCTGTGAGGATGACGTCAATCGTCCTTTTATCAATCGACCGGAGCACGACCTTGAAAGTTACAGGGCGGAAAGAGACTTCTACGAAAGGAGCGTTTACCCAGTACTGGTGTCCTACTTTCCGGATTTCAAAGATTCGCCCATTAAGGCCATGTGGGCAGGTCTTTACGGATACAACGCCCTCGACTACCTGCCGTTCGCGTTCAGGGAGCACAACTTGATAGTCGTAGGAGGCGATAGCGGCAGCGGCATGATGAAAGGGGATTCCCTCGGAAGAATAGTGGATTCTCTCTATCGTGATGAAGAAGAGACATTGCTTTACGGCGAGGTCCCATATCGCACCTCCAAGCTAAGCTTCGAGAAGAGAGATGTAAAAAGAGAAGAATGGGTCATCTAACCAGCTCCCGAGAAGAAATTCGCGATTCGAACGAGAGCTAGTACGAACTCCGCAAGATAACGGATTCGCCAACAGCCGCCCCGATTCTGATAAATACTGTCTTCATCGACAAACGACCCGTTGATTCTGGTACTCGACGCATCGGAGACGGGACGCGTGCTCGATTATCAGACCGCCACGGAGGCGATTTGTGCCGGACCGGGTGAAGTGGTGTTGCGCGAGAAGCCTAGAAGGACGGGTAACGAAGAGATAACAGTCTTCGAGGCTGTCGGTCTGGCGACGGAGCGTATGAAAGTTGCCGAGCGTGTGGAAGATCCCCCGCAAGCGGAGTTGGACTAGGGTCTTGACCGAGTCGCAGCTTGTCCCGTCTGAGAGCAAGCGCGCACTGGAAATTCGAAATCTCAGGGTTGTATTCCACACCTATGCGGGAGTGGTGAAAGCCATTGACGGCATTGACCTGACCGTGTACAAACACGAGCTGTTGGGTCTCGTCGGCGAGAGCGGGTGCGGTAAGTCGGTTACCGCGCTTGCAATAGCTGGTCTCTTGCCCGAAAACGCGAAAATCCAGAGCGGGAAGATTCTTCTCGACGGAGACGACCTTCTAGGCCGGAGCAAGCAAGAACTTCGGATAGCGAGACTAACGGACATAGCGCTTGTCTTTCAGGACCCGATGACCTACCTCAACCCCGTGATTTCCGTCGGAAATCAGCTGACCGACTTGTTCAACGAAAACCTGAAGGTATACAGGAATGAGCTGATTGGATACAGGCTGTCCCAAATAGAAGCTGAACTCGAGAGGAACCCTGGCGATACAATCAAGCTTCAGAAAGAAAGAGAGAGGCTCACCTCTCTAAGGGAGAATCCAAGCCTGAAACTTGGTCAAGGAGAAGGGAAACGCCTTTCCAGGCTTCGCGCCATCGAATACCTCAAGCTCGTCCAGCTCCCGGAGCCCGAGCGAATAATGAAGAGCTACCCCTTCGAGTTGTCGGGCGGAATGCGCCAAAGGGCAATGATTGCGATGGCCCTCATCAGGAGGCCCAAGGTCCTTCTAGCCGACGAAATAACGACCGCACTGGACGTCACAGTCCAAGCCCAGATACTGAAACTCGTGCAGGAGCTAAGGGACAAGATCGATTCGGCGATCATCATAATCACGCACGACCTCGGAGTTGTGGCGCAGGTGTGTGACCGAGTCGCTGTAATGTACGCGGGGAACATCGTCGAACTCGCCACCGTTGACGAGATGTTCAGCCATCCGATGCACCCCTACACAAAGGGGTTGTTCGCGGCGATCCCGAAACTGCACGGCGACTCCAAGGGTTCCCTGGAGTCCATAAAGGGATCCGTTCCCGACCTGATCTATCCCCCCAGTGGTTGCCGATTCCATCCAAGGTGCCCCATGGCCTTCGATCGGTGTCAGAATGTGAAACCCCCTCCTGTTGAAATCAGCCCTGGCCACTTCGTGTGGTGTCTCTTGTATGCTCACTAGCGGAGTAGGCAAAGCGCAAATCCGCAAAAGGAAGAGGAGCGTCGATGCAATCCGAGGTTAGCCCTAGCGAGCCTAGGCCCCAGAGGACGCTGGTAGAGACCAGGAACCTCTACAAGTGGTTCCCGATAAAAGGGGGTCTTCTTGGTCGCACCGTAGGGAACGTGAGGGCTGTCGACGGTGTAACCCTGTCTGTAATCAGGGGGGAGACCTTTGGTCTCGTTGGCGAGTCAGGGTCAGGCAAGACGACAGTCGCCCGAGTCATCATGAAGCTGACTCCAGCCACGAAGGGCCAGGTCCTCTTTGACGGCACGGACATAACCAGGGAGAAGGGCCAAAGCCTGAGGCATCACCGAAGAAAGATGCAGATGGTCTTCCAAGATCCATATGCGTCTCTAGACCCCCGCCAGTCGGTCGGGTCTGCCCTGACAGAAACAATGAAAATCAACCATGTAGTGGAAACCGGGGGTGAGGCAAATCGACTAGCTGCGCGGCTAATCGAAATAGTTGGACTCAACCCTGATCATTTGGCGAGATATCCTCACGAGTTCAGCGGAGGGCAAAGACAGAGGATTGCGGTCGCACGA
>Ga0187770_10001452_pt1 | contig 12575 bp, 10 predicted proteins | sample 0116_SJ02_MP02_2_FD_133154 | JGI IMG/M metagenome (GOLD analysis project Ga0187770, IMG submission 133154) | Tropical peat soil microbial communities from peatlands in Department of Meta, Colombia - 0116_SJ02_MP02_20_MG | ecosystem: Environmental > Terrestrial > Soil > Wetlands > Peat | place...
ACATGGAGGAAATTTCCAACAGGTTGATGATTATGGATGCAAAAGAGGAAAGAAACCTTCTCCATTGCTGTTAATTTATATGATTTTTAAGGCCAATTCAACCCCTATTTTGCTTCAAATACTTACCATCCTGCGTGAGAAAGCCTCCTGAATCGCCAATCCATACCATCTCCACATCACTCCTGCAAATTCAACTGAAGCTTCACAAAGGGAGCCAAGAAATTTTTCAAAAGACAAAAGGAAAAAAAGCTTGACAAGCAAAAGGGTTCTTGATATGTTTGACAATCAAATATATTGTTCGCCAATGTCGAACAAATGAATTCCGAAAAAGGCATTCAATCAGTCTCTAGGGCCTTAAGTTTACTCTCTCTGTTTGGCCGGCGTCATCCTCATTTAGGAATCACTGAGATCAGTCGGATGATGAACCTTCCTAAGGGGACGGTGCATGGTTTTGTGCGCACGTTATCAAAAATGAAATACCTCCAGCAGGATCCAATAACCCGTAAATACCGTCTGGGACTGAAAATCTATGAACTGGGAGCCATCTTGGCCGATAGCTTAGAGATCAACCAGAAATCTGCAGGCCCGGCCCGCCAACTGGCTTATCGTACACGCCTCACGTCTCGAGTTGCCGTCTGGGATGGAGACTCCGCTCTTCTTACTTTAAGTATTGATTCTCGATACCATTACTCATTTGTTCAACAGATAGGGCCTCGTATTCCTGCATACTGCTCCGCCGTGGGCAAGGTGCTCCTTGCCTTTCTGGAGCGGCAGGCATTAAGTACCTACGTTGACCAAACTGAACTTGTTCCTCATACCCCCAACACGATCACTCAAAAGGAAAAGCTGTTGAGGGAGTTAGAAGAAATACGTCGAAGAGGTTATTCCAAAGATCGGGAGGAATCTACGCCGGGCTTGGTGTGTGTCGCGGCACCGATCTTTGGACGAGATGGAAAGTTGGAGGCCGCCCTTAGTCTCTCTGGAGATCCTGATCGTTTTATTGGGAAACAAATGAAAGAGTTGGCAGATTTGCTGGTTAAAACTGCCAGGGAAATTTCCCGATCGATGGGTTATTTCTCGGAGTTTTTGGAGTTGAAAACGATCAAGGATCAAGAAGGCAGAAAATCAGTGGTGAAATAAAATTATAGGAAAAGGAGGCGTCGGGAAATGGTTCTAAAGTCGGCAGAATACGATGTGGCTGTAGTCGGTGCCGGGAATGCGGCATTAACTGCTGCACTTGCGGCTCATAATGGAGGCGCTAAGGTGGTTGTACTAGAGTGGGCGCCGAAAGAGCTAAGGGGTGGCAACACTTATTTCACGAGTGGAGGGTTCAGGGTCGCTTATGGAAGTTCGAAGGACGTGATCGGAAAAGTCATACCGGATATCACTAAAGCTGAGATGGATGCCTGCGTTATTCCACCGTATACGAACGATAACTATTACAACACGGTGATGCGTCTATGCAAAGGAAGATCTAATCCAGAGTTGCTGGAGTTGATTGTAAGGGAATCATTACCCACTATTTTGTGGATGAAAGACCAGGGAATCAAGTGGGAATTGAATATGGCATTCAGTCAAAAAAAAGATGGTAAGATATTGTTCCCAGCCAATGGGATGGTATTTCAGACGAAGGGGGCAGGTGCTGGACTCTCAGATAGACTATTTGATATCGTTCAACAGCAGGGCATAGAACTTTTGTACAGAACGAAAGCAACGAGTCTACTTGTAGATGGGACCGGAAGGGTGTACGGGGTGGGTATTCGTTTTGCAGGTGAATACCGAGAGGTCAAAGCCAAAGCCGTCGTCCTTGGATGCGGCGGGTTTGAGTCCAGCCCCGAGATGCGGGTCAAATATCTTGGCAAGGACTGGGACATCGTGAAAGTAAGGGGAACACGTTTCAACACGGGCCACATGTTGAATGAAGCATTGAATATAGGGGCTGCTCCAACAGGCCACTTCTCCGCATGTCACAATACCTTTGTTGATGTCAACGCACCACAGCCTGCAATCAGGAAAGACGCTGAAAGCACTCGTCGAGTCTATCATCCATTATGCGTTTTAGTGAATAACCAAGGGAAAAGGTTCGTAGACGAGGGGGAAGACCACTCTGTCTATACCTATGCTCGAGCTGGCCTATGGGCTCTCTCCCAGCCTGAGGCCGTCGCATACCAGCTCTTTGACGCTAAGACCAAGGACCTACTGGAAGGTTTTTATTCAATTCCACAAGCTTCTCGAGCGGAATCAAACTCCATCAAGGAATTGGAGGAGGAGCTGGGGCTTCCATCGAATTCTCTTGTCGAGACGGTCGATAGGTACAACAAAGGTGTTCTAGAAGATGTTCCATTCAACCCCATTGTGTTGGACGGGAAGAAAAGTATGATGGAACCTGTGAAATCCAATTGGGCTCAAAAGCTGGATAGTCCTCCTTATTTAGCGTACCCTGTCACTTGTGGCATTACCTTTACCTTCGGAGGGTTAAAAATAAACCTGAAGGGACAGGTATTGGAGGCTTCTGGAGAGGTGATCCCTGGGCTCTATGCCTGCGGGGAAATCGTGGGTGGCATTTTCTATTACAACTACCCTGGGGCAGGAGGATTGACCAACGGCGCGGTCTTGGGGAAAGTTGCCGGCGCTTACGCTGCGAGCGGAGAGTGATGATGTTGAAAATAATCGTATGCATTAAGGCTGTACCAGAGTACGTGGATAGAGTTGCAGTCCTACAAGGGCAAAACAAAGTGAAATACGAGACCACCGGATTGTTTATGAATGAATCGGACGAGTATGCTGTAGAGCAGGCGGTAGCGCTTAAGAAGCAGCACGGGGGAGAAATCGCAATAATTACCATGGGACCGTTGGCATCCCAAGATGCTCTATATAAGGGACTGGCTCAAGGAGCCGATAAAGCAATAAGAATCGATGCGGATATTGCTGATCCAAACAGTATCAGCGAAGTATTAGCCATGGCACTGAGGGGCATGGAGTATGATCTCATTCTAACCGGAGTCGAGTCCAGGGATAACATGGCATCCCAGGTTGGAATATCCGTGGCGGTGAGGCTTGGAATACCTTTTGCCTATGCCGTTACCCAGGTATCGCATGGAGAGGGTCAGAAGTTTGTCAGAATTGTTAAGGAACTGGGAGGAGGAATAACGCAAGTTATGGAGATTTCCGTCCCCGCTTTGCTGTGCATACAATCCGGTGCGGTGGCTCGAACCTACATTTCATCTCAGAAGATTCTCAAAGCTCGCTCAAGGCAGATAGAATCGATTTCTCTGGAGGACCTTGGCCTGCGTAAAGAAGAGGGGATGAAGCTTGTCGATATTTTTCTGCCCAAAGAGAAGCATCAGGTTAAATTTATCCAAGGACAACCCAAGGAGGCAGCTGCGGAACTGATTCAAAAAATAAGGAAGGGATTATAACATGTTAGGAGGGGATATTCTTGTATTGCCAGAAATCAGGAAAGGAGAGTTGGATAGTACCGCTTTTGGTTTACTCACCAAAGGCAGGGAGTTAGCGGATCAACTAGGGGTTAGGCTCGTTGCCCTTTTGGTCGGGTCTAGATTAGATGGTTTAATTCAATCTCTGAGCCATGCCGGAGCGAATACTATCTTGGTGGCGGACCACCTCACCTTAGCAGACTATAATCCTGAAACTTATTTTAACTTGATCTCCAAGGTGATAGATGATTTGAAGCCCGGCTTCTTGCTTCTGGGCTACACTTATTGGGGAATGGAACTGGGGCCAGCCTTGGCGCAACGATCCGGATCGTATATGATCAGCAACTGCGTCGATTTGGAAATTGAAGATCCCTTCGTCAGAGCGGTTCGGCCCATGTTTGCCGGAAGTTACCAAGCCAGGATAGAGTCGCAGATGCAACGGCCCTATGTGGTAAGTTTTCAGAAGGGGGCGTTACCTACACCGAAAGTTATTTCAGGCGCTGCCGAGGTAATGCAAGTGCCAGTAGAAATTGAGGAAGCCTCTCTTCGTAGCAAGGTAGTGGAGATCGTAGAACCTACGGAGGGGGAAGTGGATATCACGAAGGCTGAGATCATTGTAGCGGTGGGTAGAGGCATCGGCGAAGAAGCGAATATCCCCATGATTAAAGAGTTGGCAGATGCCTTAGGAGGAAGCATTGCCTGCTCTCGGCCCGTTTCTGACTTAGGCTGGTTGCCTAAAGCCTACCACGTCGGTATATCAGGCAAGACAGTCGCTCCTCGAAAGTATATTGCCTGTGCCATATCTGGAAGTGGCCAGCATGTGGCGGGGATGGAAGCTTCCGAAATGATTATTGCGATTAATAAGGACGCTAAGGCCCCCATATTCAGCGTAGCTCACTACGGCATTGTGGGTGACATTTTTGAAATTGTCCCAGAACTGACTCGCCAAGCAAAACTGAGCCAGAAGGTGCAAGAACAGTCAGAATAGTAAAAGCGGTTTTATGAACAGGAAAACCCGACTTCCGTTTTATGCATTAAGTTGGACACGGTCGTTGTTGTCAGGCGACGCTGTCTGACTGCGTACTGCCGGCAAGAAATGAAATATCCATAGGACATTTAACATTTAGAAAAAAGGAGGGGAAATGGACAAGAAGAGGAAAAAGGTGGTAGCTCTTGGCGGAGACGGAATAGGGCCTGAGGTGGTTGATGCGACTTGCTATGTGCTTGAGCATGCTGGTTTTGAATTAGAGATCGTTAAACCACCCAATGGCGAAGCAGTAGTAGAGAAGTATGGTACGGCTTTTCCTGAAGAAACAAGGAAATTATGTGATGCGGCAGACGCTGTTCTTTTCGGGGCATCTGCTGTGGCCAGCCAAACAACCATGATCTACCTGCGTTGGCTAAGTGATAACTATGTAAATATTCGACCGATGAAGTATTACCCCGGGGCGGTCAGTTGCGTTAAAGATCCGTCAGGCATTGATCTTGTTTTTCTCCGGGAGAATAGCGAAGGCCTTATTCCCGGCCGGGAAGGTGATCTATCCCTATTGGCTCAACGACTGCCAGAGTATCGGGATCCGTTGGGCAAATCCTTCGCTGATTACGGTGAGGGCAAGTTTGCGGTCCGAATCGTCTCAAAGCGGGGATGTGAGAGAATGGCGAAGTTTGCTTGTGAATTTGCTCTGCAGAGAAAGAAGAAGGGTCGTCCTGGCAAGGTAACGTTCGTCCACAAATGGAACGCCTTCCCGGAGTCTGATCGGCTTTTCGAAAGAATAGTAAGAGAAGAGGTAGCGAAACACCCTGAGCTCAGCTATGACAACTACCTGGTGGACGACATGGCACGGCGACTTCTTCGATACCCGAAGGATTTTGATGTCGTAGTCATCGACAACATGTTTGGGGATATACTTTCTGACGAAGCATCCGAGCTGGTGGGTGGTCTGGGGATAGCCCCCAGTGGTAATGTTGGGGCCAAGGTGCCATACTTCGAATCGATTGCAGGCTCGGCACCAAAGTATGCCGGGAAAAACGTCGTAAACCCGACCGCCACCATCCTCTCGGCTAAACTGATGCTTGACTACTTGGGTATGCACGAGGAGGCGACTGCACTCGAGACAGCTGTGGCAGCGGTATATAGAGAAGGTAAGAGCCTGACCTACGACCAGGGTGGAAAAGCGTCCACGACGGAGTGTGCCGAGGCCATCCTGAAGAACTTAAAATAGAATTTTAGTGGGGAGACCAGCCATGGGGGCAACACTAGCGCAAAAGATTCTCGCCCGGGCTTCTGGTAGAGGTGAGGTGGAACCCGGACAGTACGTAACAGCAAACATAGATCTGGCCATGATGACTGATCAGATGTATGCGGTTTTTAGGATGTTGGTTGAGGCCGGGATAAAAAAGATATGGGACCCGAATAAAGTTGTGTGTCTACTTGACCACTATGCTCCGTCGCCTACGGTAGAGAGTGCGGAGGTTGGCAAAAAGACAAGGGAGGTAGTAAAGGCGTTCAATATAAAGAATTTCTATGGCGAACGAGCGGGAATTGCACATCAAGTCCTACCTGAACGCGGATGGATCGTACCGGGCGAGTTAATCGTGGCTACTGATTCGCATACTACCACCTATGGCGCCTTTGGTGCAGCCGGAACAGGGATTGGCGTTTCTGAGATGGCCTATGTCCTTACTACGGGTACGCTGTGGTTCAAGGTACCGGAAACGATAAAATTTCATATGCTGGGAAAGCTTCAGCCCGGGGTGATGTCTAAAGACCTCATTTTATACATTGCCGGGAAATATTCCACCGAAATTGCGCAGTATAAATCTGTGGAGTTTACCGGGCAAGTAGCTCAAGAGATGAGCCTTGGAAGCCGGATGACCATGAGCAATATGGCGGTGGAAATTGGTGGAAAGTTCGGTTTTTTTGAGCCTGACGAGAAAGTGACTCAATATTTAAGCCACAGAACGGATAAATCCTTTGATCTTTTGAAGGCGGATGAAGAGGCCATTTACGAAAGAATTTACGAGATAGATGTTTCCGCTTTGGAGCCGCAGGTCGCCGTTCCTTTTGCTGTTGACAATGTGAAATCCATCTCTGAAGTGGGTGAGGTTAGAGTGGATCAGGCGGTTTTGGGGTCATGTACCAATGGCAGGTTAGAAGATCTAAGGATAGCTGCCAAGATTCTCGAAGGCAGGGAAGTTCACCCGGATACGAGACTACTCGTCATCCCCGCCTCAGCCGAAGTGTATAAGGAAGCGGTCAAGGAGGGGATACTTTCTGTCTTAATTGAGGCAGGAGGGGTTATTTGTAACCCGGGATGCGGTCCGTGTTTCGGGGCTCATATGGGGCTCTTGGCTTCCGGAGAGACATGCGTTGCTTCCATCAATAGGAACTTCAAGGGAAGGATGGGGAGCCCTGAGTCCAAGGTATATCTGGCCTCTCCGGCAACAGTTGCCGCTTCAGCAATTGAAGGGAAGATAGCCGACCCAAGAAATTATTGAGGAGGATTTCGGTGAAGGGGAAAGTGTGGAAGTTCGGTGATAATGTGGATACGGATGCGATCACTCCAGGCAAGTATCTCGGCGGTTCTCAATCAGAATTAAAGAAGCACATTTTGGAGGTCGTAAACCCAAGATTTCCTCAGGAAGTAAAACCGGGCGACATGATTGTTGCTGGCAGCAACTTTGGCTGCGGCTCAAGCCGGGAAAGTGCTCCAGTTGCCCTCAAAGCCATTGGTATTGGAGCGATCGTGGCCGAGTCCTTTGCCCGTATCTTTTTCAGGAACGCAATCGCTATTGGTTTGCCTATTCTCACTTGTCCTGATGTCTCTTTGTCATTTGCCGACGGAGATGAAATGGAGCTTGACCTGGCCACGGCGAAGATAACCAATGTCACTCAGAGAAAGATCCTTCACGCTCAGCCCCTCCCCGAGCAAATGCTTCAGGTATTATCTCGGGGGGGGATTGTACCTTTGCTCAGGGAGATAGGCTCCAAGGGTACCGAGTAGAAAGATAATAAATACTACTTTTTGACTAGCAAAGAAAGTAGAGTGGCCTTCCCGAATTGTCACTTCGGTTATGCCCCTATTCTCCTCTCTATTGTGAAGAAGTATGGGAGCATAAGAGTTAAAACATATACGAAGAAATTGCCGTAAATAATTTGGGTTAACTAATACAAACGCAATAACCAAGTTGTCATTCCGAGGAGTGGAGGGACGAATCAATCCCTTGAAAAATGAGATTACTATGCCCTTTGGGCTCGCAATAACATGTAAAGGAATTTAATGCGCTTGTATTAAGAAAAGGGACCGAGCTATGATCGAATTAAAGGGATGTCAGGAGCTTGAAACCAAAGTCATCAAGGAGGGCCTTTGTTCACTGTGTGGAGCTTGTGTTGGGATGTGCCCTTACCTAATGGTCTATCAGGGAAGAATTGTATTAAGAGATATCTGTACGATATCTCAGGGCCGTTGTACTGCATTCTGTCCTAAAATTTCAGTCGATTTAGAGAGCTTAAGCCAAGAAATTTTTAGTGCTCCATATACTTGGGATGAATTGGGAATGGTGCAGAAGGTATTCATGGCTCGGTCTGCTGATGCTACAGTTAGGGCAAAGGCCCAGGATGCTGGTGTAGTTACTGCGCTCACCGTTTTCGGTCTCGAACAAGGGTTCATTGATTCTGCGGTATTGACACTTTTTAAGGATAAGTCATTGCCTAAAGGGGTCATAGCCTCAAGTAGACAGAAGGTATTGGAATGTACTGGCTCAAGCTATATGGGTGCACCTACTATAGAAGCTTTCAATCGAGCGACCCAGGACGATGGTTGCAAGAATATAGGTGTGATTGGCACACCCTGTCAGGTGCTGGCTTTGGCAAGAATGCGGGCAGCGCCGGCAGAGATGTGTAAAAATATGGATAGGCTTAAATTAGTAGTAGGGCTCTTTTGTACCTGGGCTCTTTCCTATGTTGATTTTGCTCAATTCCTCGAGAGGGAAGTTCCAGGTCATATAGTTAAGTATGACGTTCCTCCACATCCAGCGAATGTTTTGATTGCCTATACTGAAAAAGAGCGTATTGATATTCCTCTTGAGAAGGTCTTGCCTTTTGTTAAGCCTGCTTGTTCAATGTGCTCTGATTTGACTGCTGAATTTGCCGATATTTCAGTGGGGAGCGGTCGCAGGGAGGTGTTGGATTGGAATACAGTCATTGTGCGTACAGAGAGGGGCATGAGATTAATTGATGCTGCCATAAAAAAAGGTGTTATTGAGACAAGGGATATACCAGATGAAAATTTGAGTCGTCTTAAATCAGCAAGTGCTAACAAGAAGAAGAGGGCGTTGAAAAATATCATCCAAAAGACAGGTTCTCCGGATAACCTTTTATACCTAAAAACTCGAGCCGAAATGGTAAAGCCATTTTTAGAGGAGTGGGAACGAGAGGGAATTAAAGATGCTTAATATAGCAGTAGACGAACCGAACACCACACAATTACTCATGGGTAATGAAGCCATTGCCCGAGGAGCTTTGGAAGCAGAGGTAGGCGTTGCCACTGCCTACCCTGGCACTCCATCATCAGAGATCATTGGAACATTGGCTGCGGTGGCCAAGGAGTTCAACATATATGCTGAATGGTCAGTCAATGAAAAGGTAGCCTTAGAAGTGGCTGCTGCTGCATCGTTCTCTGGGGTGCGGGCGATAACAGCCATGAAACAACTTGGTATTAACGTGGCATTCGATTTCTTGGCCAATTTGAGCCTTCCAGGAACGAAAAGTGGACTTTTACTGGTAGTCTGCGATGATCCGGGCGCCATATCCAGCACCAACGAACAGGATTCACGGCATATTGCAAAAATTTTAGATTTGCCCCTTCTGGAGCCAGCCACCCCCCAAGAAGCAAAGGAGATGACCAAATGGGGTTTTGAACTCTCAGAGAAGATATCCAATGTTTGTCTCATGAGGAGCGTAACGAGAATCTCACACGCAAGAGGTAATGTGGTATTAGGCCAGCTAAGAAGGATGAGCAACAAGGCTCACTTTGATACCTCGCGAAAACCATATACGACTATTGGCTTTAGTGAAGGGGCGCCACGATATCACCAGGCACTACACCAGAATCTTATTAAAATTAGAGAGCTATATGAGTCATCACCATTTAATTGGTATATTGGTCCAGAAAGGCCTGAGCTATTGATTATTACTTGTGGTAGCGGCTGGCTTTACTCCCTCGAAGCAATAGAAATACTCTCTTTAAAGGATTCCGTCGGGATTCTTAAGCTGGGAACAACTTGGCCTTTACCTGATGAGCTGGTAAGTCAGTATATGCTGAAGGCTGAAAAGGTGCTGATAGTGGAAGAGACAGATGCATTTCTCGAAGGAAATTTAAAAGAGCTGGCTTCGGAGATAAAACCTGGCCGCACCTGGACCTTCTATGGCAAAACCTCTGGCCACATTCCATTCTTTGGTGAGATCAACCCAGACATCGTCATCAATGCAGTAGCTAATGCCTTTGGTCTGAAATATATTTCGAGAGATCCAGAATATCATCAAAAATCTCAAGAAATGGTTAAGAAATATGTTCCTCCAAGAGGGGTACAATTCTGTGCCGGTTGTCCTCATAGATCGATATTCTGGGCGATAAAGGATGCCTTAAGGTTAGACGGCCGCGAGGGTGTTGTAACCGGAGATATTGGCTGTTATGGAAGCGCAATAGGTCCAACTGGCTTCTACCAGCTTAAAACCATGCATAGCATGGGCTCCGGCACTGGTGTGGCGTTGGGTTTGGGTAAGCTTGGGCAATTTGGGTTTAATCAGCCAGTCTTAGCCCCCTGTGGTGATTCCACCTTTTTCCATGCTGCTATCCCGGCCCTTCTTGATGGCATTCATAATCAGTCAAATTTCATCTTTATTTTTTTGGATAACGGTGGTACGGCGATGACCGGGTTTCAACCGCACCCTGGGATCAATAGAAATGCGATGGGTGAGCCAGTACGTGCAATAGATTTCAAGAGCTTATGTGAGGGTTTAGGTGCGCCTGTCGAGGTCGTTGACTCCTATGATATAAAGGCTATTACGCAGAAATTACTGGATATGCTACAAGATGAGGGCGGAACAAAGGTGTTAGTTTGCCGAAGGGAATGTGCTCTGATAAGGGCAAGGCGGAAGAAACCACTTTATAAAGTTCATCTTGTTGGCGATAAGTGCGTAGGTGAAGCTTGCGGTTGTGATAGATTCTGTATTCGGGTCTTTAAATGTCCGGGTTTAATATGGGATAGAGATGCTAGAAAGGCTAAGATAGACGAGGCTATCTGTGATGGCTGTGGGGTGTGTGTGGACATATGCCCTCACTCAGCCATAGTAAGGGAGGCTAACTAATGAGTCTTCAACATAAAGATCCTTTGAACTTAATTATCACCGGCGTGGGTGGCCAGGGGAATGTTTTAATTTCAAGATTGATTGGGCAGTCAATGGTGGATTCTGGTCTACAAGTGACTGTTGGTGAAACCTACGGCGCTTCACAAAGAGGAGGCTCAGTGGCCAGCCACGTCAGGATCTCTAAGGATATTCAGTATGGCTCTATAACTCCGGAGGGCCATGCAGATGTGATATTGGGTCTGGAGCCTATGGAGTCATTACGGATTCTGGGGTTATACGGCAGTCCAAAGACATTTGTTGTTACTAATATCAGGCCATTTTACCCCTTGTCTGTAGCGACTGGGGAGGCCGAGTACCCCACATTGGAAACGACTAAACAGTGTATCAATGAGCTTTCAGCAAAAGCCTGGTATTTAGATGCCTCTGCGATAGCAATAGGCTTAGGGGCGCCACTATTGACGAATATGGTTATGACTGGAGCTATTATCGGTGTCAAGCTATTACCTTTAACCCAAGATATGTTTGAGGGCCAATTAGAGGCAAGCTTCGAGAAAGAAAGTCTTACACTCAACTTACAGGCATTTAGAATGGGTCTTGCCGCGCTACATTAGCAAATCAAAGTCAAGTCCTAAGCTTTTAAGCCATAAATGGATAAAGGGGAGGTGAGGAAGGAAGAAAAAAATGAAGTTGGTTAAAAGAGTGGAGATGAGACTATAAGCAAATAGGCTAAAAAGGTTCTTAATGCAAAAAGGAGGTTAACATGAAAACGACAAGAGACTTGGTTAAGCTATTGATGATGATTTGCCTCGGACTGCTTCTAATCATCCCCCCTGTTCTCGCGGCACCTGCTAAACCTGCACCAGCCTCTAAGCCTGAGATCATACACTGGAAAGGACAAAGTGCTTATGTGGGCGGAGCTTCGGGCGGAGCGGGTCCGTACTTCGCTGACTGGGCAAAGAAGGCCACGAACGGCCGACTCATCATCGATGTAGCCCCTGCCGGTTCAATCGTTCCGGTTTCCGAGATGCTTAAAGCAACCTCCAAAGGAATGCTCGATTTTGCTGGACAATACTTCGGAGGGTACCACATGGGACAGATGCCTGAAACGGACATCGAGACAGGTTTAACTTTTGCGTGGGAAAATATGGAACAAGCCTGGGATGCTTATTTTAACCGCGGACTCCTTGACGAGATCAGGAAGGTCTATGCAGAACAGAACATCTTCTGGATACCCGCCTTCCCCAATCAAATCCAACAGATTGGAAGCACTTTCCCTATTAACAGCCTTGCGGACATTAAAGGTAAGAAAATCCGGGCGACGGGTATCGTCGCAGAATATGTGAAGCTTCTTGGAGCCAGCCCGGTTTCCATACCCCCTTCGGAAATATATATGGCACTGAAGCTGGGCACAGTAGATGCTGCCATCTTTGGGTTCACGGCATTAGAAGATATGAAGCTAAAGGAGGTATGGAAGTATATTATCGTTAACCCAAACTGTAACACCCTTGTCTGTTCCTTTATGATCAATATGACCGCCTTTAATGCTCTGCCCCCGGATATAAAGGAGATACTCGACAAGCAGGCCCCCTATGCCATGTTTGCTGACTCTGTACGTCAGAAATTGTTAATGGATTCTGGTATTACTAATGCGGTAAAAAATCATGGACTTAAATTGGTTACTTTGTCCGATAAAGAAGCAAATTGGATAAGAAAAGAAGTGATGACGATTGCTTGGGACAAAGTGGCCGCCAAGAGTGCCAGGAATGCAA
>Ga0187770_10001453_pt1 | contig 12572 bp, 11 predicted proteins | sample 0116_SJ02_MP02_2_FD_133154 | JGI IMG/M metagenome (GOLD analysis project Ga0187770, IMG submission 133154) | Tropical peat soil microbial communities from peatlands in Department of Meta, Colombia - 0116_SJ02_MP02_20_MG | ecosystem: Environmental > Terrestrial > Soil > Wetlands > Peat | place...
CCCGCTGATTGCGTCTACCTTGGTGTGAACAGCATCTTCCCAACGCGTCCCCAATTGATCGTATCAGGCATTAATAAAGGAGGAAATTTAGGGGATGATGTTACCTATTCTGGAACTGTTTCTGCGGCTTTCGAAGGGACATTGTTGGGGATTCCTTCTTTTGCCATCTCCGTCGTTTCAAGAAGCCAGTTCAAATTTCACACAGCCGCACGGTTTGCTGTAAAGGTGGCCCAGCATATTATTAAAAAAGGCCTTCCAAAAGATACCTTTCTCAACATCAATGTTCCCAACCTTGATGAAAAGGAGATTAAATCCTATAAAATAACGGCACAGGGACGATGGAGCCACAATGGAACTGGGGTGATAGAGAAGATTGACCCAAGGGGGAAGAAATATTATTGGATTGGGAGTGAACAGTTGATTTTTGACAAAAGAGGAGACACAGATTTTGAAGCTGTATCGGATTCCTATATTTCCATTACTCCCCTCCACCTCGATTTAACAAACTATTCTTCAATTCAAGAGCTGAAGAAGTGGAAACTTTGACGAGAGAAAACTAATCGATGGAATAATGGAATGATGGGTTTAAAAAATAAAGGAGAATTTTTTTATTTCGGTCCTCAGTATTCCAATATTCCATCATTATTAGGAGGACAATATGAAAACAACACTGAGTATTATCAAAGCTGACATTGGAAGTATTGGGGGGCATATTCGGCCTAGTACAAAATTGGTTGAGGAGGTAAAGAATTATGTTGCCTCGAAGGGCAAAGGAATCATTTCTGATTTTTTTGTCAGTCATACTGGAGACGATATTGCCATTCTTTCCTCCCACCAATTAGGAAAAGGAAATGAGAAGGTTCATAAATTGGCATGGGATGCTTTTGTCGCAGGGACGAACGTGGCGAAAGAGCAGGGGCTCTATGGGGCGGGCCAGGATTTGTTGAAAGATTCCTTTTCAGGAAATGTGAAGGGAATGGGACCAGCCGTGGCTGAGATGGAGTTTGAGGAAAGACCAAATGAGCCCTTTCTTTTCTTTGCTGCAGATAAAACAGATCCTGGAGCTTATAATCTTCCTCTCTACTTAGCTTTTGCAGACCCAATGTATAACGCAGGATTGATGCTCAGCCCTTCGATGAATAAAGGTTTTCGATTCGTCATCATGGATGTCAATTATACGGAAGGCGATCGGGTCATTGAATTGAATGCCCCTGAGGAGATCTATGACATTGCTGCCCTTTTAAGGGATAATCAACGTTTTGTGGTAGAAGCGATCTATTCCAGAAACAATGGAGAGATTGCCGCCTCCGTGAGCACGACTCGTTTGCATAATATTGCGGGAAAGTATACAGGAAAAGATGACCCGGTGATGTTGGTAAGGGTTCAAGGAGCATTCCCTGCAACGGGTGAGGTACTCGCCCCATTCAACATCGGCCATTATGTAGCAGGTTTTATGAGAGGGAGTCATACGGGGCCGTTAATGCCTGTCCGAATCAATTCGCCGATCTCTTATTTCGACGGACCTCCCGTAGTTGCCTGTCATGCTTTCTGCGTTCATAATGGGAAATTGACCGAACCTGCCGATGCTTTCGATCATCCCTATTGGGATTGGGTGAGAAATAAGGTGGCCCAAAAGGCGACAGACATCCGGCAACAAGGTTTTTCAGGAGCTGCCATGCTTCCGTATGGTGAACTCGAGTACGGCGGCATCGTAGAGAAGATGGGGATTCTTGACAAAAAGTTCAAGGTGAGAAAGTAGTCATCATGATTTTATTATCCCGGATTTCGGAAAGGTCATACTTAAAAATTTCCAAAGGAAGGATGGTGATAGCATATGACTTACTTGATGATCAAGGAAACTCAAGGCTATTGGGTGATAAAGTTCATGTGCAAGAAGTCAACGATTCTGAAATTATTGGCCTCTGTTGCGGCGTTGATTGTGGTCACTACCTTCAGGATGCTATTCAGGTGACTTCGCCATACTTCCGCCTCCCCCTTCGATGGGGGAGGATTGAGGTGGGGGTGGACGTGGCCTCTGCCCCCTCACCCTCGCCCTCTCCCACCAGGGGAGAGAGGAATAATTGAGGTATTTTTTAGGTGATGCAGCAAAAACGTGTTTACATAGAGACCTATGGTTGTCAAATGAATGAACACGACTCCGAGCGGATGCTCAGGCTTTTGGAGAGCTTTCACTACCTCGAAACCAAAGACCCCAAACAAGCCGACCTCATTCTTATCAATACCTGCAGCGTTCGGGAGAAGCCGGAGCATAAGGTTTACAGCGCTCTGGGAAGATTTAAAAGGTTGAAAGAGAAGAGGCGAACAATTATTGGAGTGGCAGGATGCGTTGCCCAACAAGAAGGTGAGCGACTATTAGACCGGATTCCCTATCTCGATATGGTCATTGGGACTCATGCCATCCCCGCACTTCCACAATTACTGGGGAAAATAGAAGTTTCAAGAGAAAGGGTTTGTCAAACAAGTTTTGATCAAAACGGGAAATATTTGGAGGCTATTCTTCCCGAGAAGCCTGTGGCTAAGGTGAAATCCTATGTTACCATCATGCAGGGATGTGACCATTTCTGTTCCTATTGTATTGTTCCATATGTGAGGGGGAGAGAAAAAAGCCGATCCAGTCGAGAAATCATCGGAGAAGTAAAACACCTTGCTGAGATGGGCGTGAAGGAGGCTTGTCTTCTTGGTCAGAATGTGAATGGATATGGGAAAGGGTCAGAGAAAGAATTGAGCTTTCCAAAGCTCCTCCAACGCATTAATGAGATAGATGGGATAGAGAGGATTCGTTTCACTACCTCTCACCCAAAGGATTTATCAGATGAACTGATTCATGTGTTTTCAGAGTTAAAGAAACTCTGTGAACATATCCACCTTCCTTTTCAATCGGGTTCGGACCGTATTTTAAAAAGGATGAATCGGGGCTATACCAAAGAATCTTATCTTGAAAAGATCGATCGCCTAAAAAAAACCTGTCCTGCGATTGCCGTCACTGCTGATGCCATTGTCGGATTTCCAGGAGAGGAGGAAGAAGATTTTAAGCAGACTCTCAATTTGATGGGGACAGTTCAATTCGACGATCTCTTCTCCTTTAAGTATTCACCAAGAAAAAGGACTCATGCAGCACAATTTCCAGACCAGGTCGAAGAGAACGTAAAAAAAGACCGCCTTTCCATTCTTCAAAATATCCAGAAGGAAATCACCCTTCAAAAAAATCAGGCATTGGAAGGCAATGTGGAAGAGGTACTGGTTGAAGGTCAGAGCAAGCAAAGCGATCGAGATGTGACTGGTAGGACTCGATCCAATAAGATCGTCAATTTTGAAGGAGATTTAAGCCTGGTAGGAAAGTTAGTTCCGGTCCGTATTACAAGAGCGTATCCTCACTCTCTGAGGGGTGAATCAGTTCGGAGTTCGGTGTTTCAATTTCGTGTCTCCGAACTCTAAACTCCTAACTCACAACTGTGGTTTATGTATGTTTCATCACAATGCTGGAGATGATGTTGGCGGCTTCGTCCCCGCGGTCGGCGGCATTGCTGAGATGGCGGTAGATCTCTCGCATCTTGAGCATATAGACCGTATCCGTCCCTTTGAAGAGATCGGCCAAGGCTAAATGGTAAGCCTTCTCCATTTCATTCTCGTAAGATTTTGCCTTCACTGCATGCTCCATAGCAATCCTCGGATAGTCCTTTAAGATTTTAACGGCGTCATTTAACTCCCTGGCGGCTTTCCGGAGGATGTTGACCATATCCTGGATATGTTGGTCTCCCTTAACGTCGTAGATTTCCATTTCATCAACTGTAGTATTGGCATAGTCAACAACATCGTCAATGGCCCTGGAAAGGGCATAAATATCCTCACGGTCCAGGGGGGTGATAAAGGTCCTATCCAATTCTTCTACGAGGATGCGCCTCAATTCATCAGCCTCTCGTTCGAGATTCCGGACGTGATTAGCATTCTCCTTGGTTCCATTCTCCGCAAAGCTCCAGAGTGCTTCCAGGCCTTCGAGCGACTTCGAGGATTGGTGGGCAAGCAATTCGAAGAAACGGTTTTCGCTCCCGGAAAATGGCTTCTTCCTTTTAAAAATATCCCAGACCATTGTAAATCTCCTTTCCCTCTCAAAAACTGCGATGAATCATGCGGATCAGAAAGAAACTCGCCGCGGCCATTGAGGCTGAGGCCGGGATCGTGATAAACCATGCGACGACGATATTCTTGGCCACGCCCCAACGGACAGCGGAGATCCTCTGTCCAGCTCCAGCCCCCATAATGCTAGATGAGACCACATGAGTCGTTGAAACTGGCCCTCCTACCAGAGCGGCTCCAAGGATCACCGCTGCAGAGGAGGTTTGAGCGCAGAAAGCATGGACGGACCGCAAACGATAGATTCCCCACCCGACGGTTTTGATAATTCGCCATCCGCCACTGGCTGCTCCCAGGGCGATGGAGGCAGCACAACTGATAATCACCCAGAAAGGTATATGAAACGTAGGAGAGATTCCAAGAATAACCAATGACATCATAATGATCCCCATCGGTTTCTGGGCATCATTAGCTCCATGACTGAGTGAAAGGGCAATAGACGAAAGCACTTGCATCCGATTAAAGAAATATTTTGCTTTGGGCTTAGCATTTTTGGATAGATGGAGTGTAAGTTTGAACGAAAGTGTGCCAAAGATCAGGCCTAAAATAGGGGTGAGGATCAGTGAGGAGATGACATAAAGAAGACCTTTCCATAGAATTTTATCCGGTCCATAGGCCACCAATACGGAACCCACCATTCCTCCCACCAAGGCGTGGGATGAACTGGAAGGGAGTCCCCAAAACCATGTGATAAGGTTCCATGCGACGGCGCCAATGAGTGCAGCAATGATGAGAGAAATGGATAGATCGAGAAATCTTGGGTCAAAGGTAGAAATGTCAATGATATCTTTCCCAATCGTCTGGGCCACCGCAGTTCCGAACAGAAAAGGACCGATGAATTCGCCGAATGCTGCCATGCCCAAGGCCATTCGAGGAGTCATTGCCCCTGTGGTAATCATGGGTGCCATAACGTTAGCTGCATCATGGAAACCACTCGTATAGCCGAAGAAGAGGGCCAATGCGGCCACAAGTACAGCCAAAAATAAGATCGAAGCTCCGATGGGTTACCTCCCTCTACGACTTACAAACACTTTACCATAAAAACTTCTTGGTTTCTTTACAATTTTTATAACTTGGAGAGGATCTATCGGGCATTTGATTGCCATATCTTGATCAATCCTAATAGCACATTTGCCACCTTCTTGGGAAGAGGTTGAATGGACGGAACCTTTCCGTTGACAAAATGCAAATATTTCCTTATAAGACCTGTAGGATAAGGCTCCTGGCGTATCTTCCGTTTTATGGAAGAGATAATTCAGATGGGATAAAGAGCCGAGGAGGATGGGATGATTATCGGGGTTCCAAAAGAGATTAAAGATGGGGAGAAGAGGGTAGCCATGACACCCCAAGGTGTGGATGCCTTAGTTTCTCATCATCATCGGGTTGTTGTCGAAAAAGGTGCGGGGATAGGAAGCGGTTTCTTAGACCATGAGTATGAAAAGGCTGGAGCCATCCTCGCCGGTAAAGCAAAGGGTATTTGGGATGAAGCCGACATAGTGGTGAAAGTTAAAGAACCCTTGGAGCCGGAATTCTCTCTGATGAGGCCCGGCCAGGTCCTTTTTACCTTTCTTCATCTGGCTGCCGATCGCGACCTCACGCTCAAATTATTAGACCGCCGGATCATTGGGCTGGGTTATGAAACCATCCAAGAACGTGACGGGTCACTTCCTTTGCTCCGACCGATGAGTGAGATTGCTGGCAGGGCCTCTATTCTTGCAGGAGGGATATGCTTGGAGGCAAGGCATGGAGGCAAAGGGGTTCTCCTTTGCGGCGCATCGGGTGTTCCTCCGGCCAAGGTGGTCATCCTTGGTGCGGGGGTGGCAGGTGCGAATGCCTGTAAAGTTGCTGTAGGAATAGGGGTTCAGGTAAGCATTCTCGATATCCTACCAGAGAAATTAAGCTATCTCCACGATATCACTCATGGTCATATCACCACTTTCATTTCAAATCGGATGACGATTGCGGAAGAGATCGCGGGTGCTGATTTAGCCATTGGAGCAGTACTTATTCCAGGTGCTCAGACACCAAAGCTGGTAAGCCGCCAGATGCTAAAGAGGATGCGCCGTGGTTCCGCCGTTGTGGATGTCTCTGTGGATCAGGGTGGATGCTTTGAAACGACGCGGCCCACCACTCACGAGGATCCTACCTACATTGAAGAAGGAATCGTCCATTATTGTGTGACCAATATTCCAGGTGCCTTTCCGAGAACTTCAACGTTTGCCCTCACTAATGCCACGTTTCCTTACATCCTTCAGATTGCAGAGAAAGGGTATGAAAAGGCAATGGAAGAGAATGATGCATTGAGAAAGGGTCTTAATCTGATTGATGGAAAGGTTGTCTGTCCGGCTGTGGCTGAGAGTTTGGGTTTCACGAGTAAGCCCCATTAGAAGAGCTTCGCCCTTCTAATGGGAGGGCTCACACGGGGCAAACAGCGGGGTTTTCCAATGGGGTAAAGAGGGTGGAAGTTCATAAAAGAAAAAGATTGGTCATTGCGATCGATGGTCCTTCTGGTGCTGGAAAAAGCACAGTAGCGAGATCTTTAGCAAGGCGATTAGGCTACCTTTATATTGATACCGGAGCAATGTATCGGGCTGTTGCATTGAAGGTCAAAGAGAAGTCCATAGACCCGGAAGATGAATCTGCCCTCTACCAATTGGCGTCATCCCTTTCTCTCACCTTCGTCACAGAAAGAAAAGAAACTCATGTCCTCTGTGATGGAGAGGATGTCACGGAATCCATCCGTTTGCCTGAAATGAGTCGTCTCGCCTCAGATATTTCAAAAAAGAAGAGAGTGAGAGAAGCTTCCGTTCAAAAGCAGAGGGAGATGGGGAGAGGGGGTGGGGTTGTGTTGGAGGGAAGGGATATTGGAACAGTGGTTTTTCCCGATGCGGATGTCAAATTCTATCTGGATGCCGAGATCGAGGTAAGAGGAAGAAGAAGATTTAATGAACTGGCCCAAAAAGGTATTAAGGTTGATTTCCAAGAGACATTTGAGGAAGTGATGCAGAGAGACCATAACGATATGCATCGGGTTTACTCGCCTCTGAAAAAGGCCGATGATGCCGTGCTCATTGATTCTACCCATCGATCAGTGGAGGAGGTCGTGGAGGAAATGGTCCGCATTATCGATGAGAGGATGGAGGGCATGGAGTGAGAAGAATCGTCATATTATCCCATCGAAACTTCACAAGAATTCAATCTGAAGAGGTTGAGGAGAGGATTCGACAACTCGTGCGTCTTCGTAATTAAACGATTTGTAATTTTTTGAATAATGTGGTATAAAGTCTTCGAGAAAGTTCACATAAATACTCTGTCCTCCAATGGTAGGATGAGTATTGAGTTTCACATTGGCGGGAAAAGGGGGTTTTTGAATGGTTAAGGACGAGTTATTACCTAGAGAGGAAGGGAAAGCAGAGCCCCCTCTTGTTGGAGAAGAGGAAAAGAGAAGGTTGAAGGAACTTCCTCGCAGGGATGAGACCGAAGACTTTCAAACTCTCTATGAGGAAAGTCTGAGGGCAGTAGAAGAGGGTCAGATTGTCAAAGGGACCGTCATCGATATTACTCCGGATCATGTCACCGTTGATGTGGGATACAAGTGTGAAGGACAGATTCCTATTCAGGAGTTTGTGAAAAGGGATAGAAAAGCCGATGTGAAGATGGGAGACCGGATCGATGTACTCTTGGAGAGAAAGGACAGCGAAGAAGGGTTATTAATCTTATCAAAGGAGAAGGCAGACAAAGTAAGAGTATGGAGGGAGATTAGCCGATCTTGCAGGGAGGGAGAGGTCATAGAAGGTGAAATTGTATCCAGGGTTAAAGGTGGACTCTCCGTAGACATTGGCGGAATTTTTGCTTTCTTGCCTGGATCCCAAATTGATTTGAAGCTGGTTCGAAATTTAGATTCCTTAATGGGAAGACGATTAAAGTTTAAGGTGATCAAGTTCAATCGAAAGCGGAACAATATTGTCCTTTCGCGGCGTATTCTTCTCGAAGAGGAGCGGAAGCTATTGAGGGAGGGGACCCTGAAGAATATCCAAGAAGGGGCGATTGTCGAGGGAATCGTAAAGAGCATCACCGATTATGGCGCTTTTATCGATTTGGGCGGATTAGATGGTCTTCTCCATATTACAGATGTCGCTTGGGGAAGAATTGGACACCCTTCGGAGAAATTCTCTGTGGGGGACCGATTAAAAGTGAAGGTCCTTCACTTCGATCGGGAGAAGGAAAAGGTTTCATTGGGATTAAAACAAGCCCTGCCTGACCCATGGGATTCTGTCCCAGAGAAATATCCGGTGGGATCCCGGATCAAAGGGAAAGTCGTCAATGTGACGGATTACGGCGTCTTTGTTGAATTGGAAGAGGGTGTGGAAGGCCTCGTTCACATCTCCGAATTGACCTGGAGCAAGAAGATGAAGCATCCCTCCAAGATCACGCGTATCGGTGAGACCGTTGAAGTCATGGTTCTTGATTGTGATCCAGCCAAGCGCCGTATCTCATTGGGGATGAAGCAGATCGAGCCCAATCCATGGACTCTGATTGAGGAGAAATACCCAGTAGGCACCAGGGTTGTTGGAAGGGTGAAAACTGTTACTGATTTTGGCATTTTCATCGGATTCGAAGAAGGTTTAGATGGACTTGTCCATGTCTCCGAGATGTCGTGGACAAAAAAAATCAAGCATCCTGGTGAACTTTATAAAAAGGGACAAGAGGTAGAGGCCGTAGTCTTGAATATCGATAAAAAAAATGAGCGCTTCTCCCTTGGCATTAAGCAATTAACCCCTGATCCATGGAAAGAGGTTGCACGGCGATATCGGAAGGGCGAAGTGGTCACAGGGAAGATCACGAACGTGACCGATTTCGGTGCCTTTGTCGAACTGGAAGAAGGGATTGAAGGGTTGGTTCATGTTTCAGAGATCAGCCGGGAGAAAGTGGAGAGACCCTCGGACGTGTTGAAGGTAGGAGACAAGATTTCCGCAGTGGTTCTTCACATTGATCCCAACGAACGAAGGATCGGTCTCAGCATCAAAGGGTTAAAGGAGAGAGTGGAGAAGGTGGAGATTGAAAAGTATATCTCGAACCAAGGATCCGGCTCCCACAGCCTTGGAGCCTTGATTCAGGAGGAGATGGAACGCCGAGGTGGAGAATTGCCCAATAGAAAGGAAAAAGAGTAGAATCCCAAAGACAATCGTTTTCAATTATCTTTCACAAATAATGCTTAAGGGGTTGCGATTCTGTCGTAACCCCTTTTTCACTTATCCCTTTGCTCGGCAATCGGAAAAGGGCGCTACTTGTGGGATGGTTTCCAACATATGTCTGAGCCATTCAGAACAGATCAAAGAGTGAGTGCATACAATTTTGTTTTAAGGATTTCCTTTAGGAAGTGAACAGACTGCGTTTACCTTTTCTAATCCGTAGATTTATTCGAGTATTGGGCAATCTTTTCGTTTAATCTTGACAGCAGGGCTTCAAACCCCCTGTTCTTAAGAAAACTGGAATAGTCTGCTCGTTTCAGGGCGAGATCGCTTACGCCGTCTGCGATGACGTTGATAATGCGCCATTGATTGTTAACTCGGTGAAGGATGTAGTCCAGTTGAACCTTTTCCCCATTGGACTTGGTAAGCTCAGTACGGACCAGAATTTGGCTGCCGCCTTGCTCTTTTTCTGAGATCACCTTGAACCGTTCTCCAGAATAAGCATCGAAATTTCGGGCATAGGTGGCGATACTCAGCTTGGTAAAAGTTTCAACAAATTTTGCCTTTTGCTCATCATTGAAAGACTCCCAATATCTTCCCACTGCCACTCTTGCAATGGACACTAAGTCGAAACTGCTCCTGATCACGGGTGAGAGTCGTTCATATCGACCTTTGTAACCAGTCGTGTCGCCATCCTTCATGGCGGAAAGAAGATTTGTGTGGAGGTTTTCAACGACCTCGATTGCAGGATGGGTCGCCTGTGAAGTTAGGGGGATCGCTATTTGCATCAACAGGAAAATGAGTGTCAATAAACCCAAGATATTCATCTTATTCATATTATGATCCCTATCTCAACCGGGGCCCGCAGGTTTTGAATGGGTTGGTGGCTATTTCTTGGGCGTCGGGCCGTCAGTGCCAGGGCCGCCCAAAAACACGCGAAGCGCTTTAAGCGGATGCGCAAACGTGTCATTTACTGCTGTGGGTTCAAAACCACTGTGGACCATGCAGCTCGCACATTTGGGATGGCGGCCCCTGCCATAAGCCTCCCAGGTTGTTTCTTCAATCAGAGCCTTGAAGCTTGGGGCATACCCTTCGTCCACCAAAAGATAACAGGGCTTCTGCCAGCCAAAGATATTACGCGTTGGGTTCCCCCAAGGAGTACACTGGTAGGTCTGGTTTCCGGCCAGAAAGTCGAGAAATAGACTCGACTGATTAAATTTCCACTTGCGGCGATTTCCCAATTTGAAGATGTCGCGAAAGAGTTGTTTGCTGTTCGCGCATCTCAAGAAGCCCTCTTTTTGTGGAGCCCGGGCGTAATCAAAGCCAGGGGATACCGTGATACCCTCAACCCCCAGGCCCATTACAAAATCGAAGTGTTCAGCCGCTTCTTCTGCCGTCACACCCTCATAAAGGGTGCAGTTGATGGTGACGCGGAAGTCCTTCGCACAGGTGAGTTTGATCGCTTCGACCGCACGATCAAATACCCCTTGCTGACAAACCAATGCGTCATGTCGCTCCCGATTTCCGTCAAGGTGAACGGAGATGGTCAGGTAAGGTGAAGGGGTGTAATCTTTAACATGTGTTTTAAGCAGCAGACCATTGGTGCAAAGATAGACAGATTTCTTCTTTCTCACGAAGCCTGCAACAATCCGCGGCATATCCTCATGGAGCAGCGGCTCACCCCCAGTGATCACGACGATGGGGGCACCGCATTCTTCGGCTGCAGAGAGACATTCCGTCACGCTAAGACGTCGATTGAGGATCTCTTCCGGATAGGCGACCTTACCGCAACCGGCACAAGCGAGATTGCACCGGAAAAGGGGTTCGAGCATCAACACCAAAGGATAATACCGCCTCCGATGCAGCTTATGACGCATCACATGGCGTGCCACACAATATTGCTGAATCAGAGGGATCCCTATTGTAGACTCCTTAGCCTAAGTCCTGTAACAATTAGTTTCTTCGAGGTCATAATGATTCCGGCAAACGAAAACGCATCGTTTCTCGTTCACCCCTCATTTCGGTGACCTTTCTTGCACCATAGGCCTGTAACCGTTCTAAGAGCTTTTGAACCATTGCCTCTGGGGCTGAAGTTCCAGAAGTGATACCCACCCTGGTCTTTCCTGAAAACCATGCCCCCTCTATATTGTCTACTTCCTCGACCAAATAGGCTGGCAAACCGCTTTGCTCACCCACCTCACGGAGTCGGTTGGAGTTGGAACTATTATGGGCCCCCACTACTAACAGAAGATCTATGTCTTTGGCCAGTCGGCGGACTGCATTCTGTCGGCTTTGGGTCGCGTAGCAGATATCGCTCAGTTCTGGGCCCCGAATGGTCGGGAAACGCTTCTTCAGGGCATCGATCACCTCGCGCGTATCATCTATGCTCAAGGTAGTTTGGGTAACATAGGCAAGGTGATCAGGGTTTCTCACCTCAAGTGCTGCGACTTCGGCGCTGCTCGATAATACATGGACTAGCCCTTCAACACGGCCCCGGGTGCCCTCAACCTCCGGATGCCCCGGATGGCCAATGATGATAATCTCGAAGCCTTGGCGACTGTACTGTTGAGCCTGGAGGTGGACTTTGGTAACCAACGGACAGGTAGCATCAATGATCCTCAGTCTTCTTTTTTTCGCGTTTTGGACCACTGCTGTGGACACACCATGGGCGCTGAAGATAGTCAGTGCACCGGCTGGTACCTCATCGAGAGTCTCAACGAACAAAGCTCCTTGGTTTTTCAAGTCCTCGACCACATGGCGGTTGTGGACGATCTCATGCAAAACATAGACAGGGGTGCCATGAATCTTGAGGGCCCGTTCAACAATTTTTATAGCTCTCACCACCCCTGCACAAAATCCGCGGGGTTGAGCAAGTATCACCTGCATTCGTTCCGCTTCCATTCTCTTCGATCGGTTTGATCCCTGTTGCCCATCTATCTCCCCCATTTTCTACGAAACCACTCCACAGTCATCCGCAGCCCATCCTCAAACTTAACCTTCGGCTTCCAGCCCAACTCCTGCCGGGCCTTTTCAGCCACAACTTCCTTCCCGGCGAAGTCTCCAGGCCGCTCCGGGACGAATTCGATTTTTACGTGATCTCCGATGGCTGCCCTTATCCCTTCCGCGACTTCCAGAACCGTGATCTTCCGGGGTCCTTCGAAGTTATAGGTTTGGTTCGTTGCGACCTCTTGCATTGCAAGGACGTGGGCTTCGGCCAAATCTCCAACG
>Ga0187770_10001454_pt1 | contig 12572 bp, 11 predicted proteins | sample 0116_SJ02_MP02_2_FD_133154 | JGI IMG/M metagenome (GOLD analysis project Ga0187770, IMG submission 133154) | Tropical peat soil microbial communities from peatlands in Department of Meta, Colombia - 0116_SJ02_MP02_20_MG | ecosystem: Environmental > Terrestrial > Soil > Wetlands > Peat | place...
CTCACCTGGCCAACCCAGGGAGTGAAATAGCTCCACCGTTGGAGGCTGTTTGATTCCGCACGAGTCCAACATGGGCGCGTCCACCAAGACCTTATAGGGCGGCCCCTCAGCAATGAGCTGTCCTTCGCGCATCAGCCACACCTGGTCAGCCCCAGCAGCAACCTCCGGCTCATGGTCGACGATGAGAAGCATCCGTCCCTCTTCCCGGATGCTATGGGCTATTGAGAGGACTTCTTCGCGGCCCTCGGGATCGAGATCCGTGGTAGGCTCATCCATCACCAGGATGTTCGGTTCTAATGCAAGGAGAGAACCGATGGCCAGGCGCTGCTTTTGCCCGCCGGAGAGGCTGGCTGGCTCGCGCTGTCTCAGTTTTTCGAGGCCCACGAAGGCGAGGTAGCGCTGAATGCGGCGTTCGATCTCCTGGCGGGGCTGGCAGTGGTTCTCGAGCCCGAAGGCCATTTCGAGTTCGACATTGGTGGAGAAGAGTTGTGCCTCGAAGTCTTCCAGCACCAACCCAACGAGGCGTGACATTTCCGCTACTTTATGCTGAGCAACCTCTTTCCCCTTTACCAAAACACGGCCCTTATAGTCACCGCGGAAAAATTTGGGCACCAAGGCGTTGAGTGAACAACATAACGTGGATTTGCCCGCACCTCCGTGCCCCATGACGACGACAAAGGTGCCATCTTCAATCTGGCCGCGAATGCCCTGGAGAGCGGGCCGTTCACATCCCCGATAGGTGAATGTCAAGTCTTCGATCGAGACAGCGATACCCATCTATTATTAATTAAAATGTCAAATGTCAAAATCCAAATGCCGCAACTCAAAGCTTGAAATGAAGGTTAAGGTCTAGGCTGAGGTCAAGTTTTTTCTCAACCTTATCTTGCCTCGAATTCAACAACTAAAGGAGGAGGCTACCCACGATGATGGCCAGAGCACAAAGCCAGCCAGTAGTCTTTATTGGAAGTTCGGTGATCATCGCACCCAGAAGGCCGGTCACGGCGGCGACGGTGACCAGCCATGCACCGACGGTCCCCGCGATAGGCAAGCCGATATCGTTCTCCTCCATCACATCCGCCCAGAAGAGGCCGAGTTGCTGTTTGGTGACACCGAATACGGATGATAGGAGGACGACTCCGATCCAACTAGCGAATGTATTATTGATGGTGATGACCTTGGTCAAGATGGCATAGGGAACAATGCCAAGAGCGTCCACGGCAACGCCGATCACCACCGCACAGGAGGCACTGGAGATGAAGGAGATGAGGATGTAGGTCACCCAGCTGCGCCAGCTACCGACATTCCACTCCCGTGATTTTTCAGAAAAAGGGGCCAGGGTTGTCCACATAGTATAAGGGAGGTAGCCCAGCAGGAAATTACCCACAAGGCCCGGAAGGGAACCGGGTCCCAACGTGCCACCGAAGATATCGCCGATAAGATTCCCAATCGCTGAACCCCAAGCGCCCGCAGGGCCGAACAGCAGGCCGAAGGCCATAGGGAAAATGTTGGCCACTCGCACTTCAGTGATACCCGGGATCAGCGGGATCGCGGTCTTGAAGGCAATGAGGGCCGCACCATAGATCGAGGCACAGACCGCCGCGAGAATGATCATTCGGGTATTTCTCCACATCGTGATCGCCGCTTTCATTTTCTCCGAACCCCTATTCTTCTATGACCGCCCCCCAAAATCATGGAGCGCCTTTCGAACCATGCATCCATATCGATTTCTGCCTTGATTGGAATTTACTAAATTGAGATGGGGGTGTCAATAAGCGAATAGGGCCTTTCGCAATTCAGACTTCAGACGTTAGACATCAGACCTCACTCATATAGGGGATTCACCCTGTCTTGGTCCTCATCTCCATGGAGTCTCTGGCCATTCGTGCCCCTCAGTCTAATGTCCGAAGCTTACGGTCTCCTGTGTCTGAATCTCAGAGGATTTATTGAGATTCTTCATCGGATATGATATGAAAATGAATCATTAACGATGGATCCGAGAGGGGTGGGAGGAGATGATTCAGACTTTCCAAGTGAGGACATCAAAGCAAACCGAGTTGGTTGATATCACCCGCTCTGTCGAGGAGGCCGTTCAGAAGACAGGGTTGAAGGATGGGGTCTGCATCATATTTGTTCCCCATACCACTGCTGCCATCACGATCAACGAGAATGCGGATCCCAGCGTTCCCAAGGATATTGCCATGGAGCTCAATAAGATTGTTCCGTTTGAGGATCGTTATCAACACCTGGAAGGAAATTCGCCCGCTCATATCAAGGCCAGCCTTGTCGGGCTTTCTCAAGTCGTCTTTGTTGAGTCAGGGAAGCTCGTCCTCGGAACCTGGCAAGGGATATTTTTTTGCGAATTCGACGGCCCGAGAAATCGCAAAGTCCATGTCAAAGTGATGAAATCAGAGGGATAGAGATGAATCGGGATGATCTCTTCGAGAAAATGGGCAAGGTGTTCGAAAAGGAACCTCGGCTCATCCATCTTCCCTCCGAGGGGAAGGCCGTTTTTGTAGGGGACACCCATGGAGATGTGGATGCCTCTCAGCGGGTCATCTGTCGATACTTCAAGAGCCCTTATCGAGTTGTTTTCTTAGGTGACTATGTGGACAGGGGCCCCCACTCTCAGGAGAATATCGATTATCTGCTCCAGCTGAAATTGGAGCATCCGGATCAGATTTTTCTTTTGGCGGGAAACCATGAAGGATACACGACAAAAGAGTTCTATCCTGCCAATTTCTGGGACTCCCTTTCGGCGAAGAGCGTAGAAAAGCATGGTCTTCTCTTTTCCAAATTCCCTCTGGCCGCCACTTCCCATAGCGGGATCTTAGCCCTTCATGGTGGGCTGCCGGATTTGAATTCTTTGGAAGAGATAGACCAGATCGAATGGGGAGATTCCAATTGGGACAAAATCGTCTGGGGGGATTTCGTGGAGAGTGAGGCCGGCCTTCTGGGTAATTGGGGGGGGAGGCCTCAATTCGGCCGACAATATTTTGGACAGTTGATGGAACGATATCAAAAGCAGGTGCTCATCCGTTCCCATCAGCCTCATGCCCCCCCGCTGATGTTCAAGAAGAGGTGCATCACCATCTTCACTTCAAATGCCTATCTGCCCTTCCGCACCATCGCAATTGTCGATTTGGAAAAAGAGATTCGAACCGCAGAGGATGTGGTCCTTGAAAGAATATGAGGGCAAGCTATAAACATAATTCCAAATGTCAAAATCAAAATGCCAAATGAATATCAAAGCCCTAAAAGAAATCATTTTCTGATTTTTGGATTTGCTTTGACATTGATTCACTTTCGGTTCCTCACTTCGTGTGAACCTTGAGATTTGGCGTTTTCATGAAAGAGGGAACCTCCCATACATGACTAAATTTGTTTCTTTTGATATGGACGGAACACTCGTTGACCCCGAATTCACGGATTGGGTCTGGTTACATGGTATTCCATCACTTTATGCAGAAAAGGCAAAGCTCCCATTTGGGGAAGCAAAGCATTTTGTGGTGGAGGAATATTTGAAAGTGGGGGAAGGTGCAATTGAATGGTATGACATTAAATATTGGTTCCAATTTTTCCAATTGGGAGACAGCTGGAGAGATTTAATGGGCCGATATGTGGACAAAATCAGCATCTACCCGGATGTCCGCGATATCTTGGATCGGCTAAAAGAAAAATTTCCCATGATCTTGACCTCCAATGCAGGAAGGGAGTTTATCGACGTTGAGATGGAGACAACGGGCCTTCGGGTCTATTTCGACCGGATATTTTCAGCCACCTCCGACTTTGGTGAGGTGAAAAAGACGATCGGTTTTTACCAGCGAATTTGTCAGATCCTTGGCGCGAACCCCCAGGAGATCGTTCATGTGGGGGACCACTATGAATTTGACTACCTCGTCCCCCGGAGGTTGGGGATCCACGCCTTCTATTTGGATCGGTCGGGTGAGAAGGGCGGAGATTTCGTCCTCCGGGATTTGGGAGAATTGGAAGAAAGACTTGGGATCAGTATTAAACCGGGAGCACCCAGTGACAAACAAATCCCAATGACCAAAATTTCAAATTCAAAATAAAATGGTTTGGGTCATCTGAAATCTGTATTTGGGATCTGTTTGGATTTAGGGATTTGAGATTTCGAAATTCAGAGACGATTGAAGTCTGGCCCTATTAAGTCGAACAGATCATGACTGACGATAGAAGATATTCATTGGGAGTTCATTGGGGTTGGGTGGTTTTGGGATCCGGCTTTATCACCCTTTTTATCAACTATAGCATTCGAATCGGTGCCTTTTCGATCCTTCTGCCCAAGATGATCCCCGATCTCGGCATCAACATGACTCAGGCGGGAATGATCAGGGCTGCTTACATCTTTGCATACGTCCTTTTCTCACCCCTGATGGGCTGGCTTACGGATCGCATTGGTGGAAGATTCGTCATCAGTTTCTTATGTGTTTTTTTGGGAATGGGGACCTTCCTCATGGGCCAGGCTTCGAGTCTCTCCACAGCGATCCTCTTCTATGGGATCGTGGGGATAGGAGCCGCCGCCATGTGGATTCCAGTCGTCACATTGATCCAGAAATGGTTTGGGACAACACGGCGAGGGCTTGCCTTGGGGATCCTTTCCCCCAGTTATGCATTGGGATTTGGTCTGATGGGGCTGGTCCTTCCCGTTGTTGTCAAAACCTATAGTTGGAGGATGGGTTGGGTTCTTTTAGGGATCTCAGGATTGGTCCTTGTGGTGGTGAATACCCTTCTCCTCCGGAGCGACCCAAAAGAGATGGGCCTTCTTCCCTGGGGGGAAAGTTCGAAATCGATTCCATCTTCTCTTCCACCTTTCGTCTCTTTCAGTTACAGGGAGGTGCTGAGAGGACGCCATTTCTGGCTGGTGGGTGTCTCCTATCTATGCATCTCTTTTGTAGCCTATATCGTCACTGATTTTATTGTGACCTACGGGGTCATAGAATTGAAGGTCGGGTATTCGGTCGCGTCGAGTTTCATCAGCATTATGGCGCTCACCAGCATCGCAGGGGGCCTCATTTTGATGATCTTCTCCGATTATATCGGGAGGAAAAAGTCACTGGTGATCACCCAGTCCCTGATGAGCTTCAGCATTTTGCTGATCATTTCGGCAAGGGACAATATCTCATTTGTGAGGGCAGGAATAGGATGCTTTGGTTTCTCCTATGGAGGAATCTGGCCCATGTATGCCGCCTGCGCAAGGGACTATTTTCCGAAGGAGGTGGCCGGGGCCGTCTTGGGAGTCTTGACCCTCTTTTATGGGATCGGAGCCATTGTTGGTCCAATCGTGGCGGGCCGTCTGACCGATATCACCGGGACTTTTCGATGGTGTTTTGGGCTTGGGACTTTTGCGGCCTTCAGTGCGGCCATGGTCATCGGGTTTTTGGGAAAGCCAAAAGGGTTTGGGAAGGAAGGAGATTGAAAGGTTTCTTTTTTTTATGGTAGGATTACAAAATAGTGGAGGAACGTCCTACAAAATGGGACTTGAGGTCAAAGGCGATAAATGTTGACGGTTTGAGGCTTGAACGAAGGGATCCTTAAACGAAGTGCTCCTGGTGCAGACAGTGGGGAGGGGATGAGAGGTGCCTAATCCAAGGATATTAGTGGTCGATGATGAAATGATCGTTTGCGAGAGTTGTAAACGGATTCTGGAAGAGGAAGGGTATGAGGTGGAGACCGCGCTGAGCGGGAAAGAGGCCTTCGAGAAAATGAAGGGGAACCCTTTTGACGTGGTGATCACCGATCTTAAAATGCCAGGGATCGATGGGATGGAAGTTCTGAGGACATTCCGTAAGGAGTATCCGGAAGCGATCATCATCATGATCACAGGATTTTCCACGGTGGAAACCGCAGTCGAGGCCATGAAGTTGGGAGCCTTCGACTACATTCCCAAACCCTTTACACCCGATGAGGTCTCGATTGTTGTGAAGAAGGCGATTGAAAAGAAGAGCCTCCTCCTCGAAAATATCTATTTACGCCAAGAATTAGAGCAAAAATATGGTTTTCACAATATCATAGGAAAGAGCAAAAAGATGCAAGAAGTCTATCGGGCCATTGTTAAGGTTGCTCCAACTGACAGGACTGTTATCATTTATGGTGGCACTGGGACGGGGAAGGAATTAGTGGCGCGGGCCATTCATTTTAACAGTCCGAGAAGAGAGAAACAATTTGTCCCGGTGGACTGCGCTGTTCTTTCAGAAAATCTTTTGGAGAGCGAGTTGTTCGGTCATGTTAAAGGTTCTTTCACCGGCGCCGTCACCACAAAGCCAGGGCTCTTTGAAGTGGCCGATGGAGGGACTGTTTTCCTCGATGAGGTGGGGAATATTACGGCCTCTATTCAGGCCAAACTCCTAAGAGTGTTACAGGAAAGGGAGTTTAAACCCGTTGGTGGGACGAATGCGAAGAAGGTCGACATTCGGCTCATCGCTGCCACCAACAAAGACCTGGAGAAGATGATTAAAGATGGGACGTTTATGGAAGACCTCTATTACCGGCTTAATATCGTCCCGATTTATCTCCCCCCTCTCAAGGATCGGCAGGAAGATATTCCCCTCCTCGCCGTTCATTTTCTCAAGAAATATGCTGAGGAGATGGGGAAGGCGATCAAGGGTTTCACACCCGAGGCAATGGAGAAGTTGGTGAGGTACGCATGGCCAGGCAATGTCCGGGAACTAGAGAATGTCATTGAACGGACTGTGGTGATGATGGAAAATGAGGAGATGGTTCGAGTAGGTCACTTAATCCTTCCAGGTGAACAGGAGAAAGATGTTCTGGAGAATCACATCCCCGTGACCAGCGAGGAATTGAAGGAGATCAAGAAACAAATGAGGGAAAAGGCGGTTGAGGAGATCGAAAGGGCATTTGTCCTCAATGCGTTGGAGCGGAATCATTGGAATGTGACCAGGGCAGCAGAAGAAGTGGGAATGCTCCGGCCAAATTTTCAGGCAATGATGAGAAAGTATAACCTCCGGGCGAGAGAAGAGTAGAAATTGTATCAACGATCAATGACCAATTATCAATAGTCATTGGGCAATGAGCTGTGGCCAATGAATGCTTAAGAGGATTCGACTTCAAAAAGTTATCCATAGTTGATGATTGACGAGTAATAAATGGGTAGGTTTTTGAATTGATCATTGCTAATTGACTATTGGTCATTGACAACTGAGGTTCTTAGCCTTGTCGGACTTTTTTAAATGGTTGATTGTAGGCTGGTCGATCGTAGTGGTGGGCATTGCTGCCCTGGGGGCAATCCTGATTGTTAAATACGGGGAAATCAAGAAGATTGAGACAGATGACGTAAGCCTCTGTTTCATTATTGCGTTTTTCTGTTGGCTGATTCCCATCATCGCCTTTTCGATTTTGGCCCGCAGCTTAGGATTCTGAAAGCTTAGTCAGTTTTTTAGGAGACGTAGCATTGAATAGGATATCCTTTCTGGCTGCATATTTTTTTTGTCGTTTAAAAAAGTAAATCGTTTCACATGGCTATCAAAAAGCCCATTTTTTTGCATCAAAATATGTATAATTAAAATATACACATCTGCAGAATGAGAATCTCTATTTTTTACTAAAGCCTAATAAATTCAGATAATTACATCTGAGTTCTTTTGATTTCCCCTTGGCATACAAAATGCAAGATTAATGCTGAACCCAATAAGAAAGGGGGAATGAGGTATGTTAAAGGGAAATAAGAAAACGATTGTAGGCTTAATGGTTGCTATCATGACACTGGTGGCTACGCCTGCATTGGCGAGGGGGATCAGTTTCAAAGATGCTGGAATTGCCCTTTGGATATTTATCATTATTGGTGCAGTGATCGTCCTTCTTCAGCTGATCCCGGCAGCGATCCTTTTCTTTTCTTTCATCGGAACCACCACTGGCCTCGTCGCAAAGCGAAAGAAAGCTTCAGAGGAAGCACCTGGCGAGGAGAAGGTTATACTCCCCGGAGCTCAGCCAGCAGCGGTTAAGAAGTGAATTGATTATTAACGATATATCCGTGCCCGTAGGATTATTGAAGGAGACAAAAGCATGTCCGGGAGGATGAAGAAGATTCTAATTATCCTAAGCCTCGCCCTCTTCTTGGCGATCGCACTGTTCTCTTTGGGGGTCGCCTACGCAGCAGGAATCAGGGGTTTGGGGCTCTTGGCGATCTGGTTTTTCCTCACTTTTGGGATCGTCGTCGTCTTAGCTCAATTGATTCCAGCGGGCATTTTTCTCTCCTCTTTTATTTCAAGAGCCTATTCTTCGCTTCGAGGAGGAGAGGTGCCCATCCGAGCCACATAAGGATAGAGCAAGGGATTTTTCCCTACCTGTCCAAGAGGGGGCCGCGAACGGGATATGGTTTGCGGTGGGCAGTGGGATGGAGGGAGAAAAGGGGGCTTCTAACCAAGGGGAGAGATTACTATGAAATCGAAAACGATCCTCATCGCCTATCAGGATGATCTCTGGGCCAGATCGCTCTCCACTTTTTTCCATGGTATCGGATATAGGGTCGAGACCGCAAAAATGGTGAGTGAGATGATTCGGAGGGTTCGAAACGGGAAGATCCATGTCGTCCTCCTCGATGATGAGATCGAGGGGGTGAAGGCATGTGACTTGGTTCCCTTATTTAAGAAGATCAATGATAAAGTTCAAGTTATCGTCATCTCCTCAGAGGCCTCTCTCGGCGAGGTGAAACGTCTCCGAGGGACAGGGATTTTCTATCAAGCCATGAAACCGGTCGACCTGGAAGAGGTCAAGTCGGCAGTAGAATGTGCCTTTGAGAAGATCGAAAGAGAGAGTTTAAAGGAGGGGTTCTTTTCTTTCCTCATTCCAAGGAGGGTTCCAGCATGAAACGGAGAAAAAGAGGGAGTAAGGCTTGGACTAGCCTCGGGGGGATACTTCTCTTTTTTCTTGTCATCGGTCTATCGTCAGGAGTGGCTCGGGGCGATAGTTCTCTCTGCCTGGGTTGTCATCAGGACGAGTCGCTGAAGAAGCAAGATGCTCAGGGTAAGAGCATTTCGCTTTTTGTCCCCGAGGCTCAATTTAAGAGTTCCGTCCACGGTAAACTCTCGTGTTCGGATTGTCACACCCATATTAAGGATGATGCCCACGCCGAAGGAGGGAAGAAGGCTGCTGATAAGAGTGTGAATTGTGGGGCTTGTCATAAGGAGGCGGAGAAAGAGTATGAGCAGGGTCTTCACTCCAAGATGATCATGAAGGGGACGGAGAGGGCGGCTTATTGCAGTGACTGCCACGGAAACCATGATATCCTTCCCAGCAAGAATCCCAAATCGATGACGAATGTCTCCAACATCGAAAAGACATGTAACCGATGTCATTCCAATCTTGAATTTGTGAAACAACATGCATTGGGCGCAGCCATTCCAAAAGAGGAATTTGAGAAAAGCGTACATGGGAAAACGGGCGAGGTGACCTGTACCAGCTGTCACGGGAGCCATAGTGTGAAGTCTCTGATCGATCCGAAGTCAACCATTTTCCGATCGAATATTCCCCAAACGTGTGGGACATGCCATCCCGACATCACCAAACAATTTACAGAAAGCATTCATGGAGTCCTTGCTGCGAGAGGCAGGACGGATTCTCCCACTTGCACCACTTGTCATGGGATTCATGGCATCAAGGCGAAGGTGGACCCTGACTCCCCGGTTAATGAGAAGAGAATTGCCTTAACCACCTGTCCACAGTGTCATGCGGCGGAACGAATTTCGAAGGAGTATAAACTGACGACCACTGAGGTTAAATCTTACTATGACAGTTTTCACGGTCTTTCTTACCGGGGTGGAGATACCTATTCGGCCAACTGTGCCAGTTGCCACGGGGTCCATGATATCCGCCCCTCGTCCGACCCCCAATCGATGATTAACAAGAACAATTTGCAAAAGACCTGTGGGAGCTGCCACCCTGGGGCTTCTGAGAACTTTGCCAAGGGAAAGATGCATGCCGTCGCCTCCGTTACCGGGGAAGATTTCGGGGAGAAAGTGGTCGGATGGGTAAGGATCGTGTATATTTTCCTGATTGTTATGGTCATCGGCGGATTGACCTTTTTCAACTTTATGGATTGGTTAAGAAAAACAATTGAAAAGAGGCCTCATTAAGAAGTAAGGAGCAGGTCGCCATGGGAAAGAAATACCTCAGAATGACATTGAATGAGAGAATGCAGCATCTCAATCTTGCCGTCAATTTTACACTGCTGGTCATCACGGGTTTTGCCTTGAGCTATTCGTCAGCCTTCTGGGTTTCTCCCATTACCGAGGTTCCGATGGGAATGACCTTTCGAGGTTTTCTCCATCGCCTCTGCGGCGTGGCCACGGTTTTCCTGGGGGGCTATCACATCCTCTATTGCGCCTTCACGAAGAGGGGCAGAGGGATTATCAAGGATATGATCCCCGGGTTAAAGGATGCCAAAGACCTCTGGGAGACGTTTAAGAACGACTTCTTCATCAACCGACCAGCCAAAGAAATTAAAATGCCTCGATTCAATTTCAGGGAGAAGTTAGAATACCTGGGCTTGATCTGGGGAACGATTGTCATGACCGTGACAGGTTTTATTCTCTGGTTTAAGACAGAATGGCTGCTATTTTTCCCTATGTGGAGCTGGAATGTCGCCCGGACGATCCACTTTTATGAGGCGATTTTGGCTACCCTTACCATTATCGTCTGGCATTTTTATTCTGTCGTTTTCAGCCCCGATGTCTATCCGATGAGTTGGGCTTGGATTACAGGGGACCTGACCGAGCATGAAATGGCGTTGGAGCACGGCGCGGAATTGGAGAAGATCAAGGCGGAGCAGGGGAGATTGGTGGAGTTTGGCGAGGCAGCTGCGGTCGGTGGAGGCCGGGTTTTTCCCCTTTCTCCCGAAGGAGAAGAAAAGACTTCCTCCCCACGAGGGTTCTTTGGCACGGTCAGAAACCTCAATGAAAAGATTAAGGAATGGAAAGGAATGTGAAGAGAATCCGCTGAGAGCGGCTTTTGTAGACTTCAAAGGGTGATTTTCCTGCAACAGCAGGGCGTGATCTAAGTTTCAGGGCCCTATATATCCTCTGACTCCCACCATCCAAACCCCACCCAACATGGAGAGGATATATAGGGCTTTTTTTATTGGAGGCTCCCATCCTGTGGGGTAGGGGCTTGGGGCTAAGATTTTCCCCATGTTGATAACGATGTTATTTCCCTTCTTGTAGAGATTGAGAGGAAGTGTTAACATTTTAATTATTTAAGATACGGAGATGGCATAACAAAATTTCGGCGGTAGATGTTATCTATCATTCACATGTAAGCCTGCTTACCGCATGCAGGTGCAAAAAAGGGGTTACAAAATGTTAATAAGGGGATCTCAGAAAAAAATTCTATTTTATATTATTCCACTTCTCATCTCTATCTTCCTCTTTGGAGGTCTCAGAGGAGGAGCTTGTGCCATGACGACGGAAGAAGAGAAGAAGTTGGGGAAAAAGGTTCTCCTCGAAATTCAGAAAGAGGCCGATTTCGTGAAAGACCTAAACGTTCAAGCTTTTGTTGAAAAAGTAGGTTCTTCCTTAGTGGATTATGTGGGTCCAACCCCTTTCGAGTTCAAATTCTACGTGATCAATGATCTGGATCCAAATGCCTTTGCCGTTCCGGGCGGTTATGTTTTCATTAACACGGGGCTCATTGCTTTGGCAGAGAACGAACAGGAGATTGCAGGAGTGCTGGCTCATGAAATCTCCCATGTCACGCAAAGGCATATCGCCAAGATGATTGAGAAATCGAAAGTGCTTAACATTGCCACCCTGGGCGCCATTCTCGCAGGGATGCTTGCGGGCAGAGGTGGGCCAGGCTCGGGAGCGGCTGTGTCGATGGCGACGGCCACAGCGGGAGCTCTTCAATTGAAATTTTCCCGAGAAATCGAGCAGGATGCGGATCAACACGGCTTGAATTTATTGATCAAAGCGGGCTACGACCCAGATGGGATGATTAACTTTTTTAAGAAACTCCAGAAGCTAAGCTTGGCCATGGCACCGAAGACCCCTGCTTACCTTCTCAACCATCCAGCCATTGAAAACCGAATTTCTCTCTTGGAAAACATTCTCCAGATGGGGCCGAAGCCCACAGGGCCTTTCAAAACCTTTGAGAATTTCAACAAGATTCGTACAATGGTCTTTGTAGAGGAGAGGGAACCTCAGACAGTCATCACCTATTTTCAGTCTTTGATCGATGCCAACCCCAATCATTGGGAGGGGTACTATGGTTTGGGCCTTGCCTATCGGAAGATGGGAAGATTTGATAAGTCGATGGAAGCCCTTCAACAGGCGCACTCTTTGGCCCCCAAGGATCCCGATGTATCCAGAGAGCTTGGCATAGTTTATTTTCTTTCAGGAAAGGTGGATCAAGCCATTGAGAACCTCGAGGCCTTACGATCCACTCCTGGACAAGGTCAAAATAATGATCTAATGACTCTTTATTACCTTGGGAGGGGATATCAGGAGAAAGGAGACTTTGCCAAAGCTCTTCCACTCCTGCTGAAGGTTCAAAAGGAGAGGCCTGAATTCACTGATATCTACTACCACCTCGGATCTGTTTAC
>Ga0187770_10001455_pt1 | contig 12571 bp, 9 predicted proteins | sample 0116_SJ02_MP02_2_FD_133154 | JGI IMG/M metagenome (GOLD analysis project Ga0187770, IMG submission 133154) | Tropical peat soil microbial communities from peatlands in Department of Meta, Colombia - 0116_SJ02_MP02_20_MG | ecosystem: Environmental > Terrestrial > Soil > Wetlands > Peat | place...
CGTGCATCATCGTGATCCAGGATTGAGAGTAGTCGTCATGCGGCAAACGTTTTTCCATTCGTAAAAAGTCCCTTCATGCAAGGTCACTCGGACATCTTCCATCTGGGCCGGGGCTGCGTAGGTGTTCGGGGGTCTGAGTTTGCCGTCGGGCAGGAAGTTTTTGGATAAGCTCTGGCGATCTTCGCCGGTGATTTCGCCTTTGCCCCAGTTGCCCCAGATCGAAAAGCTCGGGCGGGTCTGTCGGCCAACCGGCATGGGTGAACGCCAGTTAACCATATCCAGCTCGATCGGTTCGCCAAGTGTATTCAGATAAATATGCGGACGCATCTCACCGCTCAGATTCATATGAAAAGTTTGGCCATTCGGCGTGCACAGATCAGCTCGCCCTCTAACAAAGGTGTGAGGGATTATAGTTTCGAGCGCCCGTGTTGAAGGCCAGACCGCGACGTACAGAACGTAATCTCCAGCGGTACTAGAATGCATCTTCCCCCAACCTGTCCAGTAAGGGAGGGGATGAAAGTTTCCGCCAAGGAAGAATCCCCAAGGATATAAGGCGACGTAGATCGCGCCGACGCATACGAGAAGGAGGAAAAGCGCAATCCACTGCATCCGGCCGGTTAATTTTCTGCGCGGAGGTTTTGAAACTTGCGCCGCTAGGCTTTGCTTTACAATCTCGAACTGTTGCTCAGGTTGCATGCGACTGATTCTCCTTTTTCACAACAGCTCTGTGTGTCCCTGACCGGCGCGAGCGCCGCCAACCTGCACTCGCCTTCAACGTCATGAAGGCTTCTTCGGGCCGCTGTAGTTATATGGCGGCGGTGGAGGCTGGCTCGTCGGGCTACCCTGAGTTCCACCGGCAGTTGGCTGATCTGCGTTCATGGGAGCCGCAGCATTGCGCTGCGCCTGCGCGTCGGACGACAGTTCGTTCGCCAACTGCCGGTCCTGCGCGGCTTCCTGTGTTGCCTGATTGGCACCATTCCGTAGGTCGGCAGCCTCCTGGGCCGCCTGATTAGCGAGCTGTTGGTACTCAGCGGCCTCCTGTTCCGCTTGATTGGCTCCCTGTTGGTCATAAGCTGCCTGCTCCGCCGCTTCATTGGCTAATTGGTGTAAGGCGGCAGCCTCCGCAGGGTTCTCTGCGTCGTTTGCAGCTTGGTTTAGCTCACTGGCAGACTGCTGGTCCTCTGAAGCTAACTGCCGGAGCGCACTAGCGCTGATGTCATCCTCCTTGGCACCTTGTTGCAAGGCATTGGCATCCGCCTGCTCCTGCGAGGCCTGCTGCTGCAAGTAATTTGCGGCTGTCTGGTCCTGCGACGCCTGTTGTTGGAAGTCATCGGCGGCCTTCTGAAGCTGGTCTGCGCTGTACTGTTGTTGACCGTCGGTCGATCCGCTGTCGTCTGGGCTCGAAGCGGAGCCTGGACCGCCCGTATCGCCCGTCCCTTGTCCCGAGCTGGAGCTCGGGGCTGAGTTGCCACTGTCACCAGGGCTAGAAGTTGGGCCTGGGCCGGCATCGCTCGTCCCTTGTCCCGAGCCGGAGCCCGGAGCTGAGTTGCCGCTGTCACCGGGGCTGGAAGCTGAGCCTGGGCCGCCAGCGTTGCCCGTGCCTTGGTCTGGACTGGAACCAGAGGCTGAGCTGCCACCACCGCCCCCTCCACCTTCGCCGCTGGGGCCGCCATCGCTCGATGGAGCTGGGTCATCTCCACCTCCGTCTGGGCCACCGGACGACCCGCCACCTTCTCCTCCTGATCCTCCCTCTCCAGAACCTCCAATTCCTCCTGCTGCCCCCATACCCATGCCTCCTCCCATTGCGCCTAGCGGTCCGCCGGCTCCTCCGTTATCTCCGCCGAAGCAGCAAGATGGGTCATTGCAGACCGCAAGAGCATGCAGTGGCAAGAAAAGGAAGAAAACGAGCAGTAAGACTTGCACCGCGACGCGCATCTCCGGTGCGGTCTCAAGAACTGGTGCGCGCTCGGCCGCAGCGGTCGAGCCCGCAGGTGCATAGGGTATGACGACAAAGTTGATCAGAAGGCTAGCAGCGGCGCAGGCGAGCACGATTCCGAACTGGCCGGGCACTGCGTTTTGTGAGATCGTCCACCCTGGAATCTGGAGCAGTCCCTGGGTTACGAAATATGTGGCTACTACAACTATGGCAATGCGAAAGATCAGCGGAATCACGGTAACCTTCCGTGTCCACCTCGCCCAAAAACCGATCTTGGGTGAAACGCAATTCCGCAGCAGGAATAGACCTACCAATGCAGAACAGACCAGCGCGGCAAGCGGCCACGTCGTCATCATTCCTGCCAACAAAAATGCCGGCCAAGCAGCGGAGAGCGTGGCACGGAACCAAGCAGGTAGGCGCCGCGGCCAAGCCGCTCTCCCGTCGGCGAGAGCCGCTTGTCTGAGCACTCTTCTGGTGCGCGCCTGCAGTTGCTGGTCGTCCCGTGTGCGCAATCCGAGAACGGTACGCGCAACAATCCCCAAGCCGGCGGTGATTGGCAGCCACGGGTTTAGCACCTCGCGGAAATATTTCACCGAGATTGGAGGACCCTGGCCAGGCCACGACCACACAACGCGGAAAACAAGCGGCGCCACCAGCGTCCATCCGTAAACCAACGTCATGGTGACCGCAGCGAGCGCGGCAGTTCGAACGATAACGGAAAACAGCCGATTGCCTGCCAGCCTGCGTGCGAACGGGTGAAGAAGTCCGCTGCTCGCGAGTGGGGGAGTCGCTGCGAGCGTAAGGAACAAGGCGTAACACAACAGTTGGGGAACACGCAGGTAAAGAAACCCGGAGATCGGGTTCGGGTTAAGAATTGTGAGGACCGGCCCGGCAATCAGGTAGTCTCCGAGTGCGTATCCAGAAGCCAGCATCAACCCCAGTTGGGCACTCAAGGAGCCGAGCAGCGCCACAATAAACAGCATTGGAGCGCACTGAGCAAAAATCACAGCCGGATCGGAGAGACTTACCTTGTCGTTGCCGAGTGTGAGAAGGCTCCAATGTGTAGCTCCTTCCACGAAACCGAGCAGCAAGGCCGCCCAAGGCAGAACGAGCGCTGCACGCGGCCACGCCGTCAGGTACATTCCGTCCGACCACACCGCCCAAAGAGTCTGGGAATAAGGTCGCAGTTTGCCAGGAATTTGTACCCACCAGGCCTCGAGCACAGCGGGAGAAAAAACTCGCGACGAGTACGCAGCCATGCTGCGTGGAGTAGCCGCTAACGTCCCGGGTTTTAAACCTGCGCCCATAATTTGCGGTCTAGTTCAATGTCCAAGCAATGCGCCACGATCAGCGGCTTCATCCCGTCGGCATCCGTTTCCTATTTGGCTCTTCGCAACGCTCACTTCACTGGGACAGCGAAACTTCCACGCGCCGGTTCAGGGCTCGCCCGTTGGCGGTCGCGTTATCCGCGACAGGCCGGGTCGAACCGAATCCCTGGGGCGCAAGTCTGTCCGCAGCAATGCCATGAGCGGTCAGCCAGGCAATCACTGATGCCGCGCGAGCCTTGGACAAGGGAATGTTGAGTGCGTCCGTCCCTTGATTGTCAGTGTGGCCAGCAATGAGCCACTTGGAGCCGGATCGTCCATTGATCAGCCCGAGCACCGCGTTCAACGCGGGCATGCTGTCGGCGCGCACCTTCGACGAGCCCGTGTCGAAGTGAATACCGTAAATAGTGACCGTTCCAGTTTGCGCGATGGATTGCTCCAGGGCTGCGGTGTTCTCTTGATGGCGATGTAGTTGTATCTCCGCATTGCCACTCTGTCCCGCTGGCAAATCCATCGGAACGGAATTTTGGTCGTAGTCGGGCGCGTTCGCCGTGGCAACGACGAGCCCTGCTGGGATGTCTTTCAGTGCGCACTTTCCCTGCGTGTCGGTAAGCGCCGACGAGAGTCCAGCTGTGACCATCGCGCCAACAATGGGTTTGTTGCTGCTGGCGTCGGTGACCGTCGCAGTTAGCGAGACCTGGTACTTAAAGTCATGCGGATTCACCAAAATGCGAACGAAATCGATGGCGAAGCCATCCTGCACGTGACTGGTCGGGTCATCAATCAGAAACTTCACCGTGCCGGATTTCAATAATGACCAATACTCCGGCAGCAGCTTCAGAGTCACCAATTTACCGATCGGTCCCGACTGGTTAAGCGAATTGATCGCATACTCAAAAGTGGGAATACGCGTATCGTTCAAAGCGATCTGGAAATGCGAGCCATAGACCGGTGACTGAAAATCATCCACAAACATTTGGAACACCACAGTGTTGATCTGCGATGGCAAATCCCCCACTGGCAGGACAATCGGCGTGGGCATGGTCAACTGCCGGTCGCGGGTACATCTCGCTGCGTCATCGGGAGCCACTCGAAGGATGTCCTTTGAGACACCCGGAGGCAGTTGCATGCCATTCACGATTTGGCCGCCCGTTTTAGATAGCACGCGGTCCGCTAACATGAAGCAAGATCCGAGCGACCAACTATATCCGTCCCCGCCGACCGTCTTGGTCAGAGCATCGACCATGATTTGGTCCGGTTGCCCGGGGGTATGCTGAACGCTCATGTGTACCGGTGTGAGGCCACTGCCCAGTATGATTCGGTCCGTTCCTGGCGGCGCGTTGGGAGGTATGCGGTCAATCTTCGGCCCGGGGTGAATCGGAGTCGATTGCCCAGAAAAGGGATCGAATCCCGGCGGCCAGCCAAACCCTAGATTGTTGATGTCGCCTGTGCGCACGACAAGGTCCGCCTCCGGGCCGCCAACGGTGCGCTCGTATTCGAGCGCCCAGTCGTGCGCCTGATTTCCCGTTGCAGCTGCCGGCACTATGGGCACATCGCTGCCAGGAATCGGTGGTGGACTCAGCGCCGTGTCGGCTGTTGGTGAAGCAGGCGCATTGGCTGTCGGAGAACCAGCGCTTGGAGCAGAGCCGGGCGCAGGAAAAGGAGCCGATGCAGCACCAACCGCTCCAGGGTTGTCCCCGGAGTGACTCGCACCCGCCGGTCCTTGCGCAGGTTGGCTGATATTGTCGTGCTGGGCTGAACTCACGCTTGCGCCTTGAGCCGTCTTCTGCCGCACGTGGTGCAGGTAGGACACCCCGGCAAAGACCCCAGTCATTAGGAGAACCACGGCGGCGATAGCGGTCGTCAACTTAGGAAGGACTGCCGCACGACCGCGCCTCTCGTGTATTGTGCTCATCGGATAGCCCCAACGGTTAGAACGAAAACCTTTTATCCCGTGCAAATCTTTGCGTTCGGAATCGGTAAATCGATATCTTTTTCGAAAATTTTGTATGGCTGCTCGAAGGGAACTTTTGGCAGGTTTGGCACCTTCATTCCGAGAACCTGGGCGTCAGCGCCAACCTGCCCCTCGACGTGCAAGGTGAATCTCTGACAGGGCACGAGGCTCTGCATGCCGGAGTGCGACGCGGTGCTGGACAGGATTACCTGAAAAGTCGCGGCGGCCTCGCTCTTCAGAACATTCTGCACCGTTTTGTGAACGTAATGACCGATGGTGGTTTTCTCGAGCAGCGCAATCGCGGACTCGGCAACGGACGCCGGAACTTCGTTTGCGATTTCTTCCGCTCCTGTCTTCAGCTCGAAGCGTGGCATGGCGACCGCCACCACCACGCCAAACGCCGCATACGGGGAAAATGCGGTCGAACTCTGAATGGAGCTGTCACCGCTGGCCTGGCTGGTATCCTGAGACCCGCCTGGACTCAGGCTTAGGCCGGTCACGCCGTTGTAATCGACGTGGAACGCGCCTTTCGCGATTTCCTGCTTGGTACTAAATCCAGGATGGAACAGCAGAGCCTCACCGATCTCCAGCGTGAACGGTACTCCCCCAACCAACAACGGCACGGACATCATGGCAGGCAGCTTGAGTTTCTCTTCACCTAAATCAGGCGGTTTTTCCGAACCGCTGCCCACCGCCCAATTGAAATCTACTGCGCCGTTTACGTTCGCATTACTAAAATCGAATTGGCTCACGTTCCCCTTGTTCACCACCAGTGCCATCGAAGTTTCGAAATTCTTGACATAACCAGTGCCCTTGATATCTGCATCGATATCGCCATGCCGCGCAACGTCGACTTCGAAATCAACACGGTCCGGGTTGTAGGTGGCATTGCTCTTGATTTTCCAGCCTTCTTCGTCCTCTTCCTTACTTTCCGAGTCTTCTGCTCCTCCGGCATAAACCCGCGGCTCCAGTTCATCGAGCCAGTCGAAAAAGCCACGCTCGTTCGAGGCGGCTTGCATCCGCCGTTTCTGGGTGTAGATATTGCGGAAGTTGACGGAGGTGTGCCAACGGATGTTGGCGTCTTTGAACAGATCGGTGAGCGCAGCCGGCTCTGTCGCGACAATCAGTTGAGCGCCATCGCTGGCGATCGCCTGTACTTTCTTGAATGTCAGCCCCTGGAAGAACACTACCTTGCCGGGAACAAGTTTGTCATGCAGTTCGGGCACGTTTTCGAAGAACAGAATGTCGTGGTCGCGGGTAACGCCCTTGAGCGTACGCCTCACGGTTCCGGCATCAACCTGAACTACATCATCGGCGAATGTTGCCTGGAACTTCGTCCCCGGCGCGCTGGTCAAGTCGATACCCCACCCTGCTATGTTCCCGGAGCCCTTTGAGGCGGCGGCCGCATCCGATTCGGAACCCGCCGGTTTTCGCGAGCATCCGCCCAAGACAACCATCATTGCTATCAAAAGCGTTGCGCTCGCGGTTTGTCGGTTCATGGTGCACCCCACGTGGAGTTATCGACGTGCCTTAAAGCGACCATTCCGTAGTTCTGCCTGGTCGACAAAATCAACGCGAACGGTCTTTTTTCATTTGCTTGGCTTCGCACACAGTGTGGTCTTTTCGGAGATGCAATGACCTCTACTCTTTTGCGGAGCACGTCGAGGCCAACCATTTACCTAGATAGCTGCCGTCGATCGTGACCTGGCTGCCCTGCATCACCGCAGTGCCGTGAAGAGTTGCGCGAACGTGCTCGGAATCGACAGCGTGAATCTTGATGTTCACATCCATGTCCGAATTTGCACTTCGAGATCCGTGCTGGCAGGAGGTGCTGTGGGCCTCGAGATCGCTGCCCGTGGATTTGATAACTGTCCAGCGACAGTTATCCTGTGACCACGGTTTGTTCAGGTCCGCTGCCTTCACGCAAAGTTTTGACGTTTCCGGCGCGGCCAGACCCATCGCAGATTTTTGCTGCGCAGTCATCTGCTCCACCATGGCCTGATACTGCGGAGGCAGGCCGGTGTACTTAACGTCATACTTAACTTGCCACTCGCCAGGCTTGACGTTCAACGGCTGCTCATCTGCCGCAAACAGAACCGCCACGCATACCGTCAAACAAGCGATAACAAATATTTTCTTTCGCATCCCATCCTCCCGAAGTTTGTTCATAATGCCGATTGAGCTTAACTGCGTGTTCAAATTCGCGCTGCCACTGATGCCGCAAGATCCACCGTTTTTGGATCATGTGCCCCAGAAACGATGATCCAGTAGAGAACCTTGCCTTTCAGCACGTGAACCTCATGGCCGTGAGAATCAACGTACGCAGCGTCTCCGATCTGCAACTTTGACTTCGGCTTACCCGCTGCCATTCCCATGTCGAACCACTGCTTGGCTTGCGCCGGCGACGCGGTCACATAAATGAAAAAGTCGATAACTACATTCCCGCCGTTTTGCGATCTGTAGGTGCAATGTGTGCCCCATTTGTCGCCAAAGGGCGGAATGAGCGGCGCTTTCGTTGGCGCGTCGAAGGGTCGTCCGAGAATTTTCTGGGCCTGCTCCGGGGTGAGCGACTGACACTCATCGGAGGTAGCTGCTGTTGCACGCGCCATTTGGGCGCCGCCTGCGATCAACAGCAAAACAGTTCCACTCAACAGTACGTGCTTGAATTTCGAATTCATGTCTGGCTCCTTCTACAAATTGGCTGCAATGCTTTGCCCGCGCACAATCAAGACAACAACAAGCATCAGTGCGTGTTCCTGGCGAGGCGATGTCTCCAATCCACGGAACGCGGAATTCACGTTGGCTGTAGGCCTGGAACATTACATAAAGCCGCCAACGTGATCTTCCAGTTCTCTATTCTTGAGAATCGGTCGGCAGCATCTCCTGCCCGCCACTCTCAGCAATTGTCTTGAGCGCCGGTCGCTGATACAGAAACAGCGTGTACTCGATACTCCCCTCCGAAACTACTTTCGTCGTTCGGGTGGGCCGCCAGCCGGGAACCTCAAAATCAAGCGCGACCACGCGGCTTCCGGGCAGCAGATGACTCGCCAGCCGGGACTGAAGTTGCCCGTTCACCGCTCTGAGCAGATACAGAGTCACCACCGTGGCTGGCCGCAGATCAGTCTCAAAAAAATCGTCGCACTGAAACTGCACTTGTTTCTGCAAGTTCAGTTCTTGCACTCTCTGGTCTGAGTAACGGCAGAGTTCGCGGTCTCTTTCAATTCCCACCGCCTTGCAGCCGAACTCCTGGGCCGCGAGAATCGGGATTCTTCCATCTCCCGACCCCAGGTCGTACAGCGTGTCCTCCGGTCTGATCGCGGCAAGCTCGAGCATCCGACGTGCGATCTCCCACGGTGTGGGCACAAATTCCACAACCTTGTGCAGGCGCGCGAGTGATTCTTCCAGTTGCTCGATGGCTCTCATTTTTCGTTGCGGAAAGAACCAGTACATCGGACCTCTCGTTGCCGCTACTTTTGTGCGATTACTGCGCGGAATCTGCTACCTGAAACGTCCAAACCGCGTTGAACATCAGTCCCGGACCCTGTCCTCGCGCAACATCTCCACCCGAAAACTTCTTATCTTTCGCGATGGGCCGCAGCACGACCGCGTACTCACCGGGTAAAAGCGGCATTTCTGGCGAGACGTTGTAATCCCCGCTAGAAATCTTTTCGAGCTTTACCGGAACGCGATCTTCGACGAAGGCGGAGTAAATTCCCCAGTCTGCGGAGTCGTCAGAACGTGCATCCTCTTTCCCTTGCGTTGCGCCCACCAGGCGGCAGGTATTTTGCGCGGGCGTGAGCTTCACGATCTCGGGCGTGAATTCATCGGGATTCACACCCGGCGCTTTTGCAAAATGTGCCTCAAGTTTCGGCGTGCTGGTTTGCAGGATATTTGCTGATGCCGGACCCGAAACGCCCCAAACGTATGTGACTGTTGCCTGCCTGCGTCCCATCATTCCGCCGAAAATGTTTCCGGCTTCCGTAAGCGCCGAGCCACCGACAGCGGAGTGGGTGTGCGCCGCCGCATCCCACGCCACATCGTTGACCCCCGCCTGAATTCCTTGCGTTACGGCGGAATCCCCGGCGAGGCTGGCCAGCGAGTGCGGCTTCGTTTTCGTTTCGGCCAGTTGCGTCTTCTCCCGAGGCAGTTCCTGGGCCGATCGCATCGTGAGGACGTAAACCGCCGGCATCTCCCATCGAGAAGCAGGTGCTGCGGGCAGTGTAGTCCTCACCACTCCAGAGTCCGCCTTTTCTGGAGCCGAAGCGACAGTTCCGCCTGCGTTGCCGCTCTGTTGCGCCGCGATGATGGCCTTCATCTCATTTGCCGTCAACCCCGCCTTTTTCAACTTGATCAATCCGTCTGTCGACACGTCATAGTGCGCGAGGCTCGACTGAATCGCAGCAACAATCACCGATTCGGAGAGCCCGGCCTGGACCATCTTTATGACTCCATCATTCGTGAGCGGCTTTGGCGCTTGCTGCGCCAGCGATATGCCGCATACCGCCACGCTACATGCCGCGAGCGCAACAATCGTCAGCAGGGTCTTGGCGTTTCTTTTGATCATTTGCTCGATGTCCCTCACTTCTCAAAACCAGTCCGAAATTGGGCTCGTCGTCGTACTTGTCTGCCAATTCGCGATCACGATGTTGAGTTCCGTCTCGACCACAGCCATCAACTGGCGTCTCAACCATTCGGAAGCAGCAAGATCACTTCGCCCTAATTCACCCGGGCTGTGTCCGACCAAGGTGGGTGACTTTCACGTTATCTTCGACCCTGTCCGGCCCATCCTGAGTACATGCAGTACGCGGGCAGAATGCTGGAATCAGTCATAAGACTCAAGGGAACTGATTCTTAACCTTTGTGTGAACAGGAAACTCATTACAGAATCATGTGCTTAGCGAGACATCTGAACTCACCGCGAGGCATGCTATGATTCCAGCTACTTTCTGTGGGTCCTGAGTATGAATCCGGCAGTCTCTTCCGAGCCAGTCTTTCGATTTGGTTTATTTGAGGCGGATGTTGCTGGTCACACGCTCACTCGCAAAGGTGTGCGCGTCAGAATCCAAGACAAACCTTTCTGCGTTCTCATCCTTTTGTTGAAGAATCCCGGCAAAACCATCACGCGCGAAGAATTACAGCGGGCACTTTGGCCAGAAGGCACGTATGTTGACTTCGATACGGGTCTTAACGTCGTTTTGAAGAAGTTGCGTGCCGCTATCGAAGACGATTCCGACAACCCACGCTTCATAGAAACCGTGCCTCGGCGCGGATACCGGTTTATCGCCCCAGTTTCAGTCGATCAGGGTCTGCCACCTAGTGAACCGGCCAACCCTTCAACGGTGCCAATCCCCTCTTCTCCGAACAGCGACCTCTCGCATCCCGGCCGAGGAATCAGGTCATGGCTGAAATACGCCGTGGCCGGGACCGTGCTTGTGTTTATTAGCTCTGGCTGGTATCTGCTGCATCATCGTTCTGTCGTTCACGCAGCCCCGAAAATCATTGCAGTCCTTCCATTCTCCAACGAAGGAGCAGGTCCGGATTTCGATTACCTGAGCTACGCCATCGCCAATGATCTTGTGACCGATCTGACCTACACGCAGTCGATTGCGGTTCGTCCGTTCAGTTCGACCAGCAGATATGGAACGCGAGCGAAGGACCCGGTTGCGGTCGGAAAAGAGCTAGGAGTCACTCATATCCTGGGAGGTGGTTTCTTCAGAGACCAGAAGACTCTGCGAGTAAACCTGGAATTGATCGACGTAGCCCACAACCAAACGGTCTGGAGCGACGAGGTTACCGTCGCCCCGCGGGAACTGGTCACTCTGCACGACAAACTGGAGGTTTCTACAAGCCAGCGGCTGCTCGCGGCGATGAAAATCACCAACGCCAAGGCGAACCAAATTCCGAAGCCGAACAATGAAGAGGCCTTCGATCTCTTCCTTCATAGCCTGGGTTATCCGCTTGACCCGGGGCCCAATCTGATGGCGATTAAGGCGCTGGACGACTCGGTTGCGGTGGACAGCGGATATGCACCCGCCTGGGACCAGTTGAGTTGGCGCTACTACATTGACGAACGCTATGGAAATGGAGGCGCAGGCGCGGCTGCCAAAGCGGCCCAAGCGTATGAGCGGCAAAGAGAACTGGATCCGAATGCTCCCCCAATCTCGACCACTCTGCGAACGGAGCAGGGCGACCTGAATGGGGCCTACGATCAGGCGGCGGAGTTTCTGCGCAGGCGCCCGGATTCCTCCATGGCCCATTTCTGGATGAGTTACGTCCTGCGCTACGCCGGACTGCTGGACGAAGCCGGCAAGCAATGCGACGTGGCGCTCGCCCTCGACCCCGGCTTCAGCGTGCTTCGTTCCTGCGCGACCACATTTGGTCTGGCCGGGGATTACGATCACGCGGAGAAGTACATCAAGGTTGACGAAGGGTCCGGGTTCGCAGCGCTTTCGCGCATGGAGATTGCGCTGAGAACGCGGGATACGACTGCGGCCTTGGCCGAGGCAAGCTCGACGGCACGGTTCGGGTATCGTAATGTGAATGCCGAACTGGCCAGGGTCTACTTGAGCCATCCCTCTGGGGCCGACCTGGCCAAAGCGGTGGCGGAAGTGGAAGCTGATCCAGTTTCGGCGCGAGATCCTGAACTCTTATACAGAAATGCCGAGGCGCTAGCCTTCTGTGCGCAGCCGGACGCGGCTCTTAGACAATTAGGCAAAGCGATTAAAGGGAACTACTGCTCGTATCCCGCGATGGACAACGACCCGCTATTCGATTCCCTTCGCCAGCAGTCAGAGTTCGCGGAACTGCGGCACTCTGGCATGGAGTGCCACACAAATTTCCTGAACCACCGCAAGCAGGTGGATGCCTCGCTAGCAGGGACGCGATAAGCGCGAGATTCAACGGTTACGCTCGCAGTTCTCTCCACCATTGTTTCCTGCCATCACCTCTCGCACAGCTATCGGCGATGCGCCCACTACTTCAGAAAATAAGTGGGCTCTCAATGTTTTCAGGCCGGAATGTACAGTGAAAAGCCAGGCGCTCATCCGATTTCAGTCTGTGGCGCGGTATTCGCATAGATCACGCATTTATTCGGGTGCCGGTAAGCTATGATGTAGCCGTTCTCGGAGCTGCGGCTTTGCAGAACATGCGAGTTGCTTCCGTGCGGGCAGCAAGGAGGAAACTCGTGAAGCTCTTTCGAAAACCGAAGTCCAAATTCTACTGGTACGACTTCATGGTGCGGGGTCGTCGGTACCGTGGGTCAACCCAGGAAACGAAGTCAGCCAGGGCGCTAAAAGTAGCAAGTCTGAAACTGGCTTCGACGATGGAAACCACTGATCCGCTTCCAAGCAAGCCCAC
>Ga0187770_10001456_pt1 | contig 12567 bp, 12 predicted proteins | sample 0116_SJ02_MP02_2_FD_133154 | JGI IMG/M metagenome (GOLD analysis project Ga0187770, IMG submission 133154) | Tropical peat soil microbial communities from peatlands in Department of Meta, Colombia - 0116_SJ02_MP02_20_MG | ecosystem: Environmental > Terrestrial > Soil > Wetlands > Peat | place...
CCAACCATCGTCACGACGCAGTCGGTTTTTTATCCGGAGACCGAGGAGATGATGGGATGGGACATTTCGGAAAGAGGTTTTCGCATTGTGCTGTCGCCCGAGGTGCCGAATCTGATTCGGAAGAATCTGGCGCATGACGTGGATGAATTCCTTGCCTCTCGCGGGCTGACGCGAGCCGATATCGGCAGCTGGGTGCTGCATACGGGAGGACCCAAGATTCTGGAAGCGACCGCCGATGCGCTTGAGTTGAAGGACGGACAGCTGGATGTTTCCTGGGAGTGCCTGCGGCGGACTGGCAATCTCTCGTCAGCTTCGGTGTTAGTCGTGCTCGAAGAGGTGATGAAGCACCGGCGGCCCGAGCCCGGTACGCTTGGCGTTCTGGCGGCGATGGGGCCAGGGTTCTGCTCGGAGTTCGTATTACTCAAGTGGTAAGGCGCGTTGGTTGACTTACTAAGTATGTCACGCCGGTTTCCAAATGAAGTGGACGTACTCGTCGTAGGCGGCGGTCCTGCGGGCCTCGCGACAGCGATTGCCGCTCGACAACGCGGGCTCAGTGTGCTGGTGGCCGACGGCGCGACGCCATCGATCGACAAGGCTTGCGGTGAGGGATTGATGCCCGATGGCGTGGAAGCGCTGACGCGCCTGGGTGTGAGGATTGTCGAGAGTCAGGCGCGAGCTTTTTGTGGCATTCGTTTCATCAACGGCGGTCAGAGAGCGGAAGCCAGGTTTCCGCGAGGAACCGCCTATGGCATTCGTCGAACGGTCTTGCATCGGATACTTGCTGCTCACGCGGCGAGCGCCGGAGCTTGTCTATGGTGGCGCACTCCGGTCAGTGGGCTTTGTGCTGAAGGCGCTTTGATGGCCGGAGAATTGGTTCGCGCGCGCTGGGTAGTCGGGGCTGACGGCGCTGGATCGCGGGTGCGGCGGTGGGCCCGGCTCGACGTGCACGAGCGCAAGCCCATTCGCGTAGCCGCTCGCTGCCATTACCGCGTTGCGCCCTGGACCGATTTCATGGAGTTACATTGGGGTAAACATGCGCAAGTTTATGTCACGGCCGTCAACGATCAGGAAGTTTGCGTCGCCGTGATTTCCAACAAGCCGCGCCTTCGGTTCGATGACGTGCTCGCCGAGTTTACCGAGCTTCGCGGTCAGCTCAGGGACGCGGAGCGTACCTCCTCCGCACGTGGCGGGATCACGGTGAACCGCAAGCTGCGCCGCGTTTATAACGAAAACGTCGCTCTAGTTGGAGATGCCTCCGGTGGCGTTGATGCCATTACCGGAGAAGGGCTTTGTCTCGCCTTCCAGCAAGCGCCAATCTTAGCCGACTGCCTTGCTGCAGGCGACCTGCCTCACTATCAGGCAGAACACAGCAAGCTTATGCGCCGTCCGTTACTCATGGCGCAGCTGATGTTGCTCATGGCGCATCACAGCCGACTCCGCCAACGAGCCATGCAAGTGTTCGAATCGAGCGCGCGCTCGTTCCCCGCCATGCTCTCGATGCACGTGGGCGTTGGCTCGGCCCGTGACTATGTCACAAATGGAATTTCGCTGGGATGGCAACTGCTGAAAGCCTGATGAGGATCTCGGAACCACGATTCAACCATTCCCGACGCGTAAGAACCGGAATTCTCTCATTTGCCATTAGCGTGATTGCGCTGGCACAGGGACTGGCCGCGCAACCGCGACCGGCCCACGAGTTGGCTCTGCAACTCGACCCCGCCAAAAGCAGCGCCGATATCGCGCTCGCAGCCAGGCTGCACACGGTCGAGGGTTCATTTCTCTCGAAACGCGGCTCGATTCGCTACGATCCAGCGACCGGCAACGCCCGCGGGGAGATCGTCTTCGATGCCACCAGCGGAAACACGGGCAACGACTCCCGCGACAAGAAAATGCACAAGGATGTTCTCGAGAGCGACCGCTTCCCTGAGATTGCCTTCCATCTCGATCATGCCGAGGGCACGCTCGCCACGTCGGGAGATTCGACGCTCGAAGTTCATGGCCAGTTCTTGATTCATGGCGCCGAGCACGAAATCACCATCCCCGTGCAAATGAATGTGCAGGGCGGCACGTGGACAGCGCAGGCCGCCTTCACAATTCCCTATGAGAAGTGGGGAATGAAAAACCCAAGCGTGCTTTTTCTGCGAGTGGCCAACGATGTGAGGGTGAAGGTGCACGCCGCCGGCAGCCTGGCAAGTTCGGGCAACTAACTCTGGTTTGTTGCTCTGGCCAAGGCGGTCGTCCGACCAATGCCAAGGTCTGCGCCGAGCCCATCACGCACCACTGAAATCCCAGACTGAAATCCGAAGCGCAACCCTGAAATCCAGTCGTGTCAGCGCACACACAGGCGCGCTCGCCAAGACACGACTACGGTATTCGACCGCCATTTAACTCCTTTCTTTTCATCGTCCTATCGTCGGCCTCCGGAATGCTTCTTCCTGGGCGTGCGACGCCAAGATCAAACCGGGAGGCGAGCGATGAAGCGGATGGCAAACGCGGCGAAAAGGGCAATCCAAACTCTGGCAGCAGTACTGACCCTCGCAACAGTCAGCGCCGCGTTGCAAGCATCGAGTCCAGTCGGCCTCAACCCGAAAACTCCCGAATTCGCCAAGGCCACGGTGCACTGGGTGATTGTCAGCATCCCGAACCGCAAGCTGGCCCTGCTTGAGAACGGGAAAGTGGTTCGCATCTATCGCGTCGCGGTGGGCAAGGCCAGCACTCCGAGCCCGACGGGGGCGTTCAAGATCGTCAACCGCGTCACTAATCCGACCTATTACCACAACGGTCAGGTCATCGCCGCAGGCAAGGGCAATCCGGTAGGAACGCGCTGGATGGGTCTGAGCGCAAAGGGCTACGGAATCCACGGCACAAACCAGCCGAATTCGATTGGCAAGGCGGCATCGACCGGTTGCATCCGCATGGGCCAGCGCGATCTGGAGGAACTGTTCGAGCGGGTGAATGTGGGAGACAGGGTCGAGATTCGCGGAGAACGAGACGAGCAAGTTGCCGCCATCTTCGCGGACAGCGTTCCAACGGAAATGGTGGCCGCACTCGGGAGTGACACTCGAACCGAGGCCCGTACTGAAGTTCGTAGTGAAGATCGCAGCGAGGCTGGCAGCGGCATCAGCCAATAGCTCGCTTGTCGAGACGAGGTACGCCTCGTTTCGCGACTTAAAGGAGGCTAATCATGCAAACGCAACTGATGGAAACGATGATGCAAGGCTTGGTCATAATCGGCGGATTGACATTCTCTCTCGCGGCGGCGCTGCTGATCGAAGAGTTGATTTTCGGGCGCATCGTCCGTCTGGCGTTTGCGCGCCGCCCTACGAATTCTAGTTCTCAGTTCCCGGTTCCCGGTTCTCAGACTTCGAAGCTCGGCCAGCACACTGGAAGCGCAAATGAGAGCTCCTACAGCCGCTAAGAAGCGAAGGGCGAGCAGACCCGGGGGCGAATCGTGGAGGCCGTCAACCGAGAACTGATAACTGACAACTGAAAAGAAAGGAGCACCGCAATGCTGTTCGCAAAGTATTTGCTGCTAAGTGCGGGGATTGCAATGTTCGTGATCGCCGCCGGAATTCTCAGTTATGACGCTTACCTGTTCTTCGCCTACCGTCGTCGACTGCTGTCTCCGGAAGGAACACCGGAAGCAAGGCCGGCCGTTGGTTCGCAACCTCGCTTCCGCTGGCGCACATCAGTCGCGCTCGTCATGTTGGCGTGGGCGCCGTTGCTTGTCTCCGCCGGAATCGTGATTGTGCCGACGGGAATGGCCGGCGTGCGAGTCAGCCAAACTCAAGGCACACTGGCTGGAACGCTCTACCCCGGCGCACATTTTGTCGTGCCTCTGGTTGAGCGCGTCGAACTCTTTAATACGCGTGATCAGCTTTTCACCACGGGCATCGCGGAAGATGGGCTCGCGAAAGGCGTGGCCAAGGGAGAACCTCTCACCGTCCAAACCAAGGAAGGTCTTTCGCTTGGTCTGGCAATTACAGTGCGCTACCAAGTCGATCCCAAGCGGCTGGACTATATTGAAGCCCATTTACCGCAGCCGCTGGAAAAGGAACTCGTGCCTCCCATCGTCGCAACCGCATTCCGCGAACTCGTTCCCGGTTACACGGTGCGCGAAGTCTTTTCATCGAAGAGAGAAGAGGTCCGCCAACGTTCGGCCGAAGCGATTCGTCAGCACTTGAGCGCAGACGGCATCAACGTCAAGGAGGTAATGCTACGCGATATTCAGTTGCCTCCGGAATACGCAAAGGGCCTGGAGGCACTGCTGATCAAGGAGCAGGAAAACGATCGTATGGCGGTTGAGACCGAGATCCACCAGAAACAGGTGAAGGTGGCCGAGGCCGACGCTGAAGCCGCCAAGGTGCAAGAAATAAAACAGGCCGAAGGACAAGCTGCCGTGAAGGTGCTCCAAGCCAAGGGCGAGTCTGATTCTATGCAGTATCTGCTGCCGCTGAAGGAAAAACAGATTCAGCAGTCGAAGCTGGAAGCGGAAGCGCGCAAAGAAGCCACCGTGAAAAATGCGGAAGCATCCGGCGAAGCCAAGCTCATCGACAGCAAAGCTGAGATGGAGCGCCGCAAACTGCTCGCCCAGGCCGAGGCTGAGCGGATTCGCCTGACCGCGGCTGCGGACGCAGAGCGCATGCAGAGTGAAAGCACGATCCTGAAGCAGAATCCACTGCTGATTAACAAAATCGTCGCCGAACGGCTATCGGACAAGCTACAGATCATGATGGTGCCGGCCGATGGCAAATTCTTCTTTACCAATGACGTGTTGCGCGGTATGAACGCGGCCAACCACCTCAGTCAGTCGGACGATGCGAGCGAGCCGAACGAGAAATAGAAAATCCGACTCACGGATCGGCAAGATCAACTCCCGGCTCGCTCTCAGCTTTCGGCTCTTAGCTTCCGGCTCTCGCGCCCGGATCTCGCGTAAAGCAAACAGGCGCGAGAGCCGAGAGCTGAGCAACGATAACCAGATGCTCGCAAGAGCAACTGTCGATGAGAAATTCTCCGCACATCCCGCGCTATAATCACCGCATCCGGCAAATGCTTGCGCGCGCGTCCAGCGGTCTGCGAATAGGTTCCCTGCATTCGCTCTTCGACGCTTTATTCAAGCGGTCTGGATTGTTAGTGGGCACTCTTCTTTTTCCTTCCTTCTTGTTAGCTTCAAATCTAAGCGACGCGGCGCGTCAATTGGCCGATCGCATTACCGCTGTAAGTGGCCCCGGAACGGTAGCACTGGAGGTAACAAACCATTCCTCGCTCGACAACAAGGCGGTCCGCGAGGTCCGCGGAGCCATCGATTCGCAACTGCGTGCGCGGGGTGTGCGCAGCGCGGACGCCGAACAATCCATGGGCACCGTGAGCGTCGTGCTTTCCGAAAGTCTTCGCGAGTATGTTTGGACAGCCGAAATCACTATCGGAAGCGACCGGCCGCGTGTCGTCCTTGTTTCTTTTCCGCGCGAACATTCGGCGGCATTCTCCCCAGCACAGCCGGTTACCTTGAAAAAAACGTTTCTTTACTCACAGGAGCAGCCAATCCTCGACGCTGCGCTGGTCGATATGTCAGGGGGCGCACGTCTGCTGGTTCTCGACACAACTCGCGTCGGCGAGTACCGCCAGCAACTGGGACGCTGGGAACTTGAAACATCTCTCCCGATCACGCACACGCGTACCTTTCCCCGCGACACTCGCGGGCGTCTATTGCTCCGCCGCGATCATTTGTTTGACGTTTATCTACCTGGAACCATCTGCCGTTCGAGCGCTTCCGCGCCGCTTACGATGAGTTGCTCGCCCTCCGACGATCCCTGGCCGCTCAGTCCCGAAGATATCAGTGTTAACACTGCCAATGTTTCACCCGTCCGTGCTTTCTTTGCTCCCGCGCGCAACTTTTTTACCGGAGTTCTATCTCCGGGTATCGGAAAAATTTCGAATGTTCCGTCTTTCTACAGTGCGGCTGCGCTTCCGCGCCGCAATTACACGCTTTGGGTAATGACAGCGGTCGAGGGTTCGGTGCACTTGATCGACGGCTTTACGGACCAGGCAATGCGCGGCTATCCGATTGGGAGCGATATTGCCGCCGTGCGTTCAAATTGCGGTGTGGGCACGCAGCTTCTTGTCACGGAAAGCGGGAGCCTGGGGCGCGACACTCTGCGGGCTTTGGAAATTCCAGATCGCGATCCGGTCGCCGTTAGTGCGCCGCTCGATTTCGATGGTCCGATCACAGCTCTCTGGCCCGACGCGAGCCTCACCAACGCCGTGGCCATATTTAAGACCGAAGACAAGCGCGAAGATACAGGCCAGTATGAGGCGGACCGCATTTCTATTACTTGCGCTAATTAGCGCGGCATGCACAGCTCCGGCTGCAACCCGTCCGCGTTATGGCGGAACGCTGCGCGTCGCGATGCAGGGGGCGCCTACAACGCTCCAGCTTCCCGCTTTGGACGCTCCGACTGACTATTACGACCTGACGCGCATGCTGTCGCTGGTCGGCGACACGCTCGTTAAAGTCGACGCGGAGGACAAGGCCGAACCGGCGCTCGCAACCACTTGGCAGAGCGACTCGACGGCACGTCACTGGCAATTCACCATGCGCCATGGGATCAAGTTTCACGACGGCAGCGCAGCGTCGGCTTCTGCCATTGCACAAATTCTCGGCACGCTTCATTCCGATTGGAATGTTCGTGCATCCGGCGATTCACTCACCATTGACACGGAGAATCCTGCTCCCTGGTTGCTCGCCAAGTTGGCGATGCCGGGCAATTTGATCTTGACGCGCAACGGCAACGGCGCACTCATCGGCACCGGTCCGTTTCGCGTTGTCGAGTTTCAACCAGCGAAGATGCTCAAGCTCGCAGCCAACGAAGAGAGCTGGTCGGGGCGTCCGTTTTTGGATACCGTCGAAATCGAACTTGGAAAATCGCTGCATGACCAGTCCGTCGCTTTCGAACTTGGCCGGGTCGATGTAATCGAAACGGCACCACAGGCTGCGAGGGCATCGCCTCGCATCGGCAGCTCATCGTGGCTTCCCGTGGAACTGATGGCGCTCGTTTTCACCAAGAACACAAAAGCGCAAGATGTTCGGCTGCGGCAAGCGCTGGCTTTTTCGATTGATCGCAGACCGATTCAATCCTTCCTCCTCAAGGGCTCCGCTGAACCGACCGGCTTCATTTTGCCCAATTGGATGAGCGGCTACAGTGCGGCATTTTCGACTGAAGCGAATACGCAGCGCGCCAAGACGTCGCTTGCGGAAATGGGCCCACCCACCCTCACGCTGAGCTATGATCCGCGCGATCCGCAGGCGCAACTGATTGCCGAGCGCATTGCGTTGAATGCACGCGAGGCAGGCATCACGGTGCAGGTGTCCCTGTCGGGCGCCGACGACATTCGATTGGTGCGCACCGCTTTGCCCAGCCCCGACCCCGCGCTCGCTCTTCGCGAGGTGGCGCGGCAACTATCGCTGCCGGAGCCGGCGCTCCACGGCAACACGGCAGAAGAACTTTATCGAGCCGAGCGTGCTTTGCTCGATAGCATGGATGTGATTCCACTCTTCCATCTCGCCGCGCCAAGTGCTGCCGGCCCGCGCATTCGCGGCTGGGCTCCCGATCAACTGGGTTTCTGGAATATCCCCGATCTTTGGCTGGAGAACGGATTTGACAGCGGGGGACGAGAAAACTCGCGGCGGGAGGACTCCCGATGAGCTTCCGCCAGAAACTTCTTCTGCTTTTCGCCGCAACTATTTTGCTTTGCGTCGCGGTAATGTCTGTCTCGGTGTACGGCACAATGCGCCAATCCTTCGAGCAGGCCAACCGGGATCGGGCCAACTCGGTTGCCGCACAGTTTCGCTCCGAGTTCGAGCGCCGCGGACGAGAGGTCGAGCGAAAGATCGAGTCGGTGGCCGCGACTGAAACCGTGCAGCGAATTGCTCTCGAAATTAATCGCGGCGCCTCCGCTGGCGGCGAGATCAGCGCCTTTCCGAACGAAGCGCGAGCGCTGGCGGCACAGCAGCAACTCGATTTTCTGGAGCTCATAGACCACCAGAGCATCATCCTTTCCTCCGCTCAATGGCCGGCCAAGTTTGGATATCCCGAGCCGGCCATCGCATCTTCCATTGGTCCGGCCAAAGCGTTCATCAAGCGCGAAGACTTGCCGAACGGGCTGACTCTCGGGCTGTTTGCCATACGAGCTGTTCGCGTTGGCGAGCAGCCCTTGTTTGTTATCGGCGGCGAACGGCTTGATCAGGGATTTCTTTCCACGCTCGACATTCCGGCGGGAACGCAGGTAATGCTTTATCAGAATCTCGAGGCAAAATGGAATCCGCAGTCGCTGCTGGATCTGAACGGCGCGGCTGCGGGTGCCGACCGCCTCGCTCCCCTGGTCGAAAAGGTGCTTAAAACGGGCCGGGAAGAGCTGAGCGTAATCAATTGGACCTCAGATGCGGCCGATGCCCAAGCCTTTCATGCCATTCCTCTAGCAGGCCAAACCCAGCAGCCGCTGGGCATTTTGCTGGTTGGGACGTCGCGGCGAGCGCTAATCGAATTGCAGCAACGCGTGATTTCGACTGCGATGCTAGTTGGCGGACTTGGAATTGTGGTCGCCGTGCTGATGAGTTTGTGGTTTGGCGCTCGCGTGACGCGGCCCGTGGTGTCTCTTGCCGAGGCTGCGCACCGCGTCGCCGCTGGTGATCTTGCTACGAGGGTTGAGGTCGAATCACGTGATGAACTCGGCGAGCTCGCCGCGGCATTCAATCGCATGACCGACGATCTTTTGCAGCAGAAAGAGCGCGCTGTGCAAGCGGAGCGCGTCGCCGCCTGGCGAGAGCTCGCTCGCCGGCTCGCGCATGAGCTGAAGAACCCGCTGTTCCCGCTGCAGGTGACAGTTGAAAACCTGACGCGCGCAAAAGCGAAATCGCCGGAGATGTTTGAGGAGGTTTTTCAGGAAGGAACCGCAACGCTGCTCGCCGAGATTAACAATCTGAAAACGATCATCGCCCGCTTCAGCGAATTTTCGAAGATGCCACAGCCCCAGCGCCGGCCAACGCAGGTGAATGACGTGTTGCGGTCTGTGTTGCGTGTATTTCAGGCCCAGTTGCGAGGAAATGACGCGCACATCGATGTCCGCAGCGAGCTCGACCCGAATCTGCCCGAGATTTGTGCCGATCCCGACTTGCTGCATCGCGCACTTTCGAATCTTGTGCTCAACGCCATCGACGCGATGCCGCAAGGCGGGGAGCTGATAGTGCGCACGGCCGCGCTCGGTGATCGCGTCGCCATCGAGGTTTGCGACACGGGTTCGGGCCTCACGTCCGAGGAATGCGCCCGCCTGTTTACTCCTTATTACACAACCAAACAGCACGGCACGGGACTTGGCTTGGCGATTGTGCAGTCCGTGGTCAGCGATCACGGCGGAAGGATTTCTGTGGAGAGCACGAAAGAAAAAGGAACGACGTTTCGGATTGAATTGCCGGCATGAAAAGCCAATCTCACCGCCGAGACGCAGTGATTGCCGAGGACATCATCACGCTGTCCTTTTCGGCGTACTTGGCGTCTCGGCCGTAGATTTAGACTTTGACTGACTGACATCGAGGAGCGATACCTGTGCCTCATAAAGCTCACCTGCTCATTGTTGACGACGAAGCCAACACTCTCGCCTCGCTCTCGCGCGCTTTTCGCCTCGAAGGCCACGAGGCAACCGTCTGCGACAACGCGCAGAAAGCGCTCGAACTTGCATCGTCGCAGCCGTTCGACCTGATCCTCTCGGACGTCGTGATGCCGGGGAAAGACGGTCTTGTGCTGCTCGAAGAACTCAAGGCACAGGGCGTGGCAACGCCCGTGGTTATGATGTCGGGCCAGGCGCACATTGAGATGGCGGTGCGCGCCACGCGGCTGGGCGCGCTGGACTTTCTTGAAAAACCCATTTCTACCGACAAACTTCTGCTGACGGTTGAGAACGCACTCAAGCTCGGACGGCTGGAACGGCAGAATCGCGACCTTGAGCGCAGGCTGGGCAAACACGAAATTATCTGGACCGGAGAAAAGATGCGCCAGATTATGGCGCAAGTGGAGCGCGTTGCCGCGAGCGAGACTCGCGTTGCCATCCTCGGCGAAACGGGCACCGGCAAGGAACTCGTGGCTCGCACGCTGCATGAGCGCAGCGCGCGTGCCGCGGCTCCCTTCGTTACGCTTAACTGTGCTGCCGTGCCCGCCGAACTGATCGAATCGGAGCTGTTTGGCCACGAAAAGGGATCGTTTACTGGCGCAGCCGCGCGGCATCTCGGCAAGTTCGAGCAAGCGCAGCACGGAACCATCTTCCTCGACGAAATCGGCGACATGCCGCTCACCATGCAGGCGAAGCTGCTGCGCGTGCTGGAAGAGGGCGAGGTCGAGCGCATTGGCGGAGACCGTGCTATCGCCGTCGATGTCCGCGTCATCGTCGCTACGCACCACGATCTCGAAGCTCTGGCGCGGGATGGAAAGTTCCGGCAGGACTTGTTTCACCGCATCTTTGTATTTCCTCTGCGCCTGCCGCCGCTGCGTGAGCGCCGCGAAGATATCCCCGCGCTGGTGGAGCACTTCGCTGCGCAGGTCAGTGCCATCAACGGATGGAAGCCGATGACGTTCACCGCGGATGCAATCGCGGCGCTCCAGCAACATTCATGGCCAGGAAACATCCGCGAGTTGCGCAACGCTGTCGAGCGCTTGATGCTGCTGGCAACCTCGAATGAAGTCACGGCGGAAACTGTGGGGCTTGCGCTGCCTGCTTCTGTCGCTCTCGCTGGTGCTGATGGTTCTGCTGCATTGGGTTCCGGTCCGCTCGCTGAGCGCGTTCGCGCCTTTGAAAAGCAGACGATCCTTGCCGAACTCAGACGCAACCACAATCAGATTTCGAACACGGCGCGTTCGTTAGGGTTGGAACGATCTCATCTTTATAAGAAAGCCGAGCAGGTAGGAATTGATCTGAAGGCGGTGCGAAGTGAAACCGAACACTGACACCAACGATCAAGCCCACCCTTCTTACAGGGCGCAAAGCTGGCTCAAAACAGCAGCGGCCTCCGTCATCGGGACGCTGTCCCTAGCGCTTCTTTTTCTCTCTGTCCCTAGGATGTTCTTCGAGTACGTCAATTTTCCACTAGTGAAGGAGGCTTACATACTTCCCCAATGGCGATATAGAGCCTTCGACGCGGTACTGGTTGCATGGTGCGTTGACGGATTGGTCGCAGCAGTTTTGCTAGCGCGCGGTCATCCATCTAACACTGCCGTCATGACCTGGAAGCGTCGTACGTTGTTGCTCTATGCCGCCGGTTTCGCTCTCCTCCTTGCCGGCGTCGTGATCGGAACTTGGCTACGCAAACATGGTTACTGAGGTCGGTTGGTGATGAATCGCGATACCGCTGAAAATCTTAAGCTATCACCCAGCCACCTTCCATTTGCTTTCCCTGCCTGCCAAATACGACAATCCTTCTAACACCACATGAGCCCCCAATCCGAATCTTCCACTCCCTTCTGCGCGGGCGCTGTCGTTATCGCTACGCTCGCGAATCCGCGCGAAAAATTTTGGGGTGCGATCCTCAATCTCTCCCCCATCGGGCTCAGCCTGCGCGGCGTGGATCTTTCTTCCTTTGACGATTTCATTGCCCAGATTCGCGACGGCGAACCCTTTGCTGCCGGAGTTATGTTCTTTCCCATGCACCGTGTCGAGCGGTTGGAACTTGATCTGCCGGAAGGCACGATCCCGTCGCTCGCCCAGCGTTTTGCCCAGAAAACCGGCCAGGATCCCGCGCCCTTGCTTGTCAGCGAATTTCTGCCCTCCGCAACCGAATACACGCCCGGAGACCCGATCCGGTGAATCTCCGTCAAATACTCACCGCGCCCAATCAGCTCACGCTGCTGCGCATGATCTTTCTGCCCTTTATCGTGATCAATCTGGTCAAACACGATTTCAAATGGGCGCTGGCGCTTTTCGTACTCGCCGGTCTGAGCGATGGGCTCGACGGCCTTCTGGCCCGCACGCTGCATCAGCAGACGCTGCTTGGCCAATATCTCGACCCGATCGCCGACAAGCTGCTCATGAGCACCATGTTTCTGGTGCTGTCGATCGAGCACCGGATTCCATGGAAGTACACGATCATCGTCTTCAGCCGCGATGTTTCGATTCTCGTCATCGGCGGCGTGCTTTTTATGGTTGCTGGACTTCGCGATTTTCGTCCGAGCATCTTTGGCAAGGCCAATACGGCTGCGCAGGTGGGCGCGATTTTTTTCGTGCTCCTGTTGCTGGTTGCGCCCCTGAGCTGGGTATGGATTGCCCGTACGACTTTCCTGCGCGCTACGTTTCTCTTTACAATTGTGTCGGCGGTGCACTATGCGTTTCTGGTACAGCACCGGCTGCGAAGTTTGCCTGGGCACCCCGGTTAGCCCCCAAATGAAACGTAGCTTGCGATTATGCGACCGCTGGGGTCCCCCCCTCCCCCTCCCCCTCCGCGGTCTAATGAAATCAACTAGTTAGACTAAGTCTGCTCGCAAAATATTCATGCATATAGACTTAGACTTACTTCTAACAAGTTCTTTA
>Ga0187770_10001457_pt1 | contig 12564 bp, 10 predicted proteins | sample 0116_SJ02_MP02_2_FD_133154 | JGI IMG/M metagenome (GOLD analysis project Ga0187770, IMG submission 133154) | Tropical peat soil microbial communities from peatlands in Department of Meta, Colombia - 0116_SJ02_MP02_20_MG | ecosystem: Environmental > Terrestrial > Soil > Wetlands > Peat | place...
CCATAGCAGCGCAGTACGGTGCTTCCGGAAGAGTGCCCAAGTTTTGCTGTGCTGCTTCATTTCCGATTCTGTGCCGGGCTAGCGCCTCTCTTCATTCAGACTACTCCGAAACCACTCCCCGCGCCTGCCTGCCGGTCCTCTTGTACGTTTCGCTTTCGACACAGCCTGAATGTGGAATGTAGCTCGGGTCTTCAGTCTCGGGGCTCGTTGCACTCCGCTTGATGTGCCGCTAGTATCGTTATGTCCGCCGCAGCAAATAAAAGAGGGCCTAATTTCTAGGACCGATTCGCGATCCGAGGCATTCAGCCATCGACCCGTCGTCCGACTCCCTCCCCGAACCGGAGGTTGACCCAGCAATCGTTCGCGCTTGGTGCCGCGCCTTTCTGGTTGGGATAAATACAGAAGCCCGCCGCGTCACCGTGGAAGGACTTCTGGTCGGACTTGCCGACGAGTTCGGGGACGCGGTCTACCCGTTCTTCACCGATGCTGAGATTTTTCGAGCCTTGACGGATCGGTTTCGCCCTCCGGCAGTCCGCGATTCCTACGCTCGATACTTGCCTGCCCTCCCGGCTGACTCGTCTGAAGTCGGATGCACGCCCGTCGTCGGCTTTGCCGGACTCACTAAATCACCTGAATACGACGACCTCATGCACGCCGTCGTGCGAGACATGGACACGCCCCCGCCCAAACGATTGTCGTTGGAAGGCTTCATGCACATCTTCGCACAAAGCGCCGCGGCGAAGCGCCTAAGAAGGGAATACAACTTGCAGTTTCGTTAGGCCTGCGACAAGTTTCCAAAGCGACCGAGTTTGTTGCCACTGCCCCCCTGCTACTCGTACCGCAGAACCTGGACGGGATCGAGGCGCGCGGCGCGTGCAGCAGGGTAGATGCCCGCGGCCAGGCTGACGCCCACCGCGAAGGCCACCGCACCGGCAATCAGCCAGAGCGGAAGCAGCACGATGGTTTCGTGGGGCAGGTCCTGGCGCGTCAGATAAATGTTCGTGCCGAAGTTGATGGCGTGGCCGATGGCCCAGCCCAGCACCACGCCGAGCGCGCCCCCCAGTGCGCCCATGACGCCGGCCTCCACAAAGAACAGGCGTTTCACATCCGCGTCGCTCGCGCCCAAGGCTTTCAACAGGCCGATTTCGCGCCGGCGCTCGAGCACGCTCATCACCAGCGTGTTCACAATGCCCAGCGAAGCCACCACCAGCGCCACGCTGCCGAAAATCGCCAGGAACAAATCCACGATCACAAACACGCGCCGCAGGCTCTTGGTGGCATCGAGCAGCGAAAAGGTGCGGAAGCCCATTTTCTTCAGCGCGTCCTGGGTGGGCTGGACGCGCGCCGGATCATCCACGCGCACGATCAGCGCGGAATAGGTTTCACCGGCCGCGCCGCTCGCGCTAGGCCGCGCCTGCATCAGGTCGCGCAGGTTGGATGGCAGGGCGGGGCGCAACTTTTCGCCCAGGGCCACGGGCAGGAAGACGCGCGCGTTGGAGCTGGCGGTAATCCCCGCGTACGGCTCGGTTTCGATGATGCCCACGATGCGCAGCGTCTTCTCGCGCCGCACCACGGAGAAGCTGACCGTTTCATCCGCCGCGCCACTTGTGCCATCTGCGGAAGTGGTTTTTGCTGCGGCTTGCTGGCCGGTGGCGGGCGGGTCCGCACCGCCCGCGCGGCGCGTGGGCGCTGCGCCCTGGCTTTCACCGGGCGGGGGCGGAGTCTCCTGGCGCTCGCCGTAGTGCAGCACAATCTCTTTGCCGAGCAGACTATCGAGTTGCGCGTCGCTCACCTCCGGAGCGTTGCGCGCCGGCGGGCCGACGGGCAGGGAGACGGCATCCCCGGAGGTGTCCGGCGGGGCCAGCAGGTCGCGCGCGAAGTCCACGTGCAGAATCACCTCGTCCGCATCCGCAGAAGAAAAGAACCGCCCGCGCATTTTTTCGAACGCTTCGTTCTGCTTTGCGGAGGGAGAGAGCCCGGAGACGCTGGTGAACAGCGTGCGCCCCTGGAAGGTCACATCGGTGAGCATGCGGATTTCGGGATAGACCTCGATGACGTCGGGCAGCGCGCCGATTTCCTTGCGCGCGGCGGCGTCGAGCGGGCGCGCATGGTCGCCCTGGACACCGGAGCGGCGCTCGCGCTCTTGCATGCCGCGGAAATCGCGGGCCGTAAACACGCCGATGGTATTGAACAGTCCGGAGCGGGAAAAGCGGTCGCTCACCAGTCCTTGCAGGCCCGCGCCCAGCGAGAGCAGAGCCACCAGCGAGGCCACGCCCACGGCCACGCCCAGCGTGGTCAGTGAATTGCGGAAGCTCGATTCCCGCAGGTTGCGCCCAGCCAGCTCGATGAGGTCGTTCGATTTCATCGCGCGGCTCCGGTTTGCGCCCCGGCCAGCCGGCGTTCTTCGGCGAGGCGCCCATCGGAGAGCACCAGCATGCGCTCCGCAAACTCCGCGGCCAGGTTTTGCTCGTGGGTCACCAGCACCACGGTCATGCCCAGCGCGGAGTTCAGCTCGCCGATCAGGCGGATGATTTCTGCGCCATTGTGGCTATCGAGATTTCCGGTGGGCTCATCGGCCAGGAGGATGGCGGGGCGGTTCACCAGCGCGCGGGCGATGGCGGCGCGCTGCTGCTCGCCTCCAGAAAGCTCGCCGGGACGGTGCCCGGCCCGCGCGCTCAGGCCCACGCGCGCGAGCGCTTCGCGGACGCGCGCCGGACGCTCCTCGCGCGGCATCTCCGCCAGGCGCAACGGCAACTCCACGTTTTCTTCCAGAGTCATCCGTGGCATCAGGTGGAAGGCCTGGAAAATCATGCCCACGGTTGAGCGGCGATGCGCAGCCAGCTCGAGCGGGCTCATCGCGCCGAGATTATGTCCCTGGGTTTCGATGGTGCCGCTGGTGGGGCGATCCAGGCCGGCCATCAGATGCAGCAGCGTGGATTTGCCGGAGCCGGAGGCCCCCACCAACGCCACGCGCTCGCCCGCGCGGATCTCCAGCGAAACGCCGTCGAGCGCCTTTACTACCGTTTCACCCATCACGTAGTGCCGGCGCAGATTCTCGGCGTGGATGGCTGCCGGTTGGCTGTTCCCGTTGTTCATGGATCCGGACTTTTCCGTCCCCCTTCCTATGATACGTTGTCCGCGTCCTGAAGTTGCAAGCGGCCTTCCGCCGCAGGTGCTCGCAATCCCGCCGTCACCATCTGGACAGCCCTAGACGCGTAGAGGGTCATTCTTGAATATGATCCCTTTGACTCCGAGTTTCTCGGCGTAGTGTTGAACCAAGAAGAGACCTAGTTCTACTCAGCAGGACCATTCTTCTTCGGTTCGGGGATGATCGTGGCCTGCTCGAACCGTATCAGCCATTCGCCTTTGTGCCGGGTCCACACCGTCGTTACGCGGAATCGGCTGGGAAATGGTTGGCCCTTGTATGTTGCATCCACGTCCAGAATACAGGTCAAGTAGGCGGCATCGTGCGTCATCAGCTTGAATATGCAATCGGAAAGTTTGTAGTCCTTGAGGACGACGTCAGGCCAGCCCTCCTGGATATCCGAGCGGTGATACACATTCCCATTACCGGCCACCTCCGCAAAATCAGCAGTGAGGTGAGCGAGCACGAAATTCAGATCCTTCTGCTTCTCTGCTTCGTACATCTGGTGAAGCGTCCCACTGATGTGCTTTTCGGCCGCTGATTCGTCGAGAGAGCTCCGTCCGGCGGCAAAGGAGGCAGAAAAAATCAGAAAGGAAACAGTCAGAAGCGACTCCGCGATCTTCATCGAACACCCTCCAAGGGACACGATCCACGAAGTGTCATTGCTCACAATGCTCGGCAATGAGCGCCATTCTTGCACAACGCGTGGCCCTTCTTGTCTTCGTATTCCTTTAGAACCAAGCCTGCATCCTTCTTAGCGTAACTCCCGCAAGTTCAGCATAGACCGAAGAAGTGCCAGCCTCAGTATGTGAAAAGAGCACGTCAAGGAGGTTTCATCTCAGACTGACCCAGTAACCAGCCTCCGATGAACATTGACTTCATGGAGGGGTTCTAGTACTCTCAAAAATTGTCTCTATAAGGAAAGGTGTGACTGTGCAGATGCGGACGTATATGCCCTCCGGCGAGAGGGCTGAGGAATTGGCGCGCGGCGGCAACTGGTTTGTGGTGGATGCCGAGGGAAAGGTGTTGGGGCGGCTGGCCACGCGGGTGGCTCGCGTGCTCATTGGCAAGGATAAGCCGGAATTCACCCCGCATCTCGATTGCGGCGACCACGTGGTGGTCATCAATGCCGCCAAGGTTGTGCTCACCGGGCGCAAGGTCGAGCAGAAGGTCTACCACCGGCATAGCGGCTACCCTGGCGGGCTGAAGACCGTGGGCGTAAAGAAGGTGCTCGCCGAGCGCCCCGATGAGGTAGTGCGCGAGGCAATACTCGGCATGCTGCCGAAAAACAAGCTCCGCGCACACCGCGCCAAAAAGTTGCGTGTGTACGTGGATGCGAAGGGCCTGGAACGCCATACCGCGCAGAAGCCCCAGCCGCTCACGGTGTAGGCACAGCAGGGATTCCCTCCTGCGGGAGTCTGAGCAGAGAATCGCCGCGCGCATCGGGAGTTTCCTTCTCCAGGCGGCGTTGTTGGGAAGTGAAAGAATAAGGGCGGCGTGCAGCCGCCCCTCGGCATCTGGAATCTTTGGAGGAATGAAGTTTGAGCGCACAACCACCGATTATCGTGCCCGCGCCGGGTACCGTGCCGCCGCCACCCCCACCTGCGCCGCGCGATCCGAGTAAGTCGGCCTACGGGACCGGCCGCCGCAAGGAAGCCATTGCCCGCGTATTTTTGCGCGCCGGCTCCGGCAAGTTCACGGTCAATGGGCGCGACCTCGAGAATTACTTCAAGAACGCGGTCTGGCGCCTGATCGCTACTGAGCCGTTGCGCTTCACCGAGCTGGAAGGCAAGGTGGACGCCACCTGCACCGCGCGCGGTGGCGGAGCCGCCGGCCAGGCGGATGCCGTCCGCATGGGCCTTTCGCGAGCCATTGCCGTGTACGATCCCGAACTGCGCCGCAAACTGCGCAAAAGCGGATTCCTGACCCGCGACCAGCGTATGAAAGAACGCAAGAAGTACGGCCAGAAGGGCGCGCGCAAGCGGTTCCAGTACAGCAAGCGTTAGTTACAGTGGCCAGTGGTCAGTGACCAGTGGCCAGTAACCGTCGGAGGAGTATAAATCACGGCCGGCGAGGGGCCGGCAAAAAAGGGCGTTGTCCGCCGCGGCGGATGGAAACGCCCCTCTCAAAAAAAGGAGGCACATGGCAGTCGAAATATCCATGAAAGAGCTGCTCGAGGCGGGCGTCCACTTCGGACATCAGACGCGCCGCTGGAACCCGAAGATGAAGGAATACATCTTCGGAGAGCGCAACGGTATCCACATTGTGGATTTGCAGAAGACCCTGAAGATGTTCCGCGACGCGGCGCGCTACGTGGGCGAACTGGCCGCGCAGGGCCGCACCGTGTTGTTTGTGGGCACCAAGCGCCAGGCGCAGGAAGCCGTCGCTGAAGAAGCCAAGCGATGCAGCATGTATTACGTCAACAACCGCTGGCTGGGCGGCACGCTTACGAATTTCGCCACCGTGCAGAAATCCATCAAGCGCCTGCGCGAACTCAAGGCCATGAAGGAAGACGGGCGCATGGCCGAGCTTTCGAAGAAAGAAGCCGCGCGGCTGGAGCGCGAACTGAAGCACCTGCAGGCCAACCTGGAAGGCATCGAATCCATGGCCGCGCTCCCGGACGCCATGTTTGTGATTGATTCGAGCTGCGAAGAAATCGCCGTGCGCGAGGCGCGGCGCATGGGCATCCCGGTAGTGGCCATCGTGGACACGAATTGCGATCCGGATCTGGTGGACGTGGTCATCCCCGGCAATGACGACGCGCTCCGCGCCATCCGCCTGTTCACCTCGAAAGTTGCCGACTCCGTGATCGAAGGCCGCGGAATGTTTGAGCGCTCGCAGGTCGAGGCGCAGAAGGCGGCCGGGCCGGCTGAAGGCGCGGCCCCCACTCCTGAGGCGGCCGCGTTTGTGGACGCCAGCGCCTACGAAGAGTACGAGAAGCAGGAAGGCTACTTCGTGGACCGCGCGTTTGAGCCGCCTGCGGGCGAAGAAATCCTGACTCCATCGGAAAAGGACAGCAAAAATTAACCGCTCGCGCTCTCCCCGGCCCCGTGGAGTTTTTGTTCCCGGCCGGCGGAGCCGGGACTAGGCCGGGGCTGCCCCAATGAGAGGGGCCGGCGGCGCCCCGTATCCAACCGCTCGATGGCCGGCAGGTTCCTCCCGGCAGCGAAGGACAGGACCAGGTTATGAGCAGCCAGCAGGGCAAGGACGGACAACCGCAGATTACCGCGGCCATGGTCAAGGCGCTCCGGGAGAAAACCGGAGCCGGATTTAACGACTGCCGGGCGGCACTGATCGAAGCCAAGGGTGATATGGACGCGGCGGTGGCCATCCTGCGCGAAAAGGGCCAGGCGGCGGCCAAGAAGAAAGAACAGCGCGCGGCGAGCGAAGGCGCCGTGGGCAATTACCTGCACGCGGGCGGACGCATCGCCTCGCTCGTGGAAGTGAACTGTGAAAGCGATTTTGTGGCGCGCACCGAGGAGTTTCAGCGCCTCTGCCATGACCTGGCCATGCACGTGGCCGCGCTCAATCCGCGCTTCGTCCGGCGCGAAGACGTGCCGCCGGAACTCGTCGAGCAATTGCAGGCCGCCTTTCGTGAGCAGGCCCTTGCCAGCGGCAAGCCGGAAAACGTGGTCGAGCGCATCGTGGAAGGCAAACTCGATAAGTTCTATTCCGAGACCTGCCTCTACGAGCAGCACTTCATCAAGGAAGAGCAGATCACCGTCCGCGAGCTGATCCAGCATTCCATCGCCAAAGTGGGCGAGAACATCGCCGTGCGGCGCTTTGCGCGCTTCAAGGTGGGGGAGCACGCCGCGGAAGGCGAGCCCGGCCCGGCCCCCGCTGACTCCGGCCCGGCGGCCCCGGTGTCGGCCGGACCACTGCCGCGCAGTTAAAAACCAGAAGGGGCTGCGGCCCGGTCTGCTAGAATGGCGCACTGGAATCGCCGGAGCCGGCCGCCCAGGGAAGCGCCACATGGCCAGCGTACAAGGGAATTACGTGGCAGCAACGGACCGCACGTCCATTCTCTACAGACGAATCCTCCTCAAGCTTTCGGGCGAATCGTTGCAAGGCCCGCAGGGTTACGGCCTGCACGGCGAGACCATCAACAAGATAGCCGCCGAAATCAAATCCGTACATGACCTTGGTGTGGAAGTGGCGCTGGTGGTGGGCGGGGGAAACATCTTCCGCGGCACGCGGCAAAGTGGCCTGGGTATCGAACGCGCCACAGCCGATTACATGGGCATGCTGGCTACAGTCATCAATGCCCTGGCGCTTCAGGACGCGCTCGAAAAGACCGGCTGCTACACGCGGGTGCTGAGCGCCATCGAGATGCGCACCGTGGCCGAGCCGTTCATCCGCCGCCGCGCCACACGGCATCTGGAGAAGGGCCGCATCATCATTCTCGCCGCGGGCACCGGGAACCCATATTTCACCACGGATACCGCCGCGGCTCTGCGTGCTGTAGAGATCAAGGCCCAGGCCATCCTCAAAGCCACACGCGTGGACGGCATCTACGACGCGGATCCGGAAAAAGTGCCGGGAGCAAAGAAATTCGAGCGCATCGATTACCTGGAAGTGATTCAGCGGGGCCTGCAAGTGATGGACACCACGGCCATCACGCTCTGTATGGACAACGACCTGCCCATTATTGTCTTCGATATGAACCGGCCGGGCAATGTCGCGCGCGTGGTGCGCGGGGAATCAGTAGGCTCCGTGGTGGCTGCTGCTAAGTAGCCCAGACCTTCGTGTCTGTGCGCAGCATGCGCCACCGCAAGCCCAGCGGGATTCGGAGGTGAGGGCATGACCGCGATTGCCAGCACAAAAGATGCGCTCAGCCAGGCGCGCATGCGCATGGAAAAGGCGATCGAGGACTTTCGCAAGGAATTGGCCGGCGTGCGCACCGGGCGGGCCAACGTGGCCCTGCTGGACCACATCCGCGTGGACTATCACGGCACGCCCATGCCCATCAACCAGCTCGGCAACTTGACCGTGCCCGACCCGGCGATGATCGTCATTTCTCCCTGGGATCCTTCCGTAGTTCCGGCCATCGACAAGGCCATCCGCACTTCCGACCTGGGCTTGAACCCGGCCACGGACGGCAAGGTGGTGCGTGTTCCCATCCCGGCGCTCACCGAAGAGCGCCGCAAAGAGCTGGTCAAGCACCTGCATAAGGTGCTCGAAAACCACCGCACCGCCGTGCGCAACGTGCGACGCGACATGAAAGAAGCTGTCGAAAAGCTCGAGAAAGAAAAGAAAATCAGCCAGGACGATTCGAAGCGCTCGCTCGAGGAGCTCGAAAAGATTACCCACCAGGAGACCAAGAAGCTCGAAGACCTCTCTGCCGCCAAAGAAAAAGAAGTGATGGAGATCAAGTAGCACAGGCTTTAGCCTGTGCACTCTGCGCCTCAGGGAGACGCAACTCTACCGGCGCAGACCGGCGACCGCCGCGGAGCAATCGCTCTGACCGCCGCTGCCGAGGTCCTTTCCTGCTTTAGTCCACGGATTGCACGAGCTCCGCAGGAAGGAGCGTGAAAATACATGCCTGGGAACCCTCTGCACAGGAAAGCGTTCCCCGGCGGATGAGCTTCACAGGAGTATCGTCCGGAAACATCCGGCCAAAATCGAGTGACCGCAGTTTATCCGCCGCGGCGCGCAGGCTCGAATCCCCGCGAACGAATTTCACCCCTTCGACCTTCGCCTCGGGAGCCAGCAGGATGAAGAACTCCGCGCTGCCGTGCGCCGGTGTGGGAAGTGCGCGGCCCACGGCATAGTCGCGCAGCCGTGAGAGTGCGTCGCGGGCATCCGCGACCAGCGCCTCTACCTGCGCGGCGCCGCCGGCCAGCGCTTCCAGCCGCCCGCGCGTTTCCGGCACGGCATGGGCCGCCGCCAGTGCCAGTGCGTAGGTGCGCCGCGCCTGCTCCTTGTGGCCCTGTTTTTCGTAGATCTGCCCCAGATGGTCGCCCACCTCCCCACGGAAATCCAGGCGCCAGGAGGCATCCACAAAACGTTCAGCGCGCTTCAGGTCGCCGCGGCGGAAGTAGACCCAGCCGAGCGTATCCCAGAAGCTGGCGAGCGAAGAGACCCGGCTCAGGTCGCGCACGGATAGGTGCTCCAGCTCCGCATTGCGCAGTTCCGCGGCGGTCGCAGAGACCGCGGATTCCGCGTATTGCTGCGCCCGGTCCAGATTCACGGCGTGCAGGCTCAACTCATAGGCCACGTTGTTCCAAATCATCGGCGTGGCGCTCAATTCGAGAGCCTTGTCGAAGGCCTCCTGGGCCTTGTCGTTTTGATGGAGCTCGAGGTGCGCCTGGCCAAGGGCCACGTAAAGACGCGCATCCTCAGGAGAGAGTGAGATGGCTTTCTCGAGTTCCGGTACCGCCTCCGCATAGCGCCGCGCCTCGACGAGCGTGGTGGCCAGGCTGGCCTGGGCTACCGGATCGAGCGGCTTCACTTCCAGTTGCTTGCGGAACGAAGCGATGGCCGCCGGGTATTCTTCGCGACCGGCCTGGGCTAGACCGAGGCCTTCGTAAGCAAACTCGTCGTAGGGGTCGAGCTCAATCTGCTTGCGGAAGGCTTCGATGGCTTTTGAGTTTTCCTGCTGGGCCAGGCGCACCGCACCGAGCAGTTTCCAGGCGGTCTTGTGCTTCGGGTCTTTGGCCACCGCGCGCTCCAGGAGCTGCTCGGCGAGTGCGAAACGCTGGCTCGAATAGGCCCCGGTAGCCGCCTGCAGCAGGTCGTCCGCCGAAGCATTCTCGGGAATGGCCGGCGCTCCCGCCACCGCCGTCTCGAGGTAAAAGGTCTGTGCCTCGTCGCTGCGCACGGCCCGGCGGAAGAACAGCGCGAAATCGGATACCTTGTCCGCCGGAATTTCCCGCTGGCTGACGCGCAGCGTGCGTGTGGCGGAGAGCACGTTTTGTTCGGCGGTGTACGCGGAGCGGTATTCCCCGTATTCGCGTGCCGCACTGATCGCCACCGGAGCGCGAGCTGCGTAACGCGCGGGAATAGTGAGCTTCATTTCGATGGAGACTTCTGCGGGCGAACCCAGCTCGAGCGGCTCGCCCGCAGCAAGACTTCCGGCGTCGGCTTCCGGCAGCGCCAGCGGAGGCATGGGCGGGGCCAGCGGCACCCGCTTCGCCGACCAATCGAGGAAGTTCGGTTCGACCAGGTGGTAGTCGAGTGTGAACGGGTGATGGGTGTCCGCGGGCTCGCTGGGATGGACCTCATCCACCGTGCCCCGCAGACCGTCGGAAGAAGCGATCGCTTCTCCGAGTTTCTTCCAATCCGTTTCCGGGGTGCGCCGGAACGCCAGGCGCATAAGCAGCTCGTTGTCGCCGGAGAGCACATAGTGCACATGGGCATCGAGTTTGCCGATGTCGCTCACGCTGCCCTCGATGCGCCACTGCTGCCGCACGGGCGACGGCGGGTCCGCCGGAGTTTCCACCAGCACCGCTGCGCCCTCGGCCGGCACGTCCAGCGCCTGTTTGTGGCGTAGGGAAGAGGAAAGAAAACCGAACGGAGCAACCTCCGTGGTGGTGTCCAGCCACACTGTTTCGCTGCCCAGCGCCACTCGGGTAATCACGTGGTCAAAGCTCGCCGGGCTGGGTACCTCTGTATCCAGCGCGCGCTGAGAGTTGATGAGCACGGAATCGGCACGGACGCCTTCGGCTGCGGCCAGTGCGGCCAGCAGCGTGTGCTTATCCTTGCAGTCGCCGTACTGATTCTTGAGCACGTCTGCGGCGTAGTGCGGCTGGAGACGCCCGGAGCCGAACGAGAGGCTGACGTAGCGGAAATTCGTGGCCACGTAATCGTAGAGCGCCCCCAACTTTTCCGCCGGAGTGGACTTGCCCCGGGTGAGCTCATCGGCTTTCTTCTGAATCTCCGGGGTCACGGCAATGCGGTCGTGCTCGAGCGACTGGTAGAGTGCGCCGACCTCCTGCCAGTTCGCGAACGTGGAGATGGCGATGTCCGCCTCCGCGGGGTGTTTCGCGCTGGATTTTTGCCTGCCCGCATCTTCTGCCGGATGCGCGAGCAGCGAACCGCTCCAGCGATAAATGCGGCGGCCGTCCCGCTCCTCAATCTTGGCTTCAAGGCCGGGCCGCATTTTCAGGTGCAGTTTCCGGGAGGCAGGGACGTCCAGCTCGAGATGTTGCTCCAGGGTAATGGCCGTGCGCTCGAAATCGTATTGAAACCAGAACTGCCCGGGGGCCAGCGGGTGCTCGATGATTTCCGCCACGCGGTACTCCAATATCTCGCCGGGACGCAGCGCGGGAACGCTGACGTGCTTCTCGCGCGCGTCGGAATAAAGCGGGGCATCGCGCACCACCTGCGCGGAGAGATCCTGCACGCTCGCGGGATCGGCGGCGACCGTGCTGCCATCCGCGCGGCGCACGCGGACGTAGCTGATCTCGAGATGCTCCGAAGCGCTGCTATACGGAAAGACCAGCTGGCCGAGCGCTTGCACGCCCGCCTCGCTCTGCACGCGGATGCGCGCGATGTTTTCGAAGCGCCCCGTGCCGTCGTCCTCAAAACGCGCGCGGCTTTCGAGCGACTCGACCACGAAAGGCTCTTTGGAATAATCCGCTTGGGTCGGAACGGCTGCGGCCGCCGTTTTGGAGGTCACGGTGGCCGGCGGCTGCGGAGGGCGGCCCTCCTGTTCGGCTGCAGAGGTCAGCGCGGCAAGTTGCGCGAGGTAAATTGGAACTGCGGCCGCCAGGAGCAGGAAGGGTTTGAAAGTGCGGTGCACGGTGCGGTCAGCTTTCCCGCAGCATCCGCGGGACCTCGGAGAAGCATAGGCAGTCGTGCTGGGGGTGACAAATGATTTCTGTGCGCGCCACACCGTGGAGGCAATAGATTCGCTTGCGCGAACGTGCGCGGTGCCCGGAACGAGCCGCCTCGTGTCCCTGAGGAGCGAGCTCGCGAATCGCTGGTGATTGCCCAGCGCGCGGTGTTTTTCAGTCGGTGGTTGCGCGCACGACGAGGACTCGAATCTGGACACGACTCGAATCGAAAAAACGAACTTCTGCTTATTGTTAACCTGGCTGGGCTCGACTGCGTGCGACCCGAGGCAGGCTGAAGCAGTCCTGATCACCATGCCCAACCCATCTAAGTTGCTGTTCTTTGAATGAGTTACCTTCGCCTCGGTGGAAGCCGAACCTCGCTTTTCAGGGCGGGCGCCGCAGCAAACGCTTATCCACAACTTCTTGCGGGGCTTCGATTTGACAGCATCCGGTAACTTCCCTATACTCATTCGGTTTGGCAGGGGGTTGTTCCTCTGCCTGTGGTGGAAGGAAGGTCTCCTGTCCGGACTCGCGTTTCAGGATTCTGCTCCCAAGTATGGGGATTGAACTCCGAGACGAGGGGAACAGGGGAGCGGCCGGAATGGGGCGCCAGCCCCGCAAAGCCGAGTAAGCCTCTCCGCA
>Ga0187770_10001459_pt1 | contig 12562 bp, 12 predicted proteins | sample 0116_SJ02_MP02_2_FD_133154 | JGI IMG/M metagenome (GOLD analysis project Ga0187770, IMG submission 133154) | Tropical peat soil microbial communities from peatlands in Department of Meta, Colombia - 0116_SJ02_MP02_20_MG | ecosystem: Environmental > Terrestrial > Soil > Wetlands > Peat | place...
CGTGTTCCTCGAATTCGGCCCGTACGCCGGCGAGATCAAGAACAGGGCGAAAGGGGTGCTCATTGCCATGGAGCAATGTACGACAGTGGCCTACGCCCTCTTCAACCTCCAAGAGCGGGGCCGGCTGTTCCTGGGGCCAGGGGAGAGGGTCTACGAAGGACAAATCATCGGCGAGCATTCCCGCGAAGCCGACCTCGTGGTCAATCCGGCCAAGGGGAAGAAGCTGACGAATATGCGCGCCTCAGGCTCTGACGACGCGGTCATTCTCACCCCAGCGGTGAGGATGACCCTGGAAGAATGCATTTCCTACATCAACGACGACGAGCTGGTCGAGATCACACCGGTTTCGATCAGGCTCAGGAAACAGATCCTTGCGGAGCTCGAGAGACGGAGGGCCAAGCCCGCCGCATGAGCCTCTCGCCAATCAAAAGGCTCCTTTCTCGCGACTTTGCGGGCAGCCTCACAGGATCCATGCCATGAAGAAACCTTTTGACAGCGACGGGCAGGGCGAATTCTTTGCGGCAGCCCGGCCGGACGCTATCCCTGCCCTCACAGGCTTCGTGTCATCCTACGCCCGCGACATGGCCTTCGAGGAGGGAAGGATCGGAGAGATACGCATGGCCCTGGAGGAAGCCTTGGGCAATATCATCCGTTTTGCCTGTTCCCTGGGCACTGAAGAGATCAAGATCACGTGCGGCACCAACGACATGGGGGCCCTCCTCGTCACCATCGTAGACTCTGGCGTTCCTTTCAACATGCTCGTGATGAGCGCATTCCCCGAAACCATGGGGGAGGGCTCGAAGCCTGAAGACGCGCCGCCCACGAGGGCCATGAAGCGAGCGGTCAAGGACATCGAGTACCGGAGAGACGGGGAAAAGAAGCAGAACATCCTTGTCTGGGTGGTCTGGAAGTAGGGCGAGTCTTCCAGAAAGGCCGCGAGGCGAAAGATAGGCTAGTTCACGTACGGCATGGCCTGTACCTCTCCCTCCTTCTCGCAGAAGAGCGTGTTCGTCAGCTCGCTCTGATTGAGGTAGACCAGCTCTTTTATGTGGATATTGACGTTCGGATAGATGACCTTCGAAGCTCTTATCTGCGGGGTCTCCGCGCTGCCGAGGGCCTCCTCCAGGGTGACAATCTCGCGTTCGAGGAAGCTCAGCCTCTCCATGAGGGCTGCCCGGCCCGTCTGGAGACGCTCGTACGCTTGTTCGTGCCTGGGCCACCAGCGTTTAGCCTCGGCGCGGAATTCATCGAGGGTGGCAATGCCCTTTTCCGCCTCCTCAAGGGCGGCCTTTCGTTCGACTTTCTCGTGCTTCATCTCTTCGAGTCTGAGCTTATCCTTTGGCTGAAAACCTACGGAGAGCTCTGTCCACGTCCCGTATTCCGATCCTATGATGCGTGCCTCTATGAGGTTGCGGGCGCCGATGGTGCCCCCGCAGATATGGCCTTTCTCCATGGTGATGGTCACCTGATCGCCAGCGAGGAGCGTAGAGTGGAGGATCTGCCCTGCGACGATGCTTCCTCCTGCTTCGATTGAGGCCCTTTCAATGAAGAGGGCGCTTACGTTCCCGCCGGCTTTCACAACCCCTTTCTGCCCGCCCTGGATGCCGCCCTTTATGAGAACGTCGCCTCCCGCCTCTATGTGGCAGTCCTCGACGAGACCCTCCACGTGGACGTGCTCTGAAGCCTTGAGGGTGAACCCGGAAACCACGTTGCCCGCAACCCTCACGCTGCCCGCGAAGTCTATGTTGCCCGTGCAGAAATCGATGTCGCCGTCGACGGAGAGCACGGGCTCCACCGTGATGGTCTTGTCCCGCAATATGGGCTGGCCGTCGATGTCTGCCACGAGCTGGAGGCGATCGTCGGAGAGTTTCGTGCCCTTGCCCGCGGAGAGCCTGTCGTCTTTTCCCGGCCTTGCGGCAAGGGTCCTTCCGCTCACGGTAAAGCCGTCTTTTCCTTTGGTCGCCGGCGTCTTTTGCGCCAGAGGCGTGCCCTTGTGCACGGATACCACCGTTTCAAGCTCCCTGTAGTCGACCTTGAGCCCATCTACCTCTTTTGGTTGGATCGTAGATGTGGTTCTAAAGAGATATTCGATCTTGGCGTCTTCGCCGTGAACGGGCTCCACCCATTTGGCTATTGATGTTCTCGTGTCCCATGCCTTGAGGGTGAGGGCCTTTTCGATGGCTTCGTAGTCTATGCCGGTCCGGACCGATTGCGCCTCGAGGGCCTTTTCCACGTCTTTTCTCTCCACTTCCCGGCCCCCGTAAGCCTGCGCGAGGACCATGTACGCCTCGCTCTCGTTCTTTTCCACGGTGACGGTGACTGTTCCGTCCTTTGCGGAGGCCACCAGGGTCCGTTGATCAGCGGGCGCCTGCTTCAGCATGGCATCGACAGCAGGCTTGTCTATCCAGAAAGGGACACCCTGGGCTTTCAGCTCGGCAACCACGTCTTCCAGGGACGGTCTTTCCGCGTCCGGCAGCAGGGTCACATATGCCTTGCCCTCTTTTTCGTCTATGTCGATCTTGATGCGTATGTCTGCCGTGTGAGGCCTCCCTCTCCTTGCTCCATGCGACGGGACCTCGCCCGTCTCTTCTGAAGGTACTACAGAGTATTATCGGCGGAAATGGATATTGGACAAGTCCTTTTCGCCCACCCTGTCGGGAAGGGCTTGGATGGAGCCTTGCCCGGGATCGATCCGTCTAGACAAGACTTAGGATAATGGCACAGCCGTTGATGAAATAGAGCATCCTCACGTGTTTGCCGTACTGATCTAAAAGGACCCAGTTTTCCGCCCTTCTCACGAGAAAGGTGAGTCTCAGAAAAAGGGGGATGCCGAAAACGCACAGGCCCGCCACCCAGGAGACGACCCCCCGGAGAACGAGCGCCATAATGGAGGCGTAGATGAGGATGAAAAAGAGAACGAGGCCCGCCTCGGCCCCCTTCCTGCCAAGTTTCACCGACAGGGTGTTTTTGCCCGCCTCAAGGTCTGTCTTCATGTCAGGCAGACTCTGGTAGTAGAGGATGGAGGCGACCATGAGACCTATGGGAATCGAGACGTACAGGGCCTTCCATGAAGGGGAGCCGGCAAGGACCCAACAGGTCCCGACTACCATGATCGGCCCCATGTTGATACCGACGAGGAGCTCGCCGAGCCCGTGGTACCCGTATCGGACCGGCGGCGCCACGTAGAAGAGGCTGCTGAGAAAAGCGAAGAGCACGAAGGGTAAAATTGCGGGGAGACGCAGCACTGCCATCAGGTATACGGCGATCGCGCAGGCAAAGGCATAGAGGCAGACAATTGCCCGGAAGATGGTCCTGGGGGAGATCTTGCCTTCCTGGATGACTCGTGACCCCCCGATGGATTTCCCGGAATCGCACCCGATTGCGTCGTCAAAATAATCGTTCGCCAGGTTCGTCGCGAGATGGACCATGAAACAGGCGGCCACCACGAGGAGGAATCTGCCGGGATGGGCACCGGAGCCCCTCGCCAGCATCCAGCCGACGAGGAGGGGCACGAGGGTCGCGATGAAAAACGGAGGTCGGCTTGCCTGCACCCACGCTGCGATGCGGCCCTGGCTCATGTCAGGCTCTCCATGGGTTTCCTGCCCGTGTAGAGGTACGTGGCGCCGAAGGTGAGCTTCTCTTTTTCCAGATCGACCAATCCGGCGCCTTCCATGAGTGAAAGGAATTCCCCTGGGGAGGGGAAATTCATGATCGAGTCGGCAAGATAGGCGTACGCTCCAGGATTGAGGGAGAATCCTCGCGCGATGCGGGGCAGGATCCGGTTGAGGTAGGTCCGGTACATGAGGGTCGAGAACCAGTTGTGGGTGAAGCACATCTCGAGGATCATGATCCTGCCGCCGGGGATCGCCACCCTAGTCATCTCCCTTAGGGCTTGCGCCTTATCCGGAATGTTCCTAATGCCGAAGGCCATGCCGACCACATCGAAGGAGTCGTCCTTGAAAGGCAGAGAAAGAGCGTCCCCCTGCATCAACTGTATGCGCTGAGCTAGCCCTTCGGCAACCACCTTGGCCTGCCCGACGTCTAGCATAGCCTTCACGAAATCGATGCCCGTCGCCGTGATGTCCCGATGCCTGCGGACCGCCTCTATGGCCAGGTCTGCTGTTCCGGACGCCACGTCGAGGTATTGGCGCGTCCTGGGAAAGGACATCCTTTTGGCAGTCAACCTGCGCCAGGCGATATCGCGCCTGAGGCTCAAGAAATGGTTGAGAAAGTCGTAGCTGGCGGTCACGGTAGAGAATATCTCCTTGACCATGATGATCCGCTCATGATCGGTAACCTCGGTCACGGAGCGGTATCTCTTTTCTACGCGCTTTTCCATTTGCAAAACCTCCTCTCGAGGAGGTCAAAGGTTTCGTAAAGGACGATGCCGATGACGGAGAGGGCAATGATACCCACGAACATGGTGGCGTAGTCTGCGCGTCCCCAGGAATCGATGATGTAGAAGCCGAGGCCCCGGTTTGTGCCTATGGATTCGACAAAAAAGAGCACTGCCACGGCTGTGCCCGTGACGATGCGGAGGGATGTGAATATGCCGGGCAGGCTCACGGGCCAAACCACGTGGTGATAGAAGGCGAGGCGCCTGCCGCCCAGCGATTTCAGAGAATAGACCACCTCGGTGTCGATGGACCGGGCAGCGTCCCTTGTCGTAATGAGGAGCTGGAAGAAGATGATCATGGTGATGAGGACGATCTTGCTCGTATCTCCGAGGCCGAACATGACGAAGACGATGGGAAGAAGGACGATCTTCGGAACGGGATAGCCCAGGTAAATGAGGGGCGAGAAGAGGCGGTCGAAACGGGGATTGCTCCCGAGAAAGAGCCCCAGAGGCACGGCAGTGACAAAGGCGATGAAAAGGCCCGCAAGGATGCGGAAGGCGCTCGCCTCCACGTGCTGCCAGAACGTGTAGGCCCCGATCTCTGATACGCCCCGGCCAAAGACAAGGAAGGGATCGGGGAGGAGATTGCTCCCCAAGAGAAAGGAAAGGACGTACCACAGAAGGTAGATTGCCAGTATGGTGATCCCATAGGCAGCGAGGCTCCGCCAGCTCATGGCGAATCCTCGAGCACCCGCCGGAGCTCCATGCTCCGCTCGAAAAACTCCGGCGTGCTCCGGTATGCGGGATCACCCGCCTTCCCGTTCTCGAGCATGGCCCGTATACCGGTCCCGTTGTCGAGGACGAGGATGTTTTTGCCGAGGAATACAGCCTCGTCAAAGCTGTGGGTGACGATAATGAAGCTGAACCGGCGCTGTGCAAAGATCTCCAAGAGCCCCTCCTGCAGACGCTCCCTGGTGATCGTGTCGATGGCAGCGAAGGGCTCGTCGAGGAGGAGGAGGGTCGGCCGCAGGAGAATGGCCCTCGCGAGTGCCACGCGCTGGCGCTGCCCCCCGGAGAGCTGCGCCGGATAGAAATGGTCGAGGTCCTCGATGCCGAGGTCGTGCTTGACTTCCCGAAGCTCGTCGTCCGATACCCTCCTTTTCTGCAGCTTGGCGCCCAAAGAAATGTTCGCCGCCACTGTCTTCCACGGGAAGAGCCCATAGTGCTGCAGCACGAGGGCAATGCTCTTCGTCGAGTCCCTGACAGGGGTCCCTTCTATGTGGATCGTGCCTTCCGAAGGCGCAAGGAGGCCGGCGACCATCAAGAGGAGCGTCGTCTTCCCGCACCCTGACGGCCCGACGACGGCAAGGGAATCGTGAGGAGAAAGGCTGAAGTTGATGTCATCGAGAATGGTTTTTGGATCGCTGCCGCCGTAAAACGTCTTCCTGAGACGGCTCACCCGCAGCAGCTCAGGGGAGGTAGCCATCTGCCACCATCTGGCTATAGGTAAGGTCTCGCCTGACAACCCCCTTTTGCGAGAGCCATCGGTACACGTCATCCACGTGGGCGGCTAACGGCAGGGTTAGTCGCGGAAACTCGGGTACGGAAAAGGATTTCCGGAGCTCATCGGGGATGCGACATTCCCGGTTCATGAGGGGCCGAACATCCTCCGGCTTGCTGCTGATGGAGGCAGACGCTCTATCTACGGCCCTCAAAAAGGCCTTTACCCTATCGGCAGAGCCTGCAAGAAAGGCCTCGTTGAAGGCGAGCACCGTCGAGGACCATCCTGTGCCCGCGTCATCCGCGAGCACCCGGGCGCCTTTCGATTCAGCCAGTGTGGCAAGCGGCTCAGGAAGCACGGCAGCAGGGACCTGCCCGCCGAGGAGCATCTGCATGCGGATGGGGATGTTCTTCATCTCGACCGTGCGGGTCTGGCTCAGTGGAATGCCCTTGGATGCGAAAAATCTCATCGTGAGGTAGTCGAGGATCGTGTTGGAGCTGACAGCCACGCCTGCCTCCGCCGCCTCCTTCAATCCCTTTCCCGCGTATTTCGGGGAGATCAGGAGGGCGAAAGTCCTCCGGCTCTTCGTCGCGTTGTATACCTCCGCAACGATCTTCATGGGCGCCCCGTTGCCGATGAGCACGATGCACGTCTGCAGGTCCCCGAAGTATCCCGCTATCTGGCCGGAGGTGAACGCGACATCCTTCTCGAGGGCGGAATTGAACGTGATGAGCTCTACGCCGAGACCTTCATCTTTGAAGAAGCCCTTGTCTGCAGCCGCAAAAAGGGGGAGCGCCTGTATGACCGGCAGCACGCCGAATGCGACTCTTCCCGAGGATGGCGGCCCCTTTGGCAAGGGCTCTTTTGCGAGACCCCAGAAGGGGACAGCGAGCATCGCCATTGCCACGAGAAGGGCAGCGTACATCCTGAACCTCGGCCGTGCTTTCATTATTCTCCTATCCGCCGGTGATTTCATCGATTTGTGAAAGACTGATCAGAAGCTAATTTATCATGAAAGGGCGCCTTGATCAAGGCTGCGAAAGAAGGCATACCAAAATAGTCTGAGGGGCGAGGTCCGCCTTTCCCAAAGGGCGCATTGCCTGGAACGAAAGGCGTGCCTTAAATGGTCTCCATTTTTCTGGCGAGGACGCGCTTGAACGCTTCGACAACAAGGGGATCAAACTGTTTCCCTGCTTTTGTCACAAGCTCTTCGACTGCCTGCCATGGCGGCATGCCCCTGCGGTAAGGGCGGTCCGTGGTCATGGCATCAAAAGCGTCGGCAACTGCCACGATGCGAGCCCCAAGCGGTATTTCCTTTGTCTCACTGCCACCTGCGTTGAGGTTCGTGAAGTACTTGTGATGGGCTAGAACGATGGGCACGACCTCCTTGAGAACCGATCCAACTGCCGACAGGAGACGCGCCCCCTTCTCCGTGTGCTCGTCCATCACTTCCTTCTCTGCGGAAGTCAGCTGGGCGGCCTTGCGAAGAATCTCGCCGCTCACCTCTATTTTGCCAATATCGTGGAGTAGCCCTGCGACGCGAATAGTCTCCACTTCGGGTCTCGGCAACTCCATGGCGATGGATATATCCATGGCGAGCGCTGCCACGCGCTCTGAGTGCCCCTTAGTATAAGGGTCAGTCGATTCGAGGTATTTCGAGAGTATCTCAACGATCCCGACGTAGGCGTTCTTCAGATCAAGGAGCCTGCGCTCGTTCGCCTCATAGAGGGTGCCTACGGTGATACTCGTCAGCATGAGAAATCCCCCCCACGCGAAAAGGGTGCTCACATGTTCGAGGGACGAACGGTATGCGAGGAACCGTGCAGGGAAGATCAAGGCACAGATAACAACCAGCAGAATGGAGAATGTCGCCACGAGGAGACCCGAGCGACGGCCGAGAAAGTAAGCTGCTACGAGAACGGGGAGATAGTAGAAATTAAGGACGATGGTCGAGTCAGTGATGAAATAGGCCCCGAGGAACGTGGCGGCGAGGATTGCGGCGGCAAGGGTCTTCTCGAAGTTCAGCAGAAGGAATTGCTTCAGCTGACTCACCAGGCGCCCGGTTTCTATGGCCTTCATATCGAACGAGCTATCGTACGTAACTGTTTTCATATAGAGGTGTTATCGGACAAAAGATGAGAAACTTGAGCGTTCATGTCAATAGACGCGCCCTTCTCTACCCATTGTCAATGCCCGTCGCCCTTAAAAAGGCCGAATAGCCAGAATTTGGTAGACGCCGGTTTCGGGAAGAGGACATAAGAAACGTAGACGATCCCACCATAGGGTTAGCCTTCTGATTTCAGCCTGGCTGGATGGCGTCTTGACAGGAGGGCGCGCAGTGCTGCAAGGATGACGGCGAAGAGACTCCCTGTGAGGAGGATCGCCTTTTGGCCCAGCCATATTTCTGCGGGTTCGAGGGGTAGAGCTTCAGGACGAAACGTATGGAGCAGGCTGAGGACACCCGGGAAAAGGACGAGACCAATGGTAGCAGTGACGAAGGAGGCGAGCACGATATCCCTCGAGAGGCGCGTCAACATTTGAAGGAAGGCATAGCGGGCATCCATCTGTTTTACTGCTATTTCTACGAAGTCCGCTTCTCGCTCCATCTCCTCGCATTGAGCGAGGCAGGGGGCCAGAGGCGCACGTGCCTGGAGGCCATCCTTGAGCCGGAGCACCCGCACGAGGATCGGCTGGAAACGGGCCAATGCTTTTCTGGGCTGGATGCTGCGTTGCACGGACTCGATTGCGCGGGCCTCAATGTTTCGAATGAGAGTCGCTGCATGCTCGGCCCGCTCACGGTCCAGGCTCTTACATGAAGCGATGATGCCTCCTGCCAGATCGATGGTATCGTAGTAGTTGAGGAGAGTCGCAGGTTTATCGAGCAATTCGCGCATTTGTCCGTGCGACGATACTACCTGCATAACGTCGGTATCGTTCTCTCCGACGAATACCTTCAGGGCTTCCACCTCTCTGTCTGCCTCTTGCACCACTTTCTCTGCCTCAGCCTTCGTCTGGGCTACCAGCTTCTCGAGCTCTGGAGAGGTCGATTCGTGGAATCTCGTCAATTCCGGAGAGATGAGGGCAGCAGGATAGTACTCTCTGTAGACGCGTATGAGCTTGACGAGTCGGTTGGCCGCGTCAGCTTCCCTCCTCTCCTTAAAGTACCGGATGATCAATTCGAAGGTCGCCTCGGGACAGAAGCGTTCTATTGCAAGGGCATCTTTGAGCTTCTCATCAGCCCTGGACGGATCGGGGATGAACTCGTAGACGCGGGAGAGGAGGAGCAAGAGATAGGTTCTCTGGAGGTTCCCCACCCGTTGATTCAGGGCTTCGTTGAGGAAACCCGCGGCTGTCATATAGTTTTCCTTTTCTATTTCGACAAATGCTAGGCCGCAGGGAGCCCTATAATCGCGGGAGTTCCTTCGTCCGTACTGCCACAAGAGGTGCTCTGCCTCTTCGGTCCGGGACGTCCTGATGCAATCCCTGGCGAGCCACAGCATTCCCCCTTCGGGGGACCCTTCAGTTCTTCTCTGCCTGGCCTTGTGCCACTCTGCCTTGGGCGATGCGTTCCACACGACGTCGAGAAAGCGAAGCTGAAAGACCCTCTTCAACTCGTAAAAACTCCAGGGCGCGAGGTAGATGAGGCTTTGATCCTCCTTCGGGGCGGGCTCCGGGATCACGGACAGGTCTTCTCCTGCCTGGCGCAGGTAATCGGAAAACAGGCGGTTTATGTCATCAATCGAGAGATCACCCAGCCTCCGGAGACCATTGGTCGCATAGGGCAGGCGCTTCGAAGGGCAAGCCGTCGTGCGATGTTTCCTGCTTCCGCAATAGAAACATGGCGCGTGCCTGCCTGCTACGAGCGCTGCCCCGTGTACAAACGGGCCAACCTCCTCATGGGCGGCCCGGGTGCTTTCGGCGCTGGCGACCCCCGGCGTGCAATCGGTTTCTGGATGCCACGCCACATCGTAAAAGGGCAGATGGCCGACCAGGGCGCTCTCGTTTGCCCCCAAAGGCCTGAATTCCACCGCGTTCAAGCCCTGGACGTTATTGTACGTCGCTAGGGAGACGTAAATGTGGCCGAATCTTGCCATGTCAGCCATCCTGGCGACAACGGTCGACAGGTCTCTTTGAAGGTGCTCTTCTGTAATCGATCCCTCCCCGAAGTGAATGAAGATGCGGATGTTGAGGGGGGCTTTCTTGTATCTGTTTTCTACTGCGCTCCTCTGGATGGTGATTGCCGCTTTCAACGCCTCGGCAGCATCATCGAGGCAGGCGATGACTATGTTGTCGCCGGTCCTGACGACACGGCCGTGCCGTTCCGTGACAGCCCTGACGACGAGGCTCCGGGCCTCCCTCATGCTATTCATCCCGGCTACGTATCCCAAATGGCCGGGCGCTTGGGATGCAGCTATGGCCGCGAAGAAAACCGCAAGTCTCCGGGTTTGCTGTTTCTCATCCGCCGCATCCTGGGTCACCGGTTCGCCTGCAGTATTCTCCGTCATAGCGAAGACCTCGCATTTACGTTATCGACTTACGAAACATTCTTCTTAAGGGGGGCAATGGTTCCGCAGCCTTCAACTTGTGGATTCCCTGCTGCTTGCAGCAGAGTCATTTATCGGTCAAAGGTTGGATGTACCGGGAAGCGGTCGGCACCCGCACACGAGCGCTAGGAGAGCTACATGAATCTCTCGAACCGCTCCTTCTTTGCCTTGCAGATAGGGCAGACGTCCGGCGGTTCCTCGCGCGCGCAAAGGTACCCGCAAACGCGGCACCGCCAGACAGGATAGGAGAGGGATGCACCGGTTGCCACGGGGCCCGGGCCCTCGCGCTTTCGCATCTCTGGGGCAGGCCTTCTTTCTGAGACCCGACCCGCCCGACTCTCCCCCTTAGAGACGGCCTCCGAAACATAGAGGGCGCAGTAGCAAGCGCCTGCTTGCGCAAGATCGGGGTCGCGGTAGTCACAGGGGCAGACGATATCCCGGTCATCCTCTGCTATGCCCGAGGCGAGCCTGCATGGGCAGGAAGGATAGCCGTACCTTTCGCGGTTGATAATAAGGCTCCTCGTGAGCTCTCTTGTGAATTCCCTGTCCGGGTTGAGAAAATAGCCCGATGAAGCAGCATCGGAGCTGATCTCCGTATAGAGGGCCTCTATCTCTTCAGCGGTAATCTCCCTGCCCGTCACCGCTTGAACGCCTCCTTGATCCTGGCCTCGTCGAATCCGACAATGCAGGTGCTCTGGTCAACCACGAGGGAAGGGAAAGAGCAGAGCGGGTTGAAGCGCTTCAGCTCAGCGAGGGCCCTTTCTCTCTCCTCTCCTTTCAGGAGGTCCACGTCGATACGCCGGTGCGGGACGGCCATTTCCTCGAGAAGGGCTTTTGTTTTCTTGCACCAGACGCACGTGCTCAGGGCGAAGAGCGTGACATCCTTCCGAGCGTTTTCCTCAGTCTGATTCGTTGCCATTCCAAATCCTCCGTGAAAACTGGAACACCTTATGGAGGGGACTTGCACCCCCTCCTGAAACTGCTCAAGGGGTAGACCAAAGGCGCGACAGGGCGACCGCTCCGAGAGGCTAAACAGAGCCCTAGGCCGGCTCCTCCTCCGATTCCCCTTCCGTCTCTATAAGCCCCTCTTCGGTTTCAGGTCCCTTCTCCGGTTCGCGGCTTCTGCTAAAGCGACGCTGCCGCTTCTCTTCCTGCTTCTTGAGCCGGTCGGTCTCCTTTCTCCTCTTGTCGCTCCTGTAGCTGCCGCGTCTTGCCACGGGCACCTCCTTTAGATTTTGCCTAGTATAGTATCATCAAAGGTCGAGAAAACATAGCTATTTTACTCAAGGAAGGATGATGTTTGGCTCGTCGGAACGCGCTTGAGGGGCTTACGTGTCATGCCATTCGCATGTTCAGAACCGCTCCCAGCCCCGACCACTCCTCTCCTGTTCTGGCCGTCCGCTAAAAGGAATAGCCTTCTGCGGACGGTTGCTCTAGCGCAGAAGGCGATAGGCTATTCGGAAGGAATAGGCAGGAGGACGCACAAGGGGCTGTTGAAGAAGTTCGAAGGGCAGCGCCGCCTCATTGATTCCGTCCAATCCGGCTCTTATATTCATAGTCGATAAGGCAAGAGATTATCAAACAGGCGAAAGGAGAGATTCTATCAGGTTCGTTGTCGGGAGCATAGGGTGTATCCTGGTGGTGATGGTTTTGTGGGAGGGCTTCGAGACCATGGTCCTTCCGCGGAGGGTGGTCCGCCGCCTGAGAATGACCCGCGCCTTTTACCGCTTCACGTGGGTAATCTGGTCGCGCCTTGCCCATGCAGGCTTCTCCGGCCGCACTCTTGAGACGATCCTTGGGGTCTTTGGTCCCCTGTCCCTGCTTTTTCTCATCTTCTTTTGGGTAGCAGCCCTGGTTTTTGGCTTTGGCCTCGTTCATTGGGCTTTCGGCTCGGCAGTGTTGGCCAAGGAGGGAAGCCCGGGCTTTGCGCAGGACCTCTACTTGAGTGGTACCACGTTCTTCACCCTCGGCCTTGGGGATGTGAGGCCTATCGACGCCGTGGCGAAGACCATGACAGTGATCGAGGCAGGCATGGGATTCGGATTCCTAGCCCTCGTGATCGGATATTTTCCGGCCCTCAACCAGTCTTTTTCGCGGCGCGAGTCGAGCATCTCGAAACTAGACTCAAGGGCGGGCTCTCCTCCCGTAGGCGCACTCATGCTGCAGAAACACAACCATGAA
>Ga0187770_10001461_pt1 | contig 12553 bp, 13 predicted proteins | sample 0116_SJ02_MP02_2_FD_133154 | JGI IMG/M metagenome (GOLD analysis project Ga0187770, IMG submission 133154) | Tropical peat soil microbial communities from peatlands in Department of Meta, Colombia - 0116_SJ02_MP02_20_MG | ecosystem: Environmental > Terrestrial > Soil > Wetlands > Peat | place...
CGCCGAGGAGAAGTTCAAGGAGCTCTCCGAGGCGTACGAGGTCCTGATCGACCCGGCGAAGCGGCAGCGGTACGACCAGCTCGGCTTCCCGGGCGTCGAGTCGGATTTCGGTCCGCAGGGGTTCACCTGGCAGAACTTCACCCACGCCGGCGACGTCGAGGACCTGTTCGGCTCGTCGCCGTTGTTCCAGCAGCTGTTCGAGAGCTTCGGGATGCCGTTCGGGGGCCTTCCCCGGCGGGAGCCCGGTCGAGGCGCCGACGCCGAGATGACCCTACGGCTCCCGCTGTCGGCGGCCGTGCACGGGGCGCACCCGACCGTCGAGGTCCCGCACGCGCGGCAGTGCGAGGACTGTCGCGGGACCGGGGCGAAGGATGGCACGGCCCTCGAGGTCTGCCCGGAGTGCGGTGGCCAGGGCCAGGTACGGCGGGTGCAGAGCCGGGGCTACACGCAGCTGATCACCATCGGCGAGTGCCCCCGGTGCCACGGGGCCGGCCGGCGGATCCTGGAGCGGTGCCCCACGTGCCGAGGGACCGGTCACGTCTCCTCGGTCGAGAAGATCGAGATCAACGTCCCCGCAGGGATCGAGGACGGCGCCGTCCTCCGGGTCCCGGGGCATGGGGGGGCGGGCCGCCCCGGCGGCCGCGCGGGGGACCTCTACGTCCAGGTCGTCTTCGATACGACGACGGAGATCCGGAGGGCCGGCCAGGACGCCTACCTCGAGACGACGATCCCGCTCGCGACCGCGCTGCTCGGGGGCCAAGTGAGCGTCCCGACGATCGACGGACGCGCCGACCTTCAGATCCCCGCCGGCACGCAGCCCGAGACCCAGTTCCGGCTGCGGGGCCACGGCTTCCCTCGCCTGCGGGGGACCTCGCGCGGCGACCTCATCGTCACGGCGCACGTCGAGATCCCGCGCTCCCTCTCCTCCAAGGAACGGGACCTCGCGCGGGAGGCGCTCGGGGCGTCGGGGCCCTCCTCCGGCCGGCGCGAATCGTTCTTCCGACGGCGATCGACGTGACGCGAGCACCGGGGCCGACGGACGGCGAACAGTACTTCGTCGAGCGACCGCACGCGCGACCGGACCGTCACGAGCTCCGGTTCCTCTACCAGGGCGAGCTGCTCTCGTTCGTCGTCGACACGGGGGTCTTCGCCTCCCACCGCCTTGACCCCGGGACGGCGCTCCTCATCGAGAACCTGCGTCTCCGTCCGACGGACCGGGTCCTCGACCTCGGCTGCGGTTGGGGGGCGGTCGGCGTCGCCGCGGCGCGGAGCGCGCCCCGAGGCGAGGTCGTCCTCACGGACGTCAACCGTCGCGCCGCGCGGCTCGCCGAGGAGAACCTCGTGCGGAACGGGGCGAGGAACGCGTCGGTGCGGGTCGGCCGCCTCTTCGAGCCGGTCGCCGGGATGACGTTCGACGTGGTCGCGACGAACCCCCCGTACCGGGCGGGCCGCGAGCTGGTCCTGGGCCTGCTGTCAGAGGTGCCCGCCGTCCTCGCCCCGGGCGGGCGGCTGCTCCTGGTCGGCAAAGGGAGCCAGGGGATCCGATTCTACCAGGGGTGGCTCGCCTCCCACTGGGCGCCGGAGGTCCGCGTCCTCGACCGCGGCTCGGGCTACCGGGTCCTCGAGGCGCCGGCGCCCGTGGCGGCTGCCGACGGCCGTCGCCGGCCCCGCGCCTCATCGAAGGGGTTAAGAACCGAAGGTCGCTCGGGCGCCGCCCCCGAGACCCGGCGGGCGCGCCGGTAAGGCGACGAGCCGGACGCGTCGCGGGTAAGGGGGAGCTCGTCGGAACGGGGTGAGTCGGACGCCGAAGGACGCGAAGGAGCCGAAGGAGGAAGCCGCGCCGGGGGCCGCTCCCGGGCCGGCCGTACCGGCGGCGCCTTCGGAGAAAGGAGCCCGCAAGGAGCACGCCCCGAAGGGGAAGGAGGGGAAGGACGCCAAGGAAGGGAAGGAGCCGAAGGAGGGCAAGGGCAAGGCCCGCGTCGCTCCCGGCGGCAAGGCGCCCAAGGTCGTCCCGACCAACCCGAACTTCCGCTACATCGTCCGCGTTTCGAACACCGACCTCGACGGGACCCGCTCGACCGCGCTCGCGCTGACGAGCGTTCGCGGCATCGGACTCCGGCTCGCCGAGACGACGTGCCGCCTCGCCCAGGTCGACCCTCACGAGATGATCGGCAACCTTCCCGAGCCGACCGTCGAGGGGATCGAGACGCTCCTCCAGACGCTCCCGTCGAAGGTCCCACCGTGGATGGTGAACCACCCGACCGAGCCGGTCCTCGGCGAGTCCCCGCACCTCATCGGCGCCGACCTCGAGGCCCGACGGCGCGACGACGTCAACGTGATGAAGATGATCCGGAGCTACCGCGGCGTTCGCCACGAGCGGGGCCAGAAGGTCCGTGGACAGCGGACCCGCTCCAACGGCCGCACCGGGATGGCGGCCGGCGTCCTGAAGAAGGCCGCGAAGGAAGCGGCCGCGGCCGCCGGCAAGGAACCGGCGGCACCCGCGGCGCCCGCCCCGGCCGCGCCGGCGGCGGAGAAGAAGAAGGCGTAGGGGGCGGGAGACGATGGGCGACCCGAAGTTCCTGCGACGGCGGTACGATACGCCGAAGCATCCCTGGGAAGCGACCCGGATGGAGGAGGAGCGGAAGCTCCTCGACCGCTACGGGCTCAAGAACAAGCGCGAGCTGTGGAAGGTGCAGTCGGTCCTGCGGGGCTTCCGCCGACAGGCCCGCGAACTGCAGGCCCGCCTCCGCGCCGGCGTCCCCCAGGCCCGACGCGAGACCGACCAACTGCTCGGCCGGCTCACTCGCCTCGGGATCCTTTCCGTCGGTACGCCGACGCTCGACGACGTCCTGGCCCTCTCGACCGAGGACGTCCTGCGACGGCGGCTGGAGTGGGTCGTCTTCTCCAAGGGGCTCGCCCCGACGCCGTTCAGCGCGCGGCAGTGGATCGTCCACGGCCATCTGTCGGTCGGCGACCACCGGGTGACCCGGCCCGGCTACCTGCTCCCGCACGCGGACGAGGCGCGTCTCGACTACAGCCCGACGAGCCCGTACGCCGACGACGGTCATGCGGTCCGCGTCGCGCTGCGCGAGCGCCAGGAGCGCCGAGGCGCGGCGCCGGAGCCGCCCGCCGCCGCGGCGCCGGAGGGCGGCCCATGACGAAGGTCGGGATCGCGCACATCTTCGCGAGCTACAACAACATCCACATCACCGTCACCGACATCACCGGCGCCGAGACCCTGGCGAAGGCGACCGGCGGGATGGTCGTCAAGGCCGCGCGGGACGAGTCGAGCCCGTACGCGGCGATGAAGGCGGCCGACCAGATCGCGGCGGTCCTCAAGGAGAAGGGGTACGAGACGCTCCACGTGCGCGTCCGCGCTCCCGGGGGCAACCGCTCCCGCTCGCCGGGGCCCGGGGCCCAGGCGGCGATCCGTGCCCTCGCCCGCGCGGGCGTGAAGATCCAACGGATCGAGGATGTGACGCCCGTCCCGCACGACGGCACGAAGCCGAAGGGCGGGCGCCGGGGCCGTCGGGTGTAGGCATGCCGGTCTCGATCGAATCGCTCAAGCCCCGCTCGACCTCGCTCGAGCTCGAGGGGGTCTCCGCTGCCCAGGCGAACGCGATCCGTCGGACGCTGGTCGCCGACGTGCCGAAGCTCGCCATCGAGGACGTCGAGTTCCATCTCGGGCCGATCCGCGACGAGGCGACCGGTAAGGACTACGACTCCTCGACGAGCATGTTCGACGAGGGGGTCGCGCTGCGGCTCGGACTTCTCCCGATCCCGACCGACCTCTCGCAGTTCCGGCGCAAGTCCGACTGCACGTGCGCCGGCGCCGGCTGCCCCCACTGCCAGGTGATGTTCTCGATCGACCGCAAGGGACCGTGCACCGTGTACGCCAAGGATGTCGTTCCCCTCGGCGACCCTTCGCTCTCCATCCTCGAGCCCGAGGTGCCAATCGTGCGGCTCGGCGCGCGCCAGGCGCTGCTCGCCTACGCCACCGCGGTCATGGGCACCGGGCGTGAGCACGCCAAGTGGCAGGTCGCCCACGCCGTCGGGATCTATCCCCGGCCGCACGTCCGCATCGCCCGCAAGGAAGGGTGCACGGACGCCTGCCTCAAGCGCACCGCGGCGTCGTGCCCGGTCGATATCCTCGCCTTCGCCGACGGGAAGCTCTCGGTGACCGACGAGGTCAAGTGCATCGACTGCCGGGCGTGCGAGAAGACGTGCGAGCACGGCTCGGTCCGCGTCGAGCCGGACGAGGAGCGGTTCTTCCTCCGGTTCGAGACGGACGGCTCGCTCTCGCCCCGCGAGGCGCTCCGCTTCGCGCTCAAGGACCTTCGGCGCCGCTTCGAGGAGCTCCGCGAGGCGGTGCAGGCGATCCCGTAGCCGGCCTCGAGCTCGTCCAGTCGAACCGCAGGATCGCGGCGATCGCCCCAAGCCCCTGCAGACGCTTCCCCGGGGGGTCCTCGGCCCGGACGACGAACAGACGGGCCCGTGACGTGCGGCTCTTGTCGAGGATCCGGACGACCTCCGGGTCGGCGAGGAGCGTCTCGCTCACGAGGACGGTCTCGACCGCGCCGGCGTCGAGCGCCTCGTCGACCTCCCGTCGGCCGACCGCGGCGCGGCGACCTCCGGCGACGGCCTGCACGAGCCGTTCGACCGCGGCCGCCTCCTCGGCGGCGACGCTCGACCGGAGCACCTCGCTCGCCCGTCCGGAGCGGAGGAGCTCATCGATCCCGACGCGACCTCCCTCGGCCGCCGGGTAGACCTTGATGCGGCGGGCGAGCTCCGGGGCTGTCTCCGCGAGGCGCCGGAGGAGCGCTTCCTTAAGGAACCCGGGGCCGGTGAGCACCACCGCGGTCGCCGGACCCGCTTCACGTTCGAGCAGCCCCCGGAGCTCTTCGAGGTAGCTCGCGCGGTCCTTCTCCCCCTGGCTCCCGTCCAAGCGCTTTCCGGCGAGTGTGCGACGGACGTCGGCGATCGGCTCGATCGAGCGGCCCCGCACCCGGACGAGGGAGGAGTCCCCCCAGTCTACGGCGGCGACGACGATCGTCGGGTCGCCCCGACCCTCCAGGCCCTCTTCCAGCAGCGCCCGCTCCGCCGCGGACGGCTGCGGCTTGACGACCGTCACGTCGTCCCCCTCGGCGAGGTCGAGGGTATGATGACGGCCGATGTCGAACGGCCCCTCGAGGATCGGACCGGTGATCCTCACATGCTTGGAGAAGCCGTGGAACTCGACCTGCTCGGCCCGGACCACGAGGTAGACCCGACGGCGGCTCCGCTCGGCCCCGGCAATCTCCTGGGGGGCCTCCGGGTCCCTCCGGGTGGTCGACGCCCCGACCGCCTCCCCCGGGCGGACCAGGCGTGCGATCCGCCAGAGATCGCTCGGCGTCTCGAGCCTCAGGCGGAGCGTGCCGGTCGTCGGGTCGCGGTGGAGAAGGCGCACGCCGGGTCCCTGCGGGCGCGACCGTGCCGGGCTACAAGCGGGTTTCGCCCCCGCCCTCCGCCCCTCGCGATAGGCTTATTCCCGAGACGGCTGCTGACGGCTCGCCGTGCCCGGCGGCCCTTCGTACGGCGAGATTCTCCGCCACCCGTCGCTGCCGGCGTTCGTCGCCGCCGGCGCGCTCCAGTTCGCCGGGCCGTCGACCGCGCTGGTCATCCTGATCTTCTCGGTCCCGACGGCCTACAGCACCGCGGGGCATGCCGGCCAGGGAGCGATCGCCCTCGCGCTCCTCGGCCTCGCGTCGGCGCTGCCGACGTTCGGCGCGGCGTTCTTCTCCGGGCCGCTCGCCGACCGGCACGACCGCCACCTACTGTTGCGGACCTCCAACCTCCTGTCGCTCGTCGCCACCGCGGCGCTCGCCGCGGACCTGTTCGTCCGACCGGGAGGCTCGGTCCGCGTGCCGCTCGCCGGCTGGTTCTACCTCCCGGTCTGGGTCGCGCTGGCGCTGCCCGCCTGGGCGCTCCTGATCTCCTCGGCGACGGTCTTCCGACCGGCGTTCAACGCCTCGCTCCCCCGGCTCATCCCGACCGCGGAGCTCGGTCGGGCGAACGGGCTGATCTACGCGATCGCGGCGGCGACGAGCGCGGTCGGGGCGCTCTTCGTCGGCGTCGTCCTCGGGCTCGGACCGACGGTCTACGCGTTCACCATCCCGTTCGGGCTGTTCCTCGCGACGCACGTCGCCCTGGTTGGGGTCCGCTCGGACCTCAGTGCCCCTCGGCCGAGGACCCAGCGCAACATCCTCTCGGACGCCCGGGAAGGGTTCGCCTACCTCTACCAGCGGCGGGACATCTTCGAGATGACGGTCGCGGCGCTGGTGGTGAACTTCCTGACCGCGGTCGCGTTCGTCGAGCTCGGCCTCTACGTGCTCCTGTGGCTCAAGCTCGCTTCGGGGTTCTGGTACGGGGCGATGGTCGCCGCCTCGACCGCCGGTAGCGGGGTCGGGATGGTCTCGATCGCCCACGCCCGCTTCGAGCGGAAGGCCGGCCGGCTCCTCATCGCCCTGATCCTCGCGATCGGGATCGCCATCGTCGGGCTCGCGCTCGTCCGCTCGATCTGGTTCGCGCTCCCGATCGTCTTCGTCTACGGGCTGTTCCCCGGGATGGTCCAGACCGTCTTCCTCTCGAGCGTTCAGGCGACCGTCCCGGACGAGATCCTCGGCAGGGTCTTCTCCGCGGACGAGGTCGGCAGCTACGCCCTGGTGCCGATCGGCCAGGCGACCGGCGGGGCGCTCACGTTCGAGATCGGGGTCCAGGGGACGTACCTCGTCGCCGGTGGGTCGATCGTCGCCCTCGCGGTCGCCATGGCCAGCGGGTTCCGTTCCCTGCGCGCCCTCGGCTTTTCCCCCGAGCAGGCCCCGGCCCGGCCGGCGGCGGACTAGGCGCCTGGGAACGGCGGGACCGGGATGCGGGCCGAGTTGTACCAGTCCCGTGTCGGTCCGATCGACCGAACGAAGCCGAGGCCGCGATAGAGCCGGAGGGCAGGCTCGTTGCCCTCGGTGACGTTCAGGTAGATCCGAAGGCCGCCGTTGGAGCGCATCGACCGGACGGCCGCCGTCAGCACCCGGCGCCCCACCCCCCGGCCCCGGGCTCCGGGGGAGACCATCACGTCGGCGATCAACGCCCCCGCCTGGCCCCGGACGGACAGGACCGCCCCGACCGGCTCGCCGTCGTGCTCGGCGATCCACGACCCCTCTAGGTAGAACTCGCCCCAGCGGCCGTTGGCGATCTCCCGGACCTCCCGGAGCGCATCCTCCCTCTCGTCCGTCAACTCGAGGAAGAGGTACCGGTCGAACGTGTTGCGGTAGGCCTCCTCGTGCAGCCGGGCCAGCGCGGGAAGGTCGGAGAGCTCGACCGGACGGAGGCGCTCCCCCGGGGCCGACCCGGGCTCTCGGAGCCGGTCGTCGGTGTCCAGGACCATCTCGCTGCGGCCGTACCGTCGGAAGCCGAGCGAGCGCATCAGCCGCTCCTCCTCGGCCGGGGAGAGGCCGGCGAGCGGGCCCGCCACGAACGCTACGGGACCGGCCTCCTCTCCCACCGCCGAGAGGATCGCGCCATACTCCGGCGGCGCGGGGTCTCGGGGCGCCGCGTAGAGGAGGTCCACCGAGGCTCCGACGGGTCCGTCCCCGCTCCAGCTGACGAAGCCGGTCGCCACCCCGTCGACGACGTACAGTCGACCCACGATCGAGCCCGCCTCGAGCCGCTCCGCATACGCCTTCGCCCAGGCGGCGGACTCGGTGCGGGCCCCGATCGCCAACCGACCGAGCCGCAGGGCCGAGGCCGGCTCGACGGAGAGCGGACGCAGGGAGCCCCGCATGAGGTCGCATCGATGCGAAACGAGATAACGCCGAGGCTGCCCGTCGTATCGGGTTGACGCCGAACTTGATAGTCCGCGTCCCCTCGGAGACGGTGAGGGAATCGGATGCGGACGCTTGACGAGCTGGCGCGGCTCCTGAAGCTCGGCCCGGACGAGGTCGCCCCCGCCGGGCCGGGGAGCGGCAAGGTCTCGGTCGCCGCCGTCCGGTCGCGGGCCGGGCGCGCCCGCCGCGGCAGGCTCGTCCTCGTCACCGCGATGACCCCGACCCGTCACGGCGAAGGGAAGACCGTCACGACGATCGGTCTGGCGGACGGGCTCGCTCGGCTCGGCAGCTCCTCGGTCGCTTGCCTGCGACAGCCGTCGCTCGGGCCGGTGTTCGGGATCAAGGGCGGCGCGACCGGCGGCGGTCGGGCGACGGTCGAGCCGGCGACCGAGATCAATTTCGGGTTCACCGGGGATATCCACGCCGTCGCGGCCGCGCACGACCTCCTTGCCGCGCTCGCCGACAACCACGTCTATCACGGCAACGGACTGGGGATCGACCCGGCCCGGTACCTCTGGAACCGCACGATGGACGTCGAGGACCGCGCCCTGCGGCACCTCACGGTGGGCCAGGGGATCGCCAAACAGGTCGCCTACCCCAGCTCGTTCATGATCACGGCCGCGTCCGAGGCGATGGCGATCCTCGCGCTGGCCCGCGACTACCCGGACCTGAAGGCCCGCCTCAACCGGATCCTCGTCGGTTACCGGCGGGACGGGGCGCCCATTCGCGCCGCCGACCTCCAAGCCGGGGGGGCGATGGCGGCGCTGCTCCGGCATGCCCTTGAACCGAACCTCGTCCAGACCGCGAGCGGTACCCCCGCGATCGTCCACGCAGGCCCGTTCGGCAACCTCGCCCACGGGACGTGCAGCCGCCTCGCGATCGAGCTCGGGCTCGCGACCTCGGACTACGCGGTCGTCGAGGCGGGCTTCGCGACCGAGCTCGGGGCCGAGAAGTTCGTGGACATCGTGACGCCGGTACTGGGCGTCGACGTCGACGCCGCCGTCCTGGTCGTCACCCAGCGCGGCCTCCGTGTCCAGGGGGGGGCGTCCGACGAGGAGTCGTCCCGGCCGGCGCTCCCCGCGCTCGAGCGCGGCCTCGCCAACCTCGAGCAGCACCTGGAGAACCTCTCGGCGCTCGGGGCCCCCACGACCGTCGCGATCAACCGGTTCCCGGGGGACTCCCCCGAGGAAGGGACCCGGGTCCGGGAGTTCTGCCGGACCAAGGGCGTCGAGGCGATCGAGTCGCGCGGGTTCGAGGAGGGCGGCCCCGGGGTGGAGGAGCTCGCTCGGACCGTCCAGCGCTCGGCGGCGCTCGGGCGCCACACGCGCCCGCTCTACCCCGCCGGTACCCCGCTCGTCGAGCAGATCCAGACGATCGCGACCCGGCTCTATGGGGCCGACGGGGCCGACGAGGCCCCGGAGGCGGCCGATGCCCGAGCGGGGCTCGACCGTATCGGGGAGACCGCGGGCCCGGTCTGCATGGCGAAGACGCCGCTCTCGTTGTCCGACGACGCCAAGCGGCTGAACCGTCCGCGAGGCTACCGCGTCACCGTCCACCGATACTCGCGGGCGGCCGGTGCCGGGTTCACCGTCGCGTACCTCGGGGCGATCGAGACGATGCCCGGGCTCCCGGCCCATCCTGCCTCCGAGGAGATCGACCTCTCGCCGGACGGTAGGATCCTGGGCGCCCACTGACCTCGGCCTCCTCGGTCGGCGGGGGGCCACGTCGCCCGCGTCGTGCTCGAAGAGGCTCCGGCTCACGGCCCCGGTCGGTTCGATGGGGACACGCTCGCCGGGCCTCGAGCCCGGACCGGAATCTCGCCTTCGTGCAGTCTATATACCAGGGCGATGATATGTCAATCGTCAGACAAAGCATCGCATATTGTCTGACGAAAATGGCCGACACGTCCGAGCGGGTCACGGTCCGTATCCCTGAGGAACTGCTCGAGAAACTCAAGCGGATCCAGGAAGGAAAGGGGACCGCGACGATCTCCGATACGATCCGCGAAGGGCTCGAGCAGTACGTCGAGCTGCACCTTCCCCCGACCCACATCCGCAAGGTCGTGGTCGAGCTCTCTCGCCGGGACAACAGCCGCCTCGAGGAGTTCGTGCGGGAAGGCAACTCGGTCAGCGTCGACGACGCCGTGCGCTCGGCGGTGCGGGAGTACATCCGGAGCCGCATCGACCAGTTGGGCCCGGCGCCCCGTCTCCACCGTCGCGAGGGGGACCCGGTCGCGGCGGAGGGAACGTCCCCCCCGTAGTCTGGCGGAGCTCCATGGCCGACGCGGAGCTGTCCGACTCGCTCAGCGCCCTCGCCCTCTCCCCGTCGATCGCCGTCGTGGGCCTCGGCGGTGCCGGCAGCGAGGCGGTCGAGGACCTGGTCACGTTGGGGATCCCCGGCGCCCGCGCGATCGCGGTCAACACGGACGCGATGCACCTCGGCCGGGTCGGGGTCGACGAGCGGATCCTCCTTGGCCGGCGCGAGCTCCACGGACGCGGGAGCGGCGGGGACCGCGCCGCGGGCCTGAGGGCCGCGGAGGAGAGCCGGGAGGAGGTCGTTCGGCGGCTGGCCGGGTTCGAGGTCGTGTTCCTCCTTGCCGGCCTCGGTGGAGGGACCGGCAGCGCGCTGCTTCCGTTCTTCGCCCGCGAGCTCCGGGACACCCCGGCGCTACCCGTACCGGTCGTCTTCCTGCCGTTCCGGCTGGAGCTCGAGTCGAACCCCGCGCGGCGCGAGAACGTGGAGAGCTCGGTCGCCGAGCTCGAGGATCTCGGGGGCCTCCTCCTCGCCCTCGCGAACGAGAAGCTGCGCCGGTTCGACTCGCTACCGATCCACCGCGTGTTCCGGGTGCGTAACGCCTACCTGCACGGCCTGGTCGCCAGCCTGGTCGACATGATCGACCACCCGTCGCAGCTCAACGTCGACCTCGCCAGCCTGAAGAACCACCTCCGCCAGAGCGGCCTTTCGACGCTCGTGATCGGGGAGGAGCACGTCACCGAGCCCGGCCGGCTCGTCCGCCAAGCGCTCGCCGACTCGCTGCTCGACTTCCACCTCCCGGACCACCCGTCGGCCCTCGTCCACCTCGAGGGCGGGACGAACCTCACGCTCCAGACCCTGGACGAGGTCCTACAGGAGGTCCGGAGCCGGTTCCACGACCCCGAACGGCTCGTCTTCGGGACCCGGATCCGACCGGAGCCGAGCGAGGTCCTTCGGATGACGGCGGTGCTGGGGGGGCTCCGGCCGAGGACCGTCCGCGAGGCGTTGCGCTCGTCAGGGCCCAAGGGCGAGGCGCTCCCCGCGCGCTAGCGGACGCCGGTCGGCTCTGGGCGGGGGGCCATCACGGCCGCGCTCTCGCCGGCCCGAAGGTCGAGCTCGCGGTGCACCGCGTCGACGACCTGGCTCGTCCGCAACGACCGGGGGCCGACGGAGACCCGACAGGCCCCGCTGCGAACGAGGACCGCCTCCTCGTCGGCGGTCGGGTCGAACGGGTCGGAGACGAACGCCCGAAGGTCGTTACCGGGGAGCGGGGTCGCCGCGATCGGCTCGCCCCGCTCCGTCAGCCAGATCGCCCCTTCCGCCTGCAGGAACCCGGCGAGGTACGCCAGCGGGTCGACCGGACCGACCCGCAACCCCGGCGACGACTCGAAGTCGGACGGGTAGCGGGCGGCGCCGACCAGCGCGTTCTTGAGCAAGGCGGCGGTCGACCGTTCGTCCGGGTTCAGGTATCGGAGGCGCGCCCCGCTCAGCTCGATCCTCCGCGCGTGCGGAGGGGCGGCGGCGGCGAACAGGACCGTCATCTCCGTGTCCCGCCGCAGGTCGTTCGAGAGCGTGAACGCCGTGGAGACGGCCCGGGCGACCTCGTCCATCCGGCCGGCGCCCCCGGCGAGGTCGTTCAAGGTGAACGTCCCGTCCGGGGGGACCTTGTGGGCGATCAGGAGGAAACGACGCACCGTCCCGGGAGGGGTCCCGGTCGGTTAACGTTCGTGCGCCGGCTACGCGGAGCGCTCCGGTCGCCGGCCGTGCGCCGGTGCCGGGGGCGGGGTCGGGGCCTGACGCCGCTCCAGCCAGATCTCGTCGCCCAGCTCGTGGTAGACCGCGTGAGCGGGAAGCCCCGTTCCGTGCTCTCCGTGAGGCAGGCGATAGGCCCCCGAACGCTGGGCATTGGAGGAGTAGACGACCTCCTGCTCCCCTGCCGCCGCCATGGCGGCCGACTCCTCGCGTGCGAGCTCGAAGATGCGGTCCTTGCGGAACATCCAGTAGTGGATCCTCCACTCCCGCCCGTCGTAGAGGGTCGTCTCGTCGCGCTCGGTCTCCAGGATCCCCGTGTCCTCGAGCATGTAGAACGTGTCGCGGTCGTCCGGCTCGAGGACGTTGTCGATGATCCGCTCGTTGAACCCAAAGAAGTTCAGGACATGGGCGGCGATCGACCGGGCATCCTCCGGGCGCATCCCGTCGTGCCCCACGGACCGACGGATCGCCTTGGCCAGGGAGTCGAAGTCGACCGGTCCGGTCGGCGGCGAGATCGTGGAGTCCTCCGGGATCCCTGCTCTCGTCGTGGAAACGTCCGCTCCCGTCCTCAACGGAAGCGGGTTCCTGAGCCTGTACTTCGCCGGGCCAGACGGCCTGGCCGGGCGCCCCCCCGAGCCCGACATGGCTGGCAATATCCTAGGTGTCACTATATATACATTCGGCAAGCC
>Ga0187770_10001462_pt1 | contig 12551 bp, 11 predicted proteins | sample 0116_SJ02_MP02_2_FD_133154 | JGI IMG/M metagenome (GOLD analysis project Ga0187770, IMG submission 133154) | Tropical peat soil microbial communities from peatlands in Department of Meta, Colombia - 0116_SJ02_MP02_20_MG | ecosystem: Environmental > Terrestrial > Soil > Wetlands > Peat | place...
GGAACGCCTACTTTTCTTTATGACATTGCAAACAAAGCAAAAGAATTAAATTACAATTTTCCTAAAGATTTTTCTTTGAGGCTGTGTCTGTTTACAACGGAAAGGATATCAACTTCATTAAGAGATATTTATGAAAAGGGATATGGAATTGATGTGCGCGGGCTTTATAGTACGAATGAAACAGGGGGACTTGCTTACGAGTGCTCAGCGAAAACTGGCATGCATGTCCCCCATAACGTCATCATCGAAATCGTCAACCCTGAAACAGGCAAGACAGTTGGGCCTGGAGAGGTCGGGCAGATTGTGGTGACCCTCCTCGACACCTATATGCCCGTGCTTCGATTGGGCACCCCTGATCTTTCTTCGTATACCGATGAGCCCTGTTCTTGCGGTAGAACCTCGCGCCGAATCCTCGGGGTAGTGGGAAAAATCGGCGATGCGATTAAAATCAGAACCATGTTCTGCCATCACTATCAAGTGACCGAAGTGGTCTCGAAGATTCCCCAGATTGCCAAGTATCAAATTGTGGTCTCTCATGGGGCCAACTATAGGGATGATATGACGTTTAGAATCGAACCGTTCCATGAGGAAATAGATAAAGAACAGGTATCGCAGGCCCTTAAAAAGAACATGAAGGAGATATGTAAGTTGACGGTGGATAAGGTGGAGTTTATCCCCCGGGGGACTTTGCTAGAGAAATATGAATGGGTTGTTGATGCTCGAACCTATGAGTAGAAGTTGCTTTCCCGAGGAAAGGTATAAGGCGGTTGGAGTATTCTATGTCACAAAGAGTCTGGAACGAAAAAGCTGAGACGATGTCTCGGGAGGAAATGGAAAGGATTCGGTTCGAGAAGTTAAGGAAACAATTAAAGCGCAGTTATCGAAATTCCGTGTTTTATAAACAAAAATTCAAAGAAATAAGAGTCAAGCCAGAAGATATTAGGACTTGGGAAGATTTTAGGAAGTTACCTATCTTCATGACCAAGCAGGATGAGAGGGAAAGCGAGGCCGAATCGCGGGAAAGGACGGGATATTCATTCGGCATGCATTGTCTGGTCCCCCCAGAGAAGATGAAGATTGTCCGAACGACCTCTGGGACGACTGGGACTCCTACCTTTGGTTATTCCTATACGAAACGTGACTATGAACGATTTAAGGAATGTCTTGCCAGAGTCTATTGGTTGGCCTCCCTGAGACCAGGCGATAGGGTCCTTAATTGTTTCCCCGCCTTGGGGGGGATCCACAGCAGCGGAGGGCTCTGGAGTGGAGCCCTTCTTAGAATGGGAGTGGTTCCTTTAGAGGTGGGGGCTGAGGCTGGGCCTGAGAGGGCATTACAATTTGCCATGTTAACAAAGCCCACTGCTCTGTTGGGTTCTCCTTCCTTCGCGCAATCACTGATTGAGGCCTCCCCGAAGGTGACAGGCAAGGAAATCAGGGAGATGGGGATCAGGAAGCTGTTGCTCACCGGAGAACCAGGGATTGAAATGCCAGCGATAAGAAGGAGGATCGAAGAAGCCTTCGGGGGTCAATGGCATGTGTGGTGGGCATTATACGGGGAAGCCTGTGCCGCATCTTGTCACGGAAAGAAATACCAGGGCATGCATGAGGTGGCCCCTGAATTTAGCATCCATGCCGAGGACATCGTTGACCCGGCTACGAAAGAACCCATGAAAGTGGAAGAGGGTACTATCGGTGAAACTGTCTTGACGGTTTTAGATCGCGAAGGCTTGTCCTTTGTCAAGTATGCGACCGGCGATGTGATTGAGGTTTTTACCAGACCTTGCCCATGTGGTTATACGGGTCCAGGCTATCGATTTAAGATCGTCGGCAGGGTTGAAGATATGCTGATCGTAGATGGAATCAGAGTCTTCCCTATCAGCGTGAGGCAGGTGATCAGTTCATTTTCGCCGAGGCTGACAGGAGCGATGCGAATCGTGCTCTCTGAGAAGCCGCCCGAGATCACCTCTCCGATGAGGATGAAAGTGGAACATGGGCCGGGATTGGAAGAGAATGATCTGACGGAGTTGAAAAGGGAAGTGAAGGCGAAAATTCGGATGATCTGCGGCATCATGCCCGAGGTCGAGTTTGTCCCTCCGGAGTCTTTAAGCCGAAGTATCTGGAAAACGTCTATGTTTGAAAGAAAGTATGAGGCATGAGAAGGGGCTTTTATCATTTTTGTTGACAAGGTATTTTTTATGGTTTATATGATTAAACAAATTTATCTAACGAGCGTTCGGTAATAAAATGCAAATTCCAGCTTATGGCAAGCAGTCCAACATTAAAAACAAGGAACTTGTACAGAAGCGTCGTATCCAGATTATTAAGGCCGCTGCAAAACTGTTCTCCAAAAAGGGATACCATCGAACTTCGGTGAAGGAGATTGCCAAGGCTTCAGGGATCAGTATCGGCTCCCTTTATGATTACATTAAAAATAAAGAGGATATCCTATATTTCTTTTATGAGCGGTATGTGGATGAATTGGAGAGGAGGATTAAGGAGGAGACGAAAGGAGCGAAGAACCCTCTTCAAGAACTCCGATTGGCTTTGGGCGCTTACATGGATACCGTCGATCTATTTCAAGATTATGTCCTCTTCCTGTACCAGGAATCAAAATATATGAAAAAAAGAGATTTGATCAACATCTTCAAATTGGAGCTTTTTACGAATGATATTTTCATCGATATCATCAAAAGGGGAAACGAAGGATATTTCAAAGTGAAGGAGCCGCTGTTGGCGGGCGTATTCATCAGTCTGCTCACCTCTGGATGGGCTCTGAAAAGGTGGAATCTGAAGGAATACAAGCTTGGAGCGTATAAAGATTATTTGATCGACTTCTTTCTCTATGGTGTCCATGCCAAGGATGGCGTCAGGAAAGAGTCAAAGGATTAAAAATTTTTTTACCCGATTTAACAAGCGAACGTTCACTAAACTTTTCTGAATGGAGGCGATTCGATCTCACCGCCAATTTTTGGTGAGCCATGGAAAATTGAGGGAAAGGAGGGAGAATCAGGATTATCACGAGATTGTACGTATTTTGACGGAGGAGGTGGAAAGGGGGGTATACCCAACCGGGGCGTGATCGCCATGAAAGAAAAGGGGAGGAGAACATGAACTACGAGACCATCCTATCAACCAAAAAAGATTCCATTCTACATGTTAAACTGAACCGGCCTGAATTCTTAAACGCGATCAACGTCAAACTGGCCGAGGAGTTGAACCAGATTGCCGAGGAGGCAGATCGTGATAAGGAAGTGAAGGTGGTGATCCTTTCCGGTGAGGGAAGGGCCTTCTGCTCAGGGGGTGATATCTCTTTTCTTCAAAAGATCTCTGCGATGAACGCAGCAGAGGTGAGGAGTTTTGTCTTAGAGGTGGAGAGGCAGCTGGGGAGGATTGCATTTATCGATAAACCCGTGATCGCATCCGTTCATGGGTTTGCCCTAGGAGCCGGGCTCAGCTTAGCGCTGCTTTGCGATTTCTGTGTGGCCACAGAAAACGCACTCCTTGGCATGGAGTTTATTAAGATCGGAATCATTCCGGAACTGGGCGTTAAACAACTTCTCTCCCGCTTGGTAGGTGTCAATAAGGCGATGGAATTGGTCCTCACTGGAGACCGGATCAATGGAAAGGAAGGGGAGAGGATCGGCTTGATCAATCGGGCTGTCCCTGAGAATCAGTTAGAAGCTGTGACATCAGAGTTGGCTAAGAAGCTTGTCGGACTTGCGCCCATCGCGGTGCAACTGGCGAAGAAATCGTTGAAGGGAGAAATTCTTCAAGGTCTCGATGCCGCTTTTGAATACGAGGCGGATTTGAACTCCATCTGTTATCTTACGGAGGATTTTCGAGAAGCAGCCAAGGCCTTTATGGAAAAGAGGAAGCCGGTGTTCAAAGGCAGATAGAGAACTGAGGGGATAAAAAAGGGATAACCACACAAAGCAAGGAGGAGGATAACGATGTTTGACAAAAAAACGTTAGAAGAAGCAAAAAAGCTTGCGCAGGAATGGCAGGGCATATGTGAAAAACGCTATCCCGGCAAGGATTTTGGTTCGACCACCAATTCAGGGATACCCATCAAACCCATCTATACCCCATTAGACGCGGAGCATATTGACTATGGAAAGGATATTGGATTACCGGGGATTTATCCTTACATGAGGGACAACTATGCTATTCATTATCAATTCCAGCCATGGATCAACCAGCAGACCCATGGATATGGGTTACCCGAACATACCCGAGAAAGGATGGATCTGCTTGCCAAAGCAGGAATGAAGGGATACTTTGGCGGCCGGGCATACAATCTGGTATGGGATTTACCCTCCTATGCCGGCATTGATCCGGATGAACCCGAGGCTGTAGGGTATCATGGTAAGGATGGTGTCAGCTGCGTGACGGATGAGGATTTTGAACGAATGCTCCATGATTTGGATTTAACCAAGACAAATGTTGTCCTGATTAATGCCGATACCCTTCCCATCTTCGCCCATTTCATCGCTTACGCCGATCAAAAAGGGGTTCCCAGGAATAAGCTGCGCGGCAACACGATGAACTGGCAGTTCACGGCTTGGTGGCTTCCAAGCATGTTATGGGAGCCTGAGGGCGGGCTCAAACTGGCAACAGACCTGATTCAGTTTTGCACTCGAGAAATGCCCGATTGGAACCACACCAATTTCGAATGTCATGCTTTTTCAGAAATGGGTGCCAATGCGGTGCAACAGATGGCCTTTGGCATTGCGACCGCCGTCGCCGTGGCCGATTCTTGTGTCAAGGCAGGGATAGAACCCGATGCCTTCATGCCGGGGATGGGATTCCAAATCGCAAATTGCAACGATTTTTTTGAATACATCTGCATGTTTCGAGCCTGGAGAAGGTTGTGGGCAAGGATTGCCCGTGAAAAATATGGGTGTAAGAAACCATCCTCCATGCATCTCAGGGTTCATACGCATACCTCCTGTTACGAACTGACGAAACAGCAACCCTTGGTGAATCTCATTCGGACAACGCTCCACGCGTTAGGGGCGGTGTTCTCCGGAACGACGGCCATGGAATTGCCGGGATATGATGAACCGATTGGTATTCCCACTGAAGAAGCGGCCATTCTTTCGCTGAGGATTCAGCAGGTCATTTTGGAAGAGACAGGGATCACCAAAGTGACCGACCCGCTCGCGGGATCCTACTATGTAGAATCGCTCACCAATACGATCGAAGAAGAAGGTAAGAAGGTTCTCAAGCAGATTGACGATATGGGTGGCTTCATGAAAGCCCTGAAGGGAGGGTGGCTTATTTCCCATTGTCGCGAGAATGCTGTGAAATGGCGTCGCCAGGTCGATAGCGGAGAGAGGGTGGTGATTGGCTGGAACAAGTTTGCCGTGGAGAAAGAGGAGGAGGTTAAACCATTCCGTGTCGATCCAGAGGTAGCCCGTGTCGCCATTGAACGGATCAAGAAATATAAATCGAGCCGAGACCAGGCCAAGACAGAAAAGGCTTTGAGCAATCTGGTCTCTGCTGCGGAAAGGTTAGATAAGGGTGAGTATGGGGTGGTCATGCCGGCAGCCGTCGAGGCAGCCAAGGCAAAGGCGACTTGCGGAGAGATCTCAAAGGCGTTGAGAAAAGTCTTTAAATGGGGACCTAATTATAGCCCACTCACTTCATACTAAAATAAGGAATAGGGGGTAATGACTATGGCATCCAATAGAAAGGCAAGGGTACTGGTAGCAAAGCATATGCTGGAAGGTCATGATCGGGGAGGAAAAGCCCTCATCAGAATGTTAAGAGATGCGGGTGTTGAGGTTATCTATATTATTTATGGAGTTCCAGAAGATGTCGTAATGGCGGCAAAGCAAGAAGACGCTGATGTCATCGGTTTAAGCTTCTTCAGTGGAGGGTATTTTGAAAATGTACCTCGATTGCTGAAATTAATGGAACAAAATGATATGAAGGATGTCTTCGTTGTCGTCGGAGGTTTAATCCCTGATGTGGATGCACCCGAGTTACTCAAAATGGGAGTCAAAGGTGTCTATGGCCCAGGGAGCGACCTGACAGGGTTTATTGATATGGTTAAAACCCATGCCCAAGCAAGGGCGTAGAGTTCTTTGAGCGAAAGATGAAGTGAGGAGTGACGGAGGGTTTATCCCTTGTGGTCAAGGGAGGGACGAATCGAAAAGCGGGAGATTAACGAGTGGATAGTGGGGAAAGACTGGGCAGATATTTCACATTGGAGAAGCGGGATCGTTGCGGGATCCTTTATATGGATCGGCCGCCTGTCAATTCGTTAGACATCGAGTTTTTACAAGAACTGGCCAAGATCGTTGATCCGATTTCAGCAGATGCAGCGATATCCGCTGTGGTGCTCACAAGCCGGCTTAAGGTTTTTTCCGCTGGCCTTGACCTGAAGATGGCCTCCCAGATGGATCTGAAGGGATGGACCCGTTATGCGCTGGAACTGAACCATTCATTCAATCAGCTTATGAATTTGCCCAAACCTGTGATTGCCGCCATCAACGGCCCTGCTCTGGGCGGGGGCATGCTGATTGCCCTCTTCTCCGACTTTCGCTTCGTCGCTGAGGAGAAAGGTAAAATGGGCCTTCCAGAAGCAAATCTTGGGATTCCACTATTAGGGGGATCGACGCAATGTCTGGCCCGAGTGGTCAACCGGGGATGGGCCATTGAGATCGCCCTTTCGGGGAATACCTACAGCAGTCAGGAGGCTTTGAGTATCGGGCTTGCCCACCGGGTGTTCAAGGATGAGGAGCTCTTGGAGAGATCGGTCGCCTTTGCCCAAGAGTTGACTGAGAGGGGTCCGATTGCCCTGGGGATGATCAAACGCTGCATCAATGAGGGTTTGAGAAAGGAGATTGAGGGAATACTGCCTTTGGAATTATATGCGGTCGAGAAGACTGCCGAAGGTGAAGAGATGAAAGAAGGCTTTTCTTCTTTCCTCGAGAAACGGAGACCTGTTTATAAGGGAGGGTGACGAAAGGAGAGAGATGATGAATGACCGTGAAGTGGTCTTTGTATCAGCAGCTCGCACCGCGATTGGAGATTTTGGCGGATCACTGAAGGATCTCAGGGCCACTCAGTTGGCAGCCATCGCCATCGAAGAGGTGATCCGGAGGATCCATCTTCCCAAGGATCAGATCGAGGATTCGATCTTTGGATGCTGCATCCAGAACACAGATGAGATCACCGTTGGTCGGATCGCTGCCCTATTAGCCGGGCTTCCCGACACGATTCCTGGGGTCACAATTCAGCGGCAGTGCACCTCCTCCATGCAGGCCTTAGTCTACGGGGCTCAACAAATTCTTTTAGGGGAGGCAGAAGTCCTTCTGGTGGGAGGTACGGAGAGCATGAGCAGTGCCCCCTATACGCTGAAGAACGCTCGATGGGGTGCAAGACTCCGCCACGGAGAAATGACCGATGCCCTCTGGGATGCTTTATATGCGGGAAGTGGAATTTTAGGAGATCCTATGATCATGGGTTCTACCGGCGACAATTTGGCCGAGAAATATAGTCTGTCCAGAGAACACCAGGATGAAGTCGCACTGACGAGCCAACACCGTGCTGTGAAAGCGATCAAGGAAGGGAGGTTTAAAGAGGAGATCGTTCCGGTCACCCTTCCTCAGAAAAAGGGTCCTCCAAAGATTTTTGATACGGATGAACACCCCAGGGAGGGCCTTACCATAGGGGATCTTGCCAGGCTTGAGCCTGTCTTCAAGAAGAATGGGACGGTGACAGCAGGAAATGCTTCTGGGATCAATGACGGGGCCTGTGCTGCCATCATCATGTTGAGAAAAAGGGCCGAGAAACTGGGCCTTGAACCGTTGGCCAAACTTCGAATGCCGGGTTATGCTGCCGTCGGAGTCGATCCCCGATACATGGGATATGCCCCTGTTCCAGCCACCCAGATCGCTTTGAAGAAGGCAGGGCTCACCCTGAGGGACATTCAGTTGATCGAATGTAACGAAGCCTTCGCTGCTCAATACCTCACCTGCGAGAAGCTCTTGGGGTGGGATCGGGAGATCGCCAATGTGAATGGAAGCGGGATCGCCCTGGGCCATCCCGTGGGCATGACGGGGCTCCGGATTGTGATCACCCTTATTTACGAGATGAGGCGAAGGGGTTTAAAAAGAGGTCTGGCAAACCTTTGCGGAGGTGGTGGACAGGGGATGGCAGTGATTGTGGAAAGGGATTGAACAGGATATTTGAAAAGGGGGATAGCATGGAGATAAAGCATGTGATGGTGGTTGGTTTTGGAACGATGGGACATGGTATTTCGCAAGTGAGTGTTCAGTCTGGTTACACGGTGATAGGAATGGACATCGATGAAAAAGCCATTGAGCGAGGCTTGAAGTCGATCGATCGATCAGTGAGCAAGTCCATCGAGAAGGGGGTTCTGAAAGAAAAGAAGGAGGAGATCTTAGGCCGGCTGAAGATAACAAAAGATTTGAGCCTGGCCAAAGATGCGGATATTGTCATTGAGGCCGTCTTTGAGAATATCCATGTGAAGAAGGAGGTCTTCAAAGAGCTTGACCGATTATGTCCTCCCCACACGATCCTCACTTCCAACACATCAGCGATACCGATTTCAGAGATCGCCTCGGCGACCAAAAGGCCGGACCGGGTCGTGGGGACACACTTCTTCTTCCCCGTCCCGGTGATGAGGCTGGTTGAGGTGATCAAAGGAGTCTCTACATCCATGGAGACTTTGGAGGCAACGAAAAGGTTTGCCACGTTAATCGGAAAGTCACCTGTGGTTGTCAACTTTGATATCGCCGGTTTCCTGGCCAATCGGGCCTGGATTCCCATGGCCCTGGAGGCAATGCGGCTGTATGAACAGGGAGCGGGAACAGCCGGTGATATCGATCAGTGCCTCAAACTGGGGTATAACCATCCGATGGGTCCTCTTGAAATTGCAGATATGTCAGGTCTGGACGTCCTCTGTGGGGCAATCACTGCTATCCATAATGATACGGGAAGACCGGAGTTTGCCCCCCCGATGATTCTGAAGAGGATGGTGGCTGCAGGCCTCCATGGGAGGAAGACAGGGAAGGGGTTTTACGAGTATACCGAGGATGGGAAGAAGAAATAACCATTCCTTTCCCGTTTCACCCTGTCAGGCTTGATTTTTGCCCAGTGCGGGGGACATCGCTTACGATCTCTTGCGAATTCTCTAAAAAAGATGTTGCGCAGTGAAGGGTGTCTTTTTAAAACCCTGCTGAAAATACTGCTCAATCAAGTGAAATAAATCTCAATTCTATGAAGGTTCTTACGATAAGACCAGAAACCCTCGGTAGGCAAGCAACGGTGAATTGATGGAAGGTTTTTCAATTGGATTGAGGATATGAACATGGAGAGAGTTGAGAGAATGAGAGAGGCACTGAAAAAGCCTGAAGAGTGGGCGAATCAATGGAAGGCTCAGGCGGGGCGGGTGATCGGATATCTGTGTAGCAACGTTCCGGAGGAGCTCATCTTCGCAGCGGGTGCTCTTCCCGTGCGAATCATGGGAGATCCAAGGGGAACCACCTCCCTCGCGAATGCGTACCTTCAGAGCAACATTTGCCCTTTTGTTCGCAGTTGCCTGGATCAGGGATTCAAGGGAAAGTATGCTTATCTCGATGGCCTGATTTTTCCTCACACGTGCGACGCGATCTGTAAACTTCACGATGCATGGAAGAGATATCTCTCCATTCCCTTCGTCTATTTAATCGACTTCCCGCATCGCATTTCTCCAATATCCCATCGGTACTTCTTGACGGAGCTCCTGAGGATGAAGAAGGCTCTCGAAGAATTCACGAGCCGTGACGTATCCGAAAAATCCCTTGCCGATGCGATCGGGGTTTACAACGAAAACCGGAGGCTCCTGAAGCGCATTTACTCTCTCAGAAAGAAGCCGGGCCTTGGTATTTCAGGCGTTGAGATACTCCAGCTCCTCAAATTGGGTATGATCATGTCAAAAGCTGAACATAATACCTGGTTAAAAGAGTGGATTGAAGAATTGGAGAAGAAGGAAGAAGGGAGGGGTAATCGGAAGCCGAGAATTCTTATTTCAGGGAGTATATTGGATAACCCTGACCTGATCCAAGAGGTTGAGGATGGGGGGTGTCAGGTGGTGGGCGACGATCTTTGCATCGGAACTCGTTACTTTTGGGACGAGGTGATTCTTGAAGGAAGCCCTATGGAAGCCCTCTGCCGACGGTACATGGAGAAGATTCCCTGTGCGTGTATCCATTCCCCAAGGAGCCGATTGGATCATGTATTTTCCATGGTGAAGGAATTTGATGCGGACGGAGTCATTCTGTACAAACTCAAGTTCTGTGACAATTATCACTATGATGCTCCGGTCTTCAGGGAAAAGTTGAAAGCGTCGGGAGTGCCAGTATTGGAATTGGAATCGGAGTACGCCTCCACCGGATATGGTCAATTGAAGACCCGGATTCAGGCTTTTTTGGAAATGGTCTCCATCAAACGAGGATTATAGCTATGGAAAGGGGTCTCATTCAAGTCTATACAGGAAATGGAAAAGGCAAGACCACCGCTGCCTTGGGGCTTGCCTTCAGGGCGGTCGGTCAAGGGTTAAGAGTATTAGTCATCCAATTCATGAAGGGGAGTATTCACTACGGAGAACTCCAATCCGCTCTGAAACTCTCCCCTAACCTGACGATAAGAAGGATAGGGCGAGAAATGTTTGTTTCAAAATCAGACCCGGATCCTATCGATTTGGAACTTGCCCGAGAAGGATTGTTGTTTGCGAGGAAGGCGATCGAAAACAGAGAATATGACATCGTCATTCTTGATGAGATTAATGTGGCGATTGATTATGGCATGATTCCCTTATCGGAACTTCTCAAACTGATCGATTCCAAACCCAAGACCGTGGAACTCATTCTCACCGGGCGAAATGCCAAACCCGAGGTCATGGAGAGGGCCGATTTAGTGACAGAGATGGTGGAGCGAAAGCACTATTACGAAAAAGGGATTCAAGCCCGGAAAGGCATCGAAATCTAAAACCCAATGCAAATTGCAAATTTATCAATGAAAAGTTAGCAATGGAAAAAATCTTCTCAAAATGCTAATTTTGCCTTGATCATTTTGCATTGCTCATTGATCTTTTTGAGGGGGGTGACTGAAATGTTCAAAGAGGAGAAACTCAAGAAGGTTCAGGAGGAGAAGAAAAAGTGGATAGACGATTTGTCAAAAATTCTCTCCGAGACCCCTGAGCGGCTCCCTCGGTTTAGCACCGTCTCCGATATCGAGATCAAAGGCCTTTACACCCCGGAAGATACAAAAGAAATCGACTACTCCACGGATATTGGTTTCCCAGGGGTCTATCCTTTTACGCGAGGGGTTCAACCCTCCATGTATCGGGGACGGCTTTGGACGATGCGGATGTTTTCGGGTTTAGGAGGCCCGGAGGAGACGAACAAGCGTTTCCATTATCTACTGGGTCATGGGGAGACCGGCCTTTCCATCGCCTTTCACTACCCCACGCTCATGGGTTACGACAGCGATTCTCCCATGTCGAGAGGGGAGATTGGGAAATGCGGTGTGGCCATCGACACATTGAGGGATATGGAGATTCTCTTTGAAGGAATCCCACTGGACAAGGTGACGACCTCCATGACGATCAACCCACCGGCTTCGATCTTGCTCGCGATGTACATTGTTGTAGCGGAGAAGCAGGGGGTCAACAAGAAGGAGATCGGAGGAACCATCCAGAATGACATGCTGAAGGAATTCATTGCCCAGAAGACCTTCATGCTTCCGCCGAAACCATCGTTGCGGATCATCGTCGATACCATTGAATATTGCACCAAGGAAGTTCCCCGTTGGAATACCATCAGCATCAGTGGTTACCATATCCGTGAGGCGGGGGCGACCGCTGTTCAAGAACTCGCGTTCACCCTGGCCGATGGGATTGCCTATGTCGAGGCGGCGATGGAAAGGGGTTTGGATGTAGATGACTTTGCCCCGAGGCTTTCCTTCTTCTTCGATTCTCATATCGATTTCTTCGAAGAGATTGCCAAATTCAGGGCGGCTCGAAGAATGTGGTCCAAGATCGTGCGAGAGCGGTTCATGGCAAAAAATCCGCGTTCCTGGATGCTCCGCTTTCACACCCAAACGGCCGGCTGTTCCTTAACGGCGCAGCAACCCTATAATAACGTCGTCCGTACCGCTTATGAGGCATTGGCTGCCGTACTGGGCGGGACCAATTCCCTTCACACAAATTCTTTGGATGAGACCTATGCCATCCCTACGGAGGAGGCGGCTACCATTGCCTTGCGGACACAACAGATCCTTGCAGAGGAAACTGGAGTGGCCAACACCATTGATCCTTTGGCTGGTTCCTATTTTGTTGAAGGCCTCACCCATCAAATGGAAGAGATGGCTTGGGAATATATCCACAGGATCGATGAGATGGGAGGGATGGTTGGGGCCATTGAAAGAGGTTTCCCTCAGGCTGAGGTGGCTGATTCTGCCTATAAGTTTCAGAAACAGATTGACGGTGGCGAGAAGGTGATTGTAGGTGTAAATAAATATGCGACAGAACATCCCCC
>Ga0187770_10001463_pt1 | contig 12550 bp, 10 predicted proteins | sample 0116_SJ02_MP02_2_FD_133154 | JGI IMG/M metagenome (GOLD analysis project Ga0187770, IMG submission 133154) | Tropical peat soil microbial communities from peatlands in Department of Meta, Colombia - 0116_SJ02_MP02_20_MG | ecosystem: Environmental > Terrestrial > Soil > Wetlands > Peat | place...
CGTGATCCGCGTGGGGCTCATCGAATCGGACACGGTCGGGTTGCCGAACCTCGTCCTTCACAGAAAGGTCGTTCCGGAGCTGCGTCAGTCGCGCGCGAGCGCGCCCGCGCTGGTGGCGGAGGCGTCGTCGCTCCTCGCCGACGAGACGCGACGCGAGGCGATGAGCCAAGCGCTGGCCGAGGTGAGGGCGCGGGTCTCGGCGGTTGGCAGCCTCGACCGTGTCGCGGCGATGGCGTGCACGCTCGCCACGGAGCGCGTCGGCGCGGGTGGAGCGCCGCGGCTCCTCGACGCAAGCCCAGGGTTGGCGGGCGGCGACGGTGGGGCCCAGCGAAGGAGCGTGGGGCGATGACCCACACGCTGGGCGCGATCGCCAAGGCCGTGCAGGGCGAGCTCGAGGGCGACGCCGCCATCGTCATCCACGGCGTGCGCGAGGTGGAGGAGGCGGGAGAGGGCGAGATCTGCGTCGTGATCGATCGCAGGTACACGAGGGCATTGCCGCGGCTCGCCGCCTCGGCGTTCATCCTGCCGCCCGGGGTCGACGCAGGTGGCCGCCCGGCGATCCGGACCGCCAACCTCCGCGAGGCCCTCATCCGCGTGCTGCTGCTCTTTCACCCCGAGTGCACGTCGCAGGCCGGCGTCGAGGCCGGGGCGTTCGTCGCCCCCGGCGCGGCGCTCGGCCGGGACGTGTTCGTGGCCGACGGCGCGGTCGTTCGGGATGGCGCCCGGATCGGCGACCGCTGCCAGATCCACAGCCACGCCGTGGTGGGCGAGAACGCGGTCGTGGGCGAGGGGTCGGTCCTCTTCCCCAATGTGACGCTCTATCCGGGCGTGGTGCTCGGCCGGCGGGTGCGCATCCACAGCGGGACGGTGGTGGGCAGTGACGGCTTCGGCTACGTGTGCGACGCGGCGGGTCTGCCCCAGAAAATCCCCCAGGTCGGCACGGTGGAAATCGGCGATGACGTGGAGATCGGCGCCAACTGTGCCGTCGACCGCGCCACGATCGGCGCCACCCGCATCGGAGCGGGTACCAAGATTGACAACCTCGTCCAGGTCGGGCACAACTGCCAGATTGGCAAGAACTGTCGCATCGTCGGCCTCGTGGGCCTGTCCGGAAGCGTGACGCTGGGCGACGGCTGCGTGCTGGCGGGGCAGGCCGGCGTGGCCGACCACGTGACGATCGCCGATCACGCGGTGGTCGGGGCCCAGGCCGGCGTCCACCGCGATCTGCCCACGGGCAACTGGCTGGGGAGCCCCGCGATCCCGGCCGAGGAGGCGTATCGGGTCTACACCGTGCTGAGCCGTCTGCCCGAGATGCGGAGGGCGCTCCGTGCGGTGGAGGAGCGCTTGCGTCGCCTTGAGGAGGGGCTGATGCCGGCGGGTTCGCACCGGGAGGGCGGGTGAACGGAGGCGAGGCCACGCTTGACCGAGGGCCGGGGGGCCGGCGGCGAACTGCCGCGTCACGCCGCGCCCTTGTGCGCGAGAGCCGGACGGGCGAGGGCCGCGGCCTGAGCTCTCAGGTGCGCCGGTGAGCAGGGTCGTTGCCGACGCCGCCGCGGCGCTCGGCGCCGCGCTGTACCGTGCGTACTTCGCGACGCTGCGCGTGCAAGGACTGCTGGCGGGAGGGGTTGCCGTAGATCCGGCGGAGTACCCGTTCGGCCGCGAGATCTTCGCGCTGTGCGAGCGCGATGCGCTGGCGCTCGCCGGCATGATCGCGCACACCCGTCTCACGGCGTTGGTGGCGCTGGGGCGGGACGGTGACTGGGCGAGTGGCGTTCTCGCCAGGCTCGGCTTCGGGGTGGTCCGGGGCTCGAGCCTGCGGCGCGGCGCCGGAGCGCTCATCCGGCTTATCCGCACCATGCGTGGCGGCGAGGCTCCGGTGGCGATCGTCGTGGATGGCCCGCTCGGACCCTCGGGCGAGGCGAAACCTGGCATCGTGCGGTGCGCGCAGCGCACGGGACGGCCGATCCGCGCGTTGGGCGTGGCGGCGCGGCACCGGATCGTGTTTCGCGGCACCTGGTCCGAGCTCTTCCTCCCGCTGCCGTGCAGCCGGATCGTGGTCGCGTGCGAGGACCCGCTCTCGATCCCCGCATCCGCGGGCCGCACACTCGTCGCGGACCTGACGCTGGAGCTGAGCGCACGCCTGGCACGAGCGCGCGAGCGGGCGCTCGCGGCGCTCGCTCGACCGGCGATGCGGAGCGTGTCGCCCGAAGCCGCGGCGCTGCTCGGATCGATACGAGGCGAGCCCGGCGCGACGAGCGGAGCCCAGCGGGTACTCGATGCGTCGCTCACGCGGCCACCGGGAGAGCGGCGGTGAGACGTTTCCTCCTCCTCTGGATGTGTCTGGGCGCGTGCGTCGCGGTGGTCACGGTCCTCGTGTCGGTGCTGGTGTTCCACAGGGTGGATCTCCGCTACCAGGCGTTCCTCGAAGTGCTCCTGATCCCCACCTTCCAGGCCGCGATCGTGGCGTGGCTGACCGCGACGCGCGGACTGGGAGGGATCCTTCGCGTGATCCGCGACACGGTAGACCACCCCGTCGTGCTCGTTGTCCTCCTTGCCAACGCGACCCTTCTCGTTGTCGGGTGGGCGGCGCCGCTCGAGCCGCACGTAGGCATCGCCGGCGCCGGGCGTGTGCATCTGGGGTGGGCGGGCCTCGAGACGCTTGCGGCCGCTCTTATCGCCCTCGCCACCGCGGGGCGGGGCGCCGGACGGGGCGCGCGGGTCTGGCTGTGCCTCGGCGCGGCGAGCCTGCTCGTGGCCGGAAGCAGCGCGTTCTCACCCTGGGTCAGTGGCCTCGAGACCCTGGCCCCGGTGAGGCTCCCCACCGTGTTGAAGTGGGCCCTGGTGTACGGCGCCGTTGCGGGCGTCGTGATCGCGCTCGTGCTGGGCCTGGGCGGCGTGCTCGAACGATGGAGCCGCGCGGCCGGGTTCTGGGTCGATGCTGCGGTCGCGACGGCGTTCCTCGCCGCGCTCGTGGTGGCGTCGAGCTTCTTCCTCCACCCATACCTCCTCGAGCCCTGGGCGAGCGTGGTGAGGACGGGCGCCTCGCTGGCGGGCACCTTCGTGCTCGTCGGCGCCGGCCTCGGATGGTCGACTGCGCGCGGTACGGTCCCCGCTCGCGCATCAAACACGCACTGAATCTGGTGCCGCGGCTCGCGCGCCGCAGCGGGCGACCCCCCGGAATTGGAGCGGCGCTCGGGCGGAATCTCGCGGGGCCGGACGTAACCGCAGGCTGCGGCGGAGGTTGAATCTCGTCGTGACATGCCCTATGCTGAGTCACCCCGTGGGGTTGCCGGGAGGGGCTGCTTGGGCACGCGTGGCCGCGTGTCGCTCAGGCTGCCGGCGAGATCGAACCCCTGTTCGCGCCATCAGGAGCCGAAATGAGCTACGAGATCGAACGCACCGCTCCCTGCCGCATCGGCCTCACCGCCACGGTGGGCGCCGACGAGGTGGTGAAGGAACGCGAGCGGGTGGTTGCAAGCTGGGTCAAAGGCGCGCGGATCGACGGCTTCCGCAAGGGGAAGGCGCCGCGGGCGTTGGTGGAGCGCCGCTTCGCCCCCAGCATCCGCGAGGAGCTCGAGGAGCGCCTCACGCGGCAGGTGTGGGACGAGGTGCGCAGCAGCGAGAAGCTGCGCCCGGCCTCCGCGCTCGGCGTGCGTGAAGCGGGGCTCCAGGACGACGGCGGGTTCCGCATGAAGGGAGAGTTCGACGTCTTCCCGACGGTCGAGCTGCCGCCGCTCGAGGGCTTCGCGCCGCCGCCGTTCGACACCACGCCGAGCCCGGAAGAAGTCGCGGCAGCTCTGGACCAGCTCCGCGAGCGCCAGGGCGCATGGGAGCCGGTGGAGCAGGAGCCCTCCGCCGCCGGGATGCTGGTGGAGGCGGAGGTGCACGGGGAGTTTCCCGACGGGGACGGCGAGCCGTTCCACGAGGAGCGTTCGCTGTTTCGGTTGGGTGAGGGCGAGGTCTACCCCGAGATCGAAGCGGCCGTCACGGGGCGCAGGGTCGGCGAGGAAGTGCGCGCCGAACGGACGATCGGCGAGGAGGGTGGCAAGGAGCGCCAGGGCAAGCGGACCGCGTACCGGATTTTGGTCAAGAGCCTCCGACGCAAGCGCCTGCCCGAGCTGGACGACGCCTTCGCCGAGTCGATCGGGGCCGGCGCCGGGCTCGCGGAGCTCCGCGAGCGCGTAGGGCAGGGGCTACGGACCGGGAAGATCGAGCGCCGTCGCGAGGTGTGGCGCGACGCGCTCGTGCGTCACCTTGCCGGCGACACGCCGCTGCCGCTCCCCGAGCACCTCGTGGTGGAGGACACGCGAGAGGAAGTGATCAAGTTCGCCCAGACGCTGGCCCAACGCGGCGTGAATCCGGAGCGCGCCGAGCTGGACTGGAACAAGCTCGAGGCGGAGCTGCGCGGGCGGGTCGAGGCGCGCCTCCGCAGCGAGCTGCTCCTCGACGCGCTCGCCGAGCAGTTCGGCATCTCGATCTCGGCGTCCGACGTGGACCACGAGGTCGAGCAACAGGCGCGCCGCCTCGGCACGCCGTTCGCCGAGCTCAGGGGTAACCTCGCCAAGGCGGGCGGCCTGGAGCGCGTCGGCGCTATCCTGCGCCGGGAGCGTGCGGTCGACACGGCGCTCGGGCCGCACGAGAAAGGGGCGTGACGGGTGCTCATTCCCATCGTCGTGGAACAGACCAGCCGCGGCGAACGGGCGTACGACATCTTCTCCCGTTTGCTCAAGGACAACGTGATCTTCCTCGGCGAGGCGATCGACGACCACATCGCCTCGGTGGTGATCGCGCAGCTGCTTTTCCTAGAGGCGGAGAACCCCGAGAAGGACATCTTCCTCTACGTCAACTCACCGGGAGGCATCATCCCGGCCGGCCTCGCGATCTACGACACCATGCAGTACGTGAAGCCGGACGTGGCGACGATCTGCATGGGGCAGGCCGCGTCGATGGCGGCCGTGCTGCTCGCTGGGGGAGCGAAGGGGAAGCGCTTCGCGTTGCCGAACGCGCGGGTGCTCCTCCACCAGCCGCTCCTTTACGGCCTGGGGGGGCAAGCCACCGACATCGACATTCACGCCAAGGACATCGTGCGCCAGCGCCAGCGACTCAACGAGATCCTCCAGCGTCACACGGGCCAGCCGCTCGAGCGGATCTTCACCGATACCGAACGCGACTTCATCCTCGAAGCGAACGATGCCCTGAGTTACGGTCTCATCGACAAGGTCATCGAACACCGGGAATAGATGGGCGGGACTTGCGTTTCGGCGGCCGGGTGTAGAATAAGAGTGGGGCTAAAATGGTAACCCGCGATACCTCGTCGTCGGAGTTGCTGCGCTGCAGCTTCTGCAACAAGTCGCAGCGCGAGGTGCGCAAGCTCATCGCGGGTCCCAACGTCTACATCTGCGACGAGTGCGTCGACATCTGCCTCGACATCATCGCCGAGGACCGGGCGCGCGAGGCCCGCGAGTCGCGACGCAACCTGCCGAAACCGGAGGAGATCAAGAAATTCCTCGACTCGTATGTGATCGGCCAGGAACTGGCGAAGAAGAAGCTCGCGGTGGCGGTGTACAACCACTACCGCCGCATCGACTACCTGTCGCACTCCACCCGGCCCGACGTCGAGCTGTCGAAATCGAACATCCTCCTGGTGGGTCCGACCGGGACGGGCAAGACGCTGCTCGCCCAGACGCTCGCGCGCATGCTCGACGTGCCGTTCACCATCGTCGACGCCACCACCCTGACCGAGGCGGGCTACGTGGGCGAGGACGTGGAGAACATCCTGCTGCGCCTCTACCAGGCGGCGGAGGGCGATCGCGAGCGCACCGAGCGTGGCATCGTCTACATCGACGAGATCGACAAGATCGCCCGCAAGCAGGACTCCCCTTCGATCACGCGCGACGTCTCGGGCGAAGGCGTGCAGCAGGCGCTGCTCAAGATCCTCGAGGGCACGGTCGCGAACGTGCCGCCTCAGGGAGGACGCAAGCACCCGCACCAGGAGTTCCTCCAGATCGACACCACCAACATCCTGTTCATCTGCGGTGGCGCCTTCGTTGGCCTCGAGGACATCGTGGCGCGGCGCCTCAACCAGAAGTCGATGGGGTTCCAGGCCCACATCCTCACCGCCGCCGAGCGGTCCGCCTCCGAGCTGCTCAACCAGGTGCACCCCGAGGACCTGATCAAGTTCGGGATGATCCCGGAGTTCGTGGGAAGAGTGCCGGTGGTCGCCACGTTGCACGAGCTGGATCGGGAAGCGCTCGTCCGCATCCTCACCGAGCCGAAGAACTCGCTGGTGCGCCAGTACGAGACGATGCTCGGGTTCGAGGGCGTCGAGATCCGCTTCACCGACGACGCCCTCGTCGCCATCGCGACCGACGCGATCGCTCGCAAGGTCGGGGCCCGGGGATTGAAAATCATCCTCGAGGAGTTGATGCTGGAGATCATGTACCAGGTGCCGTCCCGCTCCGACGTCACCGAAATCGTCGTCACGCGCGAGGTGGTGGAGCGGCGGGTGGCGCCGCTCGCCTCGATGCGCAAGGCCGGCTAACCCCGGCAGGGCGCCCGAAAAGCCCACGGTCAACGTCTCCCCGCTGGTTTGGAGAGATCCTCATGAACGAGTCACAACTGCAGATCCTCCCGGTCGTGCCGTTGCGCGACATGGTGGTTTTTCCGAAGATGAAATCCGCGTTCGTGGTCGGCCGCCCGGCCTCGGTGGCGGCGCTCCAGCGTGCCCTCGAGGAGACCGGCAAGCGGATCTTCCTCGTCGCCCAGCGTGACCCGCAGCAGGACGAGCCGGGCGCCGACGACATCTTCGGCGTCGGCGTGATCGCCACGATCCTGCAGCACGTGACCTTTCCCAACGGCACGATCAAGGTCGGTGTCGAGGGCGTCGTGCGCGGGCGCTGGACCGCTCTCCGGCAGCGAGAGAGTGCCGGGTTCGAAGCCGACGTTGAGGTGATGGGTCCGGTCCACCTGACCGACCCGAAGGTGGCGCGCTACCTCTCCACGCTGTCCAACCTTTTCCAGCAGTTCGCACGGCTGTCGCAGCAGATCGGTGCGGAGGGCGTGCTCTCCGAGCTGCAGACCGAGGATCCCGACGTGTTTGCCGACACCCTCGCGGCCGCGCTGCCGATCGCCACCGCGGAGAAGCAACGGCTGCTCGAAGTGAACAACCCGCTCGAGCGGCTCCAGCGCCTCAACGACATCCTCGACATGGAGATCGAGAAGCTCAACATCGACCGCCGCCTCAACGCAAAGGTCAAGAAACAGATGGAGAAGGCGCAGCGTGAGTACTACCTCTCCGAGAAGATCAAGGCGATCAACGAGGAGCTGGGCCGTCAGGACGCCAAGGAGGAGTTCGAGGAGCTGGCCAAGAAGATCGAGGCGTCGGGGATGCCGCAGGAGGTCAAGGAGAAGGCGCTCTCCGAGCTGAAGCGCCTCGAGAGCATGGCGCCGATGTCCGCGGAAGCCACCGTGTCGCGCAACTACATCGACTGGCTGCTGGCGGTGCCGTGGAAGAACGCGACGCGGGAGATCCGCGACATCAAGCGCGCCGAGCAGGTGCTCGAAGAGGACCACCACGGCCTCGAGAAGGTCAAGGAGCGCATCCTCGAGTTTCTCGCGGTGCGGCAACTGGTGAGCAAGCCCAAGGGGACGATCCTCTGCTTCGTGGGCCCACCCGGCGTCGGCAAGACCTCGCTCGCGAAGTCGATCGCGCGGGCCACCGGACGCAAGTTCGTGCGCCTTTCGCTCGGCGGCGTCCGGGACGAGGCGGAAATGCGCGGCCATCGCCGCACCTACATCGGCGCATTTCCCGGCCAGATCATCCAGATGATGAAGAAGGCGGGCACCATCAACCCGGTGTTCCTCCTCGACGAGGTGGACAAGCTCGGCACCGATTTCCGCGGCGACCCCGCCTCTGCGCTGCTCGAGATCCTCGACCCCGAGCAGAACCACACGTTCGTGGACCACTACCTCGACGTCGAGTACGACCTCTCCAAGGTCTTCTTCATCTGCACGGCCAACGTGACCCACCCGATCCCGCCCGCGCTGCTCGACCGCATGGAGACGATCCCGCTCGCGGGCTACACCCACCACGAGAAGCTCCAGATCGCGCAGAAGTTCCTCGTCCGCAAGCAGCTCGAACAGCAAGGGCTGCACAAGTTCAAGGTCGCCTTCCAGGACGACGCGGTGACGTTACTGATCGAGCGCTACACGCGCGAGGCGGGGGTGCGCAACCTCGAGCGCGAGATCGCGTCGATCTGTCGCAAGCTCGCACGCGAGGTGCTCAAGGAGAAGACTCCGGCGGGTACGGAGCTCGTCGTGGCGCCCGAGCGGGTCGGCACGCTGCTCGGCAAGCCGCGTTTCCGTGTGATTCGTGCCGGCGAGCGCAGCGAAGTCGGCGTCGCGACCGGGCTGGCCTGGACCGAGGTCGGGGGCGAGATCCTCGCCACTGAGGTGAGCCTCATGCGGGGCAAGGGCAACCTCACCCTCACTGGGCAGCTCGGCGACGTGATGCAGGAGTCGGCGCGCGCCGCGCTCTCGTACGTGCGCTCCCGCGCCACGCAGCTCCCCTTGCCGGCCGAGTTCTTCGACCAGCGCGACATCCACGTGCACGTGCCGGAGGGCGCGATCCCCAAGGACGGTCCCTCGGCCGGGATCACGATGGGGATGGCGCTGCTCTCCGCGGTGGCCGGCGTGCCGGTGCGCCAGGACCTCGCCATGACCGGCGAGATCACGCTGCGCGGGAAGGTGCTGCCGGTGGGCGGGATCAAGGACAAGGTGCTGGCGGCCTTCCGCGCCGGCATCCGGGAGGTCATCCTTCCGGCCGAGAACGAGAAGGACCTCGAGGAAATCCCCGAGGACGTGCGCTCGGCGGTCCAGTTCCATCTGGTCGGCGAGATGGACGCCGTGATCCCGCTTGCTCTCGATGGTTCTCTCCCCACCGTCGAGGCACGTGCCGCGGAGGCTGCGGCCGCCCAGCCCGCCGATCGGGTCGCCCATCAGTAGGACACGTGCGGATCGAGGAGGTGCGGCTGTGCGCCACCGTGGCGGATTACCGGGAGGGACCACGAGAGCGTTTCCCCCAGATCGCGTTCGCCGGGCGCTCCAACGTGGGGAAGTCGAGCCTGCTCAACTCGCTGTTCGGCGCGCGTCTGGCCGCAGTCTCGAAGCGGCCCGGCAAGACCCAGACGTTGAACTACTACCTGGTCAACCGCACGATGTACTTCGTCGACTTGCCGGGTTACGGCTTCGCCAAGGTCGGGAAGATGGCGCGCCACGGCTGGGGTGAGCGCATCACCGCGTTCCTTCACGGCGAGGATCGCATCCGCCTCGTGGTGGGGCTGGTGGACCCCGGCGTGCCCACCTCGCCGCTCGACGCCGATCTCGTGGACTTCGTGCGTGGGCTCGGGAAGCGGCTGCTCGTGGTCGCGACCAAGGCCGACCGGCTGGGCCGCAACGCGATGGCGATAGCGACGGAGCGGCTGACCCGCGAGCTCGAGCTCGATCGGCGCCCCCTAGCGTTCTCGGCCCGCTCCGGGGCCGGGAGGCGGGAGCTGCTCGCGGCCATCGCCGAGGCCGTCGCACCGTGAGAGGAACCTCAAGAAGGAGTCCGAAATGAGCGAGAACAAAGTGCAGCGCGGTCGCGGGCGGGAACGCCGCCGCAACTCCGACCCGAACCCCGACGGCCTTCCCGTGGTACTCGAGGAGGAGGCGCTGGCTGCGGAGGCGCAGGAGACCGAGGGCAAGCAGCGCCTCGACATCCGCGCCCTCAAGGACATGTCGATCTCGGAGCTGACGCACGTCGCACGGGATCTCGAGGTCGAGAACCCGTCGGGGATGCGCAAGCAGGATCTCATCTTCAAGATCCTCCAGGTGCAGACCGAGCGCGAGGGGCTGATCTTCGGCGAGGGCGTGCTCGAAATCCTGCCCGACGGGTATGGGTTCCTCCGCGCGCCCGAGTACAACTACCTGCCCGGACCCGATGACATCTATGTTTCGCCCTCGCAGATCCGGCGGTTCGCCCTGCGCACGGGCGACACCGTGTCGGGCCAGATCCGTCCTCCGCGCGAGGGGGAGCGCTACTTCGCGCTCATCAAGGTGGAGGCCGTCAACTTCGAGCCCCCCGATCAGACCGCGGAGAAGATCCTGTTCGACAACCTCACGCCGCTCTACCCGATGGAGCGCATCAACCTCGAGGTGCCAGAGAACATCACCTCCCGCGTGATGAACCTGCTGACGCCGATCGGCAAGGGGCAGCGCGGGCTCATCGTCGCCCCGCCCCGCACCGGCAAGACGATGATGCTCCAGGCGATCGCCAACTCTGTCACGACCAACCACCCGGAGATCATCCTCATCGTGCTGCTCATCGACGAGCGCCCCGAAGAGGTCACCGACATGCAGCGCTCGGTCAAGGGCGAGGTGATCTCGTCCACCTTCGACGAGCCGGCGTACCGCCACGTGCAGGTCGCGGAGATGGTGCTGGAGAAGGCCAAGCGCCTCGTCGAGCACCGCCGCGACGTGGTGATCCTGCTCGACTCGATCACCCGACTCGCGCGCGCCTACAACACGGTCGTGCCCCCCTCCGGCAAGGTGCTCTCGGGCGGGGTGGACTCCAACGCGCTGCAGAAACCCAAGCGGTTCTTCGGCGCCGCGCGCAACATCGAGGAGGGCGGCTCGCTCACGGTCGTCGGCACGGCGCTCATCGACACCGGCTCGCGGATGGACGACGTCATCTTCGAGGAGTTCAAGGGCACCGGCAACATGGAGGTGCACCTCGACCGCAAGCTCACCGACAAGCGGGTGTTCCCCTCGATCGACATCAACAAGTCCGGCACCCGTAAGGAGGAGCTGCTCCTCGACCCGGCCGAGCTCAAGCGCGTGTGGGTGCTGCGCAAGGTGTTGAACCCGCTCTCCACCGTCGAGTCCATGGAGCTGCTCCTGGAGCGGCTGGAGAAGACGAAGAGCAACCAGGAATTCCTCGACTCGATGAGCCAGGGATGAAAAGACAGGGCACCGCGCAGAGGGCTCAGGGCACAGGGGCGCTTCCCGCTGGCGCGGCCGCTCACCGCACACTGTCTCGGCTTCTCGTTCTCTGTGCCCTGCGCCCTGTGCCCTGTGCGCTGCTCCGTCGCGCGAGGCATTCGGATGCCTGAGCCCGTCTCCATCGTGGGGGTGCAGTTCCTCAACGCGAGGCCGCTGCTGGCGGGACTCGAGGCAGGGATCGCGGCCCCGTTTCCCTATGCGTTCTCCACCTCGGAGCCATCCGCCTGTGCCGATGCCCTCGCCCTCGGACGCGCGCACGCGGGGCTCGTGCCGGTGGCGGCGCTCCCCTACCTCCCCGAGGTCCGCGCCCTGCCGGAGCTGGGCGTTGCGGCGCGGGAGGAGGCGCGATCGGTGCTGCTCATCTCCAAGGTGCCGTTTGGAGAGGTGCGGACGCTGGCGGCCCATACCGCCTCGCGCTCCTCGGTGGCGCTGGCTCGCCTGCTCCTGGCCGAATGCTGGGGCGTGCATCCTCGCCTGGTGCCCGCTCGGCCCCCCCTCGACGCCATGCTGAAGGGCGCCGACGCCGCCGTCATCATCGGAGATCCGGCGCTCGCGGTCCATGGACGCACCGCTCACCTCGAACTCGACCTCGCGCAGACCTGGGTTGAATGGACGGGCCTACCCTTCGTGTTCGCCGCCTGGGGCGTGCGGGCGGGAGCGCCGGCCGGACTCGCGCCGCTTCTCTGCGGATCGCTCGCCTATGCGCGCGAGCACTGGGAAAGGCTGCTGCCGATTTGGGCGGAGGCACACGGGACCATGGAGGAAGAAACGCGCGAGTACCTGGAGAAGACGCTGACGCATTCGCTTGGTCCGCGCGAGCGGGCGGGACTCGAGGAGTTCCTGCGCCGGGCCGCGGGTGCCGGCCTGCTGCCGCATTGTGGCCAGGTGTGGTTTGACGGCGGCGCTTGCACGGCCGCAGTGGGGCAAGCAGGTGGGAGCACCGGGAGGGCGGAGCATGGCTGAGCGCGTGGAGCACGCCCCGACCGCCGCCCACGCGGGCGTCGCGCGCGCTCTCGAGCGGGCAGCGGCTGCCGAGCGGCTGGGAGCGAGCGAGGTGGAGTTGATCTTCGCCGAGGCGACCCTGCACGAGCTGGGTGCCGCCGCGTCGGCGGTCCGCCAGCGGTTCAACCCCGGCCCCGAGGTCACCTACATCATTGACCGGAACATCAACTACACGAACGTCTGTGTGTACCGCTGCCGGTTCTGCGCGTTCTACCGCAAGCCCAGCGACGCCGACGCCTACGTCCTCCCGTTCGACACGATCGCCGCCAAGGTGGCCGAGACCGTCGTGGCGGGAGGCACCGGCATTCTCCTCCAGGGCGGCGTGCACCCGAGCCTGCGCATCGGTTTCTACGAGGACCTGCTCCGCAACCTCAAGCGCGCCTTCCCCCAGGTGCACCTCCACGCGTACTCCGCGCCGGAGATCTGGTACATCGCGAAGCTCGAGAAGCTGCCGGTCGCCGAGGTCATCGCACGGCTGCGGGCGGCGGGCCTGGAGTCGATTCCCGGC
>Ga0187770_10001466_pt1 | contig 12547 bp, 12 predicted proteins | sample 0116_SJ02_MP02_2_FD_133154 | JGI IMG/M metagenome (GOLD analysis project Ga0187770, IMG submission 133154) | Tropical peat soil microbial communities from peatlands in Department of Meta, Colombia - 0116_SJ02_MP02_20_MG | ecosystem: Environmental > Terrestrial > Soil > Wetlands > Peat | place...
CGATTTCGTGCTGCCGAAGCGACGCATACTGGAGATCTATCTCAACGTGGCCGAGTGGGGACCGAACGGGGAATTCGGTGCCGACGCGGGCGCGCGCCATGCCTTCGCGCGCCCGGCACGGGACCTGACATTCCGGCAGGCTGCGCTGCTCGCCGCCGTCCTGCCGAATCCCTTGGTGCGCAGGGCCGGTCACCCGGGGCCGCTGGTGTCGCGGCTGGCGGCGATCTATCAGGCGCGCGCGCAGCAATCGGCGGAGTTCGCGAACTGCCTGCCTCGGCCCGGCGTGTAGTGCCTCAGAACGTCATCGAGCGCTGGCGTTGCCCGACGCGATCCTCTATAAGCCGCGCTTTCCGCAATTTCGCAGCGTTCCCGGAGCGATCGATCCCGGGACTGATCGAGGAGACCGGCTATGGCCGTGCCAAAGAGAAAGGTGTCTCCGTCGAGGCGCGGCATGCGCCGCTCCGCCGACGGTCTGAAGAGGCCGACCTATGTCGAGGACAAGGACTCCGGCGAGTTGCGCCGGCCGCACCATATCGATCTCAAGACCGGCATGTACCGGGGCCGGCAGGTTCTCAAGCCGAGGGCCGAGGTCTGATCGGGCATCGGTGGGTTAGGCTGGCGCGCTTTCAGGCCGAGTGGAGACCGATCGGCCGCCCGAAAGCGCGCCAGATCTTGAGCTTAAGGGCGTTTTCGGATGCAAGACCGGTGTCCACACTCACTGGATGCGCCCTGAGCCCGCCCGCCAAGTCGGCACCACGGTGGCGGGTGCGGCGGGCTGAGGCGTCGCGACGAGTGAGGTGGAAATTCCGATCCGGTGCGCCGCGTGCTCACGTAGCAACCGCGACGTGAGCCTTCCGGTCCCTCGTGCGCCGGACGCGGCACACTGAAGGCGAGGAGGCCGTCGCGTGTTCCTGATCGGGTTCCCGCTGCTGATCATCCCGCTCGCGATCTACAACATGATCGTGTTTCTGACACCCGGGGTGCAGTGGACCGATCAGATGACAAAGGTCAGGATGTTGTCCGGCGCCGAATGGCCCGTCAGCTTCGACGATATGCTGGTAATGGTGTCGCTGTTCCTGCTGCTGGTCGAGATCGTCAAGGCGACACGGGCGGACGGCAAGTCGATGATCGACCACCTGCTGTCGTTCCTGGTCTTTGCGATCGCGGCTGGTGAATTGCTGCTGGTCAATCAGGCGGCGAATTCGACCTTCGTCACTGTGACGGCCATCTGCCTCCTTGATTTTCTTGGTGGATTTGCCGCTTCGCGTCGCGCCGCGCGGCCCGTTCGCGTGGTCGAGAAGGCCGAGCCCGGCGCGCCAGGCGCGGCAGCCGGGTAGGACCGACGAGCCCCATTCCGTCTTTTGGCGTGGCACCACATGGATCGCGACTTCCAATTGCCGGGCCGTTCTCCGATGATCTGCTGCAACGGGATGGCGGCGACGTCGCATCCGCTGGCGACGCTGGCGGCGGTGGATGCGCTGCGGGCCGGCGGCACTGCGGCGGACGCCGCGGTCGCTGCTGTGGCGGCGCTTTGCGTGCTCGAGCCGGCGATGACCGGCATCGGCGGCGACTGCTTCTGTCTCGTCGCCAAGCCGGGTGCACCGCCCTGGGGGTACAACGGTTCCGGCCGCGCCGGAGCCGGCATCCGACCTGAAACGCTGATCGCGCAGGGGTTGAACGCGATCGGGCCGGATTCGATCCATGCCGTCACGGTGCCGGGAGCGGTTGAGGCATGGGGCGCGATCCTCGACGCCCATGGCCGGCTCGGGCTCGATCGCGCGCTCGCGCCGGCGATCCGCTACGCCGAAACCGGATACCCGGTCGCGCCGAGGGTCGCGTTCGACTGGGCGCTGGCGGCCGATCGGTTGCGCCGCGACCCGGGGGCTCGACGACACTATCTGGCAAATGGGAATGCGCCTGCGGCGGGCGACGTGGTCCGGCTGCCGGCGCTGGCGCAAACGCTCAAGGCCATTGCGGCCGGCGGGCCGGCGGCGTTCTACCAGGGCGCGATCGCCGACGACATGGCGGCCACCGTCGCGGAGCATGGCGGATTGCTCACGGCTGAGGATTTCGCGGCGCATCGTGGCGAAGCCGTCGCGCCGATCTCGACGACCTATCGCGGGCTCGACGTCTTCGAGCTTCCGCCGAACGGGCAGGGCGTTGCCGCGCTCCTGCTGCTCAATATCCTTGAGCGGTTCGACCTCGCCGGGCTCGATCCTGCGGGCCCGGAGCGGTTCCACATCGCGCTCGAGGCGGTGCGGCTCGCGCTCGCGGTCCGCGACGCCGACGTGGCCGATCCGGCGTTCATGCGGGTCGGGGTCGAGGGCCTGCTCGACAAGGCTTTTGCGGCGTCGCTGGCGGGCCGGATTGACCCGGGCCGGCGTGTGCCATTGCGGCACGCACCGGGCCCCGGCAGCGACACGGTCTACCTGACCGTCGTCGATCGCGACCGGATGGCGGTGTCGCTCATCAATTCGCTCTACAAGTCGTTTGGGGTCGGGATCGCGTGCGAGCGAAGCGGCGTGATGCTGCACAACCGCGGCGCCTGCTTCGTCGTCAATCCGGGCCATCCCAACGCGATCGGCCCCCGCAAGCGGCCGATGCATACCATCATTCCGGCGCTGGCCGCCCGCAACGGCCGGTGCGAGCTGTCGTTCGGCGTCATGGGCGGCAGCTACCAGCCGATGGGCCATGCGCAGATCATCACCAACATGGTCGATTACGGCATGGACGTGCAGGCTGCGATCGATGCGCCCCGCGCCTTCGTCGAGGGCGAGACGACGCTGGTCGAGCGTGGCTTGCCGCGGTCGACCGTGACGGGGCTCGAGGCGCGCGGGCATGAGATCGCAGTGCCCGTCGTTCCGCTCGGTGGCGCGCAGACGATCCGCGTCGACTGGGAACGCGGAACGCTGATCGGCGGATCGGACCCCCGCAAGGACGGCGCCGCGATCGGGTATTGACGCTGCGTCAGAGTCGGATCACTCGCGCCTCGCCCGAAATCGCCGCACGTCTGGCCGTCGCCGCGTAAGCCGCGATCGCCTCGTTCGGGGAGGCGCGGCGCAAGGTGCGGGTCTGCGGTGCCTGTTGGTCGGTGGCGATGAGATGGGCGACGAATGTCGCCAGCGGGCGGGGCGCCGCGCGGACCGGGCGGCCGTCGGAGCCGGCCGGAGCGACCGCGATGATGGCGCCAGTCTGGTCTTGAGCGGTGTGGGCCGGAGCGGCGTCGGCAGGAGCCGGCGGACGCAGAGGTCGCGTGCGCGGCCCGGCGATGTCCGCTGCGGCCCCAACTCTGTCGACGATTCCCATGGCGCTCTCTGTATCATATCGGGACACGATGTTCGCCCCGGGTCAAGTGTCGCAACCGCCATGCCGCTGGCGGTTTCGCGAAGGCCCGGCCCCCAAGGCCGGTCGGGCTGCTGGTTTCCCAATTCTTTAGAACTCTCCCCTAGGTTGGACTCTTCTCGGCCGCGACCGCCGCTGTGGCGTTTTCGCAAAGGATTCCGCGTGACAGGCGTCGAATTGAGCACCGTCCAGCCCCAGTGCGACCTCGGCCCGGCGCAACCGGGCCCGGCGGCCGGCACCGGCGAGCCCCGATCGCCTGGCCCTGACCTCGGCGCCATCCTGGGCTCGATCGGCGAAGCGGCGTACGAATGGGAACTCGATTCCGACAGCCTGATCTGGGCGGCGAATGCCGCCAAGGTCCTCTCGGTCGGCGACATCGCCGAGATTGCTTCGGGCCGCTCCTTTGCGCGCCTGCTCGATCCGGGGAACGAAACGACCCGGTTCGACGCCGTCATGGGCTCGTCGACGCGCGACGGCGGAGGCGGCGTGCCCTACCAGATCCAGTATTCCCTGCGCCGGGACGCGAGCGACGCGCCCGCGCGGTGGGTCGAGGACACGGGTCGATGGTTCGCCGGGCCAAGCGGCGAGCCGCTCCGCGCCCACGGCGTCGTCCGCGTCATCACCGACCGCCGTGCCCGTGAGCAGCGCCTCGCGTTCCTGTCGCAATTCGACGACCTGACCGGCGAGATGAACCGCCTGCACCTGACCGAGATCCTCGCCGCCGTGCTCGACGAGGCGATCCGGTTTCGGGCGTCATGCGGCTTCCTCAACGTCGCCATCGACGATCTGGGGCGCATCAACGATGCCTATGGACTTGCGGTGGCCGACGAGGTGATCAGGGCGGTCGCCAAGCGTCTCCACGCCAAGATGCGCGACGGCGATGCGCTCGGGCGATACGCCGGCAACAAGTTCGGCATCGTGCTGCGCAACTGTTCACCGGACGACCTGGCGGCCGCGGCGGACCGGCTGCTGGCCGCAGTGCGCGACGACGTCGTCCAGACCGCTGCGGGCGGCATTGCCGTGACGGCGACGATCGGCGGCGTTGCGGCGCCGCGCCACGCGCGCCGCGTCGAAGAGATCCTGTCGCGGGCCCAGGAGGCGCTTGACGCCGCCAGGGCGAAGCGCCACGGCTCGTATGCCGCCTATCGGCCGAGCGCCGAGCGCGAAGCGCGGCGGCGCGAGAATGCGCGCGCCGCCGACGAGATCAATGCGGCGCTCAACGAGCGTCGCATCGTCCTCGCGTTCGAGCCGGTGGTCGAAATCCTCTCCCGCAGGCCGGCATTCCACGAATGCCTGATGCGGATTCGACGCCGCGATGGAACCCAGGTGATGGCGGGCGACATGGCCGCGGTCGCCGAACGTCTCGGTCTGGTCCGCTTGATCGACCGCCGCATGCTCGACTTGGCGATCGGCCAGATGGCGGCGACGCCGCAGCTTCGGGCCAGCATCAATCTGGCGCCGACCACGACCACCGATCCGGACTGGTGGACGAGCCTCGAGGCGCAGCTGCGTGGGCACCCCGATGTGGCCGGGCGGTTGATTCTGGAAATCACCGAATCCTCTGCGATCCACAACATCGACGAGACGCGGGGCTTGATGGCGCGGGCCAAGGACCTCGGCTGCCGCATCGCGATCGACCACTTCGGTGCGGGCTGCACGTCGTTCCGCAACCTGCGCAGCCTCGGCGTCGACATCGTCAAGATCGACGGTGACTTGGTGCGGAATCTGACCGCTTCCGCGGACGATCGCGTCTTCGTGCGCACGCTGATCGACCTCGGCCACGGCCTCGGGCTCGAGACGGTCGCCGAGTGGGTGCAGGACGAGGAAACCGCCGCGATCCTCGCTGGCTGGGGCTGCCACTACATCCAGGGGCCGCTCAGCGGACTGGCGGCGCCGAACGCGATCGCGGGCCGCGCCACCGCGTGAGGCGCGAAACCTTCAGCCTTCGCCGGCCCCGGTGAGGCGGTCGAGCCGCTTCTGCATCTCGGTCAGCTGGCGCTTGAGATCGTCGATCTCGCCGCCCTGGGGGGCCGGCTTGTCGGCGTCCGCGTTCTGGGCTTCGCGACGGGCGAACGGCGCGAACATCGCGAAGGCGCGCTCGAACATTTCCATGTTGCGGCGGACCTGGTCCTCGAGCGGCGCGAAGGTTCCGACCCCGAGGGCCTGGGCCATCTGGTTGCGGAACTTCTCCTGCTCGCGCGTGAAGGATTCGATCGATGCCTCGAGATAGCGCGGCACCAGCATCTGCATGCTGTCGCCGTAGAACCGGATCAGCTGGCGCAGGAAGGCGATGGGCAGCAGGTTCTGGCCCTCCTTGTTCTCCTGCTCGAAAATGATCTGCGCTAGCACCGAACGGGTGATGTCCTCGCTGGACTTGGCGTCGAACACCACGAAATCCTCGCCCTTTTTCACCAGCGAGGCGAGGTCCTCGAGTGTCACATAGGTGCTCGTTCCGGTGTTGTAGAGCCGCCGGTTGGCGTATTTCTTGATTGTGATCGGTTCGTCGGTCGTGGCCATGTCACTCATGCTGATTTCGACCTGTCATTGTCGCAAAATAAGCATTTTCCGGGCCGGCAAGCCATAGTTTTATGCAGGCGCCGGATTTGGCGGCGCATTGACCTTGATCATTGACACGCCCTTGCGGGCTATCGAGGATGACCCGTCTCAGTGGGACCGGCCCGCCGCCAGGACATGGCAGCAGCTGGCGCGCCAGGGCGCCGGTGATTAAGTCCGCGTTTGGCCCTCAATTCCATCCACTCCAAGGAGAGGAGTTTGCAATGAAGGACGACATCGTCATCGTGGGTGCGGCGCGGACCGCAGTCGGCGCGTTCAACGGCGCATTGGCGAGCCTTCCGGCACACGAGCTCGGCAAGGCCGCCATCTCGGCCGCGCTCGAGCGCGCGGGGGTCGATCGCGGCAGCGTCTCCGAGGTCATCATGGGCCAGATCCTCGCGGCCGGGGAGGGCCAGAATCCCGCCCGGCAGGCATCGGTTGCTGCCGGCATTCCGGTCGAGGTCCCGGCGTGGGGGGTCAACCAGCTGTGCGGCTCGGGCCTGCGATCGGTGGCGCTCGGCTACCAGGCTATTCTCAACGGCGATTCCGACGTCGTCGTGGCCGGCGGTCAGGAATCGATGAGCCAGGCTCCGCATTGCGCGCACCTGCGCAACGGCACCAAGATGGGCAACCTCGAGTTCGTCGACACCATGATCAAGGACGGCCTGTGGGATGCGTTCAACGGCTACCACATGGGCAACACGGCCGAAAACGTCGCCCGGCAATGGCAGATCACCCGCCAGCAGCAGGACGAATTCGCGGTCGGCTCGCAGAACAAGGCCGAAGCCGCCCAGAAGGCCGGCCGTTTCAAGGACGAGATTGTCCCGATCACGATCAAGACCCGCAAGGGCGACGTCGTCGTCGACACCGACGAGTTTCCGCGACACGGAACCACTCTCGATGCCGTGTCCAAGCTCAAGCCGGCCTTCGCCAAGGACGGCACAGTCACCGCCGCCAATGCCTCGGGGATCAATGACGGGGCGGCCGCCGTGGTGCTGATGCGGGCGAGCCAGGCCGCCAAGGAGGGGCGCAAGGTGCTGGCGCGGATCGTGTCTTGGGGACAGGCCGGGGTGGATCCGGCCATCATGGGCACCGGGCCGATCCCGGCGTCTCGCGCCGCCCTCAAGAAGGCCGGCTGGAAGATCGAGGACCTCGACCTCGTCGAGGCCAACGAGGCGTTCGCGGCTCAGGCCTGCGCGGTCAACAAGGACCTCGGCTGGAATCCCGCCAAGGTCAACGTCAATGGCGGTGCGATCGCCCTCGGGCATCCGATCGGCGCCTCGGGCGCCCGCGTGCTCGTCACCCTGCTCCATGAAATGCAGAAGCGCGAGGCCAAGAAGGGACTGGCGACGCTGTGCATCGGCGGCGGCATGGGAATTGCGATGTGCGTCGAGCGCGGCTAAGCGCGCGTCGCCCGCGGCGGGCGGCCCGGATTGTGGCCGTCCCGCACCCGAGCGCGCTGTCAGGCCGAGTGGAGACCGGTCGGCCGTCCGGAAAGCGCGCCGGATCCTAAGGTGAGGGGGCGAGGGCGCATTCGGACGCAAAGCCGGTATCCACTCTTGCTGAATGCACCCTTGGCAATCGACTTGGTTCACCCATCGTTATCGCGAGGGCATCTCAGAAAATCGGCTTGCGGTCATGCGCCGCTTGCGATCGGGAGGAAACGACATGGCACGAGTTGGAGTGGTCACCGGCGGGACGCGCGGCATCGGCGCGGCGGTCGCAAAGGCCTTGAAGGCGGCCGGCTACGGCGTTGCCGCCAACTATGGCGGCAACGATGAAGCGGCGCAGAAATTCAACGCCGAGACCGGGATCCCGGTCTACAAGTGGGATGTCGGCTCGTATGATGCCTGCGCGGCCGGACTGAAGCGGGTCGAGGCCGAGGTTGGGCCGGTCGACGTTCTGGTCAACAATGCGGGGATCACCCGCGACACCATGTTCCACAAGATGACGCCCGATCAATGGGCCGCCGTCATCAACACCAATCTCAATTCGCTCTTCAACATGTGCCGCCCGCTCATCGAGGGCATGCGCGAGCGCGGTTTCGGAAGGATCATCACCATCTCGTCGATCAACGGCCAGAAGGGCCAGATGGGCCAGACCAACTATTCGGCCGCCAAGGCCGGCGAGATCGGCTTTACCAAGGCGCTCGCGCAGGAGAATGCCCGCAAGGGGGTGACCGTCAATGCCATCTGTCCCGGCTACATCGGCACCGAGATGGTTCGCGCCGTGCCGAAGGATGTGCTCGAAAGAAGCATCCTGCCGCAGATCCCGGTCGGGCGGCTCGGCGAGCCTGAGGAAATCGCGCGCTGCGTCGTCTTCCTCGCGTCGGATGAGGCCGGCTTCATCACCGGCTCGACGCTGTCGGTGAACGGCGGCCAATACATGATCTGAACATGATCTGAGCCGGCGGTCCGCAGACGCGTTCGGAACCGGTCGGTCGGCGCCCACGCCTGGAAGCGCGGCGCCGGAACGACTACGCCCTTGCGGTCGGTGACCAGTCCGGAGCTGCGAGCTCGAACCCCGAAAAGCTGAAGCCCGGCGCCACCGAGCATCCCACCAGCGTCCACGCGCCGAGGCTCACGGCCGATTGCCAGACGCCGGCCGGGACCACCGCCTGGGGCCGTTCGCCGGCCGCGAGATCGGGTCCCAGCCGAACTGTGTCGACTTTGGTCGGGGCGGCGATGTGGAGCGCCAGCGGCGAGCCGGCGTACCAATGCCAGACCTCCGTCGCATCGATCCGGTGCCAATGCGAACGCTCGCCCTGCGCCAGCAGGAAATAGATCGCCGTGGATGTGGAGCGACCGTCGCTGCCGCGCGCCTGATCGCGGAAGGTCTCGCGATAATGGCCGCCCTCGGGATGGGGTTGGAGGTCGAGCAGGCGAATGACGTCGGCGGCCGACAGGGCGGACATGATCGCGGGCCGATACTCGGCGTCAGGCATCATGCGGCCACCGCCGGCGCATCAGAACTTGTCCTTTTTCGCCCGGATCGTGGCGAATACCTGTGCGGGCGGTGCCAGCGAGCGGTCGACCGCCGCGGCCAGGCTGGGGACGTCGGCGCGCAGGAACGGGTTCGTGATCTTTTCGGCGGCGATGGTGGTCGGAATGGTCGGGCGACCGGCGGAGCACAACCGGACCACCTCCTCGGCACGGGATCGCAAGGCGGAATTGTGAGGTTCGATGGTCAGGGCGAAATGAACGTTGGCGGCCGTGTATTCGTGGCCGCAATAGATCTGGGTGTCGGCCGGCAGGTTGCGCAGCTTGAGCAGCGACTGCCACATCACGTCGGGGGTCCCCTCGAGCAGACGGCCGCACCCGACCGAGAACAAGGTGTCGCCCACGAACACCAGCTTCTCGGATTTGAACCAGTAGGAGATGTGGCCGTTGGTATGGCCCGGCGTCTCGATGACGCGGCCGACCATCGTCCCGATCGTCACGAAGTCGCCCTCGCGCACGGTCACGTCGACGCCGGGGATCTTCTCCGCCTCCTTCCGCGGAGCGATCACTCGGCAATTGTACTGCTTCTTGAGTTGCGCGATGCCGCTGGTATGGTCACCGTGATGGTGGGTGACGAGGATGTCGGTCAACCGCCAGCCGGCCTCCCGCAGCGCCCGCTCGATCGGCGCCGCCTCCGGGGCGTCGATGACGGCAGTCGCATCGCCCGACAGATCGTGAAGCAGAACTGCGTAGTTGTCCTTGAGGCACGGAATCAGGCGGATTTCGGCTGGCATCGACAATCATGCTCGCGGTGAGAAACCCCGAAGGCCTGTGAGGCACGAACCATTGACAACAACCATTGCCAACGATCGTTGAGAACAATCATTGGGAACAACCATTCCGGCAACCGTTGGCAGCAGCTACCGGGCAGCCTTTCGAAGGCAGCGTTTCGGAAGGCGACATTTTCGGACTTCGGCCACCGTAGTCGAAGTTCGAAAATTCCGCACCGCCAGGGCCGGCCGATTGCTGCGGTCGTGTTCGAAATTCGTCCGAACCGCACCAAGTTATCATGTCCGCGCCGGTCTGTGACAAGTTTCGGACGATCAATCGCGCGCACCGTTGCGTGCGACCTTGCGGCCGGATCCGGCCGCAATAGTCAAGAGATGCCGAACCATGTCACTCGACGTCGTCGACCTGCGCAATTTCTACTCCCAGCCGCTTGGAGCGGTGGCGCGGCGGTTCATCGGCCGAGGGATCCGGGGCCGGTGGAGCGAGATGCGCGGATTGCGACTGCTGGGCGTCGGTTACCCGACGCCCTATCTCGGGCTGTTTCGTGAGGAGGCCGAACGCTGCATCGCGTTCATGTCGGCCGCGCAGGGCGTGGTGAAATGGCCTTCCGACCGTCCGACCCTGACGGCTCTCGTCGCCGAGGACGAGTTCCCGCTGCACGACGCCGCTTTCGACCGGGTGCTGCTGGTTCACGCGATCGAGTCATCGCACGATTCCGGCACGCTGCTGCGCGAGGTCTGGCGCGTGCTCGCTCCGGGTGGAAGGCTGCTGGCCGTGGTGCCGAATCGCCGCGGCCTGTGGGCGCGGATCGACACCACCCCGTTCGGCCATGGCCGCCCCTATTCGCGCAGCCAGATCACGCAGTTGCTGCGTGAAACGTGGTTCACGCCGACCGGCTGGGACGAGGCGCTCTACGTACCGCCGATCGGCCGAAAGTGGTTCCTGCGATCTGCAGGCGCCTGGGAGCGGACCGGCGCCACGCTGTCCGCGCCGTTCGCGGGCGTTCACATCGTGGAGGCGACGAAGCAGGTCTACCGTGCGATCTCGGCGCGACGCGAGCGCCACCGCCTGGTGCCGGCACTCGCTCCGGTTCTCGCCCCTTCACCGGGGCGAGCCGCTCCGGCTGTCTAGGGCGCATTCAGGAGTGGATACCGGTTTTGCGTCCGAATGCGCCCTAAACTCAAGATCTGGCGCGCTTTCCGGGCGGCCGACCGGTCTCCAGTCGGCCTGAAAGCGCGCTGAGCCTCGGCGCCTGCCCGCCTACTCTGTCGGGGGTCCGCCGGCCGGCGGCGGAGAGCCGGCTTCTTCGGCCCCGGCCGCCGATTGCGGCGCTCCGGGCATGTCGCCCCGTCCGCCATGCCGTCGCCGTCGCCGCCGATGCAGCGGAAAGCGGTCCGGCTGCCCGTCATAGCCGTTCGGCGCCGGACTGAATCCCTGAAAGTTCTGGGGCTGGGGGCCATTGCCGGTGATGAAGGCCGGCAGCCGTTCGACATCGCCGGGCTGCTCGGAGCGGGCCGGCGCGCTCGATGGTTGCGCCCGCCCCGCAAAGGGTTGCTGCTCCCGTGCCGCGAAGGGCTGACCCTCGCGCCCCGGGTAAGGTTGGGCATCGCGCGGCAGATAGGGCTGGTTCTCGCGGCCCGCATAGGGCTGGGGCTCGCGGCCGCCGAACGCTCCCGCATCGGAGAGGCCGGCCATCGGCTGATCCTCGTCGAACTCCTCCAGACCATCCTCGCGCGATTCACCGTCGGCACGGAAATACGGCTGGGTCTGACGGAACTGCTCCTGCGCCGCGGCAATCAAGCGGAAATAATGCTCGGCGTGCTGAAAATAGTTCTCCGCCGCGACCGGATCTCCGGATGCCTGGGCATCGCGGGCAAGCTGGACATATTTTTCGGCGACGTGCGACGCCGTTCCGCGGATCTTCACGTCCGGGCCATTGGACTCATAAATCCGCGTCAGTGGGTTCTGGCCCTTGCGGTTGCGCCCCCGCATGCGCTTGTTCTGACCGTTTCTCATGGCTCGTTTGTTCATCGACTCCCGATCTAAGCGGCGATGACCGCCGGTTCCATTCCCCACGCACTCCCGAGGCCGCATTTCCCGAGCTGGCATTTCCGAGCGTGAAAGCCGACGTCGTGGTTCCCCGACGCAACGCTCGACCTCACGTCGCATCGATCACGCGATGCAACGTCTATCGAGCTGCGGCGCGTTTTGTCGCAACGCCACAACCGTTTTCACGATGACCGCAGCACCTTCTTCCCGCGATCAGGCGGTGGTGTTGCCCATCCCTCGTCATGCGCGCGCTCTCAACCGCGCGCACCAACCCGATGATGCATTTCGTGTCCCGAACCGGCGAACCTTTACTCCGTAAATGTCCGACTCTGCCGTCCGCCTCGTCCGCGCCGCGACCTCGCGAAGCTTTGCTCCGGGGCCTTCCCTGGCGGGCGCGTTCCCATCGTCTCGGGCCGATTCCGTGCGCGCAACCTACTGGGTCTCGGTCGATATTCCAAGCGTTTTTTGCCTGGTGGGGTGCGACGTGGTCAGCTCGGCGCGCGGCCAGGACGGCAGCCGCCCGAAACGTGCAGGGCGCGGGGAATTCCAGCGAGGTCGTTGCGTGGCACCGACGCCACGGTGAGGCCGTGCCATGCGAATGCGGCCGCAGCCGAGTCTGCGAGGCCCGCGCCCAGCTCAAGCAGGAGATCGCCGTCAGGCGCGAGCAGGCGCCTGGCGTCGGCTGCGATCGCGCGATACGCCGCCAGCCCGTCGGGCCCTCCGTCGAGCGCGAGCACCGGATCATGGTCGCGAACCTCGGGCTCCAGCCCGGCGATGTCGGCGCGCGCCACATATGGCGGATTGCAGACCACGAGGTCAAAGCAACCGTCGAGCGCACTGCCGAAATCGCATGCGACGAAGCGCGCGCGCGAGGC